>Ga0210384_10001928_pt1 | contig 26590 bp, 18 predicted proteins | sample IncBWH2MmetaG_FD_160574 | JGI IMG/M metagenome (GOLD analysis project Ga0210384, IMG submission 160574) | Forest soil microbial communities from Barre Woods Harvard Forest LTER site, Petersham, Massachusetts, United States - Inc-BW-H-2-M | ecosystem: Environmental > Terrestrial > Soil >...
TCGGACCCGGGACAGAGCTTCCTCGATCGGATGATCCGGCTCGTCGAGGGGGCCCGGCGGGAGAAGTCGCCGAACGAGCTCGCACTGACGCTCGTGCTCTCGGCGTTCACCGTCTCGCTGCTGATCGTGATCACGACCTTCCAGTACATGATCGCCGGCGTCCCCGAGGTCGTCGTCGATCTCGGGACGCTGGTCGCGCTGCTCGTCTGCCTGATGCCGACGACGATCGGCGGGCTCCTGCCCGCCATCGGGATCGCCGCCGTCAACCGGGTGGCGCAGGCGAACGTCGTCGCGAAGTCGGGGCGCGCCGTCGAGGCGGCCGGGGACCTGGACGTGCTCATCCTCGACAAGACCGGCACGATCACCACCGGCAATCGGATCGCCGTCGAGTTCCATCCGGCCGACGGGGTCGACAAGACCGTCCTCATTCAGGCGGCGTCGATCGCTTCCGCGTTCGACGATACCCCCGAAGGTCGCTCGATCCTGCGGCTCGCCGTCCGGCGCGGGGTCGCCCGAGAGGGGTTCAAGCCGGCGGCGGCGAAGGTCGTCCCGTTCTCCGCCGAGCGGCGGATCTCCGGCGTGGTGCTCGACGACGGCCGGGAGCTGATGAAGGGGGCCGTCGCCTCGATCGCCGGCTACGCCGGCTCGATCCCCCCGGAGGTCGAGCGCACCGCCCAGCAGGTGGCCGGGCAGGGGATGACCCCGCTCGCGATCTCCGCCGACAAGCGGGTCCTCGGGCTCGTCGTCCTGAAGGATGTGGTCAAGCCCGGCATCCCCGACCGGCTGAGGGAGCTGAGGCTGATGGGGATCCGAACGATCATGTGCACCGGCGACAACCGCACCACGGCGCGCGCCATCGCGAAGGAGAGCGGGGTCGACGAGTTCGTCGCCGAGGCGAAGCCCGAGACGAAGCTCGAGCTCGTCGAGCGCGAAAAGCGGGCGGGACGCCTCGTCGCGATGACCGGCGACGGGACGAACGACGCCCCGGCCCTCGCCCGGGCCGACGTGGGTCTCGCGATGAACAGCGGGACGTCGGCGGCCAAGGAGGCCGGCAACATGGTCGACCTCGACAGCGATCCCACGAAGATCATCGAGATCGTCTCGCTGGGCAAGCAGCTCTTGATCACGCGCGGCGGTCTCACGACCTTCTCGGTCACCAACGACGTCGCAAAGTACTTCGCGATCCTCCCGGCGATCTTCGTTGGGGCGAGCGGCGTCGGGATGCTCAACGTGCTTCGGCTCGGCAACCCGCACCTGGCGGTGCTCGCCACGCTCCTGTTCAACGCCGCCATCATCCCGATCCTGATCCCGATCGCGCTGCGCGGCGCGAGGTTCCGGCCGCGGACCGCCGTCGAGCTGTTGCGCAGCAACATCGTGGTCTACGGCGCGGGCGGCTTCGTGACCGCCTTCGTCGGGATCGAGCTGATCTACCTCGGGCTCCAGACGGCCGTCGTCAACCCGTCGGTCGCCATCTTCATCCGATGGGTCGCCCAGATGCTGGGGAGCTGATCATGGCCGCCCCGGTCCCTTCCAACCCCGCCGCCCGCCCGCCCGGGGTCCGTCGGGCGCCCCCGTTGGGGCCGGCGGCGACCCGCCCATCGGAGGCCGCCGACCCGTTCTGGAGGCCGATCCGCAGTTCGGCGACCCTCCTGGTGCTCATCGTCCTCATCGGCGGGTACGCCTGGCCGCTGGTGGCGACCGATGTCGCCCAGGCGATCACCCCGGAAACGGCGAACGGCTCGTTGTTGCAGTCGCCGAACGGCACGGTCTACGGTTCCGCGCTGCTGGGCCAGAACGTGACGGACCCGTGCCTGTTTTGGCTGCGTCCTTCGATGATCGACTACCAGGCGTTCCTCGGGGCGGGCAGCGAGGTCCCGTACGGGCCGACCGACCCCAACCTCCGCAACATCACGGCCTACTACGCGCAGCTCTACGGCCTCACCAACGTCTCCGTCCCGCTCGACCTATTCTCGGCCTCCGAGAGCGGTCTCGACCCGCATGTGACCCCCGAAGCGGCGTTCGTCCAGGTCCCTCGCGTCGCCCAGAACACCACCTTCCCCGAGGCGTGGCTCACGGAGTTCGTGGACCAGCACGTCCTCTCGCCCGTTCTCGGGTTCGTCGGCCCCTCCTACGTCAACGTACTCCAGCTCGACGTCGACCTGTTGGCCCACCTGCCGACGACCGGGCTCGGCCCGGGCTGCTGAGGGTCTGGTCGCCGAGGGCGGCCCCGCCGGTCCCGGCCGGGTCTACCGGCCCTGGCGGATCCCGAAGAAACCATCGCACCGGTGGGCGTTCGCGATTGTGGCGAGCAGGATCACCGCGTCGCCCGAAGCGAGGCGCGCGTCGAACGGCGGGTTGATCCGGGTCGAGAACTCGCCGGAAGGCTCGGGACGACCGTAGCCGATCAGCAGGCAGCCCGTCCCCTGGCGGATCATGCGGTCCGCTTCGTCGAACGACTTGCCGACGAGCGGGGAGCTCGAAGGAAGGAGGTACTCCCGCATGTCGGCGCTGACGTCGGCCGCGGTGATGTCATCGAGGGCGTGGGCGACCTCGGGCTCGAAGGCGGCGCTCGCGCACAGGCGGCCGCCCATGTCCGAGGGGCTCGCGACGTAGGTCACCCCGGCCGCGCGTAGGGTGTCCCGAAGCTCCGGGCGGGAGACGGAGACGACGATGCGCACCCGGTCGTTGAGGGTCCGGACGTTGAGGGCCCCGATCATGTTCGTGGCATCGTCCGCCGTGCAGACGATCACGCTGTGCGCCTCGGTCACGTTCGCCCGACGCAGGATCTCGACGTCCGCGGGCGGGCCGAAGGTGACGAACAGCTGCTCCTCGGGGGCGAGCGCCCGGATGTTCGGGACCTGGTCGACCTGGTCGGTGATGACGGCGACCTTCTGCTCCTGGATGAGGAGCTCGCGGACCGCGGCGCGGCCCACGGCGGAGTACCCCAGCACGACGATGTGGTTCGTGAGCGAGGTCCCGTGCATCCCAAGGGCCCGTCGCTGGCTCTCCTCCCCGACCACGCTCGTGATCACGGTAAACAGGTAGCCCAGAAGAAAGATTTGGGTGAAGATGACCAGCGTCGTCAGGACCTTCGCCGAGGGCTCCGTCGGCACGACATCGCCGTAGCCGACCGTACCGAGCGTCGAGATCGACCAGTACATCGAGTCGAACAGGGTGTAGCGGCCGTCCTCGACGGCGAAGAACAGCACGCCGGCGGCGACGTAGACGCCGAGAAAGACGAAGATGAACTTCCACACCCGCAGCCCGAGGGAGCGGATCGACTCCACCCATAGACGGCGACGGCTCGGCAACGGAGCGTCGAGAGTTCGGCGCTCTCCTAAGCGTTTCTGGCACCACGGAGGCAGCCAAGAGGCCGGACTCCTTCCTTCCCCGACCCGGAGGATCCGGACCCGTTCGGATCCGCTCCGGGGCTCCATCCGGCGCGCGACAGGACCATATGCGCGCTCCCGTACCCCGGTCGGTGTTCCGCCGCACGACCCCGGCCTACCGTTTCCGCACGGGAGAGGTCCGTCCGGGAAGCGTCGCGTCCCTGGACGAAGTACTGATCGGCGGGACGCCCCAGTGGGTGCTCACCCGCAGCGTAGACCAGGACCAACCCCTCCTGCTGTTCCTTCACGGCGGCCCGGGGGACGCGCAGATCTGCGTGGCGCGACCCTACCAACGCGAGCTCGAGCGGGCGTTCGTCGTGGCCAACTGGGACCAGCGCGGCGCCGGTCTCTCCTACCGGGCCGACCTCGACCCGGAGACGATGACGATCGACCAGCTGGTCGAGGACACGCTCGAGGTCACCCGGTGGCTCCTGAAGCGTTTCGATCGGCCCCGCCTCCTGCTCCTCGGGCACTCCTGGGGATCGATCCTGGGGCTCCTGGCGGTTCATCGGGCTCCGGAGCTGTTCGACGGCTACGTCGGCGCTTCGCAGGTGGTGGACGCGGCCGAGAACGAGCGGAGGCTCCTCGCGTGGGCCCGCGATGAGGCGTTGCGACGGGGAGACACGAAGGCGATCCGCGACCTCCAGGGGATCGCCCCGGCCGCCTACCGTTCCGCGGGGGAGTTCCGACGGGTGCGGCGGTGGGTGGATCGATTCGGGGGGCGGGCCCGGCCCGGCACGGACTCCCGCATCCTGAGGGACGCCTTCCTGCACTCCAGCGAGTACACCCTCCGGGACCTGTTCCGATATCCTCGCGGCGAAAAGTTCTCGGTCTCCTGCCTGATCGAGCAGGCCGAGAAGATCGACATGGCGTCCCGGGTCACGAGGCTGAAGGTTCCGGTGTACTTCGTCTTCGGCCGCGGGGACCGGATCGTCGATCCGGCCCTGGCCCGCGAATACCTGCGCGTCCTCGAGGCCCCACGAAAGGGATGGGCGTGGATCGAGGACGCGGCCCACCTCGCCCCTTTCGAGGAGCCCGATGCGTTCGCCGCGGCGGTCGCCGCATTCTCGCGCCAGGACCCGGTCGCGTTTCCCCCGGCCTGGTCCGTGGCGGGATGAGGGACTCCCTGGCGGACCAGCCGTCGGAAGCCGACCTCGACGAAAACTCTCGCGCTCCCGCGAAACGTCGCCCGTCCGGCCGCCTCCGAGACCTGTCGGGCGGTGGAGAGGGACCTTCGGGCCGCCGTCGCGGAGGGCTTTTTCAGTCGGCACGCGATGGGGCCGGATAGAGGATGCGCGATTTCCCGGCTTTCCCTCCTCAGCATTGGGGGCTCGCCCGCCGACGCTGCGGCAACCCCCACATCTTGCTGAACGCCTCGCTCGACGGGTCGAGCGGAAGTCACGCCCTGACGCCCAACCCGGTCGGCGCTCGCTGATGCTCTGCACCCGTCCTCGGAGTTGACGAGGCGGCGAAGGCGCCCGGCCCGACCCCGCCTCGAAGCCTTCGGACCGAATTCCGCAGTGGAATCACAACGAGCGCGGGAATGGTCTGGTCGGGATTTGAGCCGTTAGGGGTTCAGAATGTATCGCTCCGAGTCAATGTTCGGGCCTGGTGGCGCACCCGGGAGGCGCACTCGCGGGTGGATCGTATGGTGTGGAAGTGGAGAGTGAAACGGGAGGAGCTCCCCCCCAAGTTCCCTACGGAGTCGCAGTGTTGACCGTCCCCGGAGGGCAGTAATCCCCGAGTGGAACAGTCCAGAGCAGGGTGTCTCCAGACAGGCCATCCGGGACAGAGAGCAAACTGAAGACATCACTCGGGTCGGCGACTATCGAGCCGTCGGCAGGCCAGCCCCCGGCCGAGGCTCCCTCGAATGAGTAGTTCCCCAAATTCTCCCCGCTAGCGCTCAACGCCGTCAGGATCCAATCGGGACTCGGGAGGACTTTCGTACCGTTGTAGGATTCGACCGCGAACCCGGCTTGGCCGAGGGTGAGACCCCTTCCTACTGCCTGCACCGTGAAGTTGTACCGGTGGTGGCTCCCAAGGGAGTGCTCGAGAGGTTTTCCGAGAGTCGGCGCGGTGCCGCCTATACCCACACTCCCGGGATACTCGCAACCCGGCGCAGAAGCCGTATGGAAGCCGACCCAGCACAGGCTGGTCCCCGCGACGTCCCCGAGGGTCAGTGCCAAAGCCCTGACTTTCCATGCCCGTTCGAGCATCCGAGGTTCAACCGACCGCCATGGCAATGAACCTTCGCGCTCGATACGGCTCCCTCAACCTGGCGCAGTCGTCGGGGTGGGCTTGCAGGAAGCTGATGGCGGAACCCCACGGTTTTCCACGAGCCGACGCACACGCGCACGGGCCATCGTGGTGGAATGGTTGGAATCGGCGACACGGGACTTAGCTTAGGATCCAAGTTTCCGGCTGGGAACTGACGAACTCGAACAGTAGAATCGAGCCGTCGCCCGAATCGAAGGTGGCGCCGAAACCATAGCCCGCTCCTGCGGGGGGGTGGACCGCCAGAGCGACGCGCTTCCAATGGTTGGCCGAGAACTCCCAAGTCTGGTTCGCCCAGTTTCCGGCCTGCAGGAGGAAGGTCCCGTTGAGCGCCGGGTCAAAGACCATGCCCGAGGTTCCCGCACCAGGAGGATAGGGCGAGGGCAGGTTGGGGGCCACCGACACGTTGAGCCGAGTCCAGGTCCGGGCGGAGTAAGCCCACGTTTGAGTGAGTGCGGGATTCGGGCTGTAACCGTCGATGAAGATTGCACGATGGCTGAGAGGAGTGTAGGCCACCGACCCGGTCAAGCGCTGGCAAGTGAAGATCGGGTTGCTCGAGTTCGAGGTCAACCGAACCTTCCCCCATGACCCGCCGTGATAGAGCCACCACTGGTCGATGGGACCACTGGGGCCGCTCCTCGTCGGATACCCCCCTCCGAGAAGGATCCCCTTGGCGGGAGCGTAGTACGTGTAGTCGCCGTATGCCTCGGGTGGGCTTACTCCAGGAGGATGCAATTGGATCCACCGCCCCCGGACGAATTCCCAAGTGTCGTTGCAGAACGACGTAGCTGGCTTATTGTGGCAGCCAAAGCCATAACGCTGGAGAGAATCCCCGCCGAACAGCACGAGGTAGCCAGCCGCCGGATCATAGACGAGGGCCTCGCCGATTCGAGGGCTTGGCTGGGTCTTCAGCGCAAGGCGCGTCCAGTTGCCGGCAGCGTAGGTCCATGTTTCCATCTTGACCCCCACACTCTGATTGAGCCCGAACAGGACGACGTAGTGATCGCGGGCGTCGTAAGCGAGCGCAACCCGGATGAGATTGGGCAGGGGTTGACCCGGCGTGACGACTTGACTCCATGAGGGTGTAAGTACCGAGACCGTTCCCCCGGCACTTGCGGAGTTGGCACTCGGATGGGATTGATTCGACGGGGTAGGCGGCAGGGGGACGGCAATCATCGCCACGGCCAATACCGTAAGGGCGACTCCCAACGACCCCGCGATCCGTCGAGTGCCGGACACACGAGAGTCAGAGGAGGGAGGGCAGGTGAGAGTTTCGGCCAAGTCTCCAGCCCCGTGTACCTACAAACCCGGCGCGGAGGAAACCCCGCACCGCGAGAAACTTCACAGCCCACGTCTCAAAGCCCAGTGCGGGGCAAGGGTGTCCGAATCTCCAACCCCCGGTGAAGGGTTAGGCAACGGGCCTCAGCTCCCGAAAAGGTCGACCGGACGGGGAAGGACCTCGGGAGTTACGGAATACCGCCCGCCAGGAGTCCCGGCTCCGGCCGACCCTCGGCCCAACGGGCACTCGACAACTGACTGAAGGACCTTCCCGTTGAGTCCGCTGGCAATGTGGACGACTTTGACTTCCGAATCGCGCAGAACAATCTGGTTCCCTGATCTGGCGAACCTGATATCTGCCATGAACGAGACGCGAGCTCTTAGACCGGCGGGTCGAGCGCACCCCGCTGGCACGCGTGACTCCCTTGTGACAAAGCCGCTTCCGTCCTTCCCTCGATCTGGCGCCCAGGTTTCACCGCTCAGTGATAGCGGTCACCGCGAATCCGTGTCCGGGTGAGAAAAGGTTCAGGGAGGCGGAGCCTGAAGCGCCAAACTGAACGGAGTCCGAGTTGGAGATGTAGACGTTCGTCCCGGCCCAAAGAATGAGTTCAAAAGCGTAGCGGTGGGACTTGACCATCCCGCCGGAGAGGTCAAATGCCCACGAGTGCGTCCCGCGAATCGAGAACGTTCCGTTCGTTCCTTGCGTGTACCATGCACACTGCGGCGTACAATAGGTCGCGTTTTCTAGAACTCGCCCCGTGCCATTCCAATGATGTTCAGGTAGGACCCGGCTCCCATTTGTAAGGTCAATGATGAATGCACTCGCCGAGATGGTGAAAGCTGCAAGAGTATCGCAATCGACCCCCCCCGAGTTGGCAGGTGGAGTACAGGTTCCAGCATTTATCGCAAGGGTCCCCTTGGCTCCGTATGATAGGTTGGCCGTTATCCGAGGGTACCCCCCGTGGTACGGGATGTAGAGCCGTATCTCTATTCTGGCCACTGAATCCGAAGATCCGGACGGAGACGAGCCACACGACCTGGTCGTGGACGACCTGCCAGCACCACCTGATCCGGTAGTCAAGTCGAATCGGCTCGGGGCCGTGATCTTCGCGGAGCCGCATCCGACAAGGGAGGTCGAGTTCGACAGGTGCACAGTTCCACGGTACGGTGCGACAATCGTCTTCACGTTGACGGCCGGCAGTGCGCCCGAAGACAGAGGGCTCGCTATTACCAGAAATCCGAGGAGCATACCCAGAGTCGGTACGGGATTCCGGAAAAGCTGGATCCCACTCCTCGACCCCCTTCGTAGCATGTCAACGTTGCTCATCGAGATGGAGACCTATACAGCCCCGTGGGGGTTTCTCAAGATCGGGCACCGAATCGCGCTTCGACTAGATAAAGGCACTCGATTCCATCCGGTCCCCCAGACTCCAAACTAGCGGTGTATCGAGGACCTTGAATCTCATTGCCGTGGGCAAGACCGTCCCGCCCCAAGCCCGACCAATGACTCGTCCCTCGAGGATTGCGCAGGGGCCTCGGAGCATAGCCTCAGAGTTTGGGACTTCAGGCGAGAATGCGGGGATATGAGCCATGTGGTGGCTTATCGACTCTGAACCATGGCCTCGCCGGATACCGTTGTTCTCCGTGTGCTCGCACTCGAGGGAGGGAGGTCAGGGTCGGCGTGAACCTGCTCGACAATCCGCGTTCTTGTCGGCAACGATCGCTCGGCCGCCCGACTAGTACGGTCTACCACAATCGCCCCGGACCCCTAATGGCTGCATGTGGAGGCTGATCCCACACTAGCGATCTTGGTCGACTCTCAATGTTTTCCTCGGACTGACGTCCTCCGGCCCGTTGGGTCACAGCTCTGGAGGGCGGTCTGCGACTCGCGACCTACGAGGCCTCCGTCGCATTACAACCGGAAAGTAGCTAGAAGTAGTTGAAATCCATACCCATTGGCATCGCTGGGAGCCATTCGAAAGGCAAGCCGCGTGGGATGGGGGAATGTCAGGGCTTAGAAGGAGGGGAATCGGGCCTCCAGCCTATGTTCTCGGCCTTCTACTTCCGATTCTGACCGTGTTGGGCTCAATGGGACATCCTATACCTACGAGTCCGGATGTTCGAAAGACCCTTGATTCATTCTCATGCTCCTCACTTCTGAACCAGACCGGGATCAACACGAGCGTCTCCGCAATCTATGCCCACACCGCAAATTCAAACTCCTGGGCGAATCAGACGTCAGTAGACTCGGCCACGTGGAGCACCTTCATCGCTGCCTGCGCGAACGCCACCTTTCAATCGCTTGCACAGTCGTGGGGCTCAGGGAATTTTAGCTTCGACCTTCAGAGTGTCGGGCCCTCTTCAGGCAACTCCCCGTCTACCGCCGGTCTTGCGTTCGCAAACTTCACGTTTGACTGGCGACAATGGAGTTCTGGGTCCTTGCTTTCTGATCGCGAATGGTGGGCAGGGAATCTGACCACGGCATCAGTCTCGGGCCCATTCACGCTCAGTTCCTTTGCTTCCATGTGGAACGAAGGTCATCAATCTACTGTTTGGGCCGGATATGAATGGTACAACGCAACGAATTCGTTTGGTCCAAAGGTCCTTAACGGCGAATCTGGATGGACCACGACTCTTGCCTTCACCAATCCCTCCTGTTGTCAGGTCGGCGTTCCCACCGGCGAAACGATCGACCCGATCGCCGTCGTCTGGACGGGATTGAACGCAACCTCTGGGGCGCATCCTAGAGACAGTGGGGCCTCGCTCCAGGTCGGGTATGCGTATGACGCCGCCTCTCCAACCTCCTCGTGGTGCACCGGGGGACTGAGGGGATGCGACTACGGATTCTATCACGAGAGGAGCGGTGCGCCAGCAATGCCTTACACCGGAGCACCGCATGCGAAATCGGGCCAAGTGCTGCAGGAACAAGTCTTCCAATCTAACGCCACCTCGAACTGCGCGGTAAAGGGCGTCCGAATGGTCTGGTGGATTTCTCAGATTGTTGATCTCGCGTACGCGCCAAAAGGGGTGCACACCCACATGGATTGCATGGAGCTTCTGCCGAAGTACGCGCCCATGATTTACGATTCACCTCAAGCCGTGGTCGTTGGCGTGCCTCACTATCAACAGACCGCATCATTCGGAACAGTCGAGTTTCAGTCAGGATACGTGTGGACCGGGTGGACCCCTGTAGTTGCCGAATCGGCCGCAAACCTGTACCCTGGCCAAGACAACATCTTCACGATGAACGAGCGTTCGGGATTCCAGAATACTCGCGAGGCATTCTCCGGTAACTGCGGGGTTCAGTACGTAGCTGCCGTCGCCACCTCCTGCCAAGACACTCAGTACCAGAACGCCAATTACGATTACGGCTGGGTCTAGACCCAGCGACTCGTTCAGACCCCATGGACCCGAGGACTACGAACGGACTCCTTTTCCCCGTTGGAGGTTCTCCCCAGGAGGCAAACCATAGCCCGCGGTCCAGGGTTTCTCGCGTTCACCCCGGGCCGAGACCCAGCTCACTCCAGGGCCGGTGCATACTACTGGAATTGCCAGGTCGTGCTGACCTCGTTACCTGACTGGTCGGCCCAATCGGTGAGCAGCACGCAAAAGTCCGCAGCGTCCCACGTCATTTTCGGGGGGATCACTCGAAGGGGCGGGGTCACCGGACTTGAAATCGTTGACCACTTCGGCGGCACCCCTGCGAACTTCCAATCGGGACGTGGGTGGCCCAGGGAGTATGGCCCCCCGAAAAGAATGGCTAAGCTCGCGTTCGGATCGTAGGCCATGGCATCGTCGCACATCGGATACGAAGTCCGGTTCTTCGGGAAGATCTGCTTCCAAACACCCGCCTTGAACTTCCACGTGTCCTTGGTGCCGGTACAGCCGCCGTAGAGCAGCACTCCGCCGACTTTCGGGTCGAACGTCAAGCCCGCGGTGGTACGCGGTCCCGGTCCCAAGGACGTCGTGACGTTAGTCCAGTTGCCTCCGGAAAAAGTCCATGTTTCATTCATCGGTCGGCCACCGACGACGCCCCCATAAAGAACCGAGTAGTGGTCCGAGGGATCGTAAGCGAAGCTCGAATTCGCCCTTGGAGGTGGAGAGGCGGCGTTCGTGATGTTGGTCCAGTTGCCAGCCGCGAACATCCACGTATCCCTCAGGACGCCGCCCGATCCTGTTGCGCCGCCGTAGAGAACGACGTAACCGTCCTTTGCGTCGAACGTGATCATCGAGTAGTCACGGGCCGGGGGGGAGACGGTCGGCCTCAGGAAGGTCCATTTGCGGGCGACGTACTTCCAGGTGTCATTTGTCAGGTGCCATACGTTGTGGTTCGGGCTGAAGTGCTTTCCGCCGAACAGAATCGAATAGCCGTCCTTCGCGTCATAGGTCAGGGCTCCACCCTCAGTAATCGGTGGGCGACCTGTCGTGTTCATTTCCTTCCATACGGCGGTGGCGAGCGGGACAGCGTCGCGGGCGGCGGCGGAATTTCCCAAGAACGGGAAGGTACGCGCGGAAAACGGACCCCCGGAAAACACGGAGGGCAGAACCAGAACGAGGAGGGCGCACACCGCGTAAGCGACGGCCCAACGGCTCATGCGAGGAATCGAGGCCGCCCTGAGGGATCCGGCAACCCGTCGCCCCACCTGCCCGGAACGACCCTTGCCCTATCAAGGGGTGGGTCGAGGGTCGATGGCTCGCAGAGCCCCGTGGGGTCCGGGAAAAGGATTCGGTTCCGGATAGGAATCTCAAACGACTGGTTCGGTGGACCTGTCGAACAAAATCGGGAAATGCTGGGGGACCCCCGCCTGAAAGGTGACGTGGGACGCCAGCAGGTAGAGCTCCTTCGGGCCTTTCGTCCTCGCCGGTTCATTGTTGAACTGCACCCAGTACTCGGCCCAGCCGTGTCCCGGGACGTGGATCGCGTTCGGAATCGGTGTACCTCCCCGCGGCGCGATTGCATTCCAGCCATTGACTGGGTGCCGATCCTCGTCCAAGGGTGCAGTAACCACGCGAACCGGCTGGGAACGGAGATTCCGTGCGAGCACCCGGATTTGTGGCGAGAGAGGTAGCCCCCAGCCCGCTGCTAGGACGGCCAAGGGTTCCTTGGAGTAGGTATCGACCCACCACTGCCGAAGGTGGCGGACTAACTCGAAGAGACCAATCGCAGTGACCCCAGAAGCGATACCTACGACCAGCTCCCCGGCGAGCGGGTTGGTTAGGGACACGGCGTATGACAATCCTGGGGCCAGACAGCCGACGCACTACCCGGATGGGACTGCTGTAACTCGGTTTGGGGGAGAGGCGAAATGGGCACGTATCGAAGACCCGGACTACCTGCCCGTCTCCCTGCGCGTTGCATCCCTCAGCTGCTGAAACTCCGTCATGGGAACGCTTCCTATCTGGGTACGCTTCAGTGAAAGGTCGTACGAGATCACGCATACAGGGCACTTCGACTCGCAGCTGCACATCATCAGAGGCGCGAAGGCCTGGAATTTCTGGTCAAGCAATCCCGCCACCTGAACCCTTGTGGGGATGGACTGGTCGGGATTTGAACCCGAGGCCTCCGGTTTGCAAAACCGGCGATCTTCCGAGCTGATCTACCAGCCCACGCGGGAATCAGTCTCGGCCGGAGGTTAATCATTGCGTTGACCGCCCGTTCCGACGGTCCGGCTTCGATCCCGGCGCGACGGCGGCCCAGGCTCGGTCGAGCTTCGGCACCGTGCTACGCCGGCTGAGATCGCCGGGGGGCACCCACTCGAACTCCGTATGCTCCCAGTCGAGACGGACCGGCGGGTCCGACACCTCGAACCGGAACGGGTGGACGACGAAGATCCGATCGGTCCCGCGCGCGTAGATCGGCTCCGCGGAGGCGGCCAGACGGCACGATTCCGCCGGAATGCCCGTCTCCTCGAACACCTCCCGTCGAGCCTGGGCCTCGGGAGTGGGGTCCTCAAGGTAACCCGAGACGGCGGCCCACGCCCCCCGAAACGATCCGACCTGCTCGGAGCGGCGCAGGAGGAGGATCCGGCCGTCCGGCCGCTCTAGAAAGGCCGTGACGACTGGCGTGGCCCGGACCGTGGGCAGCTCTGCCCAACCGCTCGTCCCGTCCACCGTCACGGTCTCCCCATCCCGGAAGAGGTCCGAATCCAGCTGGCCCACCACGGGGCCCTCAAACCCGACCAGGCCTTCCGGAAGGGCCTCCCCCTCGACGACCCAGCCGATGATCTCCGAGCGCCTCTGCGCGGCTCCTGACTCCGGAACGATGGCGATACCGGGCGATGCGCGGGTGGCCGTAACGGGATGCGCGACGGTCCCGCTGACCTGCCCGGGTCGAAGCGCCCGTCCGATGAGCCGCATCGAGGTCGGCCACCCCACCGGCGACCAAAGGCTTCTCGGCAAGGTCCGGTTCTCCGGTGGCCAAGACCCATGTAGGGGACGCCGGTCCCCGCCGCGTGAAACTCAGCGCGTTCACCGTAGTCGATGAGTTCCCGGCCCCTGTCGCCGGGTCGAGGGACCGGTACGCCGAGGTTTTCCAGCTCGCCGACGCCGCAGAATCCTCCGGCCTCCACGCGCTGTGGATCGCCGAGCACCACTTCCAGCCCGGTGGGCTCTGTCCGTGTCCGCCGATCCTCCTCGCGGCGGCGGCGACCCGCACCCACCGACTGCGACTGGGGGCCCTGGTGAGCGTCCTGCCGTTCCACAACCCGATCGAGGTCGCGGAACAATACGCCATGGTCGACCGCCTCAGCGGGGGCCGCCTGAACCTAGGAGTCGGCAGCGGCTACATTCCCCTGGAGTTCCAGGGGTTCGGGGTCGACCCCCAGACCAAGCGCGAACGGTTCGACCGGGCGCTGGAAACGCTCCTCGGCGCGTTCCGGGGGGAGCCGCTCACGGTCCCGGGGCCGCACGGCGGCACCGTACGGGTCAACGTCGTCCCGGTCCAACGACCGAGCCCTCCGATCACCATCGCCGTCCAGCGTCGGGAGGCGCTTCCCTTCGTGGCGCGCCGCGGCGCCTCGGTCGCGATGGTGCCGTACGCCACCGTCCAGGACCTCCCGGAGCTCGCGGAACAGATCCGCGAGTACCGCCGCCACCTTCCGACCGGTTCCACGGCGTCGGTCAGCGTGGCGCTCCACATCTACGCCGGGGACCGGCCCGAACTGGCGCGCGAAGCGCTCCAGGGCTACCTGGACGGTCGGCTCGCCACTCAGAGCACGTTCTACCAAGAGAAGGTCCGGCAGGACCCCCGCCAAGCCGACGCCCGGGCCATCGAGCGGAGCGGCTTCGCCCTGTTCGGCTCGCCGAGCGACGTGGCGGAGCGGCTGAAGCCGTTCGGAGAGGCCGGCGTCGACGAGGTCCTCGGGATCTTCGACTTCGGGGGCCTCGCCGCCGGCGAGGTCGCCGACTCCGTCCGGAGGCTCGGCGCCCGGCTCACGGCGTGACGGCCGGGGCGCGGTCGCCTACTTGGACGGCGTCGGGAGCGGGGGGGCTCCCCCGCCTCCGGTGCTGTTCGGATCGGCCGCGGGCGGGCTGGAACTGCCGCCCGACGAGGAGGAGCTGGACGAGCTCGAGTCGCTCGACGACCACGCCTTGGCCGGGCCACCGGAGCCACCCATCGAGCCGCCCTTGCTCCGGCGGCGTCCGATGAGGAACAGTAGGAGGCCGACGACCAGGATGATGATGAGCAGGATCAGCCATCCGACGGTGACGCCGCTCCCCGCTCCGAGCTCGTACTGCAGGGCGGACGGGCTCGGGTTCACGGGGACCGAGAACGTGGCGCCGTTGTAGCAGTACGAGTAGCCCCCGCACGAGATGCTGTAGACGTACACCGTGAACTGCTGCGATCCGGCGGGCGTGCCCGACGGGATCTTGTAGTCGAAGGTGCCGCTCGTGGACGACGTCTCGAGGTAGACGGAGCCGACCCCGCAGTAGTAGATGCTCCCTGGGCAGACGGTGATGTCGAACCACTTGGCGGGGGCGACATCGCCCCGAGTGCTGATCGAGTAGGTGATCGTCACCGTCTGGCCGGGTTGATAGCTTCCGTCGGCGTAGCTCGACTTCGTCTGGACGCCGGCCGTGACCACGAGCCCCGCGCCGAGGGAGACCTCGACATAGGCCCGGGTGATCACCGCGCCGCTCGTCGCGTCCTGGGCGACCACGTTGAAGTACAGGTAGGTCGGCGGGGCCACCATCGGGATCTTGACGGGGATCTGGTTGTTGCCCGCGACCGGTCCCTGGCTGATGATAGTACCGGAGCCGTCGACGACGGTCTCGGTCAGCAGGGCGCCCGTAGGGAGGTTCTGCGTGCCGACGGAGACGGTCACCGTGTCACCGGGCAGGTAGTACTGCTCGTTCGGGGAGAGCAGGATCGAAGCTCCTCCGACCCAGGCGTCGGTGTATCCGTCGTAGCTGTTGGTCTGGTTGTGGGCCTCGACGTAGACGTAGATGACGCCGTTGTAGCCGCTCGGGGCGACGAACGTGAACGACCCGGAGGTCGCCGTCGAGCTGATCGAGGCAAAGCCGAGAATGTTGTAGGGATTCTCCGTGTAGACCTCCCAGAAATCGGCGACCCAGCCGGTCGGGGCACTGCCGTTCGACGTGCCGATCGACCACGTGGCCGTGGCCGTCTGACCACCGAAGTACGTCGAAGAGTCCAGCAGGACCTCGATGCGGGGGTGTGAAGTCGTCACGGTGAGATCGAAGCCAATCTGGACCGTCTGATAGTGGGCCGTGGGGTTGAGGGGGTCGGTGACGTTCACGTTCACGTAGTTCGTCTGGTTCGTGGAGAACGGCCCGACGTTCGCCGGGAACTGCAGCGCGACGCCGCCGGTGCCGTTCGACGTGTAGTTCGTCTGGACGCCGGTGACGGCGACTCCCTTCGTTCCGACCTGGAAGGAGATGCGGACGTGGAGCCCGGGCTGGGGCACGGGGCCGCCGCCCGAGGTCGATCGCGTGGTGGCGGTCAGGAAGAGCGTGGAGCCGACCGGGAAGGGGCCGCCGCCGCATCCTTCCGGGCACCCGGTGAGGCTGACCAGCGGGGTCACGAACGTGGAGATCGTCTGGTAGTCGGACGCCGTCTCGCTCCACTTCGTCCCGTTGGTGCTGACGTTGGCCCAGAGCATGAACCGGACCTGCCCGCTGGTGTTGCCGGGGACGGTGTAGTTGAACTCCCCGATCGGCGAGCCGCTCGGCAAAGCGCGCGGGAAGCCGCTGATCGCCGTCCAGTTGCCGCTCTTGAAGTAGATACCGAGGACCGTGAGCGCGATCGCGCCCGGATACGGGGCGCCGTTGATGGTGAGGATCGCCCCGTACGTCTCCGACGCGCTGTGACCGGAGAGGATCGACCCCTGGGCGTAGTTCAGGTAGGCGTAGTAGGTGTGGACCGTGAAGTTCTGGGAAGCGAAGCCACCCAGGGTCCCGTTGATGGTGATGTTCCAGGTTCCGGGAGCGTTGAGGCTGAGGGGGATCTGGTAGAAGATGTTCCACTGGTAGCTGTAGTTGTAGCCGCCCTGGATGTGGATCCGGTGGGTGTAGACCGGGTCGGTGAGGCCATCCCGGGTGTGGTTGAGGTCGTGGATCGTGACGGTGGCGTTGCCGTCGCCGCCGAAGTCGTAGGCCCAGAAGGAGACCTGGCTCGCACCGAGGCCGACGCTGAAGTCGCTCGTCGTCGAGCCGTACTGATCGGTCGTGAAGACCCCGACCGAGGCCTGGGGACGCGGGTGGCTCGAAGGTCCCGAATGGGAGGAGGTAGCGGAAACGCTGTGGGCTCCCTGCGCGACGGCCGGCACGAGGCCGAACGCCGAAACCGCCACGATCACCATGACTATTGTCGTCCAGGCGCTCGAAAGTCGCATACCTCGAACCTCGATTCTCATCGTATATAATCTGACGGCTCCGGCGGCACGCGGCGTGAGAGGGTGGCTCACCCCCCGCCGGCAAGAGACCCCTATGTACCCCGGCCGCGCCTTGGCGGCCATGGAGGCCGAGGTCCGACCCGGCCCGAAACCGAAGCGACTGTACGTTCGGGTGGTCCGATTGGGATCGCCAGATCGGGCCGACCAGCCGGCCAAGAAGGCGGTGCGCGCGTGGGTCGATCACCTGGACCGCGTCGGCCGCCTGGTCGCCCACGGGGAATTGACCGACCCGCCCGGGGACCTGGTCGTGCTTCGGGCCGTCGACCTGAGCGAGGCGAAGCGGGTGATGCGGATCGACCCGTTCCGCGACCTCCCCAACTCATCGTACGAGCTTCTCGCGTGGAACCCGTCGACCTCCGGGAGCGGGGTGAACCTGGAGCCCCCGCCGGCCCGGGGCTCCGGTCGGCTCACCTTCCTCCAGCGCATCACCGTCCTCGTCCGCGACCAACGCGCCGCGATCGCCTGGTACCAGGACGTTCTCGGGATGACCGTCCGAAACGAGGACCCCGAGACGAGCTACGTCGAGATCGCCCTGGGCCGGGGGGCGGCCGGACTGTCGCTCGTGGCCCCCCAGCCCGCCTGGGGGGAGCCGTACTACTCGGAGGCGATGGGTCGGATCGGGACCGGGACCGGTATCGCCTTCCAGACCGACAGCGTGATCGCCCTCGAGCGCCGGCTGCGGAACGCCGGGGCGCGGATCACCCAGCCTCCCCGAGTCGAGCCGTGGGGGGGCGTGTCGATCCGGTTCACCGACGTCGACGGCAACGAGTTCCTCGCATTCCAGACCGATAGCCGGCTCCACCCGGGGAGCCCCGACCCGACGCTCGTCGTCGGCCCCCCGGGGGAACGCCCCGCCCGGAGGAACGCCCCCGCACCCTAGCCCCTTTATTCCGAACCCCCTTCCCGCCAACGGTCGTTCATGGCGGAGATCCTACCCGGAGTGCACCTCGTCGAGCACCTCACCGATTCGCCAGATTTCAGCACCGACGTCTACCTGGTCAAGGACCAGGGTCCGACGTGGACGCTGATCGACACCGGGCTTCCGGGAAAGGCCCCCGTGCTCGAGGCGTACCTGAAGGCGCACGAGATCGCGCCGGGATCGATCCGCAAGATCCTGATCACCCACCTCCATCTCGACCATGTCGGAAACCTCCGGCGGATGGCCGAGCTCACCCATGCGAGGACGTACGCCCATTGGATCGACGCCGCGTACATCGCCGGCCAACCGCCCTACAAGGGGCCGGGAGTCCCCCCGCAGGAGCACCTGAAGATCGACGAACCGTTCAAGGACGGGGATACGATCGACGCAGGGGGCGGGCTGGTCGTCTACCACACCCCCGGGCACACTCCGGGGCATTCGTCGTTCTACCAGCCGCAGCGGAAGATCCTCTTCGCCGGCGACCTCATCTTCGGGAAGTTCACGCTGACCCCGAAGGAGTACACCCTCGACCTGCCGACGGCGCAGATCTCCGCCCGTCGGGTCTCGAAGCTCCCGCTCGAATCGGTCCTGACCTACCACGGCGGCTCGTACCTGAAGCAGCCAGGCGCCCTGTTCCACAAGCTCGTCGAGAGCTTCTGAACGGGCGGATCGGGATCGCGTGGGCGACGAGGAGGCGACCAAGGTCGTCCGCGAGACGAACTATGTCACCTGGCGCCGGCAGGGAGGATGGTCCCCGATGCTGGTCACCCGGGCCGAAGGGTCGACCTTCTGGGACTCCGACGGGAAGGCGTACCTCGATTTCGCTTCCCAGCTGATCGCCACGAACCTCGGTCACGGCAACGCCGCCGTCGAAGCCGCGATCGTCGCCCAGGCCCACGAGCTCGCGTACGCCGCCCCGGGGTTCGCGACGCACGCCCGCGCCCGCCTGAGCACCGCGCTAACAGACGTCGTCCCGGAGGGGTTGCACCGGTATTTCTTCAGCACCTCGGGGACGGAAGCGAATGAGGCCGCCCTCAAGATCGCCCGGGCGACGACCGGTCGCTCCAAGGTGATCTCGCGATACCGTTCCTACCACGGCGCGACGGCGGGATCGATCTCGGTCACGGGGGACGTGCGGCGCCGGATGGTCGAGCACCTCCAGAAGGTGCCGGGGACCGTCTTCGCCCCGGACTGCTACTGCTATCGGTGTCCGTTCGGGCTCCAGTACCCATCGTGCCACGTCGCGTGCGCGGAGTACGTCGACTACCAGATCACCCACGAAGGGGACGTCGCCGCGATGATCGTCGAGCCCGTCGTCGGCACCAACGGCGTCCTCGTTCCGGTCCCCGAGTACCTCCCGAAGATCCGGGAGATCACCCGGCGGCACGGCGTGCTCCTGATCGCCGACGAGGTGATGAGCGGTTGGGGACGCACGGGCGAATGGTTCGCCGTCAATCACTGGGGGGTCGTGCCGGACATCCTGACGACGGCGAAGGGGATCACGGGCGCCCAGGTCCCCCTCGGGCTCACGGCGACGACGGAGGCGATCCACGAGTCGTTCCGACAACGGTTCTTCCCCCACGGCCACACCTACGAGGCCCACCCCCTCACCCTCGCGCCTGCCGTCGCCGCGATCGGGGAGTACCGGCGGCTCGGGTTGTTGGAGAAGTCTCGGAACGATGGCGCCTACCTGCTGAAGCGGCTGAAGGAGATCCAAGAGCGACACCCGTCGGTCGGCGAGGTCCGGGGGTTGGGGCTGTTCGCCGCCGTCGAGCTCGTCCGGGACCGGACGACGCGGCAACCGTTCAATACCCCCGAGGAGAAGATGGCCGGGATCCCCCTCGTGGCCGACGCCGTCGTCCAGGCGATGCAGAAGGAGGGGGTCTACACGTTCGCGTGGGTCTCGCACCTGCTCATCGCCCCGCCGTTGATCATCACTCGTGAGGAGCTCGACCGGGGGTTGGACGTCCTGGACCGGGCGCTCGCCGTCGCTGACCAGAAGATCGTCCCGCCGGCCTAGAACCAGCGGCTCGTCACGACCTTCGTGCGGGTGTAGAACTGGACCGCTTCGCGTCCGGTTGCGGCGAGATCGCCGTTCACCGATCCCTTCCAGCCGACGAACGGAAAGTACGCCGGCGGGGCCGGGACCCCGATGTTGACGCCGACCATCCCCGCCTCGATCCGTTCGGTGAACTCCCGCGCGGCCTTCCCGTCGCGGGTGAAGATCGCCGCAGCGTTGCCGAACTTCGAGCGGTTCGCGACCTCGATCGCCTGATCGAGCGAACCGACGCGGATCACCGCCAGGACGGGGCCGAAGATCTCCTCCTGGGCGACGGCCATCTCCGGTCGCACGCGGTCGAACAGCACCGGGGGGAGGAAGTACCCGGCCGAGCCCTCGGGGCACTGACCGCGCGCCACGACGACCGCCCCTTCGGATTCCGCCCGATCCGTCGCGGCCTGCACCCGGGCCCGGTGGTCGGCCCGGATGACCGGTCCCATCTCCGTGCTCGGGCCTTCCCCGGGACCGAGACGGAGCTTCCTCACCCGTTCGGCGATCGCCTCGACGAGCCGGTCGGCGCCCGGCTCGACCGCCACGACGACGCTGCCGGCCAGGCAGCGCTCCCCGGCCGAGCCGAACGCACTCGACATGATCGCGCCCACGCTGCGATCGAGGTCGGCATCCGGGAGCACGATCAGGTGGTTCTTCGCCCCAGCGAGCGCCAGCACCCGCTTCCCGTGCTTCGCGGCGGTGGCGTAGACGTGTCGGGCGACCGGAGCCGAGCCCACGAAACCGACGGCGTCCACCCCGGGGTGGGCCAACAGGGCGTCGACGGCGTCGCGAGCCCCGAGAACGACGTTGAACACACCGGGAGGCACCCCGGCTTTTCCGAATAGTCCCGCGAGACGGAGCGCCGACAGGGGGACCCGTTCGGAAGGTTTGAGCACGAAGGTGTTGCCGCACGCCAAGGCCAGCGGGGCCATCCAGAGGGGGACCATCACGGGGAAGTTGAACGGCGTGATCCCGGCGACGACGCCCACCGGGGCGCGCACGAGCTCCGTGTCGACCCCGGGCGAGACGTTCCGGAGCGACGATCCCTGGAGGAGCGTCGGGGCGTGGATGGCGAACTCCGTCGCCTCGATCCCTCGTCGGATGGACCCCCGCGACTCGTCGATCGTCTTCCCGTTCTCCCGGGTCACGACCCGGGCGAGCTCCTCGGAGTCCGCGATCAGAAGCTCTCGGAACCGGGCGATCACCCTCGCCCGATCGGCGACCGGCGTCGCCCTCCAGGGACCGAAGGCGTCGCGGGCGGCCGACACCGCGGCGTCCACGTCGTCGGCCCCCGACATCGGGACCCGCGCCAGCAGATGGCCCGTGGAGGGGTCCGGGAGGTCGACAGATTCGGCCGCGGCGGCCTTCCGCCACTCGCCTCCGATGAAGTTCTCCAGGGTGGGAACGTCGGCCGCCATCGGACCCGCGATGCGCGGAACGCGGTCGGAGGGAGATAACCCCCCCGGACGGACCGGCCGCGCAGCGGACCCGCCAACGATTATCTACCCGGCCCCGGGTGGCTCCGGTGTCCCGGGGTGCCGCCCTGGTCGAAGGGATCGGGACCGGACGGAGCTCAGACGATGGTCGACCCGAACCTGACGGCCGCCCTGCGGGAGTACGAACGCCGGACCCCCCGATCCGCGGAGCTCTGGCAACACGCCCGGATCTGGTCCCCCCTCGGGGTCCACAGCAACTACCGGTTCCTCGACCCGTACCCCTTCTACGTCCGGCGCGGCCGGGGCGTCCACCTCTGGGACGTCGACGGGCACGACTATCTCGACTTCAACATGGGATTCGGCGGGCTCGCGAGCGGCCACGCCCACCCGAAGATCGTCGAGGCGATCCAACGGCAGGTCGCCGAAGGGGGTCTCTACGGCTACGAGTGGTATCGGACCCCCGAGGTCTCGGAGAAGATCTGCCGGCGGTTCGACATGGGCCAGGTACGGTTCAGCTCGACCGGATTGGAGGCGACCCACCACGCCATGCGGTTCGCGCGGGCGGTCACCGGCCACCGCTACCTCGTGAAGTTCGAAGGGGGCTACCATGGATCGCACGACACGCTGCTGGTTGGGGTGAAGCCGCGCGCCGACGCCGCGGGCCCGGCCCATCGGCCCCACTCCGTGCCGGCCGGTCCCGGTATTCTCCCGGAGGTCGCCGAGCGGACCCGCGTGGCTCCGTTCAACGATCTCGACGCGACCCGCGCGATCGCCCGGGAGCACCGGGACGATTTGGCGGCGATCCTCGTCGAGCCGATCCCGATGAACATGGGGTTCGTCCTCCCCGAGCCGGGGTTCCTCCCGGGCCTGCGGGAGCTCGCCGATGAGCTGGGCGCGGTCCTGGTGTTCGACGAGATCAAGACCGGGGGCAAGTACTACCACGGGGGCGCCGGCCGGATGGGCGTCCGTCCGGATATCATGCTCCTGGGCAAGTCGATCGCCTGCGGGGCTCCTCTATCGGCGATCGCCACCCGCAAGGGCCTCCTCGACTCCGTCGGCCCCCGCCGGACGGCCCATGCCGGGACGTTCAACTCCAATCCGGTCTCCATGGCGTGCTGCCTCGCCACCCTCGAGCACGTGTTGACCGAGGAGGGGCTCGATCACGCCGCCCGGCTGAACCGCCGGCTCTCCGAGGGATACACTCAGATCTTCCGCGACCACCGTGTGACCGCCCACGTCGCGTCGGACGGCCCGTCCGGCACCGTGTTCTTCTCCGATCACCCGGTGCGAGATTGGCGGAGCTTCCTGACGGTCGATGGCGAGCGGTCGATGCTCTACTATTACGCCTGCCTGAACCGCGACCTGATCCCCTCCGGGACCGGGCCGGATGAGCAGTGGACGATCTCCGTCGTCCACACCGACGCCGATGTCGCCCGTCATCTGGAGATCCTCAACGAGGTCGCCCCGCAGCTGGCCGGTCCGCCGGTCATTGGGGAGATCGAGGAGTCGGTCTGAGCCAAACTCTCCGGAGGGCGCGCGGTGGTACCCTCCGGTCCGGAGGAGTGGGACTGGCCAGATTCGAACTGGCGTCTCGGAGTCCCGAACCCCGAAGGATGGACCAAGCTACCCCACAGTCCCACTGCGAGAGAACGGGGCCGGCCACTTCCCCGGGTTATTTGAACTTACTTCGGACGATCCGCCACGCTCTCCCCTACGGCGGTGGCTCCGTTTCACCACCCCCTGCGACGGCGTAAGTAGGCGGCGGCCGCTGAGCCCAACTATGTCCTCGGGCCCGACGGCGCCGCCGCTCGACGGCGTCAGCCCGCTCCCCTCCCTCTCCTGGAGCATTCCCGGGCTGCGCGAGGATCCCACGATGTGCCTTCGGTGCCGGTCGGCGCAGCTCCTCTGTGGGAAGCCGGTCTGCCCGATCCTGGTCAAGTACCAGGCGTTCACCCGCTCGCTTCCGATGCTGGGCGGTGGGAAGGAGCTCGATGGCTCGTCGCCCCCGGGGCTGTTCGTCGGCCGGTTCGGCTACCCGAAGGTCTCCATCGGACCCCTGGTCACGGCCTCCCACGGCGATACGCTGCTGTTGGACACGCCCGAGGATTGGGTCGGGCGATCCGTCAGCGACGTCGTCGGCTACCGCACGATGTTGGTGCGGGGGACCCAGCAGGTCAACGTCCTGGATGCGGAGAAGCCGATCCGGCTCGTCGAGGACGTCCAGACCCTCGCCCTGGCGTCGGAGAGCGTCGAGGTCGAGGCGACGTTCAAGCGGCCCCCCCGAGGTCACCTCTCGCTCTCCGACGAGCTGCCGCCGTACGGCCCGAGCGCGCCGATCGAGAAGGTCCGGCTGGACGTCCGGAAGGTCGATGCGGGCCTCGACCGTCTCGCCTCGGACACCGACGCGACCGCTCGCACCGCGGTGACCGAGTTGTACGATCGCGGGGTGAAGGTCAGCCGGATCCAGCGGGCGTTCAGCGCCGGGACCCTCGGACGGCGGGGCCGTCGCAAGCTCGTCCCGACGCGCTGGAGCATCACGGCGGTCGATGACCTCCTCAGCAAGGAGAACCTGGAACAGATCCGGGAGTTCCCGGAGCTCTCCGAGTTCCGGCTCTATCGGTACACCGCGCTCGACAACCGGTGGTTCATCGCCTTCCTCCCCGGCTCGTTCCGGTACGAGTCGATCGAGGCGTGGTACCCGAACACGCTGTGGAACCCGAACACCGAGCGGATCGTGATGCTCGGCGACCACGAGGGGTTCAAGGGACGCACCTCGTACGCCTCGATGGGCGGCTGCTACTACGCGGCTCGACTCGCCACGACGGAGGAGCTTGTCCGCCGGCGTCGCCAGGCCGGTGTCCTGGTGTTCCGCGAGGTCCACCCCGGCGAGATCCTGCCCCTCGGGGTCTGGAACGTCCGGGAGCACGTCCGTGCCGCGCTCCAGCAGCCGTTCGAGGCGGTCGGGTCGATGGCGGAGCTCCTGTCGAAGATGTCCGAGTCGTTCGCGATCCCGCTCCCCCATTGGCTCTCGCAGAGCGCGGTCCTCCACGAGGCCCGGACGCAACGCAAGCTCGAAGAGTTCGACGCCGGGGTCGCGGCCTAAGGCGCCGCCGGCGCCCCGCATCCGGCGCAGAAGACGTCGTCCGGCTGGAGCGGTTGCCCGCATCGCGGGCATTGGGACGCTTTGAGCGACGCCCCGCAACCCCGGCAGAACTTGTCCGACGCCCGGATCCCCTTGCCGCACCGCGGGCAGTGGGCGGTCGTGGCTGCGGCCGCTTCCTCCCCGCTCGGTCCGGCCGGAGCTCCGCCCGCGGGACCGGCCGACTCGGGTTGCGTGGAGCGGCTGGGCGGGAGCGTCTCGAGGCGCCCCCCCACCCGGCGACGCCCGCGGAGCGCCAGGCGAAGCGCCTCGGTAAAGTCGGCGCGGCCGTAGGCGGCTTGCGCCTCGGCCCGGATCTGGTCGGCGTCCCGGGCCAGCCCCTCGGAGCCTGGGGTGGTCCGGGCCCGGGCGATCTCCTCGACGAGGAGGGTCATCTGGAAGTGGGCCTCGGCGCGGTTCTTGGGGAGCCGGCCGCTCCCCGTCGGCGAGGATTCGGTCGGGACCGCGGAGGTCGCGACGCCCCGGAGACCCGGACCGCTCGTCGGAGTGGGTGCCGAGGCCTCCTCGAACCGGGGACCGACGGGGCTGCTCGGAGAAGCCCCGACGGCGGGAGACGCCCCGGAGGGGGACCTGAGGCTCGGTAGGCGGCGGGGAGCCTTCCCCCGCAGGGCGACCAGGGATTCGTGGGCCGAGCGGGCGCGCCGTTCGGCCGAATCAAAGTCCCGGCGGTCGTACGATCGCTGCGCCTCTTGAAGGAGCTCGCGGGCGTGGGCGACCTCGACGCCGCTGCGCTCCAGCACGTCGGCCTCCGCGGCAGAAAGTCGGATCTGGTTGAACGCCCGGTCGTCTTTCGCGCTGGGACGCTCGTCGAGCTCGAGGCGGAGCTGCTGGCTACGACGTCGGAGCACCTGGCGGGTGTACAGGAGGAACGTGACGAGGAGGACGGAGATGACGATGAGGCCGATGCCAAGGGTCAGGGTGCTGGAATCGACCACGGGGCGTAGGATCGGGGGCCGCGCGTCGCGGTCCCCCGGAGTAACCTCGGTCGATTCTAGGGGGGGTGGGGGTATTTGAACCGCTTGCCGAGAGCGCAGCCGCACGACCGCGGCGGTGGGTCCGCCGACGCCGGGAGGGGCTGCTCGTCCCTCAGAAGACCGATAGCTTCTCGGTCATCAGCTTCTGCGGGATCGTGTCGATCCGCTCGAACCAGCCGTTCGCGACCGCTTCGGCCTGCTTCTTCACCTGGGCGAGCTTGACGCCGGCCGACGGTTGGATCTGCAGGCTCGCGACCTGAGGCTGGTCGACCGGCTTGCCGATCTGGGAGAGGATCCGGACGTGGACCTCCTTGACGTTCCCGCCGGTCTCCTTGACGATGTCGTTGGCGATGAGGATGCCGAGCAGGTTGTAGATCTTCCCGACGTGGTTGATCGGGTTCTTCCCGGCCGACGCTTCGAGGCTCATCGGGCGGCACGGCGTGATGAGGCCGTTCGCCCGGTTGCCGCGTCCGACGGAGCCGTCGTCCCCGGCCTCCATCGAGAGGCCCGTGACGGTCAGGTAGTATCGTCCGAGCTCGGGATCGTCGGCGGTGTTGACGTCGATCGCGACCTCGCGGTGGGTGAGCTTGGACGCCTGGTCGGCGAGCTTGTCGTGGATCTCCCGGCAGACGTTGGCGTATGCGTCGGCGTCGTCGATCTCGCTATCGACGAGCGCGGCCGCGACGGTGAGCCGGATCTTGTCGCCGGAGCGGTAGCCCATGACCTTGACGTCCTCTCCGAGCGCCGGGAGCTTCTTCTTCAGTTTCGTCGTGAGGAAGCGCTCCGACTCGAGGACCAGGCGCTCGGTGTCGGAGTACGGGGCGAAGCCGACGCCGAAGGAGGTGTCGTTCGACAGGACGGTCTTCTGCTCGAAGACGCCCCGGAGATCGATCGACCCGGAGCCGATCTTGCAGTCGAACTCGACCTGCTTGTCGACGTCCAGGTGGGCGCAGATCGAGCGGACGTACTCGCGTGCCGCATCGATGGAGACCTGCCGGTACGGCAGCTTCTCGCCGTTGACCTCGGTGGTCGCCCGCCCGACGAGGAGCATGTAGATCGGGCTCGTGACCTTCCCGCCCCCGAACTTCGGCTCGGAGGCGCCGCCCACGACCTGGGTCTCGTCGGTGTTGTGGTGGAGGATGCGGCCGCACTCGTCGAGGTACAGCTGGCAGAGCGCGCGGCTCACGCTCTCCGAG
>Ga0210384_10001929_pt1 | contig 26579 bp, 21 predicted proteins | sample IncBWH2MmetaG_FD_160574 | JGI IMG/M metagenome (GOLD analysis project Ga0210384, IMG submission 160574) | Forest soil microbial communities from Barre Woods Harvard Forest LTER site, Petersham, Massachusetts, United States - Inc-BW-H-2-M | ecosystem: Environmental > Terrestrial > Soil >...
TTGCACCGGTGAGCGATGGGCGAACGTCTTGCTCTCCTGTATGCAGAACGGTGATGCCACGCCGAATGCGGACGACCGCTGTGTAGCGGATCGTACCGTTTGCTTGCTTGCGGGCTTTGATGGTTGCCATGGTGTAACTTGAGGGGACAAGACAATCTTGTCCCCTTTATGTCCCCTCGGCAAACGATAAACTCCCCGGAATGCCCACAAATCCCGCAGAAACGCCTGAGTCCGTAAAGCCTATAAAAATAGGCGTTTCAGACGATTCTTCCCGCGGAAAAATCGATCGGCGCGTCTCCGTCGCTCCCATGATGGACTGGACCGATCGCCATTGCCGTTTCTTCCTGCGTGGCTTCTCGGCAGACGTACTGCTCTACACCGAGATGATCACCGCCGCGGCGATCGTGCATGGGGATCGCGCCCGGCTGCTCGCTTTCGATCCAGAGGAACATCCGCTCGCACTGCAATTAGGCGGCAGCGATCCAGCCGAGCTCGCCGCCGCGGCGCGCGCCGGGGAGGAGGCGGGCTATGATGAAATCAACCTCAACTGCGGCTGCCCGAGCGAGCGCGTGGCGAGCGGCGCCTTCGGCGCCTGCCTCATGCAGCAGCCCGAGCGCGTCGCCGAGTGCGTGGCGGCGATGCGCGCGGCGGTCACGGTGCCCGTGACCGTGAAAATGCGCATCGGTGTGGTGAGCTCGCGCGCGCGCGAGCTGAGCGGCGCCGTCACGCGGTTCGACGACGGCGACTTCGAAGCGCTGGGTTGCTTCACTGAGGCGGTGCGCGCCGCCGGTTGCGCGGTCGCGATCGTGCACGCCCGCAAGGCGGCGCTCGGTGGGCTCTCGCCACGCGAAAATCGCGAGATTCCGCCGCTGCGCTACGATGTGGTGCGGCGTCTCAAGCAGACTTTCCCGGCAGTACCGGTGGTAGTCAACGGCGGCTTGCGTGATGCGGCGTCGGTGCTTGAGGCGCTCAGCTGGTGTGATGGTGTAATGCTCGGACGCGAGGCCTACCACCGGCCGTTCGTGCTCGCCGAGCTGCAGCAGGCTCTCTCGGGTAGTACGGTGCCCACACGCGCAACACTGATTGAACGCATGCAGCGCTACGTGGCGCGCGAACTGACCCGCGGCGAGCGCCTTGCGCCGATCGTGCGGCACATGCTCGGACTTTACGCCGGTGAGCCCGGGGCACGCGAATACCGGCGCACATTGAGCGAGGGTGCACGCGCGGCTGATGCAGATGTCGGGCTGTTACGTCGGGCCATGCCGGTGGTAGCGCGCCCACCGGCCTGACAGGCCCGACACGGGCCGCCGTCGCAAGGCGCGGTCCTCGCAGTCTTGGTGCGCGTGCGTATAATCGGCTGAGCGCATGGGAAAGGACATCGAACTCGCCATACTGTTCGCCGACGTCGTTGGCTCGACACGGCTCTACGACGTCATGGGCGATGTACGGGCGCGCGACATGGTGGCGATCTGCATCGAGGTGATGCGCAACGCCACCGAGCAGCGCCAGGGCACGGTGATCAAGACCATGGGCGATGAGGTCATGGCCACCTTCCCGACCGCTGACGCTGCGCTCAACGCGGCGGCGCAGATGCAGCAGCAGATCTCCACTCACACGCAGCTGAAGATCGAGGGCCAGCCGGTCGCCATCCGCATCGGTTGTCACTTTGGACCCGTGATGCTCGAGAATCGCGATGTGTTCGGTGCCGCCGTGCACACCGCCAACCGCATGACCAGCCAGGCGAAGGCCGGCCAGATCGTCACCACCGCGGCGATGGTGGAGCGCCTCTCGCCGGAGTGGCGCGCCGCCTGCCGTCAGATCGACATCGCGACGCTCAAGGGTCAGGGCAATGAAGTCGCGCTCTACGAGGTGCTGTGGCAGACCGAGGATGTGACCAGCATGGTGCCCGGCATCGCCACCGAGTCGCGTCCGGCACGTGCCATGCGCTTGCGCCTGCGGTGCGATGACCGCGAGCTGCTGGTGGATGAACGTCATTCGAGCATCACCATCGGCCGTGCCGAGGACAATGACGTCGTGGTCAAGGGAAATCTCATTTCACGCCTGCACGCGCGCATCGAGATCAACCGCAACAAGTTCGTGCTCATCGACCAGAGCACTAACGGAACTTTCGTGCAGAGCTCGGATGGCGAAGAATCGTTCGTGCGACGCGACAGTCTGCAGATCAGGGGTCAGGGCATGATCGGGCTTGGACGCCTTCCCGAGCAGGGCTCGCCGCAGACTATCCGCTTTACCTGCGAAGAGGGCTGAAAGCCCACCCCACCCTCACCCGAGCTGCTCTTCCGTCTTGCGCAGCTCCGCGAGCAGGGCCGCCGGCAGACGCTCGCCGTATTTGCCGAGGTACTCGCGCAGCTCGGCGCTGTCCTTGCGCCACAGTGCGGGATCGACCGTGAGAAGTGCGGCGAGCGCCTGCGGCCCGAGGTCGAGTCCACGCAGCTCGAGGTCCTCGGGACGTGGCAGGCGGCCGATGGCCGACTCGGCGGCGCCGGCTCGTCCGGCGCAGCGCTCGAGCATCCAGGCGAGCACGCGCAAATTCTCGCCGAAGCCCGGCCAGAGAAACTTGCCGTTGGCGTCGCGGCGGAACCAGTTGACGTGATAGATGCGCGGTGGCCGTGGGAGGCGGGCGCCGACATCCAGCCAGTGCTGCCAGTAATCGCCGAAGTTGTATCCACAGAATGGCTGCATCGCCATCGGGTCGCGCCGCGTGACGCCGACCTGTCCGACAGCCGCCGCCGTCGTCTCGGAAGCCAGCGAGGCGCCGACCAGCACCCCGTGCTGCCAGTCGCGTGCCTCGTAAACGAGCGGCGCGACCTCGCGCCGGCGGCCGCCGAACACCAGCGCCGAGATCGGCACGCCGCGCGCGTCCTCGGCGTGTGGCGAATAACTCGGATTGCGCCGCGCGGACACGGTGAAGCGCGAGTTAGGGTGCGCGGCGGGGCCGCGTGCGGGATCGTACCGGCGGCCCTGCCAGTCGAGCACCGGGACGCCGCTCGGCAGTCCCTCCCACCACGGCTGGTTGTCCGCGGTGAGCGCGACGTTGGTGAACAAGGTATCGCGGCGGATCATTTCGTAGGCATTGCGGTTGGTCTGCGGGTTGGTACCGGGCACGACACCGAAGTAGCCCGACTCGGGATTGATGGCCCACAGCCGTCCGTCCGCACCCGGATGCAACCAGGCGATGTCGTCGCCGACCGTGAACACCCGCCAGCCCGGGAGCGAGGCCGGCGGGATCAGCATCGCGAGGTTCGTCTTGCCGCACGCGGAAGGGAAGGCGCAGGCGAGGTAATGGGTCTCGCCGCGCGGATTCTGCAGTCCGACGATCAGCATGTGCTCGGCCAGCCAGCCCTCGCTGCGTGCCTGCCAGCTGGCGATGCGCAGCGCGTGGCATTTCTTGCCGAGCAGGGCGTTGCCGCCATACCCGGAGCCGTAGCTCTCGATGGCGAGCTCTTCGGGAAAGTGCATGATGAAACGCCGCTCGGGATCGAGCTCGCCGATGGAATGCAGACCACGCACGAAGCTTTGCTCGCGCGCAATGCGCTCGAGCGCGGCGCGCCCGGCGCGCGTCATGATCAGCATGTTGAGCACGACATAGGGACTGTCGGTGATCTCCACTCCGCAGCGCGACAGCGGCGAATCGAGCGGCCCCATGCAGTAGGGGATCACGTACAACGTGCGCTCGCGCATGCAACCGCGAAACAACTCGCGCAGGCGCGCGTGCGCCTGCTGCGGGTCCATCCAGTGATTGTTCGGGCCGGCATCTTGCTGGGAGCGCGTGCAGATGTAGGTGAGATGCTCCACGCGCGCCACATCGGTCGGCGCCGAGCGGTACAGGTAGCAGGCGGGAAACTGCTCGGAGTTGAGTGCCTTGAGCTCGCCACGCGCGAGCAGCTGCGCGGTAATCTCGCGCGCCTCGGCCTCGGTTCCCTCGCACCAGTGGATGGCGCGTGGCTGCGTCAGCTCGCGCACCGAATTCACCCACTCGCTCACGGCGGCGCTCAATTGGGGCAGGGGGCGCAGCGTGTGTGCCGGAGTAGCCATCGCGGGTTCCTCTTGTCCGTGACGCTTGAATAAACCGTTAATTATATCCCGGGCGCGGCCCCTGCCCTGATAAAGTAGCGGCGCGCGAGCCATTGTGTGCCAATAACCGGCCGTGCACCAGTTTGCAGGAAATTCATGAAGATATGTCGCTCGACAGGCGCGCCGGAAGCGCGCGAGTATCGGCCGCAGCCTTAGCGGCGAGCTGAGCGCGGCATGTTGGATCTCGAGGACATATTCGGTCACGACGGGCCGCTCGCGCGGGCGCTCGCGGACTTCAAGGTGCGACGCGAGCAGCTGCGCATGGCGCAGAGCGTGAGCGCCGCTTTGGCATCGCGCGAGTCGCTCGTGCTCGAAGCCGGCACTGGCACGGGCAAGACCTTCGCCTATCTGGTACCGGCGCTGCTCTCGGGGTCGCGCATCCTGATCTCCACCGGCACGCGCACGCTCCAGGATCAGCTGTTCGCCAAGGATCTGCCGCTCGTGAGTGCGGCGCTCGGCCGCCCGGCGCGCGTGGCGCTGCTGAAGGGCCGGGGCAACTACCTGTGCCGCTATCGCCTCGGGCGCGCTGACGCTGCCAATGAGCAGCTGCCGCTCGTCGCTGCGCCACCCGCGCGCTCGCACGCCATGCTGGCTCGCATCCGGCGCTGGGCGCTGACCACGCAGCGCGGTGACCTCGCCGAGGTGCGCGGTCTTTCCGACTCTCATCCGGTGTGGGCACAGGTGACCTCGACGCGCGAGAGCTGCCTCGGCGTGCGTTGTCCGGAGCTCTCGCGCTGTCATGTCGCGGCGGCACGGCGCGAGGCGCTCGAGGCAGACATCGTCATCGTCAACCATCACCTGTTGCTCGCCGACCTCGCGTTGAAGGAGGACGGGTTCGGTGATCTGCTCGGCTGCGCAGACGCCGTGATCCTGGATGAGGCCCACCAGATCCCTGACCTCGCCACGCAGTTCTTCGGCGCCAACGTCAGCGGCCGTCAGATCGAGTCGCTCGCCAAGGACGTACGGCTGGAGCTCGTGGCCGGCGGAGGTACGGAGCGCGCTTCAGCACCCGCGCCTCGGGTTTCCGCAGCCGCTCTCGCGGAGGTGGAAGAGGCGCTGCGCGAGTTGCGTGCTGCGCTCCCGGCAGCCGCCGGGCGTGTGGCCTGGTCGACGGTGGCGTCGGCCACTCAGCCGGTGAGCGCTCTCATCCGCGCACTGGAGGCGCTCGCTCGGGTGCTGGTGCCGCGCGATGAGCGCGCCGCTTTGGCGCAGCTCTCGGAGCGGGCGGCGGAGCTCGCGGCGAGCCTCGCACGCATTGCCGACGTCGATGAGCTCGAGGGCGCACGGACACTCGAATCGAGCGCGCGCGGCTTCACCCTGAGTCTGATGCCGTTCGATATCTCCGCGCGTTTTCGCTCGCTGGTGGCAGCGCGCCGCGGGGCGTGGATCTTCACCTCGGCGACGCTGTCGGTGGGCGAGGAATTCGCGCACTTCACCGGGCGGCTGGGCCTTTCCGAAGCGGTGACGCTGCGGATCGAGAGTCCTTTCGATCACGAGCGCCAGTCGCTCCTTTATCTGCCGGCGGGATTGCCCGAACCCTCATCACCCTCGTACGTGGCGGCGGTGATCGGCACGGCGATACCGCTGATCGAGGCGGCACGCGGTGGCGCCTTCGTGCTGTTCACCAGCCATCGTGCGCTTTCGCAGGGAGCGGCGCTGCTGCGCGCACATTGGAGCGGCGAGCCGCCCTATCGTCTGTTCGTACAGGGCGAGGCACCGCGCGAGCGCCTGCTGCAGGAATTTCGCGCCGACGGCAACGCCGTGCTCCTTGGCACCGCGAGCTTCTGGGAAGGGGTCGACGTAAAAGGCGAGGCGTTACGGCTGGTCGTGATCGAGAAACTGCCGTTCGCGCCGCCGGACGATCCGATGGTGCGCGCGCGCATCGAGCACCTGACAGCGTGCGGCGGCAACGCTTTCCGCGACTATCAGCTGCCCGAGGCGGCGCTGGCGCTCAAGCAGGGCGCGGGGCGCCTGATACGGAGCGAAGACGACTACGGTGTGATAGCGATCTGCGACCCACGTGTGTTGGGTCGTGCGTACGGACGCGTGTTCCTCGCTGCGCTTCCGGCGATGACCGTGACCCAGGAGGCCGCCGAGGTACGGCGCTTTCTCGCCCGCCATGCACCGCGTGCACCGGCGGCGCGCGCGGCCGCGGCGCCGTGAGAATCCTCGCCATCGACACCGCCACCGAGAGCTGCTCGGCGGCACTGCTGCTCGAGGGGCAGCTGCTGCAGCGCGCGCAGCGGCTCGAGCGCGGTCATTCACGAGTCATCCTCCCGATGGTCGATGAGCTGCTCGGCGAGGCCGGCGTCGGACTGGTTACGCTGAGCGCCATCGCCTTCGGCCGCGGCCCGGGTGCATTCACCGGAGTGCGGCTTGCGGCGAGTGTGGCCCAGGGTCTCGCCTTCGGTGCAGGTTTGCCGGTCGTTCCAGTGTCCGATCTGCAGGCTCTGGCGCAGCGCGCGCTGGATGATGACCGCGCAGTCGGCCGCGTGCTCGTCTGCGCGGACGCGCGGATGCGCGAGGTGTACTGGGCATGCTTCGAGCGCTCGAGCCAGAGCCTCGCTGGCCGGTCCGGTGAGGAGCGCGTGAGCCCGCCGGCGGATGTCCGGCTGCCTTCGGCCTGGGTGCCCGGAGGCCGGCCGGATCCTCAGGGCACCGCAGCATCACCGCAACCGGGGCAGCGGCTGGGAACCCTCGCGGGTGTCGGCTCGGGATTCGCCGTCTACCCCGAGCTGCGCAGCGCACTTGACCTCGATGTCGTCCTGGAGGGGCTGCTCCCGAGGGCCGCCGAGATTGCACAGCTGGCCGTTCCAGAAGTGGCTGCGGGTCGATTTCTCCCACCGGAACAAGCGCTTCCAGTCTATTTGCGAGATGATGTCGCACGACCCCAATCCGGGTCGTCACGAAACTGACACCCAGCGCAGCTTTGTCATTTAACTGCAACACAGTGCCTCTCTAATAGCCCCGCCCCTGCCGGCTGCCGCTTGGACACGATGCCCGCCAAACAGGTTTTGATCGTCGAAGATGAACGGCCGATCCGCGAGATGATCGCTTTCGGCCTCAAGCGTGCTGGCTTCGAGGTGCGCGAAGCTGAAGACTGCCGCAGTGCACGCGCGGCGCTTGCCGACACCCGCCCCGACCTTGTACTGATCGACTGGATGCTGCCGGACATGAGCGGGCTGGAGTTGACGCGAGCGCTGAAGCGCGACCGCGAAACACGCGAATTGCCGGTGATCATGCTGACCGCGCGCGCCGAGGAAGGCGACAAGGTGGCGGGGCTCGAGGGCGGTGCGGACGACTACGTCACCAAGCCGTTCTCGCCGCGGGAGCTGCTGGCGCGCATCAACGCCGTCCTGCGCCGCGGCGGGGGCAACGGTGTCGATGAGCGCATCGAGTTCGAAGGCCTCGTGCTGGACCAGGGGAGTCACCGGGTCATGGTCGGTGAGCGAACCGTCGCCCTTGGGCCCACCGAGTACCGCATGCTCGAGTTCTTCATGACGCATCCCGAGCGCGTCTACACGCGCGATCAGCTGCTCGATCGTGTCTGGGGCGGCAACGTCTACGTGGAAGAGCGCACCATCGACGTGCACATCCGCCGGCTGCGCAAAGCGCTCGAGGATTTCGGCTACGATCGCTTCGTGCAGACCGTCCGTGGCTCGGGTTATCGCTTCTCGGCGCGTACGATATAGCGCACGGACGATCGGGACGCTGTAGAAAAGGCGCCAGGATCAATGGAACCCGCGACACAGGCATGGTGGTTCGCGGCAGGGCGCTTGCTCGGCACCGTGCTCATCGGCTGCGGCGCGGGCTGGCTGCTGGGCAACGTCTGGGGCGGCCTCGCTTGCGCGCTGGCGTTGCACCTGTCATGGGTGCTGTCCAATCTCTTCCGCCTGGAGTGGTGGCTGCGTCATCGCAGCTACGCCGATCCTCCGGACGTCGGTGGCGTGTGGGGAGAGATCATCGCGCAGATCGTGCGTCTGCACCGGCGCAAGCGTTTTCACAAGCAGCGCTTCGTGCAGCTCATGCGCCAGCTGCAGCGCTCGACCGCCGCACTGCCGAACGGGGTGGTCATCCTCAACGCGCAGCGCGAGATCGTATGGTTCAACCGCATGGCGGCGCGGCTGCTAGCCCTGCGGCGCACCGCCGACCTTGGCATGCGCATCGGGCATCTGATGCGCGAGCCCGAGTTCGTGCGCTACCTCGGAGGCGGTGACTACTCGAGCCCGGTCATCATCCGTACCACGATCGGCGAGGAGTGTTATCTGTCGATGCAGGTCGCACCCTATGGCGATGGACAGTTGCTGCTGCTGGTGAGCGATGTCTCACGGCAGATGCGCCTCGAGGCGGTGCGGCGCGACTTCGTGGCCAACGCCTCGCACGAGCTGCGTTCGCCGCTTACGGTCATCTCCGGCTACCTCGAGACGCTCGCGCAGGACCCCGCGCTCGATGCGGACCTGCAGGGGCCGATCGCGGAGATGCGCCGCCAGGCCGAGCGCATGACCGCCATCATCCGCGACCTGCTCGAGCTCTCGCGTCTGGAGGAGACCGGCGAGGTTGTCGGCGGGGAGCCGATCGATATCGCCGCGCTGATGGCGCTGCTGCGCAAGGACGTGCTTGCCCGCCCGTTGCATCCGCGCGAGGTGCGGACGCGGATCGACTCCACTGCGCAGCTCAACGGCGATGAGCCGGAGATTCATTCGGCTTTCTCCAACCTCGTTGACAACGCCGCCAAGTACACCCCGGCGGAAGGCTCGCTCGAGATGCGCTGGTGGGTCGATGAGGACGGCGGCCACTTCTCAGTCAGCGACACGGGAATGGGAATTCCACCTGAGCACATCCCGCGTCTCACCGAGCGGTTCTATCGCGTTGATGCGGGCCGCTCACGCTCGACCGGCGGCTCGGGTCTCGGACTTGCGATCGTCAAGCACGTGCTGCAGCGTCATGGCGCGACGCTGGAGGTACAGAGCACGCTCGGCGCCGGCAGCACCTTCACCTGTCACTTTCCAGCAGAGCGCGTCCGCCTCGTGCGCACACCGAATGCTGCAACGGCTTAAGATTCTGTCGCAACCCGCTAATCCGTAAGAAATACTTAGCTCCACTGTCACGCAACCGACACACACCCGCACGAGGCTACAAGCGCCACTTGAGGCCCAGAGAGGACGAGCTCTGCCATGGCGAGCGGCAAGCCTACGCGAGGCGGCAGCATGAGCGCCCGCACGCTGTTCCTGTCCGACATCCATCTCGGGTTCCGGCACGCGCGGGCACGGGAGCTGAACGAGTTCCTGCACGGCATCGAGGCCGAATGCATCGTGCTGGTCGGAGACATCATCGATGCGTTGAGCCTTGCGCGGCGCGCATTCTGGACGAGCGCGCACACGCAGGTCGTGCGTACGCTGCTCGCGCGCCAGCGTGCCGGGACGCGTCTGGTCTACATCCCGGGCAATCACGACGAGAGTCTCGGGATGCTCGCGCAGATGCTGCGCTGTCAGTTCGAGGTCCACCGCGAGTGGGTGCATCGCACCGCGCGCGGCGAGCGGCTGCTGGTGCTGCACGGTGATCAGTTCGATGGAGCAATGGTCTGTCCACGCTGGTTGAGCCGCGTCGGTGACCTGTTGCATGGCGTGACGTTGGGTGTGAACCACCAGGTGAACAACGTGCGTCGCGCGCTCGGTCGCCCGTACTGGCCGCTCGCGGAATGGCTGAAGCTGAGCATCGGCACCAGCCTGCGCTACATCGAGCAGTTCGAGCAGCTCGCTGCGCTCCACGCAGCACGGTTCGGCTATGACGGCGTCGTGTGCGGACACATTCATCGCGCCAACCTGCGCGATATCGCCGGGACGCTTTACTGCAATACGGGCGATTGGGTGGAGTCGTGCAGCGCGCTGATCGAGAACCCGCAGGGGCAGCTCGAGCTGTTGCGCTGGCCGGCGCAGCGCGCCACAGCGCTGCGCTCCGCGGCTGAGCCGATGGCCGACGCGGCGTGAGGATCGCGCTCGCAACCGATGCCTGGACGCCGCAAACCAACGGCGTGGTCACCACACTGAAGGCCACCGCCGCGACGCTCAACCTGCTCGGGCACGAGGTGCGCATCATCTCCCCGCAGGGCCTCACCACCATCGCCTGCCCGAGTTATCCGGAGATCCGCCTGGCGCTGTCGCCCGGGCCCTACGTGGCGCGCGAGCTCAAGGCTTTGCGCCCGCACGCCATCCACATCGCCACCGAAGGCCCGCTCGGACTTGCCGTGCGCCGCTACTGCCGGGCACGCCGCGTCCCCTTCACCACCTCCTATCACACGCGCTACCCCGAGTACCTGCGCGCGCGCTGGCCGGTCCCGCTCTCGCTGAGTTACGCCTGGCTGCGGCGCTTCCACGGCGCCGCCGAGCGCACCTTCGTGAGCAGTGCAAGTCTCGAGACGCTGCTCGCGGCTCACGGTTTCGGTCACCTGCATCGCTGGCGCCGCGGCGTCGATCTGCGCACTTTTCATCCGCGGCCGTCACATCCTGAGCGCGCCAAGCTGCCGCGACCCATCATGGCGTGCGTGGGGCGGCTTGCCGTCGAGAAGAACCTGGACGCCTTCCTCGCACTCGAGCTGCCGGGCACCAAGCTCGTGATCGGCGATGGACCCGAGCGGGCGGCGCTCGCGCAGCGCTACCCGCGGGTGAAGTTCGCGGGCTACCGTTTCGGCGCGGAGCTCGCGGCGCTCCTCTCGGCAGCCGACGTATTGGTGTTTCCGAGCCTCACCGACACCTTCGGGCTCGTCATGATCGAGGCGCTCGCCTGCGGTGTGCCGGTCGCGGCCTTTCCCGTGCCGGGACCCCTCGATGTCATCGAGCCGGGCGTGACCGGGGTGCTGCACACAAACCTCGAGCGCGCCATCGCCGGCGCGCTGCGGCTCGATCGGGGCGTCTGCGCGGCCGCGGCGAGCGGGTTCAGCTGGCAGGCCGCGACGAATCAGTTTCTTACCGGGCTCGCACCGATCCCGCTGCCCGTGCGCGCGAGGCTGGCCGTCAGCCGCAGTTCCGCTATGATCACGCGCATGGCCGCACGCAGACAGACGAGCGGGGCCGGGGACGCTAACTGATGGAAACCGCAGACCTCTCTCACCATATCTCACGTCGCTTCAACGAGGACCTCGAGCGCGTTCGCGGCAAGGTGCTTGGCATGGGAGGCTTCGTCGAGCAGCAGCTGCAGAAGGCGATCACGGCGCTGGTCGAAGGCGACAGCTCCCTCGGCGAGCAGGTGGCGATGGATGACTACCAGGTGAACAACATGGAAGTGTCCATCGACGATGAGTGCTGCCGCATTCTCGCCACGCGCGCACCGGCCGCCGGCGATCTGCGCGTGATCGTCGCCATCATCAAGACCATCACCGACCTCGAGCGCATCGGCGATGAGGCCGAGAAAATCGGCTATATCGCCTCGCGACTCGCCACCATGGAGCGCCCGGCGGACAAGTACCGCGAGATCAAGCATCTCGGGCGCGTGGTATCGGACATGGTGCACGCGGCGCTCGACGCGTTCGCACGCATGGATGTTGAGTCGGCGCTGCGGGTTGCCCGCCAGGACCGTCTGGTGGATGAGGAGTACGAGGCCATCCAGCGTCAGAGCATCACCTTCATGATGGAGGACCCGCGCACCATCCGGCGGGCGCTCGATGTCATGTGGGTGGTGCGCGCCCTCGAGCGCATCGGCGATCACGCCAAGAACATCAGCGAGTACGTCATCTACATGGTCCACGGCAAGGACATTCGCCACACCTCCCTCGATGACGTCGAACGCGAGCTGCGCGGCGGCACCGACGCCGCGGCCGCTGCACCGCCCGCCTCGTCCTGAGCCACTGCCCCTTGACGCCAGCGCCCTGGCTGCCGCGAGAGTCCGCACGCCGGCTCGTGAATGTCGGGGGCTTCGCGGTGTGCGCGGCGCTCATCGCTTATGCGCTCTACTCACAGTTACACCTGGGACTCGAGCCGTGCCCGTTGTGCATCTTTCAGCGCATCGGCATCGCGCTGCTGGGAGTGGTGTTTCTCGCCGCGGCTTTGCATCATCCCCGCGGTTGGGGCCGCTACCTGTATGGGCTCGCGATCGCTTTGGCCGCACTTGCGACGCTTCTCGTCGCGGCGCGCCACGTGTACGTTCAGAGCCTGCCTCCGGGGACACTGCCTTCGTGCGGCGCGCCGCTCACCGTGCTGCTGAAGTTCACACCCGTCTGGGAGGTCGTGCGCAAGGTGCTCACCGGCAGCGGCGAATGCAGTGAAGTGACCTGGCGCTTCCTGGGCCTCGCGATGCCCGCCTGGGTGCTGATTTGGGCGTTCCTCCTCGGCACCGCCGGCGTCATCGCCAACCTGCGGCGTACACCTACGCAGCGCTGAGCAGACGCCGCAGCGCCTTTACGTACATTCGCTGGAGCGCGTCGATATCCGCGACGCGCACACACTCGTTCACCTTGTGGATGGACGCGTTCACCACTCCGAGCTCGACCACCTGCGCGCCGAGCGGCGCGATGAAGCGCCCATCGGAAGTGCCGCCGCCGGTCGAGAGGCGCGGTGGGATTCCGGTGACCTCGGCCACCGCCTCGGCGACGGCGCGCGACAGCACTCCCGGCGGCGTATAGAACGGCTCACCCGACACGTACCACTCGAGGGTGTAGCGCACACCATGCCGCCGCAGGATTCCCTCGACGGTCTTCTCGAGATGTTCCGTTGTCTGCGCCGGCGAGTACCGCAGGTTGAAGCGCGCCTTGAGCTCACCGGGTATGACATTAGGTGCGCCGGTGCCCGAGTTGATGTTGGACACCTGGAAGCTGGTCGGCTGGAAATGCTCGGTGCCTTCGTCCCACGTGCGGCTGACGAGCTCGGCGAGCGCCGGCGCGAGCGCATGCACCGGATTCTCGGCGAGCTGCGGGTAAGCGACATGGCCCTGCACGCCATGAACGGTCAACCGCCCGCTGAGGGACCCGCGGCGGCCCACCTTGATGGTGTCGCCGATGGAGACTTCACTCGAGGGCTCGCCCATGACACACCAATCGATGCGCTCGCCGCGTGCCGCGAGCAGCTCCACGACGCGCCGCGTGCCATCGACCGAAGGTCCCTCCTCATCGCTCGTGATCAGGAAGGCGATCGAGCCGGAGTGCTGCGGATGGCTGGCGATGAACTCCTCGGCGGCGGTCACCATCGCCGCGAGCCCGCTCTTCATATCTGCGGCGCCCCGGCCATAGAGGACACCGTCGCGGATCTCGGGCACGAATGGGTCGCTGTGCCACTCCTCGAGTGGGCCGGTGGGCACCACATCGGTATGCCCGCCGAAGCAGAGCAGGGGTCGTCCATTGCCGCGGCGCGCCCAGAGGTTCACGACGCTGCCAAATGGGAGCGGCTCAATCACGAATCCGATCCGCGCAAGGCGCTGCGCGAGAAGTGCCTGGCAGCCCTCATCGGCGGGGGTTACGGAACGACGGGAAATGAGATCTATAGTCAGTTCAATGGCTTGAGACATCGGTTGGCGGTTATACGGCCTCACCTGCAGCGCGGCAAGCGCTGTGCGCCGTCATGCCTCTGTAAAGAGCTGCGGCAAGACTGTGGGGGGCCACAGGGACGTGACCCTACTGCTCAGCTCGGGGCAGCGCCTTGTCTGTCATGAGAGCGTCACATTATTGTCATTTAATGCGCGCCAACGTCTTGGGGGGCAATAAACCGAAAGCACAGGAGCGAAATCATGAGCGTATTCAATGCGAAGCGCCTTTCAGTGGCAGCGGTTGCTGTCATCGCGTTCGCGGGAGCACAGGCAGCGGATATTTCCGGAGCCGGTGCCACTTTCCCTTATCCCATCTATTCGAAATGGGCCGACGCCTACAAGCAGCAGACCGGTGTCGGACTCAACTATCAGTCGATTGGCTCCGGTGGGGGCATCAAGCAGATCAAGGCCAAGACGGTCACCTTCGGAGCAACGGACATGCCGCTCGAGGCGAAGGACCTGCAGGACTCGGGCCTCGTGCAGTTCCCCATGATCATCGGGGGTGTCGTACCGGTGGTGAATGTGAAGGGCGTGCAGGGCGGCCAGATGGTGCTCGATGGCGCCACGGTTGCGCAGATCTACCTGGGTGAGATCACCAAGTGGAACGATGCGCGCATCAAGAAGCTCAACCCGGCGCTGACGCTTCCCGCCACCGCAATCGCGCCGATCTATCGCTCGGACGGCTCCGGTACCAACTTCCTGTTTTCGACCTATCTTTCCAACTCGTACCCGAAGTTCAAGGAGACGATCGGCGCCAACACCTCGGTGCAGTGGCCGGCGGGGATCGGCGCCAAGGGTAACGAGGGCGTCGCCAATATGACGACCCAGACCGATGGCGCGATCGGCTACGTCGAATATGCGTACGCCAAGCAGAACAAGATGGCGTATGCGGACCTGATCAACTCTGCCGGCAAGAAGGTCGTTCCCGAGGCGCAATCCTTCCAGGCGGCGGCGGCCAGTGCCGACTGGGCGAACGCACCAGGCTACCACCTGATTCTCACCAACCAGCCGGGCGATAAGAGCTGGCCTATCACCGGTGCAAGTTTCATTCTGCTGTACAGCAACCCGCCTGATCCGGCTGCAACGGCTACCGCGCTGAAATTCTTCGACTGGGCGTTCAAGAACGGTGCCAAGATGGCAGCCGATCTGGATTACGTCCCGCTGCCCGACAGCCTGGTCAATCAGATCCGGAACACCTGGAAGACCCAGGTCAAGGGTGTCCCTGCGATCTGAGCCGGAGGGCGCAGAGCGCCTGCGGCATGAGCCGCCAGGCGCCTGCGGGCCTGTGCGCCTGTTGGAACGGCGGTCGGTCGCGGCGGGCCCGGCGGACGGACCGGGTTTGAGGAAGATAGAGGCGTGACAAGTTGCCCTAGGCGATGAACACGGTGGCTGCGATCGAGCCGGCGCACGCGTCGGGACAGCGCGTGCGCGAGCGGGCCTTCCGCGGCGCGACCTTCGCGGCCGCGCTCCTCGTGCTGGCGCTGCTCGGCGGCGTCGCGCTCTCGCTTCTCTATGGCGCCTGGCCCGCACTCGTGCGTTTCAAGCTCGGCTTCCTGACGCGCGAGGTCTGGAATCCAGTCACCGATCAGTTCGGTGCGCTCGCCCCGATCTACGGGACGCTGGTCACCTCGTTCCTGGCGCTGCTGCTCGCGATTCCGGTGAGCTTCGGTATTGCGATCTTTCTCACTGAGTTGGCTCCCGTGTGGCTCAAACGCCCGGTGGGCGTGGCGATCGAGCTGCTCGCGGCAGTGCCGAGCATCATCTACGGCATCTGGGGCCTTTTCGTGCTGGCGCCGGTCCTGCAGCGGCACGTTCAGCCCTGGCTCATCGAGTGGCTCGGGCCGCTGCCGCTGATCGGACGGCTGTTTCAGGGACCGCCCTACGGCATCGGCGTGCTGACGGCGAGCTTCGTGCTCTCCATCATGGTGATCCCCTTCATTTCCGCAGTGATGCGCGATGTGTTCGAGACCGTGCCAGACGTGCTCAAGGAGTCCGGTTACGGACTCGGCGCCACGACCTGGGAAGTGATCTGGCAGGTGGTCGTGCCCTATACCCGCACGGGGATGATCGGCGGCGTCATGCTCGGACTCGGACGTGCGCTCGGCGAGACCATGGCGGTCACCTTTGTTATCGGCAATGCCCACCGCATCGGGTCATCGCTGCTTGCACCCGGGACCACGATCTCGGCCTCGATCGCCAATGAATTCGCTGAGGCCGTTGGCGACCTGTATACCTCGTCGCTGATCGCACTCGGTGCGCTGCTGTTCCTGATCACCTTCACCGTGATCGCCGCGGCGCGCCTGATGCTGATGCGGCTCGAGCGCAGGGCGCTCTCGAACGTATGAACCGTCGCGCGATCCGCAAGCTCATCAATGTCGTGGCGCTCGGGCTGTCGGGAGTCGCGACCGCAATCGGGCTGTTCTTTCTCGGCGCGATACTGTGGACGCTGGTCCACAACGGTTTCGCCGGGATGTCGCTGCAGCTTTTCACCGCGATGACCCCACCGCCCGGGGGAAGCGGTGGACTGCTGAATGCGATCTACGGCAGCGTGGTCATGACCGTGATCGGAATCCTGATCGGGGCACCCATCGGTGTGCTCGCCGGCACCTACCTGGCGGAATACGGCCGCACGGCGCGCATCAGCACGGTGGTCCGCTTCGTCAATGACGTGCTGCTGTCGGCGCCCTCGATCATCGTCGGTCTCTTCGTTTACGAGCTGCTCGTGGTACGCATGGGGCACTTTTCGGCGATCGCCGGCGCCGTCGCGCTCGCCATCCTCGCCATCCCCGTGACGGTGCGCACGACCGAGGACATGCTGAACCTGGTGCCGCAGGGCATGAAGGACGCCTCGACCGCCATGGGTGCCTACCACTGGCGCACCATCACGAGCGTCATCTACCCCGCCGCGCGCAGCGGCATCGTCACGGGACTCCTGCTCGCCGTGGCGCGCATCAGTGGGGAGACCGCGCCGTTGCTGTTCACCGCGCTCAACAACCAGTTCTGGAGCAGCAATCTCGCGGCCCCCATCGCCAACCTGCCGGTGGTCATCTTTCAGTTCGCGCTGAGCCCCTACCCGAACTGGCAGCAGCTCGCGTGGTCCGGCGCGCTCATCATCACGGTGAGCATCCTCATCCTCAGCATTGCCGCACGCATCGTCGTGTCCTCTCTCAATCCGGGAGGCCGCAGCTGATGGGTACCCCGCAACCGAGGGTCGGCGCAGCGCCCCAGGCTGCCCCCGCCAGTGCCGTCAAATTCGAGGTGCGGCATCTCGATTTCTATTACGGCAAGGTGCACGCCCTCAAGGACGTCAACCTCACGCTCATCGACCGGCAGATCACCGCTTTCATCGGTCCCTCCGGCTGTGGCAAGTCGACGCTGCTGCGCGTGTTCAACCGCATGTACGCACTCTATCCGGGCCATCGGGCGACAGGCGACGTGCGGCTCGACGGTGAGGACATACTCGCACCGAGCGCGGACGTCGCGGCGCTGCGCTTTCGCGTGGGCATGGTGTTCCAGAAGGCGACGCCCTTCCCGATGTCGATCTTCGACAACGTGGCTTTCGGGCTGCGCTTGTCGAGGCGCATTTCGCGCAGCGAGCTGAGCGATCGCGTGCAGGAGGCCCTGCGCGACGCGGCGATGTGGGAAGAGGTCAAGGACAAGCTGCACGAAGATGGCCGCGGCCTGTCAGGCGGGCAGCAGCAACGACTGTGCATTGCCCGTACCCTGGCGCTGCGTCCCGAGGTTATCCTGTTCGATGAGCCGACGGCGGCGCTCGATCCGATCTCGACGCTGCGCGTGGAGGAAACACTGCAGAGCCTGCGCGAGAGCTACTGCATCGCCATCGTGACGCACAACCTGCAACAGGCTGCGCGCGTCTCGAATGTCACCGCTTTCATGTACCTGGGTGAGCTGGTGGAGATCGGACCGACCGAGCAGATCTTCACTGCGCCGAAAAACCGCCGCACCGATGACTATGTCACCGGCCGGTTCGGCTGATCAGCATGACTGAAGAGACTCCACGTACCAGACGCGCAGCTCCCGACCGCAATGGCGGCCGCGCCGGCGCCTCGGGTGGGGGCAACGGCCTCGCCGGCGATGACGCCGGCCCGGGCTTCGTGGCCGAAGAGGGCCGCGCCCTGGGGCCAGAGCCGGCGCAGACCGCTGCGGCTGCGGAGGCGGCCGCCGCGAGCCCGCTCGCTCCCGCCGGCGGCTCGACACGGCACCTCGGAGAAGGCGGCCTGAATCTCAAGCCGAGCGGAAGAGTCTCGGCAGCGAGCGGCGCCGCACCGCATCCCGATGGTGCCACGGTCGAGAACCCGGTGTTCTCGTGCCGCGACGTGAGCGTTTTCTACAGCGGGAAGCAGGCGCTGAAGGACGTATCGCTCGATGTCGGGCGGCGCCAGGTGTTGGCGATGATCGGGCCGTCGGGGTGCGGGAAATCGACCTTCCTGCGCTGCCTGAATCGCATGAACGACACCATCCCTGGAGCTCGCGTCACCGGCCGGATCAATCTCGATGGCCGTGACATTCTCGACGAGAGCGTCGATGTGGCACAGCTGCGTGCGCGCATCGGCATGGTGTTCCAGAAGCCCAATCCCTTCCCGAAGTCGATCTATGACAACGTCGCTTATGGTCCGCGCATCCATGGCCTTGCGCGCAGCCGCGCACATCTCGATGACATCGTCTGCACCAGCCTGACGCGGGCGGGCCTGTGGGATGAGGTCAAGGACCGGCTCAGCAGCCCCGGCACCGGGCTCTCCGGAGGCCAGCAGCAGCGCCTGTGCATCGCACGCACGATCGCGGTGCAGCCGGAGGTGATCCTCATGGACGAGCCATGCTCGGCGCTCGATCCGATCACCACGGCGCGCATCGAGGACCTCATCGATGAGCTGCGCGAATCCTACGCCATCGTGATCGTCACCCACTCCATGCAGCAGGCTGCCCGCGTGTCGCAGCGTACCGCCTACTTCCACCTCGGCGAGCTGATCGAGGTGGGCGAGACCGATCGCGTATTCACCAATCCCCGTCACCGTCTCACCGAGGACTACATAACCGGACGGTTCGGCTGAAGTGCTCAACAGCAGCCCCGCCAGAACCCGCGTTCGGACGCCTTTTTGTAGATGGTTAGGCGATTACCTAACTATCCCAAGGACTGACGAGCCCGGGCTCCCGCCCACGGGGCCCTCAGCTGTAAAGTGTTCCACATCAGGTGCTTGCAGCGACCGGGGGAATTCTGAACGGTTTTTAATCGCCGGTTTTCGCTGCATTAATCCCGCTGTGGTTTGCTCAGCACCCTGGGGTGCCCATGCGATTGCTGCTGGTAGAAGACGAGAAGAAGGTCTCAGACCTCGTGGCGCGTGCGCTGCGGGCGGAGAGTTATGCGGTGGATGTCGCCGAGGACGGTCAGCGCGGCTGGGACCTCGTTCAGAGCTACGAATACGACCTGATCATTCTCGATCTGATGCTGCCGCAGCTCCCCGGAGAGGAGCTGCTGCGGCGCGTCCGCCGTAACAACCCACGCGTGCCCATCCTGGTGCTGACTGCGCGCGCGGCCACCCAGGACAAGGTCAAGAACTTCGAAGCCGGCGCCGACGATTACCTCACCAAGCCGTTCGCCTTCGCGGAGCTCATCATGCGGGTGAAGGCGCTGCTGCGCCGGGGGCCGATCACGCGCTCGAGCGTGCTGCGGGTCGGCGATCTCGAAGTCGACCGCTTCACCAAGCAGGTTCGCCGCGGTGGCCGCCGCATCGAGCTGACGGCGAAGGAATACGCACTGCTCGAGTACCTGGCCGCCAATCCGGGCCGGGTGTTCTCGCGCACGATGATCATCGAGCACGTGTGGGATCAGAGCTTCGAGGGCCTCACCAACATCGTGGACGTGTACGTGCGCCACCTGCGCAGCAAGGTGGACGACCCCTTTCCGGTGAAGCTGATCCGTACGGTGCGCGGGGTCGGTTACGGCCTGGCGGAGGGCGCGGAGCGGTGAACACGCGCTCGCTCAGCTTTCGCCTGGTCACCTGGTACGCCGGCGTGCTGACCGTGGTGTTCGTGATGCTCGGCGCGCTCACCTTCATCTCGCTACGTCATTATCTCGAGGCGAACGTGCTCGACAACCAGGCGCGCCGTGCGCGGCAGATCGCCGCCACGCTGGTGGCGCGGGCCGGCCGCGACAGCGAGAGCGGGATCGGCACCCAGGTTGAGAATCTCTACTCGCCCGAGAGCAACGACCGTTTCATCCGCATCACGCGCGCCGACGGGACCGTCGTGTATGCCTCGGGTCTGCCGCGGAGCGAGAGCTTCGACCCCGCACAGGTGCCGGTGCTCGGCACGGGCCGCTCGCTCGCCGCGGCGCGCAAGGTCGCCGCCGGTGGAGCGTCGCTGCTGATTGCCACGGTGCCGGCCGCCGCGGCCGACGCCACGACCTATCACGTCGAGGTCGGAACCTCCGCTGCGCCCGTCGAGGCCACGCTGCGGCGGCTGCTGCTGATGCTGGCAGTTGGCCTGCCGTTCACGGTGTCAATGGCCGTGGCCGGTGGCTTCATGCTGGTGCGGCGGGCGCTCGATCCGGTCGAGCGCATCGCGCACAAGGCCGAGGAGATCACTCAGCACAATCTCAGTGAGCGGCTGCCGCTCGTGCAGAGCGGCGACGAGCTCGAGCGGCTGTCGGTGTCGCTGAACCACATGATCAGCCGCCTGCAGGCGGCGATCGATGGCTCGAAGCAGTTTGTCGCCGATGCGAGCCACGAGCTGCGCACGCCGCTCACCGTGATGCGCGGGGAGCTGGAGAGCCTGGCGCAGGAAAGCGGTCTCGCCCGCGAGACGCGCGAAACACTTGGCAGTGTTCTCGAGGAGGTCGAGCGCCTCGCGGAGATCGTCGACAGCCTGTTCGCGCTGTCGCGCCTCGAGGCCGGTGAGGCTGCCGCGCAGTGGCAGCGCTTCGACCTCGCGGGGCTCGCCGGCATCACTGCCGAGCAGATGAGCCTGCTCGCGACCGACAAGAATGTGAGCGTCGCCTGTGACTCCACCCGCGGGGTGATGGTCGAGGGCGACCCGGCGCGCCTCAAGCAGGTGATCGTCAACCTCCTCGACAACGCGATCAAGTACACCCCGGCGGGTGGCCGCGTGCGCCTCACGGTGCGGCGCGAGCAGGGATTCGCGGTTCTCGAGGTCGCCGACGACGGCATCGGCATCCCGCCCGAGGCGCTGCCGCACGTGTTCAAGCGCTTCTTCCGCGTCGATGGCTCGCGCTCGCGCGAGCAGGGCGGCGCGGGGCTCGGGCTCGCCATCGTCAAGGCCATCTGCAGCGCGCACGGCGCCGACATCGAGGTAAGCAGCACGCCCGGAAGGGGCAGTACTTTCCGGCTGCGCCAGCCGCTCGCCGAAGCGGCGCTGCGCGCCTAGGCCGGCACATGGGGCTCGCCCGCTACGTTTTGAAGCATCCCTACACGGTGAGCGCCGTGCTGATCCTCATCGGGCTGCTGGGGATCGGCGAGGCGTTGCGCATGCCGGTGGACATCTTCCCGAAGATGGACATCCCGGTGTGCAGCGTGGTGTGGACCTATGCGGGCATGGATGCCGAGGACATCCAGAACCGCATCCTGACGCTGCACGAGCGGCAGATGGCCTCGCTGGTCGATGACCTCTCGCGCATCGAAGCGACCAGCTACGAGGGCGTCGGGGTCGAGAAGGTCTATCTGCACGAAGGGGCCGATGTCACACGCGCGATTGCGCAGCTCGCGAGCAGCGCGCTGGTGGTGCTCAAGTACATGCCACCGAACATCACCCCGCCGCTCGTCATCCGCTACGGCGCGACCGACGTGCCGATCATCCAGCTCGCGCTCTCCAGCAGCTCGCTCCCCGACACTCGGCTCAACGACCTCGGCCAGAACATCATCCGCCCGGCGCTCGCCGTGGTGCATGGCGCGCAGGTGCCCTATCCGTACGGGGGCAAGCCGCGCGTCATCATGGCCGATCTCGACAGCCAGGCGCTCACGGCGCGCGGGCTCACTGCGGCGGATGTGAGCACCGCGCTGCAGAGCCAGAACGTCATCCTGCCGGCCGGCGATGTGAAGATCGGCAACTTCGATTACCTGGTGGCGATGAACAACAGCCCGAACGTGATCGAGGCCATCAACGCCTTTCCGATCAAGTGGATCGACGGGCGGGAAGTGTTCATGCGCGATGTCGCGCACGTGCACGACGGTTTCCAGGTGCAGACGAACTCGGTGTCGGTCGATGGCGTGCCGGGCGCGCTGATGACCATTCGCAGCACCGGCGGTGTCTCGACGCTCGCGGTGATCAACGGCATCCGCGCGGTGCTGCCGGAGATCCGTCATATGCTGCCGCAGGACGTGCACGTGAAGCCCATCTTCGATCAGTCGGTGTTCGTCAAGGCGGCGCTCAACAGTGTGCTGCTGGGCGGCGCCATGGCCGCCGCGCTGACCGCGCTCATGATCCTGCTGTTCCTCGGCAACTGGCGGCTGACGGTGATGATCCTGGCCGCGATCCCGCTGTCGATCATCAGCGCGGTGCTGGTGATGGGGGCCGCCGGCGAGACGCTCAACACCATGACGCTCGGCGGCTTCGCGCTGGCGGTCGGCATCCTGGTGGACAACGGCACGGTGGTGATCGAGAACATCGAGCGCAACATCGCTGTGCGTGCGCACCTCACCGAGGCCATCGTGCTCGGTTGCGGCGAGGTGGGTATGCCGACTGTCCTCTCGACGCTGTGCATCTGCATCGTGTTCGTGCCGGTGTTCCTGCTGCAGGGCACGGCGAAGTACCTGTTCTCGCCGCTGTCGGTGTCGGTGATCGTCTCGTTGCTGGCGAGCCTCGCGCTGTCTTTCACCATGGTGCCGGCGCTGTTCTTCTATCTGATGCACCGCCAGCCGCGCCCCGCAGACCGCGCGGCGGACGCCCGCGCTGCGCACGCAGCGCACCAGGGGGCGCCGCGGGCAGCGCCCGCCACGGACTTGCATCCGCTGCTGCGGGTGCACCTTGCGTTCGAGCGCGGATTCCGGGGCTTGCGCGAGAGCTATCGCGACGCGCTCGCCTGGGCGCTGTCGCAGCCGAAGCCCGTCGCGCTCGCTTTTATCGGCATCATGCTGGTCTCGCTGCCGCTCTTTCCGCTTCTCGGGCGCGACTTCTTCCCCGAAGTCGATGCCGGGCAGATGCGTCTGCACGTGCGCGCACCGGCCGGCACGCGTCTCGAGACGACACAACAGTACTTCTCGGAGGTCGAGGCGACCATCCGCCAGCTGATCGGCAACGATCAGATCAGCGTGGTCCTCGACAACCTGGGCCTGCCCTACAGTGGGATCAATATCGCGCTTTCGGACTCGGCCACGGTCGGGCCCATGGACGGGGAGATCCTGATCTCACTGCAGAAAAGGCACGTACCGACGGCAGAGCTGAGCGCCATGCTGCGCCGGCAGCTGCCGGCGAGGTATCCGGCGCTGCAGTTTTTCTTCCAGCCCGCCGACATCGTGGACCAGGTGCTCAACTTCGGACAGCCCGCGCCCATCGACATCCGCGTCTCGGCCTCCGATCCCGAGAGCGCGTATCGCCTGGCGCAGCGGCTGTTGCGGCTGATCGAGCGCGTGCCCGGTGTGGTGGATGCGCACGTGTCCCAGGTCCCCGACGCGCCGGCACTGGCGCTCGACGTCGACCGCGCGCTCGCGATCCAGGTGGGCCTGACACAGCGCGAGGCGGCCAGCAGCGTGCTGGTGACCACCAACTCGAGCGCTCAGACCTCGCCGAACTTCTGGGTCGACCCGGGCAGCGGTGTGAGTTACCCGCTCATCGTGCAGCAGCCGACCTACGACATCGCCACGTCGCAGGATCTCAGGATCATGCCGGTGAGCAGCAGCGCCGGTGCCAGCCAGTCGCAGCTGCTGATGAATCTGTCCTCCATCGGCCGCCGCACCGCGCCGCTCGTGACCTCGCAGCTGAACATACGGCCGGTGTTCGACGTGCACGCCAATGTCCAGGGACGCGATCTGTATTCCACCTCGCGCGCCATCGACCGGGTGATCGGCGCCAACCGGCCGGCGGCGCAGCAGGCCGTGAGCGTCACGCTCAGCGGGCAGGTGGAGACGATGCGCGAGAGCTACGCGGGACTCCTCACCGGCATCGCACTGGCGGTGGTGCTCGTCTACCTGTTCCTGGTGATCAACTTCCAGAGCTGGATCGATCCGCTCATCGTGCTGATGGCGGTGCCGTTCACCCTCGGCGGAGTGATGTGGATGCTGTATCTCACGCAGACGCACCTGAGCGTACCGGCGCTCATGGGTACGCTCATGTCCATCGGGCTCACGACCGCCAACAGCATTCTGGTCGTCACCTTCGCCAATCAGCGCATGACTGCGGGGGATCCGCCGCTCATCGCCGCATTGACCGCGGGCTACACCCGCCTGCGGCCGGTGCTGATGACCGCCGGGGCGATGATACTCGGCATGGTGCCGATGGCGATCGGAGTCGGCGAGGGAGGGGAGCAGAACGCACCACTCGCGCGCGCCGTGATCGGCGGGCTGCTGTTCGCCACCTTCGCGACGCTGGTGTTCGTGCCGACGATGTATCGGCTGCTGCGCCGTGCGCGCACGAGCGTCGCCGCCGAGGCACTACCCTGAGGCGGGGCGGCCGGTGCAGGAAATCAACGAGCAATCAGGCAGGAGCATGGACGAGGAAGTCCGCCGGACTGACTATGGCGACGACACGCAGGCGGTCGAGTCGCATGCCGCGTCAGCCGGGTTCCACCCGCACACCGGCGAGCGGCTGAAGCGCGCGGCGACCATCATCGCCGCGGCATTTGCCATCGCCTTCGTGCTGGTCAGCATCGATCGCTTTTTCAAGTCGCGCGGCGTCGCGCAGGTGACGCGGGAGGCGGCTGCCACCCCGCCGCCGGTCGATGTGGTCACGGCGCAGGCGGTCGGTGCGGTACAGCGCCTGATGCTGCCCGGTTACACCGCCGCGTGGCATGCGAGCACCATCTATGCGCGCGTCGATGGCTACGTCGCCAAGTGGTTCGTCGACATCGGCGATCGGGTGCACGCGGGTAAGGTGCTGGCGCTCATCGAGACCCCCGATCTCGATGCGGAGCTCGCCGCGGCACGCGCACAGCTCAAGGCGGGTGAGGCGACGGTGTTGGTCCGCAAGGCCGAGACCGGCTTCGCCCTCACCAGCTACGAGCGTTGGCGCGATTCGCCGCAGGGCGTGGTGTCCGAGCAGGAGCGCGAGGAGAAGAAGGCGGCCTATGACAGTGCAGTCGCCAGGCAGAGATCCGCGCAGGCCGATGTGGCACTTGCCCAGGCACGCGTCGAAAAGTACCAGGCGCTCACCGAGTTCAAGAAGGTCACTGCGCCGTACGACGGCATCATCACGGTGCGCGACATCGATATCGGCAACCTCGTGACCGCAGGCAGCAGCTCATCGACCACCCCGCTATACGTCATGATGCAGAACGACCCGATCCGTATCTTCGTCGATGCCCCGCAAAGCGCAGCCGATGACCTGATCAACAGCAGCGCCCCGGTGCAGGTAGAGACCGGCGCCGGCGTCGTGCGTGAATACAGCGGCAAGGTCGCACGGACATCGCAGGCCCTCAACCCGCAGGCGCGCACACTGCGCGTGGAGGTGGATATTCCGAACTCGAAGGACGCGCTCGTGCCCGGGATGTACGTCAAGGTCGGGTTCGCCCTCCCGCCCCGCGGGCTGGTGCAGGTGCCGGCGGCGGCGCTGGTATTCCGCGCGAGCGGCCCGCAGGTCGCGCGCGTCGACTCTTCCGGACGGATCAGTTTTCGCAATGTCAGCATCGCGCGGGATGACGGCAGCGTCGTCGAGCTGCGCTCGGGTGTGGCGGCCGGCGATCGCCTGGCGCTCAATGTGAGCAGTCAGATAACGGACGGCGAGCTGGTGCGGGCGCGGAGCGTCGCAGGCTCGAGCGCGCTGCCGGTGGCGTCGGCCGGACAGTGAGGAACGCGCAATGCTGCCGCGCTGCTCTGCTGTCCTCCTCGCCTGTGTGAGCCTGGTGACGGGCTGCGCCGTGGGCCCGAACTACCGCACTCCGAAGGTGCCCACTCCCGGCGGCTACGCCGAATCGATCGATGCCCCGGTGGGCGCGAGCGCCTCCGCCGGCGGGACGAGCGGCGCTGCGGTAGATCTCACGTCGTGGTGGCATGCGCTCAACGATCCTGAGCTCGACTCGCTCATCGAGCGCGCCATCGCAGGTAATCCCGACCTCATCATGGCGCTCGATCGGCTGCAGGCCGCGCGCACTTTCGAGGCCGCGATCGTGGGCAGTGTGCTGCCCGAGGCGGAGGCGGCGGCGGGCGCGGGTCGCGGCACCGGCAGCAACCTTGCGCGCGGTCGTGCGCCACAGCCGCAGATCTCCGCTGCCAACACCAACGGCCTCGAGCACGTCAACATCGTTGCCGGCTTCGATGCGGTGTGGGAGCTCGACATCTTCGGCAAGTATCGCCGCGGGATGGAGGCGGCCCGCTACGACACTCAGGCGATGCGTGCTGCGCGCAACAGCGTGCTCGTCACCGTGATCGCCGACGTGGCACGTGCCTACGTCGACCTGCGCGGGCTGCAGGTGCGTGCATCGGTCCTACGCGCCGCGATCGATGCGCTGCGCGAGTCGCAGCGCATCGTCGGCATCCGCTACCAGCGCGGCATCACCAATGAGCTGGATGTGACGCTCGCGACCCGTGAGCTCTCGACCCTCGAAGCGCAGGCCGCTCCGATCGATGCGCAGGTGCACGCCGCCGAATACACCATCGCCGTCCTGCTGGGGATGTACCCGGAGGACATGGTAAAGGAGCTCGGCAGCACCGCCCTGGTGCCCTCGGTGCCCGCCGTGGTCGCGCCGGGTCTGCCAGTGGAGCTGCTGCGCCGGCGTCCGGATATACAGCAGGCGGAGCGTGAGCTCGCGGGTGCGACCGCTCGTATCGGCATCGCGACAGCGACCCTTTTCC
>Ga0210384_10001930_pt1 | contig 26576 bp, 23 predicted proteins | sample IncBWH2MmetaG_FD_160574 | JGI IMG/M metagenome (GOLD analysis project Ga0210384, IMG submission 160574) | Forest soil microbial communities from Barre Woods Harvard Forest LTER site, Petersham, Massachusetts, United States - Inc-BW-H-2-M | ecosystem: Environmental > Terrestrial > Soil >...
TGCGGGCTGGGGTTGCGCCACGCCACGTGCGGCGTTACTTAGGCGAACTGACTGATCATTTTGCCGACCTGACAGCGGAAGAGCAACGCGCCGGTGGCAGCCTATCTGAAGCACAATCTGCCGCGCTCGCGCGGCTCGGTAAGACAGAAGACCTAGCTCAAGCATTGATTGAGCAGAGCCGGTTTAGATCCTGGTGTGCCCGCGCGCCATGGGCGATGTTCGGTTTCGGCCCGCTCATCCTTCTGGGAGCAGCCTACCTCGTCGCGTGCTTGTATCTGTGGTGTGGGTGGAACTTCTTTCTACCCGGAACGGATACACCCTTCGGAACCCTGCTAGCCCCAACTTATAGCCTCGCCAATATGTACTTTCAGGCTGGCAAGTTTTACTACTACAGCGCGCCCACTCTTGTTGGTTGGACAATCGGAATCGTGGCCGCCCGGCAAAGGCTAAAGGCTATTTGGCCGACGCTTGGTCTCGGGCTCATTGCGTGGATGGGTGCGACTGCACGAATCCACGCGAGCCGAACCGCGGTAACCGGCCATGGCCACATCGGCATGGAGTTCTTTCTGCTAGGCCACTCCGGTCCGACTCTTTCCCAGAGCCTGCTGTCGGCCTTCGTGCTTTTTGCGTTGGCGATGTTCCCGTATCTCGTTTGGAGATTACGAGGGACATTTGTAGGTACCTTAACTCTCATGCGGGGGCTGTTTTGAACGAACCGATTCAACCGCAAGGCCTGATCCGTCGCATGTTAAAGGGTATGGCCGTACTGGCGTGCTTAGCCCTTCTCGGCGTGTTAGCGTTGTTGGCGTCCTTGTGGCTGGAGCACAGAAGTGAGGTCACACTACCGAAACCGACGGGATCATTCCCGGTTGGCCGCACGCTCTACGATTGGGTAGACGATCAGACGTTGGACCCGCTGGCGCCTGCCTGAGCCAAGCGCGAATTCCTTGTCTGGGTCTGGTATCCGGCCGCCGAATCCTCCACTGGGAAGATCGCCGAATACGTGCCCGATACAACACGAAAGGCAGTCGAGCGTGATCGTGGCCCGCTGCTTAACTTGCTAACAAGAGATCTTTCGAAGGCCCATACGCACAGCCTTCGCGACGCCGATGTGTCACCTCAACAGCGATCGTACCCGGTGGTGATCATGCGGGCGGGCGCTTCTCTCGAAGTATGGAACTACTCGACGCTGGCCGAGGACTTGGCGAGTCACGGTTACGTGGTGGTGGGGATTGACGCCCCGTATCGTGCATTTGTTGTTGCCTTTCCTGACGGGCGCGTAATAAGACGGTTACCGGAGAACAACCCGGAACTCTGCATCGGCAGAGCGGGCGAGGAGCAGGCTCGTTGCGTGAACAGGTTGCTAACCGCGTGGACTTCCGATATCGGCTACGTGCTTGATCGATTAGGACAACTGAACATCTCGGACCCGTCCAGCAAGTTCACCGGGCGACTCAACATTACGCGGGTGGGAGTATTCGGTCATTCCTTTGGCGGGGCGCAGGCAGCGCAGTTCTGTTCACAAGAATCTAGGTGCAAGGCAGGCATCGATGTGGACGGTTCTCTGCACGGCAGCGTCGTTCCGTCCGGTATCCCCGTGCCGTTCATGTTCCTTGGAAGTGGCGAAGGCGATTTTTCGTCGAATGCGGAGATCCGGCAGATCGAAGCCGACATCAAGTCCGTTTATGATCGCCTGCCCCCAAATGGAAGGCTGCGCATTTCGATTCGTGGCGCGAACCATTTCACCTTCAGTGATGACGGAGCCCTGTTGAGAAGTCATGCCTTCCGTTGGGTCCTCCGCAGGTTAGGCAAGCTGGGGATAGACGGCCCACGGCAACTTGCCGTTACGTCCTACTGCATCAGAAGCTTTTTCGATGCCTACCTTAAAGATATGAAGGCTTCGCAGCCCACGATTTCGTCCTCTCTTTACCCTGAGGTTCAAGTAGTTGAATGAAGACTGTTCCAGCGATTCTCAGCGCTCGTCGCTAGTTAATGCGTTGTCGCCGATCACAGATGTACGACGGGCAAACCATAAGTTGAGGAGTTGGAAGCGTCAGATTCGTCACCTTACAAGTGACGCCTGATCATGAATCCGCACGGGCAACCTCAGTCGCACCTTCCCCACACAGCCAATTGAACACGAGCAGCGCTTGAATAACGTGCACGGGTGTGTTGTTGTTCAAGTGTTCGGATGCAAAAACGCGACGGCAGTCGTGCGGCAGCATGGCACGCACTTATGCGCCTTGCCTACTGGAGAGGATTGTCCGAAGAGATTGATCTGCCTTGGCTGTGCGCATTCGCGGCCGAAGAAAAGTGCGGTGCCGATCTTTGGGCGCATGCTCACCAGCCACGAGCCCAGCCTGTCGACTGCGCTAGGTTACAGCGAACCTGCCGGACAGATTGCGGCCCGCGAGAAGGAAATTGTCAGGATCAAGGGAGCGTTGCAGAGAGCGGAGAAATTGAGCGATGACGTGGCCGCTGCTTTCGAACGAGCTCTCTGAAGTCGGATAACCGATTGCGAGCGTTAGTGGACCTACACTGTTGACGAACGTCGCGATGGTTGGTCTGGAGCTCCTCAATCACGCCCCGACCGGTCGGGGGGGCTAAGGCCAAATCAGAACTCATTGACTGAAATCCATCCGTTCGTTTCGCGGCTTCCCATCAAATTCAATTTCGAGCAGAGGTGCCGCTCCGGTTAGAGTTGCGAGGATTGCACTTTCCGCCACTCTCTGCGAAACAGCTGAGCGGAGCGGTATAGAAGTGGTTAAGGTTAGGCTGGTTATTTCGCGGATGGCGATGGGATGCTCGTTGAACCAATGCTCACGCTGGGTTCGCTTCATGAAGCTCATATATACCCACATCGGTTCCTCAATTCGCGCTTCACCAATATACATGACGAGCGGATCCGGCAATTAAGCCGGTCGGTACTCCCAGGCGGGAAAAGGTGGTTCTCCTATTTCTTTCGGATTGGTCGGGCGTAGGCAAATGCCGAAAGGAGAAGCGTTGCTGTCCCGACCAGCCCATCTTTCCCAAAGCAAAGTGCGTCTCGTGCTTTGATTCTGAGCCTCACTCGGGTCGCTCACCCAGAACAGCTCGATCATGGCATTTGCAAACCCAAAACGACGACAGGACGTGCCCTGCCCAGGATGCTGATTCGGAGGCCCCTCAATCAAACCGAACTCAACAAATTCTCAGTTTCTATGCAGAAAAATGCAACCGATCCAGAGCCGCGCCATCATACTAAGTACGCTACTGCGACGGCTGACATTTAAAAAGATGAAGCCTACACCCGCAACGCCCATTCCCCCTTAATGTATGAATGGTGTGTCCCAAGCGCAGAGCGCTTTCAATGCTCCGTCAGGTCGAGGCGGGCGTATTGTGTTCTGTGTGTTATGTACGTCGGGCAACGACGAGGTAAATGCAGCCGTAACTATCTAGAGGACATGTGGCAATGGACTCCCCCACTGTGTTGTGCATCGATGACCGTCCACAAGTGTTGGATCTTCGCAAAGCGACTCTAGAATCTCATGGTTATCGCGTCAAGATCGCGTCGAGCGGATACACCGCGATGAAGATCTTGGAGGAAAGGTCCGCGGTCGCGGTTCTACTGGAGTACAAACAGGAAGGCGTGGAAGGGGAAGCGCTAGCCTGTCTTATCAAGCAACGGTTTCCCAATCTGCCGATCATCCTGCTTTCAGCGTATTCCGAGATGCCAGAGCGAATCCTGTGGTTGGTGGATGATTACCTGATGAAGAGCGAACTGCCGGAACGGCTGGTGCCGATCATCGAACGAGCCTGCAGGCGCGCTCCACTCTCGGAAGAAGGGCGGCAGCGTAGCGGAGCAGCAGCGTAGGGACCATGCCTCCTGCTGGTCGTGTCAGTAGTACGGTTTTCACGGCGGTTTCCCGGGTCCGGTGTAAGCCGCTTGCCAAGGCCTATCACTCAGCCGTTGCCTCCGCTGGCAAACGGAATGTACACAGCAGTGCCAATTACCAACCACAAGGTGTGGGCGGCGAGGTTCACAGTGCGGCACCCCAACCTGGTGGCGCTCGAGGTTTCGAGCTTCAAACGCGGCCACGATGCGCCGATCTACGGCGTGATTGCGGGAATCATCGAACAGTCCGGCACTCCGTACTTCTGCTTCAAGGATCTGAACGAGAACAAACCTTCGGGTTCGGTCAGGATCCGCGTTGAGACGATTGACTACTTCCTGCGGCAGTTTCGCGACGAAGTCATCCGCAAGCGCAAAGCCGCGGAGGACATCGACGCTCAACTAGCGGCGTTAGAAACAGAACTTCGCGGGCCGATCACCTCGCCGTCAACTCCATACCTGCCGGAGGAGCAAGAGCTGGCGGCCGATTGATTGTCGCCTACGCGTACACGCTGACGACGGCCCCGAGAATCGAGCACGACTGTGCTCCCTATTCTCAGTCTTTTGCTGATGCGAGAAAAAAGGCGGCCGAGTGTCGTAACGCTCGACACTTTTCTGAGAAAGGAGCCTGCCATTTTGGACGGGCAAGTGCAGTCCAGAGAACGAAAATACCGGCGCGAAATTGTCTCCTTCGGCAGGATGTTGCATCAGCGCGGCTATGTGGCCGCAACGGATGGCAATCTCTCCGTGCGCCTTGATGAGCAGCGCATTCTGGCGACCCCGACGGCGATGAGCAAAGGCGCACTTCGCCCGGCAGACATGGTCATTGTCGATCCCGCGGGCCGGCAGGTCGCGGGCCGCCGTCACGTTTCCAGCGAAATCTCGATGCACTTACTGATCTACAAGTTGCGTCCCGATGTGCCGGGGATTGTGCAGGTCCATCCCTGCACGGCAACTGGCTTTGCTGCCGCAGGCATGGCACTAAATCAGCCCCTGGTTTGCGAAGTGGTGATCGGTCTCGGTTCGATTCCACTGGCCAAGTACGGGACACCGGGGACATCAGAGCTATGTGAATCGCTGGAGCCTTTGATTCCGCAGTATGACGCTATTCTTATGTCGAACCATGGCGTCGTGACCTATGCAGACACGCTGCATCACGCTTACGTGAAGATGGAGACGGTCGAGCACTTTGCCCGAATCGCGCTGGTGACGCACTGTCTGGGCCGGCAGCAGCCGCTCGGCCAACAAGACTTGGAAAAGCTCCTGCTTGAGCGGAGCAAGTATGAAGGCCATCGCTCAGCGATGCCACTGGCCGCCACTTCCCGGTTTCCCGCGGGGAACCTCGCGGGAAGGCAAAAGGTCCGGCCCGAGCCAGCACGGCAAGAGTCGAAAACGGAGAGTTAGGGTTGAAGAAACTAGCGGGCGGAGGTTGATAACTCATGCAGTCGAAATACCGACCAGGATTGACTCTGGGTCAGCTGTTTGCCGCCTGGGGCAGCATCCTAAGCGGCCGGGCTCCGATGCTGTCCATCGAGGTCACGCGCGAATGTCCCCTGAGTTGCCCGGGTTGTTATGCGTATGGCGATTCCCATTTGGGAGGCGGAACTACATTGCGCGAGCTCTCCGACTTGCGCGGAGAGAAGTTGGTCGAGGGCGTGCTTGCACTGGTCAGAAAACATAAGCCTTTGCATGTTTCGCTGGTCGGAGGCGAGCCGTTGGTCCGGCATCGCGAGCTCAGCCACATTCTGCCGGAACTCAGCCGCCAGGGAGTGTTCACGCTGGTGGTGACCAGCGGAGTGATTCCGATTCCGGCGGAGTGGATGCAACTGCGGCGTTGCCGGGTCGCTGTCTCCGTAGACGGACTGCGCGAGCACCACGATGAACGTCGCAAGCCAGCGACTTATGCGCGCATCCTCGAGAACATCCGCGATCGCCAAGTCAACGTTCACTGGACAATCACCGCTCCCATGCTAAAGCGCCAGGGCTATCTGGAAGAGTACGTCGCATTCTGGCATACGCGTCCGGAAGTCAACCGCATTTGGGTCAGCCTTTATAGTCCGCAAGTGGGTGAGCACAGCGCGGAGATGCTCAGTCCCGAAGAACGCCGGCGCGTCGGCAGCGAACTTCCCGGTTTGCGCCAAGCCTATCCCAAGCTGTTGATGAGTCCGGGAATCGCAGAGGCGTTTGTGACACCTCCCCGAAGTCCCGAAGAATGTCTGTTCTCGAAAATGTCCACGAACTACTCAGCTGACTTAACCACTCGGGTTGAACCCTGCATTTTCGGCGGCACGCCGGACTGCAACCAGTGTGGTTGCGTGATTTCGACTGGCTTGCACCGAGTACAAAAAGTGCGGGTAGCGGGACCGTTAAAAGTCGGACACCTAGTCCGCGGCTCGATGGCGATTGGTTCACTGCGCAACCGGCTGCGCTCGAAGTCGGCAGATCCATCACGCTGGAACCGCCATCCCACGCAACAGCCGAGCCCCGGCCTAGTACAGATTGGCGCGGGTGGTCGTAGCGGCGATTGATGTCTCAAAGCAATCGCAGTGCGCGCTACATTCAACTCGCTGCACGATCGGTCTTTTAGACCCGCAAAATTTCCACTCTGGAGGCTTCGTGGCCAATTTTTCGAAAATTTCTGGTGCCCTGAAGAAGCGCGCGGCGCAAATCGACCTGCTCCTGATGGATGTGGACGGTACGATGACAGACGGTGGCGTAATCCTGCTCTCCCAAACCGAAGAGATTGCTCTCGAAATCAAGACCTTTGACGCGCACGATGGTCAGGGCCTCACACTCGCGCACACTGCCGGCCTTCGCACTGGCTGCATTACCGGACGCCAAAGCTCGGCTTTACTTCGGCGGGCCCGCGAAATGAACATGGAGTTTATTTACATGAAACAAGCGTTGAAGATACCGGCTTACGAAGAAATTGTTCGGAAAGCGGCTGTGTCCGATGCCGTTGTCGCCTATGTGGGCGATGATCTCCCGGATCTTCCCGTGATGCGCCGCGTTGGTCTCGCCGTGGCGGTCGGCGATGCCGTGCCAGAGGTCAAAGAGACAGCGCACTACACAACGAAAGCGTTGGCCGGGCACGGTGCAATCCGCGAAACCGTTGAACTCATTCTCAAATCGAAAGGTATCTGGGATTCGATAATCGATAAAGCGCGCGCCTGACAAAGTTTACCCTAAGAAATCTGCAGGAGTGGAGGATTAGAACCCGCTGCCTCCTGTGGGGGCAGCGTAGAAGCAGCGCAAATCCGTGTTGAACCCACGGGTCCTGAGGGTTGCCATTCGAAGGTTTACAGACGATCCAGACTGGCAGCGATGAGCAGGGGAGTTGCGAAGAAACTGAAATTGCAAATGATTTTCAAAACAAGTGCACAAAGGCTGCGAGATTCGCCGCACAACCCATTCCGGGACAGCCCGTTTCGGATTCTGGTGCCTTGTCAAACACAAAGGTTATAGCCCGTTCGAGGCGGCTTTCCAGCCATCAACGTGATCCTGTTACGAATTACGAACTGTCCAAGCGTGCTTATCGGATGCCAAGAAACAGGGCTTGGGATTCGACCGGCGTCGTTAGGGTCGAGCTTGAGTGAGCCTCCCGAGCCTCCAGAGTTCTCACGCTTGCCAAATCGCCTCATTATGCCTACGCTTGTGATATCAAGTACACCTCCTTACGTGTCAGCCGGGCGTCGGTCTCGTTGTGCAACTGATAGCGACGTATCACGGTGACGATTTACAGGAACGTCACTCCTCAACGATTTTCATCTCCAGATAATGCGCGAAACTGCTGCCGCTCACGCGTGCGATCCGAACGTGGGATTAAGTTCCAGTTGTCCGGCTTAACATGCGTTCTTTCGCCCAGTCCATTCCTAAAAGCACAGAAACCCAAGAGCCTTCGGCCACGCGAATTTCCAGGCTGACATCCTCTGCAAACTCGAATTGCAAATGAAATTCGCCGGAGTGGTTAGTTGTGGTGCGCGCCAAGGTTCCCGTTGGACCGGTCAACAGCACGATAAGGTTGTCGCTCTTTCGCCTTGCCTTGCTTGCATCCAGCACCTGGCCCACCAGCGATGTCTGCGTGGATCCGGACTGGTCGACCATAACGTCGATGATCGTGTTGTTGTGCTCATAGCTGAAGTGGCGGCCCGACGCGCCTGAACTGCGTACTCCGGCTTGCGCTGGTGTTAGGAAGCTGTCAAATAGCAGACGCGCTATTTGTGGGCCTCTGGGAAGCTGTTTGCGCCATTTCGGGGAGGCGACCAAATCCTCCAAAGTGATCCACAACCGCGAAAGGACGTTGTCCGGAGGAAGGAAAGCAAGGTCGTAACGCTCGATGAGCTCGGATATTTCGGAATTCGCCGCTCCGCTGCTGATGACCGCAATTTTGTCCGAGAGGCTGGGCGCGATATCTCGGATTCCTAGAACGATGCGTTCTGCGCTCGCGCTGGCGCAACTGAAATCGAGAAGAACTGCGTCAAAGGAGTCTCCCAGGATCGCAGAGAGCACGTCTTCGGGGCGGGAGACCGCCGTACAGGCCCAGCCCATCGTGTTCAGTAACGTCGAGATGTCCTGCCGAGATCGGCCAGCTCCTGCTAGCAACAGTCTCTTTCGTTTGACGGCCTGATGCTGCGGGAGAGAATTGGGCATTGTGGCGCCCCCCGTTTATTAGCTTGATTGAATGTCACCCATTCCCGGACGAAAGGCAATGCCGGGAACAAGGTCATTTTGAATCGGGACAATCATGTAAAGATTTTGTTAACGGTGAGGAAGAGACAATTCTCACCGGGATAACAGGAGGCCAAATGTTGCAGATCCTTGACTGACTGGGTACGGACTCAGCCATTGTGGGGAGTACAGTTTGCCGCCGCCGGGCTACTCGTCGGGTCGGCTGTCGTTCTCTGGAAATGTAATGCGGCGGTGAGAGAAGTTCTGTTCAACCCAGCCTATCATTATTCAATTTCGTGAGCTTTCCTGATGGCTGCTCTGGGCGCGCTTAGAGCGTGTTGGATCTTAGTCGTCTTCATTCTGGTGTTTTTCTGGTTTCCGGCACATCTCTTTTCGGGAAGAGCGAAGTCCTTCATGGTCATGCAGATTGCCGGCAACTGGGCCCGCACAGTGCTCTGCGTGACGATTGCGGCTCTTCTCCTGGCGAGTTTGCGTTTACTTAACGCACTCACAGTTATTCTTGTCTTTGTGGGAGCATTGGCCATCGATTGGCTTCGAAGGCGGGCCAAGATGCATGGCGGTTTGGTAATGAACTTGGAAGCAGCCGCGATCGAGATAATGCGCAAGATCGAAGCTCGATCATTTGGCTTGCGCCTCCTCGCCCGCAGAGAACCGCTGGCGCCCGCTCGGTCATCCTGGCAGTTACGCATTAATCGGTGGCTGAAATGCTTAGAAGGCAGAGAACTGCTGGTCGTGTGCCTTGCCGTCGTTCTGACAACAACTGTTATTCTGCGCGGCGAGCATGCCGTTCGAGAGTTGCGGTTCGATCAGTCCGAGCAATACTCCCTTCTACTGCGTGCGCGAGAATTAATGCTCAATCTCCACCCCGCCAACCGGCCGTTCGTATTTCCTGCGGTGATTGCAACCATATCTTTTCTCAGCGGTGCGGATCCGGTCCAGGTCACACGTGTACTATCGCCTGTGGTTGAGCTGTTAGTTGTCGTGGCCACCGGCTTGCTTATTCATGTATGTGCCCGAGCTGGTGTTGCGCCTGTCGCCGCAGTGTATTGCTTAGGAGCAGCTGCGTTCCCACCTGCGAGAAATCACGCAGTCATGGCAATTTCCGCGATACAAAAAGTCAAAAGCCTCCTCAGCGGCTCTCCGGCGTTGATGCGAGCGAGTACGGAATTCGGACTTGGCTTGCTGTTCCTTCTTTTGGCTCTAATGTTTCTCGCGGATTGGTACCGGGACGAGAGGGGTTGGGATTCGCTTCTGAATTTCGCCTGTTGCCTGGTGTTGACAGGCATTGTTTCGCAATCGCTACTGCTGATACTGGTGACGGTGGGCGGGGTTGTGCTGCTGCGTCCGATGATGGGCCTGGTGGCTTTTGTGTTGGTTTGCTACAGCTTTGTGGCTTACTTGACTTTGTCGACCAGGGTCACCGGCGCCGATGAAATGCACGCAATCTTGCCGGTTGCTGCTGCTATTCTCGTCGGTTGCTTCCTGGCGCTGATAGAAAACAAACTACTTGCCCGCGCCGGCGGAACAGGACAAACACTACTTCTCGGAGCTTGTGTGTGCGTTGCGATCATTTGGTTACGGCCGCAACGGTTGGTTGGTCGATGCGTTGAGTATGAATCCGCCGCACGCGCAGCCCAAGAAATCGCATCCAGAATCCCCCGCCAAACGTGGGTTGTGGTTGCACCAGTGGAACAGTTGGCCGAAACGATAGGCTTGGGAGCATATGAAGATCTGGCAGGATTTGTCGAGAAATATCAGGGCCAGGTCCCGAGCCCGGACTTCCACTTTGAGGTGAAGCAGGAGGATTTGTTCATCTACGTGGAGAAGAGACCATTTCAGATTTTTGCCCACGAGCCTGAGATAGTCTCTTTTTCAGTGCTGACAGATCCTACGTACCGGAATTATCGTTCGCCTGGAGGGCGGGCCAGCTTGGAGGCAGCAGCGCTGCGACTGTGCGAGAAATACCGCCAAGGCCACCCGGACACGGATGTGTTTTTTGAGAACGAGGATCTCCGCATCTACCACGTACACCAATTATGGACTTCAGACTCCAAGAGACGACAGTGAGAGCCATGCAAAGCCGGGGCACCATATCCCTTCCGGTACGGCGAGACCAGCGGGTGTCCAGGCGTGCGGCCTGGAAGGCATTTCCCGCTGACCAGATGGCTTCCAACCCAAGGAGGGCTCTCTGTAGGGTTCGACCGGATCCTGGGGATAGTCTTCACGCGATGTGCACTGAGTTAGCTAGGCATGTATAACGCCTTTTACAAATTTTGGCGTAATCCCTTCGAGATTACTCCCGATCCTTCTTTTCTGTTTTCTACAAAGGGACACAGGGAGGCTCTTGCTGCACTTTGCAGTTGTGTACGCCGGCGGAAGGGAATTGGCGTGCTGACAGGCGAGGCTGGTACAGGTAAGACTTTACTAATCTGTTGCCTTTTACGATTACTCAAACATAGTGACATCGGTTACGCATATGTCTTCAACAGCCGCTTGTCGTCGCTGGAGTTCCTGCAGTACGTTGCTGCCGATTTCGGCCTAGACGCGTGGAGCAAAACCAAGGGGCAAGTTCTCCATGAACTCAGCAAATATATTGTGGCCCGTCATCAGCAACGACTAACGACTGTGATTGTAGTGGACGAGGCCCACGATCTATCGACAGAAGCTCTCGAAGAGACCAGACTCCTGACAAATCTGGAGACGGCAGAAGAAAAATTGCTCCAGATATTACTTGTGGGGCATTCCGAACTGGACGAGAAGCTGGATTCGCTTGAGTTGAGGCAATTGAAACAAAGGATAGCAATGCGATCACAGCTTGAACCATTGGACTTGAAAGAGACAAGCGGCTATATAAGGCACCGGCTGCATCTTGCGGGCACCAACGTGGATGGGCGCGAGCTTTTCGCCGATGAAGCGATCGAAAGAATCTATTGTCACTCCCGGGGCATCGCACGACTGATCAATACAGTCTGCGAAAACGCCTTGACCACTGCTTTCTTAAGACAACTAACCAGGGTGCCGCCGGACATCATCGATGAAGTTGCGGTCGACCTGCGCCTCGACGTACCCAGTCCCACGCGGAGGACAGAGGAGAACAGCGATCCGGCGTTGGAGTCGGATGACGATCCAGCTTTCATGATGTAACCGCCTGCAAGGCATGCGAGTGGAAGGCTGTCCGTCTCTGGAGCTGATGATGCCCATGCGCCCCGCCTTTGCGGACCCAGCTTCGTCTTCTCAGTCTCCCAACGCTATTGCTCTTAGGCGCCAATGTCGATATTGTTTGCCTGCACTCGCAGATTGCCGCCGATGTCCAACGCGCCTACGACCGCCGGCCCCTGGTTGATACCCGCGTTGACCGAGGGCGAAGTTCGCTGGACGTGCAGATCGGGTGTAGTCAAACTCAGGAACAGGGGATCCAAATATTGCAAGTGACTATCTTTGCCGGTCGCAGATTGATACGTCGAGAAACCCGTGAGGTTTGTGCCATTCCAGAGAAAGTCAGCCGCTGACGAGCCCAACGACGAGTAGTGGAGATTGTAATCCACGTCCGCCGGGTCGGGTTCGCTGGCGGTGCAGTTGTTGATGAATATTCCCTGTGACGTGGCGTAAACGATATTGTTCTTGAATACGTTGTTGGTCGCGTAATACTGGATCTGAAATTCACCACTCCCTGTGTTCTTCATATCGTTCTGGAAAAGATCACACAAATTAACCTACGCATGTATCACTCCCATGGTTTGCGGCCGATGACTCAAGGATGAAATAGTCTTCTCGTTAGGTTTTGGGCTCCTGCTTGCTAGGGCCGTGGTCTGGGTATCAAAACCTCTTGCTGCAAGGTGAACTCGATTAGGGTTTCGCTCGGAATCTTCACCTGGTCTCCCTTGGTAATTATTTCTGAGCCTGCACCGAGTCCCCCGCCGGCACCTGCTCCGATCGCAGCACCCTTGCCGCCGCCGGCGATGGCACCAACGATTGATCCCACCGCCGCTCCGCCAATCGTTCTTTTTGCCGTGCTCGCGCCGCGTGACTTGCCGCTCAATTCGTACTCTCCCGTCACCATAGGCACCGTCTGCCCATTCACCACCACCCCGGTTAACTCCAACTGCAGTTCCGATCTGCCCGTAAATGTTCCAGACGTCTTCGATTCCGCCAGACGTCCGTAGACGTCAGCGCCTTTATCGACCGTATTCGCTACTTCGATTAGAACTCGTAGCGCAGCGCGAACTGCATTACGCGCGGTTGCGTCAGCAAACTCGTGTAGGCGCCGAAACTGTTCGGCTGCTGCGTCAGCGACGTGAGCAGAGACGACGACCCGATGCTTTGCGCGTTAAACCGTGTCAGGTTGGGGACGTTGAACACTTCCCAGCGGAATTGGACCCTGTGAGCTTCGTTGTAGGGCATCTTCCAGTTCTTGGCCAAGCTCATGTCCAAACCGGCGTAGCCGTCGCCTCGCAGGACGTTGCGCGAGCCGACCTGCCCGGGAAGTGGCGAGGTGAAGTCCTGCTGTGCTGCAGCCGGATCGGCGAAAACATTAACCGTGCCGTTGCCTTTGAACGTGCCCGTTTTCGGTCTAGTGGTCATCTGCGTGACCGCAGTGAGGAACCAGTCCGTGGGCCAGCGCTGGCCTCCATCCACGCTGAAAGGAAATCCGCTGGTCCAGCGGGCGATGCCGGAAAGTTGCCAGTTGCCGATGAAAGCGTCCAACACTCCGCTGGCATTTGTGGCAATGGCCCGTCCTTTGCCGAAGGGGAGGTCGGCGACCCAATCGAGGTTGAGCTGATGAGTGAGATCGAAGTCAGAAGGTGCGCGAGCCAGCCGCGGAGAAAATGCATTGGCCAGGCGCGTGCCGACCAACCCGATGTTCTGATAGCCATACACCGCAAAGCCGACGCGAGACGCTGCAGAGGTTATATCGAGCGACTTGGAGTAGGTATAGTTCAGGTCGAACTGAACGCCGTGACTGACCTGTTTTCTCAAGTTGGCCTGCAGCGCGTGGTAAGTCGAACTGCCGATGGAACTCCAGCCATACATCGAGAACGCCTGGTTGTTCAAGAACTGTCCGGAGTTGTTGCGCAGCAAGCCGGCAGGACCGTTGAAATAGTAAGAGCCGGAGCCGATGTTGTCCCCGAGCCCGCCGTAGGAGTCAATGTCTGCCAACCCCACAATTTCGTCGCCGATCACGGAAAGTCCCGGGTTGTAATACATGTTGAAGACTTCCTGAATCAAACTGTCAGTGGGATTGGGCGTCGGAACCAGACCGGTACCAAAAGTGTCGGTGTAGTAAGACGCACCCGGCCGGAGCGGCTGAATCATGTCAATCCAGTACTGGGCCGTTTTGCCCAGTCCGGCGGAGGTGACGCTGCCAATCTGCGCCATCGTCGGGAACCCCTGATAATAATTCGTCGGTTGCCCGCCGTTGTTGGCCAGGGCAAACTGTCTCGCCAGATTCGAGATGGCGGACGCCGCTGTGTAGTAATCGATTCCGGTCTTCGGGTCCACGATATCCAGCGGTTGAGCGAGGTCGCGCTGCGTGAGCAGTCGGCGCACAAAGCGGCCAACATACGACAGTTGCAGCGAGAATCGTTTCGGCAGCTCTCGACCAATGGAAAAATCGGCGGTGTAGGCATGAGGAGTCTTCATTGTGTTGTCAACCCCCCACAAGTTTGCTTGGGCGTTAGTGGCAGGTATCTGTGGCCAAGGCGGTTTCGTCGAGGGTGGCGGCAGCAAGAAGGGAACGCCATTGATATTGTACTGCGGGATATTGTGGATGCCGGTGATCCGCGGCAGATCCTCGGCGCTGGTCACGCCAAACGTGCAGCAGGCGTTCTGAATGGTTGTGGACAAACCAGCCGCGCCGACCTGGTCAAAGCTATTCAGTAGGGCGAAGCCCGCGCGGTCGTAAACCCGACCGAGCCCCAGCCGCAACACAGTTTTGTCGTTCTCGCCAAAAAGCTTCTTGAGCACTCCGCCCGCCGGACGCGGCGAATAGGCGATCGAGATGCGCGGCGACATATCGGTTTTTTCGAGCGGATAGAAGCCCGGTCCGCGACCCAGGTTGAACTCGATCGGCCCCATTCCGCCGTAGCCGATCCCCTGGTTCATATTCTTCACGTTCTGATTGAACTGAGTTCCCAAGCCGAAAGTTGGGAAGGTCTGGTACCCGTTGGTCTCCCAGGGCGCGGGAAAGAAAGACCAGCGCAATCCGTACGTTACAGTAAGATTCGGTTTCACGCGCCATGTGTCCTGCCCGTAAAACTCGTACCAGTCCAGCCCATACCGCCGGTTGAGCGGAGCGCCTTGCAGTTGAGCATTGCCGCCCTTGTCCAGGTTGTAGTTGGCGACCACGTCCGAGATCATGCCGTACAGGGCCAGCAGGGGACGGTCGTATTGCGTGGCGGTCTGAGGCTCAGGACCGACAATGCCTGGATGCCCGGCGGTGTTGGTCGGGTCGAGCGTGCTGGTGGTGCCTGCAAAACCGATGGGAGAGGTCCAGTTAGTGGTGCCCAGTCCGATCGTGTTGGAGTGAAGGTAACTGGTCCGGGGATCGCGAGCGATTCCGATCGCGGTGCCGAACTGGAAGCTATGGGTTCCCTTAGTCCACGAAACATCGTCCACCAGGTTGTGCAGCGGCACCTGAAAGCTGTGGCTGAAGCTGACGCCTTGATCCAGGCCCAGGAATTCATTCCATTGCTGGTCCGTGTTGCCAATGAGCCCAAAACTCTGCCGCGTGAATCCCCAATGGAAGGAATTGGTGAGGTTGGGACTGAGAATCGAAACGTAACCAAAGGCAAATCCCTTGCTGTAGTCAACGATGGTTTGCTGCGGAGGATCGCTGGGCAAGAAAGGGGCTCCATGGTTGCGGAAATCTTGCAGTGAACCGCGCCAAAAAAGTGTGTGCTTACCGTCCGAGGTGAGTTGGTAATCCAGGCGCGCAATGAAAGCATCGTTGTCTTCGCTGGTCGGAGCGCGGAAAACGAAGCCGGCGTAGTTGAGACCATCTCCGGCGAAAGGATCGTTGGTCACGGTCTTGCCGGTGCAGAAGGTCTGGTCGAGATACCCGGTGTGGTTGGTCAGGTCGAGCATGGCAGGATCGATCCCAATGCCCTTGGGATCAAGAAGCTGGAGCTGATCCTTGTTCCACACAGTTGTCCCGCCGCCTGCGTTTACATACTGAAAGATCCCCTGGCAGAGAGATGGCGTGGGAATCACGCGTTCCGCGCGTTCCTCCTCCCGCTTGCGGGTCCCTTCATAGTTGATGAAGAAGAACAGCTTGTCCTTGCGAAGAGGCCCGCCGACCGACACCCCGAAAATATTGCGATTTAGTTGCAAAGGCTTGTTCGGGAGGCCGATGTTCAACTGTGATTGCTTCACCAGGTAATCATTGGCGCTGGTAATCGTGTTGCGCAAATATTCGTAGAGTGCGCCGTGCAGCGCATTCGCCCCGCTCTTCGTTACCAGCGCCACTTGGGCACCCGAGCCCTGCCCCTGATCAGCACCGTAATTCGTGGTAGTGACTCGGAATTCTTGAACGGAGTCCTGCGTGATCGGCAAGACCGATTTAAAGGCATAGCCATTCGCTTGATCGTTAACGTCCACACCGTCGAGCGTGATGTTGCTCTGATCGCTCCGTGCCCCATTCACCGCCCCATTGCGGGTGTCCTGGTCCTTCAGAACGGGATCATCGTCGATATTCCTGCCCGTATATGTGACTCCGGCCTGCAAGCTCAGAAGATCGGGAACGTTTCGGCCCTCCAATGGAATCTGACGCACTTGTCGTTCGTCGAAGGAATTTCCTAGCGAAGCATCCACTAGGTTTATGGCCGGAATCTCCGATGTGACCGTAACCACTTCCCCTGCCGCGCCGACTTTCAGTTGCACATTGGCGGTAGCCGGCGTATTCACAAGCAGCGCCAAGCCTTTCTGTTCATAGCTGCGGAAGCCGGCGGCCTTGACCGTGAGCGAATATGTCCCGGGCGGAATCAGAAGGAACTGGTATTCCCCCTGATCCCCCGTGGTCGTGGTGCGTTCCGTCTTGGATTCAGCCTGCGAGAGAACCAGGTTGGCGCCGCCGATTGCGTTCCCGTTCGGATCAGTGACTGTGCCGCGCACAGATGTCGTGGACTGGCCCCACGCGGCGTTGGTGAGCAATAAAAGGCCCACGCAACTCATCGCAGAAAGGACGAAGCGTGCGATACAAAGGTACAGAGCGGATACACTCCACCGGGCAGAGGACATCGGGTGCCTTCCAGTCATGGCGTCACCTGTTCGTCTTTGAACTAAGAAGCCCCAGTAGCAACATTACTAGAATTGCGGAAGGTTACGACCGGCTGCTCGGGCCTGTCAAGAAAGAAAAATCAATGACTGCGATCGGCACCAAGAGGCTTAGAGAGCCACAGAGTAAGGCGGTTTATTTGATCTGAACCAGGCTCGTGGCAACCCTCGCCATTGCAGCCGCCTGCGCGGAATGCTGCCGCGGAAACGGGCGTCCGATGGGCTCACGAAAACCGAAGAAGTCTATTGACGGGGGAAATCTGATGGTCTTCCTGATCGGTCGCGACAAACGCCGTTGTGGCTGCAAATGGCCAGACCCGAACAGTGGGTGGACCGGAAGCAATCTGTTAGTTGTCGAAAAATGGCCGGAGCGGTCGCTTTGCGTGTAGCGCGCGGAGCTGTTGGCGCAGGGCGAGGTTCTCGAGGACTAGATCCTGGCGCGAGCAGGAGGCGCTGATAATCCAACCGATGAGGTGCCGGAGCGAGGAGGACATGGCCGACATTCTATCCGACGGCACGAAACCCAAGCAGCGGCAAGTCATTCATTCTAGGATTCCACGGAGTTTTGATGAAGGACAGGTTTGAACGGAAGCTGCATCCTAAACCCCTCGAGGTTTGAGACGGTCGGCGCTAACTCTCGCTGCTGAAGTTCTTCCAGAACATCTGGTCAAGTTCCTAATAGGTTGATTTGTAGTTTCTCGTACCCATGTTCGCGCGCCCACAGATCCAAAGGTATTGATGCCAGCTCATCGACAACGGCAACTGCCAGCCCAGTTTTCGTAAAATCTATACTCTTCAGATAGGTATGGCATGTGTCGCAGACGTCCACGCGGACGTGCGCGATCTCGGGCGCCGAATAATATGCCATCTGCGGTTCTCGTTCTTCTCCGCACGCCGGGCAATAAATTCTTCGAAAAGCCCACTCATGCGCACAAAGCATGCAAATCAGCGACTTTTTCGCACCGTCACCTTCACTGCGCAATACGCCGACGGCGGGCTTGCCGCCGCAAAGCGGGCACGTTGATGGAGTTCCGTCCACCATCGCGACTTTGCGGTGATCCGCTAGATATTCGGCATACGGCTGGAGAAAAATCCACGCGAGCACGCGATCCAAATAAGTTGCAGCGAACTGATTCCTGGACTGGACTTGTTCGGCGTCATCCGGGCCCGCAGCTAAATCTGAATCTCTATACCAGAAGTCTTCAATCGCGTGCTGCCATGCCGCTGATCCCTTCATCGCCAAAGTGGCGGCGGCCTGGGCAAGCGGCGCGGGCGCAATCTTCTGAATCACCGACAGAAATCCCGGAAGCTTCGGGAGAAGGAGAAAAAAATCCAATTCATCGCGCAGAGGGCGATCCGAGGCAATCCTCGGCGAATCCGCGAGAGCTTTCTGGATCTCAGCGTAAACGCCTTTCTGAAATGTTGCAACGCGAGCGTAGTAACGCAGCCCTTCGGCCGAGCATGGGTAAGACGAGGCGAGTTCGTTGGCGCGGCGAATGCGGCGATCCCACTTCGCGTCGTTCATTTTCGCGCAGCCGAGTTGCGAAGGAGTTGCTCATACCACGTGTCGTGGTGCTTCTTGGCCCAGGCACGCGACACGTCGCCGCGAATGACGGAGCCAAAAGCACCGCGTTCCATCGCTGTACCCATATAGACGTGAATGATAAAAAGCGCGATGGTAGCGAGCGCGCACACGGGATGTACAAACACGGCGGCGAGACGCAGGAAACGCAAATTCCAGGGAATGTACTGCGGGAGCCACAGAATCAACCCGGAAAGCAGAAGCACGATGCCGTTCCAAAAGAAGCCCCAGAACAGCAACTTCTGGCCAGGGTTGAAGCGGCCGGCAGAAGGAATCTGATCGTCTTCATTGCGAATGTAATGGCCGATGGACGCCCACCACGCCTTGTCGGCAGGTGTTTCTTTCATCTGCCGGTGCCACATGCTGTACATCAGCGAGACCCCGACGATGAACATGAGGCCGAACCAAGGATGTAACTCGCGCGAAATCGTTGCCCCACCGAGGATGACGGCGATCCAAAAGAGCCAGGGGCTCCAGAAGGCCAGACCGGTCAGCAGGAGGTACACGTAGGAGACACCTGCCAACCAATGCACGAGCCGCTCGCGAAACGAATAGCGCAAGACGCGTCCATTTGGCAGGAGATAAGGTTCGCTGCTCATTGGCTTCCTCCGTGAGACTCCTGCTCGTCTTCCTTTACCACCTTAGGGCCGAATCGCAAATAATGAATGAAAACGCCGACCGCCCCGAACATAATCCCAAAGTTCCCAATCCATTTCAGCGGTCCTTTCCAGAGCCGCACCGATAGAGGAATGTGCGGATCCGTCGGGAGCCCACCGTACAACTCCGGATTCTTCACATCGTGCAGAACGTAGATCACGTGGGTTCCGCCCACGCCGGCCGGATCGTAAACTCCCGCATCCTGGAATCCGGAGTTGGTGCGAAGTTGCTCAGCACGAGTCTCCGCCAATTCCTTCATTTCTGACTTCGTCCCAAAATGCAGGCAGCCCGTAGGGCAAGCCTTGATGCAAGCTGGTTCGAGTCCCACCGACACGCGGTCGTTACACAGTGTGCACTTGAAGACTTTGCGCGATGGCGGATCGAATTTCGGAATGTTGAACGGGCAGCCGGTCATGCAATACCCGCAACCGATGCAATTTGCCTCCTGGAAATCGACGATCCCATTGGCATATTGGACGATGGCGGCGTCTGCCGGACAGGCTGCGAGGCAGCCCGGATCTGCGCAATGCATGCACTGGTCTTTACGCATGAGTAGCATCATGGTGCCGTCGGCGCGCTCGTGCTCATTGAACTTGATCAGGTTCCAATAATTCCATGCCGTCTCGGGCATCGTCTGGTAAGTGTTATCGAAGGTGGTTTCGGTGAACGTGTAACCGTTCCATTCCAGGCAGGCCACTTCGCATGCTTTGCAGCCAATACACGTCGTCGTGTCGACCAGTTTGCAGACCTGAAATTCACGGTTCAGGCCGGCGCCTGGGACGACGCCAGCGTGACCGGAGATTCGGACTAGCTCTGTTGCCGCCTGGCTCATGGTCGCTCCCTACGCCTTCTCGACTTTCACTAAGAAGCCCTTGGATTCGGGGGTGTGAGCATTCGGATCGGTGACAGCGGGCGTCAGTAAATTTGCCGGCGTCCGCGCATTTCTTCCTTCATCCTCTCCGATACCACGGAAACCCTGGTGAATCGGCAACCCGATCTGATACACCTTCTTGCCGTCGATCATCATCGGCTTCAGACGGCGAGTGACAAAGGCCTTTGCGATGTAGGTTCCGCGCGCACTGATCACCTTGATCTTGTCCGTCCCACGAATTCCTTTTTCGTCCGCCAACTCCACCGGAATCTCCACGAACGGTTCCGGGATGAGCTGGACGTTCATCGGATTATTTTTCGTCCAGTAGTGATATTGCTCGGTCAGCCGATAAGTAGTGCAAACGATGCTGTATTCCTCGGGCGATCCAAACTTGTCGAAAGGAGTCTTGAACTTCTTCACCAGCGGATTATTCGACTGATCAGGATGCAGCAGATTCTTGATCGGGCTTTCAATCGGCTCGTAGTGTTCGGGGAATGGGCCGTCCGCCAACACACCGATCGGAGCGAATAGTCGCCCGATGCCTTCGGGATTCATAATGAAAGGCCCCATGTGATCTTTGGGATTTGAATCGGGCTTGAAGTCCGGCACGTCGTTGCCGACCCACTTTCCCGCAGATTCGCTCCACCAGATCTGTTTGCGATCGGGATCCCACGGCTTGCCAGCGGTGTTGCAAGAAGCGCGGTTGTAAAGCACGCGCCGGTTGGCCGGCCACGACCACGCCCAGTTGGGAAAAACACCCAGCCCGGACGGATCCTCTGTACCGCGCCGCTGGATCTGCGACCCGGCCTCGGTCCACATGCCGGAATAGATCCAATTGCCGCACGTCGTTGTGCCATCGTCCTTCAACCAGGCAAATCCTGGCAGTTGCTGGCCGGCCTTGATGACCTGTCCCGTCGCCTCATCTTTCAAGTCGGCTAAAGCTTTGCCGTTAAGCTCCATCGCGACCTGGGAAAGTGGAGGGTGAGCCGCGTCCGCGTACGCCCAATTCAGATTCAGAATGGGGTCGGGGAATTTTCCGCCATCCTTCTTGTAGAGGTCACGAACCCGCAGGAAAATTTGCGCGATGATGTCCTGGTCGAGTCGCGCTTGCCCCGGAGGTGGAACCGCGGCATATTTCCAGGTGACCCAGCGGGCAGAATTGGTCATGCTGCCGTCTTTTTCGGCAAAACCGGCGCAGGGCAAGCGGTACACCGTTGTTTTTATGTTCTTTTGTTCTTCGGTCGTGATTCCCGGTGCTCGCCAGAACTCGCTGGTTTCATCCTCGTAGATTTCGCCCACCACCAGCCAGTCGGCCTTCTTTAACGCGTTGATGTTCTTGTTCGTGTCCGGGCCAATCATTACTCCGTTCATTCCGAAGGCCAACATGCCCTTAATCTTTTCGTTGTACATGTCGTCCCAAATGTGGGTCCAAGAGCAATCCTGTCCGGGTTTGGGCAAGTAATCGAAGCCAAATCCGTTCTCTTTTGTCGCAGCGTCTCCATACATCGACTTGAGCAACGACACCATGAATTTCGGCGTGTTTGCGTAGTAGTTCATCGAATTCCACGGCGAGGGTTTCGACGACGTTGGCGTCGTGCGTTTCAGATACGCCGCCAAATCGACGTCGTCCGGAACCGGTCCTTTAAGATAACCGGGTAATGAGTCGTACAGGCCGGCCATATCGGTCGCGCCCTGAATATTCGAATGGCCGCGCAGCGCGTTCACGCCACCACCGGCCCTGCCGACGTTGCCGAGAAGCAGTTGAATCATCGCGGCGGTGCGGATGATTTGCGTTCCGAAGCTATGCTGCGTCCACCCCACCGCATAGATGATCGTCGCGACCTTCTTCATGTCGCCATCTTTCCGGACTGATGTAAATAGATCGACTGCCTTCAGGTACTGCTCCTTCGGGATGCCCGTGATCCGTTCCACGGCTTCGGGGGTGTAGCGGGAATACTGCTGCTTCATCAATTGGAAGACGCAGCGCGGATGCTGAAGGGTTAAGTCGTAGGCTACATTCGGGGGCAATGCGGGCGGCGGAGCGGGTGTCGCGGGGTGCGAAGGTGCGGGAGCTGCGTGTGCGGAAGTGGCGGCTTCCGCTTTGCCGCTTGAGTCTCCGCCTTCTTCATAGTTCCACGTGCTCTTGTCGTAGCTGCTCGATGTAGCGTTAAATCCGGAGTACAAGCCGTCCTCAGGAAGTTTGAAGCCCTCTTTAACAATGAAGGCCGCGTTGGTGTAGTTGACGAGATATTCCTTGGCGATCCGGTTGTTCTCGATGGCATAGCGGATCAGTCCGCCGAGGAATGCAATGTCGGTGCCGGCGCGAATCTGTACGAAGAGGTCGGCCGTAGCAGACGTGCGCGTGAACCGGGGATCAACGGAAATCAGCTTGGCGTTGCGGTTGCGCTTGGCCTCCATCGCCCATTTGAAACCGCAGGGGTGGTTTTCGGCGGGATTACCGCCCATGATCAACATCATGTCTGTGTTCTTGATGTCGATCCAGCCATTCGTCATGGCCCCGCGTCCGAATGTTGGTCCCAAACTTGAGACCGTGGGTCCGTGTCAAACACGGGCTTGGTTTTCTAAATAAACCAAGCCCAACCCCCTCATGGCCTTGACGGCCAGAAAATTGAATTCATTTGTGTCCGTGCAGCCGCCGATGAACGAGATGCCTTCGCAACGATTCACCGTCCTGCCGTTCGCATCTTTCTCGACAAAGAAGCTATCGCGCGTTTTCTTGGTCCATTGCGCAATCTCACTCAGTGCGTCGTCCCAGGAAATGTCCTGCCAGTCCGTCGCGCCCGGGCGCCGGACTTGCGGCTTGGTAAGCCGTCGCGGGTTGAGCATGTCCTGTTCGAGCGAAGAGCCCTTGGGGCATAGAGTTCCGCGGTTGGTGGGATGATCAGGATCGCCTTCGACGTGGATCACTTGCGGCGTGACGTTCTTTGCCCGATCGCCGATCGTGTAGATGAGGACGCCGCATCCTACCGCGCAATAGGGACACGTGGAGCGCGTTTCAGCAGCGCGCGCAATCTTTAACTCTTTGAGTTGCGCGTAAGCGGGCTGGAGGTCGAACCCAAAGATGGTAGCGCCGACTGCGCCTACCGTTGCTGCCTTGAAGAAGTCTCTGCGGGACTGTTGCATCGAAATGATCTCCGGATGTGTCCGAGAGTCGAAGGACTTTCAGGTTTTCTAGTCTTCGATCATTAGGTTTGTCAAGGGATATGAACGCGGTCTCAGCCGGTGTTCACTGGCTTGGCCGGCGCCGCTTGCGGTTTTAGTATCTCGCTCACGAGAAAGAGATCGGTGAGCAGCGCACGGAGATGAGTCGATGCATTCAGGTTGTCGACCAACTGAGAGCTGATAGCAGGTTGGGCCAGAACTAGCTCAATGGCTGCCAGCGAGTCGCGGGCGTCACGGTCGAGAACCGCAAAGAATGCTCGGTACTGTTGTTCGGGTTGGAGGCCTTCCTGCTTCACCGCCAACCCACAAGTTTCCACCAGTCCCGCTATTGCGTCGCGCACGCGATGAAGATACCCCCGGACTTCGTCCCCCCGCTGGCTGCCATGGTCACTCGGAAGCCCCTGGGCCGCGTAGGCCAGCATGAACTCATAGCCCTCTTCGATGGTGTTGCAACGTTCCCAGATCTCCGTGAGCATTTCTCAGTCCTCAGCCTTCGCTCCAGTTGCCGCCTGCGATGAGGCCGGAATCTTGATGACCCATCGGCTCGGATCATGCTCTTCAAGATAAAAGCAGTCCAGTGACCAGTGGCCCTAATTCATTGAAAAACGATGCCGATTGCAGGGTCGGGATCATCGCTTCTGCACCGAACTGCACCAGCGTGCCCCGCGGATGCATCGACAGTACAATCCCGAGTGCCAAACCAGCCGTTAAGATCGGGGGTAGTGACTGCCCACCCAATCTCCTCGATCTGAATCAAGAAGAATTCCCATTCAAACGGCGGCCGAAATGCATCTACCAATCCTTTCGGCCCAAAATGGCTTACTTCTCCGATGAACGTGAAAAAGTTCTTCATGACTGAGAGATTCCTGGAGGCGGCGGGGAGTTTCACATCATCGTACTTCAGCACACCGACTGCGGCATCACTCGTCTTGCCGGCGACCCTGCCATGCTGGCGCACTATTTTCAGATACAGGAAGGGGAGCTCAAGCAAAAGGCGGTTACCGATCCCCGCGCAGCAGTTGCCGGCGACGTTACGTCGCTCCGGGCGATTCCCGCGTTGCCGGGCGAGTGGCTTATATCAGGTCTCGTCTATGACGTGGCGACCGGACTCGTTGAGATCGTCGTGCCGCCAGCGGCGATTCGTACTGTGTCAATTTCACTGGATCAAGGTCGGAGTAGCGGCCTTTCCCGCGTTGCATGAAGGGGTGACGCGCTTTGATTTGGAAAAGGCGGATTCAGGTGTCTTCGTCCGACGGCTGGGCACTACTCCGGGCCAATATCGCAAGTCATTCGGATACGGAGGCAAAGGAATCAGGAGACTTCAGCAACCGCACAAGTAGCCGTCGCCTCGCGCCTTGACTCTGAGGACTGATCCTATGAATCGCGCTGTTCGTCCCGTTTGATGAAGGCTTGTCTTGGATTATGTAGGATTTAGCTAATTTTTCCAGGGATTTGAGTCACGCTGCTGCTCCGCGCTCGGCTAGAGTCGTGACATGAGCGCCACTGCACCGCACCCGCCTTCAAGCATCCCGATCTCTTCTTCGACATGGTTCGTAACCGGCATCAATCGCGGCCTTGGCCGAAGCATTGCCGAAGATGTTATGCGGCGAGGGGGACTGGTCGCAGGCACCGTCCGCAAACTCGCCGACGCGAATGAACTTAAGCAGAAGTTTCCAGATCAGTTGTGGGTTGGCAAGCTGGATTTGTCGGATCTAGCCAATATTCCGAAGGTCTTCAGCGCAGCGGTCGAGCAACTAGGTCGAGTGCATGCCGTGTTTGCCGGGGAGGAAGCCGAGCGCGGTTGTCGCTCTGATTTAGGCTTCCACGGCTACAATGGGCTGGGCCTCGATCATGGTGGCAACGCCGGCCACTCGCCGATACGACTCGATCCGGTCGGCATGCTCGTAGGTGTCAGTTACGACGATTACTTCATCGGCCCCCGTATCACCCACCAGCTTTTCCAGCCCTGCCTTCACCGTCGCATTCGATCCTACAATCGCTGCTCCGAGTTTGTTCTCCACGGTTGCCCGCTCCCAGTCCTGCCAGAGAGCCTCCATGGAATCCACTGGAGGCAACAACTCGACCGGCTGGTTTCGAATCAGGCGCAGAAAGCGCTGCTGGGGTGTCGTGAACAAACGCCTGGCTGCCGCGTCCGTCTCAGCGGCGATCACCTGCACCGCTACCATGAAGTACGGCTTCCGAAGCACTTTGCTTGGCCGAAACTCGCCGCGGTATAGCTGAGCCGCTGCGTATAAGTGCTCAGGAGCGAAGTGGGCCGCAAATGCAAATGGCAAGCCCAGCATGCCTGCTAGTTGCGCGCTGAAGCCGCTCGACCCCAGCAAGGTGATCGGCACATTGCTCCCCTGTCCGGGAATCGCTCTCACTGTTTGCCCCGGCCGCTTCGGCCCCAGGTAGGTTTGCAATTCAGCGAGGAGCGCCGGAAAATCTTCGCCACCCTGATGCAAGTCTCTTCGCAACGCCCGCATCGTTTGAAAGTCACCGCCCGGAGCCCGTCCCAACCCTAAATCGATTCGACCCGGGTACAGAGCTTCGAGCGTCCCGAATTGTTCCGCCACCACCAGCGGTGCGTGGTTTGGCAGCATCACCCCACCACTGCCCACTCGAATCGTCCTTGTCGCTGCCGCCACATGCCCAATCAGCACTGGCGTCGCTGAGCAAGCCAATCCAGGAATGGAGTGATGTTCCGCCAACCAGTAGCGCTTGTATCCCCACCGCTCCACGTGTTGCGCTAGGTCTACCGATCGGGCAATCGCGCTGCCCGCGGGCTCGCCGGCTCTCATGCCTACAAGATCCAATACTGAAAAAGCCAACCCGTTACCCATGACACGTTAGATGAGTCGCATGTCAAAGCGATGCGGACGTTGTTCGACGGCTATCGGACAGGGAAGTTGCGTTGCGGGGCGGGCCAACCCAATTGAGGTTTTGGAGTAAACCGCCCGAGGCCAAAGTCGCCGAGGGGTCGCAAGAGCGCGTGCCTCGGACTGCCTTTCCGACCCTAACACTGCTTACCGATGATCCGGCTAAGCGACCGGACGGATTCTAGGGTCTGACCCTGCAGGCGATTTTTCTCTCTCGAGGCCGCGCAAGTAGTCTCCCAAAAAAAGACGAAGAATCAGTCGATTTTGCCAACTCCCGTTCGACATACAAGTAGAGCCGAGGTTCAACCGGACGAGACCGGTCAAGAAGCTCAGCTCTGATTCCGAAATCTTCAGGATGAGCCAAGGAGATAGTCATGCTGAATGCGGCCGCACAGAAATTGGGAGACAGTACCGTCCTACGGTGTCACGGGCGAATTGTAATCGGGGATGCCTACGCGATCTTGCGCAACGCGGTGCTTAGACAAACACACACTAGGACACTGATACTTGACCTGGCGCAGGTTGACCGCATCGACGCCGGTGGGTTGGGTGTCTTGTTGAGTCTACGGGAGT
>Ga0210384_10001931_pt1 | contig 26571 bp, 36 predicted proteins | sample IncBWH2MmetaG_FD_160574 | JGI IMG/M metagenome (GOLD analysis project Ga0210384, IMG submission 160574) | Forest soil microbial communities from Barre Woods Harvard Forest LTER site, Petersham, Massachusetts, United States - Inc-BW-H-2-M | ecosystem: Environmental > Terrestrial > Soil >...
AATCGGAAAAAACCATCTTGTGAATTCGTATAAGAATCAAATTCATGGTATACAGGTAACTATTTTTAAAACGTGAAAGGAGTCATTTTGTTGGCTAAAGTTCTAGGAATAATAGGTGGGGGTCAGCTAGGCATGATGTTAACCGAAGCTGCAAAAAAAATGCCCGGACACATTTCTGAAGTAATAGTTTTAGATCCTACAAAAAACTGTCCAGCTTACAAAGTTGGAGCAAAACAAATTGTGGCAGATTTCAAAGATAAAAATGCCATAGTAGAATTATCGTTACAGTCGGACATCATTACTTACGAAATAGAATCAGGAGATAGTGAAATACTCGAATCATTAAATGAGAGTATAAAAATAAACCCATCACCTTCTACTCTTAGAATAATTCAAGACAAATATTTGCAAAAAACATTCTTGCATGAAAACGGACTTCCAGTAGCTGATTTTACTCCAATTCAATCTTTGCAAGAACTAGAAGAAAAGATAAAATTATTTGGATACCCTGCAATGCTCAAGGCAAGAAGAGATGCTTACGATGGCAGAGGGAATTTTAAGATTGAAAATTCCAGTCAAATAACACATGCATATCAACAATTCAAAGGTAGACCTATGATGCTAGAAAAAGTAATCAATTTTCAACTAGAAGTATCAGTCATAGCTGCTAGAAACACAAGAGGCGAAATTACCACATACCCGCTGGTAGAAAACATTCATGAAGAAAACATTCTCAAAATGACTATAGCCCCCGCAAGAGTTAGTAAAAAAACCTCAGAAGAAGCTGAAAAGATTGCAAAAAAAACCATGGAAACACTTCATGGTGCTGGTGTTTTTGGAATAGAGATGTTTGTGACTCTAGATGGCAAGGTACTCATAAATGAGATAGCGCCACGAGTACACAACTCTGGCCACCACACCTTACAATCTAGTGCAACATCACAGTTTGAGCAACACCTGAGGGCAATACTTGGTCTTGATCTTGGAAGAACTGACTTGTTGCATTATACAGTAATGTGCAATGTTTTGGGACCAAGTGACTTTCAGGGCAGATATGAGCCAATTGTTCTCAAACCTGAAGAAGGAGTATATCTAAAGATGTATCAAAAAGACGAGGCAAAACCTCAAAGAAAGATGGGACACTTTAATTTAGTTGACCAAAAAGATACAAAGGACATTGAATTATTAATCAAAAAGGCAGAAGAGGTGAAAAACCTCATAAAATTCCGTAAACAAAATCAATAGTGTGTAAAACAGTCTGTTCTATCTTACTACATCCTTTCAATAATAACCAATTTAGTGTGAATTTCTAGCATGAGGATTCATGCCCACCGTAGGCTAGGTTTAGGCACAATTATGACTGCGATGATAATGCTTTCGGTTACTGCTGTCTTAGGCACAGCTGCTCTTATTTTTACAAATAATAATTTTACTTTATTTAAAACCGCATTGGATCAAACATTTACAAATACAGCTGCTATTAGTAAAAATCAGGAATCACTAGTAATTGAGAATTCTGTTTATCACTCCTCGACACAACAACTCAACTTCACCTTAACAAATACTGGAAGCTTGCCAATTAATGTCACAAAGATTGAAATCGATAGCCCATCATGGAATTTAACCAGTGTACTTTCAAATTCTATAACAAATGCTGAGAGTCTGTCAATGGCTCCTACTTACTTGAAACCACTCTCTTCAAAAAATTTTACAGAAACCATTTACAGTCCTAGTTCAACAATCCTTCCTGGTCAGACTTTCACAACTGGAGCTCTATATCCTTGTTTTACTGATCCAGTTACAATTTCGGCAACAACAGCACGGAATACTGTAATCAAAACTCAAGTCGCACCAAATGTTGGTTGGTATGATAGCCACTGGCAATTTCGTAAAAGGATAACTTTGAATTATACGCAAATAGTTGGCAATCCTAATCCAATCCAATTAGACAATGTACAAAACACCACAGGTTCAGGAACATCCTCCTACACTCTTCCTAATTTTGTTGTCGGTACAGGCTCAAATAGACTATTACTGGTTAACATCCAGGCAAATACTGGAACTGTACAAACACTAACATACGCAGGAATACCGCTAACAAAAGCAAATGGAACTACCAATACTGTTGATTCTGAAATTTGGTATTTGACAAATCCCCCGATAGGTACAGCAAATATTGCAGTGACAATGACAGCTACGGCAAATGTGGTAATTGGAGCCTATTCTTTTTTTGGAGCTGATCAGACATTTCCAATTTCTTTTAGTGCCACAAATATTGGCAGTGCGGTAACCAGTGGTTCTGTTACAGCATACACAACAAACCCCAACAGTTGGGTTGTAGATTCAATATCTGTCCAAAATAGACCTAGTTCCTTTACACAGAATTCTGGTCAAACTCGAGGATGGAACATGGGTACAAGTACGGTTACCGGAGGGAGTAGTTATGTTCTTACTTTGACGCCGCCAACAGCTCAAGCTATGAGTTGGAGTTGGTCAGGCAATCAAAATTATGCGGCTGTTGCTGTAGAGATAAAGTCTAGCGCATTCTACAACTTTCCGCTTTTAGTAAATGAAACGAAAGACACTGATCTAAAAAATTATGCCAAGAGCAACAGATATGATCTTTTATTTACTGCATGTGATGGAAAAACAAAATTAGATCACGAAATTGAAAATTTTACCACCACTACAGGTTCCTTGGTAGCATGGGTTCAAGTTCCCAACATTTACTATACACCTAACAATGTTATTTACATGTATTATAACAATACCGCTGCAACAAATCAACAAAATATAGCAAGTACATGGGATCCAACTTTTTCAGGGGTTTGGCATTTTGCAAATAACCCAGGCACTGGTGGTACTCCACCATCCTTAGAACTTATGCAATATAATTTTACAAATGGAACAACAAACAGTCCAATATTGCAATCATATCAAAACCTAAACGGCTTTACGGTAGGAAGTCATACAGATAGATTACTATTAGTTACAGTATCTGCTGATAATCCTTCAAAATTTAATTCTATCACTTACGGTGGTCAAGCGCTAACACAATTACAAGCACATGTACTAGGTAACGTGGATACCGAATTTTGGTATTTACTAAATCCTCCTACTGGAACTGCCAATCTCCATGGGACGCTTACTAGTGCTAATGGATACATTTCAATGGTCGCATATTCAATATATGGAGTAGATCAAACCACCCCAATAGCTCCTGTTGCACCCGCCGTCTCTGGCACAAGTCAAACTGTTTCAATAAGCCTGACGAACATTTGGCCAAATAGCTTACTCATGGATCAGGCAGCAGTCGGATATGGCGCCCAGTGCGGTAGTGGCTGTGGTTTCAACCATGCTCCATGGGATCTAGAAAACCCCAACAATTTCGAAACTTGGCTGACACATCCCATAGATATTAACCATGATACAGTTGCGTCAAGCGTAGCCTTTCCATCAACGACCTGCGCATCTACAACATTCCAATGGCATGTCCACACTTCAGCTATGGATACATGGGTAGATGCTGCAGTGGAGATAAAATCTGATACTTCACTTGGTGACACTACAGTTCTAGACAGCACATCTAACAACAATTTTTTCTCTCCAATCAATTTACCTAGTTGTGGACAAGTTTTAGGAAAAATTGGCGGAGCTGCAAGTCTTAATGGAGTAAATCAATTCTTCGTTCAAAACACTACTCTTACTGGAATGCCTCCAATTAACGGTCCGCAAACCGTATCAGCTTGGTATTTGGCACCAAGTCAAGTTACATTCCCACAAGACATCTCTTCATTACAATATGATCCAGCATGCTGTGCTACATCAACTGCCCTCAGAATGGGTTTTCAGACATCAACTAGTATCGATGCGTGGAAATACTCACCAGCAACAACTATCGTGACAAAAACTCCTATACCTTTGGCAAGCAGTTGGCATAATGTTGTTTATACTTATAATAGAACAACAAGCGTATTGTATGTTGATGGGGTTAGACAGGCTTCCTCATCTACTGCGCCCCTAAGCGGTACACCTAATTCTCTCTATGTAGGTGCTTCTACTTCTACTAAGAGCGCTACTACACTAGCACAATTTCTTAAAGGTACCATAGACGAACTCAGATACTCAAAAACAGTCCGATCTGCTTCATGGATTGCTACAGATTACAACAATCAAGCATTTCCTTCTACTTTTATCAAGATAGGACCTCCAGAAAAGGTCACAGATATTAGAAGATCCCAATAGAATTTGTTGCATGTGTTATTTTTTTGCAAGTAATGCATAGATTCCGCCCGCACCGTATGCTATTGCAATTAAAATTCTTGATGTTATCACAGCAATGGTTTGGCTTGTGATAAACTGCGAGGTATCAATTACTAATGATACCGGAATAGCAACAAGTGATATTACTGCAACAATTATTTGCTCAGGGTTATCCAATCCACTAAATTTTCTCATAAACAAATATGTTGAGAGATTTCCCAATCCTATTCCCAATAAAATAAGATACTGGTAAAGAGTAGGGAATGCGCTTATTGCAACAAATGGTGCTGCCCAACACAACCCATTTACAGCTTTGACATTTCTTGACCATTTTACACTGTTTTTCATTCTTCCTTTAATTGATGAAATTATTTTACGAAATCTAGCAAAAATTATACCGAATGTAATTCCAAAACTACCAAACAATATTATTCCATAATAAAATGTCTGAGTTTTATTTACAAAAGCAATTTCACTTAGAACAGCAGCAACACCAACTGCTATTGAAACACCGATAAAAAGAATCCCAAATGCTCGTCTTACCTCAATAGGATTTTGTTGCATAAAGAATGCTCATCTTTCACTTTCTGATAATTTAAAAGTTTGAAATTTTTATTGGTGCCATTAAATTGCAATAAAATTATTTTTGGTTTTCATCGTACATGTCTGCCCAGTGCGTCCTTTCTTCCATCTGTAGGCTTTTATCAACACCTTCTGCTTTTTCTTTTATTAATTCAACTGCTCTTTCTGTCTCTTTTTGTATGTCTTTTGTAATTTTTCCTGACATAAAACCTGCCATTCCTGAGAATTTGTAATCCAAAACAGCCTCAAGGTGCGTAGTGCTACCTTTTGATGTAAGGATGAGATCTTTTGTGCCCTTGATTATTCCCTTGGTCCATTCGGTATGCACTTTTTCATTTGGGTATAGGGTTACTGTTTGCAGACATTTATTGACTTTAGCAAGTATGACCTCGCGTTTTACTTCGTTTTTTTCACGTGAAATGTTCCTAATCGAGGTAATAGCGCTCCAAAACTTGGGGTCATTATCAATCTCAGATATCACATCCCAGACCTTGTCCACTGGAGCATTAATCTCAATAGATGCTTTAATTTGAGCCATATGACTTTGGTATATGCCAACATGATATATGTTTTAATCATCAATATGTATCAAAATCCAATTCGCTGGGTTTATTAAAATTCAAGATTGTTTTATTTTGTGAGTTATTCAAAAAAGCCACTTGTCGGGATAATTATGGGCTCTAGTTCAGATAGCAAAGTAATGCATGGGGCTGCCGCTGTGTTAGACGAATTTAGAGTAAAACACGAAGACCAGATTATTTCCGCGCATAGAACACCAACAAGACTATTAGATTATGCAAGACATGCAGAAAAAAACGGATTCAAGGTAATAATTGCAGGAGCTGGTGGCTCAGCACATCTTCCGGGAATGATTGCATCTCATACTATCATTCCAGTGATAGGAGTCCCAATAATGGTGTATAATGACAAGTCTGGCAGCTCCGACCGCTTTAAGTTCTCTGCATTTGGTGGATTGGATTCACTTTTGTCCATATCAGAAATGCCAACAGGCTCTCCAGTGGTAACAGTTGGAGTAAACAAGGCTGCAAACGCAGGCCTATATGCCCTAAAAATACTTGCCAATGAGTTCACTGAGATTCAACGAAGACTCAGAGAACACAAAGAAAAGCAACACTATTCTGTGCTCAAAGAATCAGAAGAGCTTAAAAAACTCGGGTTAACTAAATTTACAAAGAAAAGATTTAAGAAATAAATTCATATTTAATAAAAATGTAAAGTTATTTATTTTTTAGATCATCTTTTATTCTATTCAAAATAAAGAGTTGTCATATATGGAAATTATGGAAATACTGTACAAGGCCATTTCAAACTATGAAGAGCATAAGATAGTATCTGACATTGCACAAGGCGATAGTCCAGAGACAATAGGCACCATATGCGGAGAGTGTATACCTATTCTTGAAAATCTAGAAGGTAAAAGATCTGAAAAAATGGTCTCTTTTGCAGAAGGGTTTGTTCACTATCTGCTAACAGTGGCATTAATCCCAAGCCAGAGGAAAGTCTCCCTTGCCTCCGTAGATGTAGATGTAGTCATTCCAGATATCTCGACTCTTTCCTCATCTCCTCAAGATGCGCTTGTAATCGCATTTCCAAAAACTGACAATCCACAATTAATAAAAAAAAGAGTTGCAGAATTAGCAAAAATTCAACCTCACAAAGAAAACCTATGGTTTGTTCTAGAAAATGAGCTGCCTTTAGAAGTAAAAACGTATAAAGTAGGCAATAGTGATAATGCGTCTTTTTCAAATATCATAAATGACATCATTTGGTTTACCTCAAATAAAAAACAATCAAAGCTAAAAATTTTTAAGATATAAGAGATTTTACGTCAATATATTTTCCAACATGCTCAACAATCTTTTCAATCTTATCCAATTCTTTGATAAATGGAACCACACCTAAAATTGGAATACTGGTAAGTTCGTAAAGTGTTGTCGGAGCGTTCTTTTCTGCAGGAGTTCCCTTTTCATCAAAATTGTTTATGACAAGGCCACGTATTTTAATACCATAATCTTTGCACATTTTACATGTCATTACAGTTTGATTTAATGTGCCTAATGTTGCTCTTGTTACAATGATGGTTTCTATGCCCATTCCTTTTATTATATCTGCTACAAAGAAATTTTTTGTAATCGGAGTCATAATTCCTCCAATTCCTTCTACTACCAATATTTCGTGCATAGAAAGTAATTTTTTAAATTGTTGAAAAATTAATGGCATATCAACAGATAACCCCAAAAGTTTTGTTGCATCATAAGGAGAAGCTGGCAGTGGGAGAAATACGGGATTTATTAAATCCTCAGGATCTTGTATGGAAGTTGCTTCAACAAGTTTTGCAACATCATAAGATTTGAAACCAGACTTTTGCGGATAACCAGTTGCTATCGGCTTCATTATTCCAACATCCACGCCTATCTTACGCATGGAGCCTGCAATTCCAGCCGTGATCGAAGTCTTTCCAACCCCCGTGTCCGTGCCTGTAATAAAGTAGGCCTTCACAGATGGCGTTTATCGCCCTCCCTTAAGAATTCACCGTACCATTATTATTGCCAAAGTTAGAATTTTCACTAATTGAATTCTAGCAATTTTGTGTGGCATCCATATACCCAAATGAAAGAATGGAAAAATTTTGATGTCATAACAAAAGGGGACGGAATGTGGCTTGTCGACTCAAAAGGAAACAGATTACTTGATGGAGTGGCAAGCATGTGGTGTAATGTATGGGGACATTCAAAAAAAGAACTGGTTAATGCAATGATAAAACAAACAAGAAAATTACAACATTCTTCTTTATTTAACCTTACAAATGATCAAGCCGAGTTACTTGCACAAAAACTTGTCAAAATATCTCCTGGAATGAGCAAAGTATTCTATTCTGATGATGGGTCAACTGCAATGGAGATTGCAATAAAGATTGCTTTTCAATATTGGCAAAATATTGGATTAAAAAATAAAACAAAATTTGTTACATTGGAAAATGGATATCATGGAGATACTATTGGCTCAATGTCGATTGGATATTTCCCTCAATTTTTTTCAAAATTCAAAAACTTACTTTTCCCCGTAATTACAACACCCACGCCACAAAAATATAGAATGCCAAAGGGTTTTACTTTTAATGAATATCAAGGGCATTGCCTTGAAAGAATAGAAAAAGTATTTGTAAAAAATAACGACCTTGCCGCATTTGTAATGGAAAGTGGCGCACAGATTGCTGGAGGCGTGATAATTTATCCGTCAGAATTTCAGAAAAAAATAAGCCAGTTATGTAAAAAATATAAAGTACTTTTTATTTTAGATGAGATTGCAACAGGTTTTGGAAGATTGGGGTCTTTCATTGAGTATCAATCTCAGAAAAGTATTCCTGATATTGTATCATATGGAAAAATGTTGACTGGAGGATATCTACCACTTGCAGCCACTTTAGCTAGCCAAAAAATTTACGATTCATTTCTTGGCAAATACAATGAAATGAGACATTTCTTTCATGGTCATACTTTTACCGGAAATCCACTTTCTTGTGCCACAGCCCTTGCAAACCTCGATTTATATGAGAAAAATAACCTTATTTCAAAAAATAGAACCAAAATAAGGCAATTTGAGAGACGGATTGATGAAATTAGTAATTTGAACCTAGTTGGTGATGTGCGACACAAGGGCATGCTTATGGCAGTTGAACTTGTAAGCAATAAAAATAAAAAAACACCGATTACTCCAGACAAAAAAATTCATCAGAAAATCTTTGTAGAAGCTAAAAGACACAAAATTTACTTGCGTACACTTGGTCACATAGTAATGATTGTTCCTCCACTTGCAATATCTTCAAAAGAATTAGATTTCTTACTTGATGGTACAATAGATATAATAAAAAAAGTCACAAAGGAGCTTTGAAAAAATTATCTCCTTCGCGCTCGTCTAAGGTTTAATTCGAGCTCTCTTATTCTACGATTACGTACTGCAATAGACAGCTTTAGTCTATTTCCTTCTCGCCTTGCCATATCATATGAATTTCTAGCTCTGTTTAGGGCTGCACGCAGTGTTATCATTTGCTTGCGTGTTGGCGCAGGCTTAGCTCGTCTCTTTGATTTCTTTGATCGTCTTTTAGAAGCCATGCAACACCTGCAATGAGGAAATAATTAAGCATGACGCAGTAATTGTTTAAAATTAGACAACACTTTAACACCATGTCTTCGTATAGATAAGATAGATCGGTTCATGCCGCAGATCCGTACATGCCCAATTTGTAAAAAAATGTTGCAAATAAATGAGATTCATAAATGTACAAAACAAGGTTCAGAGTTTGTAATCTGTGATAAATGCGGACAGAAATACAAGGCATGGCAAGGACATATTTGTCCTACCATGATCAAATAATACTCTCAAATTCGTAATAAAAATGGAGTAATAAAAAACGTAAACCTCTTAGAAATTGTAGGTTTACAATTACAATAATCTTATTAATGAAATCAGAAAACACTCACTATGAATTCAGAACATGTATTCATTATGCAATGCAAACAAAGGGTTATGTCAGGCCAAAAGATTACCGCAAACGAAGCTGCCGCGCTTATCAGTATCCCAGAAGAATCAATACAATTTTTATCAGATGCAGCAAATGAGATTACAAGAAGATTTAATGGAAATATCATAGATGTTGAAACTCTAATCAATGCAAAAAAAGGCACTTGCCCTGAAGATTGTTCATTTTGTTCTCAGTCTGCGTTTTACAAGACAGGTATTGACACTTACAGGCTATTACCAACCGATATCATTGTTCAAAATGCAAAAATTGCAAAAGACAATGGTGTAAAAAGCTTTTGTCTTGTTTGTGCATGGCGTGGACCATCTGAAGATGATTTTGATCAGATATGTGAAATAGTAAAAAAAGTCAACTCCAAGGTAGGAATCGAGGTGAACTGTTCACTTGGATTCATTAGTGAAGAAATGGCAATGCGCCTCAAAGAACTTCATGTAAAAAGATACAACCATAATTTGGAGACTGCAAGAAGTTTCTTTTCAAAAATATGCACTACACATACTTATGATGAAAGAATGGAGACAAATAGAATAGTAAAAAAAATTGGTCTTGAGCTATGTTGTGGAGGAATTATTGGTATGGGAGAATCCAGAAGTCAAAGACTCGAACTTGGTCTTGATCTAGCAGATCTTAGTCCAGAAGAATGTCCAATCAACATTCTAGTGCCACAGAAAGGAACTCCACTTGAACTTCAAACAAAACTATCACTTTCAGAAATATTGCGCACCATAGCTGTGTTTAGATTTTTGATGCCAAAAACAATACTAAAGATAGCAGGTGGCAGGGAAGTTCATCTTGAAAACGACCAAGAAAAAGCACTTCTTGGCGGTGCAAACGGAATCATAACTGGTGGATATCTTACTATCGATGGAAACACAGCTCAAGAAGATTTGCAAATGATATCAAGAATAGGTCTTGAAACATAAATTAGATTTTGTAGCTGAAGCCCTTGAAAAAATAAAATCAAGGAATCTTTACAGAAAACTACATAACAACCGCGTACAAGGACCGCATATTTTATTTAAGAAAAAAAAGCTCATCAATCTCTGTTCAAATGATTATCTTGGATTAGGCAGCAGTCAGATTCCAAACCTGCAACTCCAATCAAGCTCAAGACTTGTTGCTGGAAATGATTTTTCTTTTAGCATTTTAGAAAAAAAACTCGCCTCTCATAAATCTCAGGAATCTGCGCTCATTTTCCCTACTGGATACATGGCCAACCTTGGTTCCATCCCAGTGCTTGCACAAAAAGGTGATTTAATTCTTAGCGACGAATTAAACCATGCAAGCATAATTGAAGCGTGTAGAATTTCAAAGGCAAAAGTTTCTGTCTACAAGCATAATGATGCTGAAGATCTCAAGAAAAAGATCAAACAAAAGGCCGATCGCAAGTTCATAGTTACTGAAGGCATCTTTAGCATGAATGGAGACTTTGCAGATCTAAAAAAGATTTCAGAGATTTCAGACAAGCATAATGCATTACTAGTTTTAGACGATGCCCATGGCGATTTTGTGGCAGGCAGTGATGGAAGAGGATCTGCAGACCGATCAGGTGTTGCAAAAAAGATCGATGTGCATGTAAGCAGTCTAAGCAAGGGGCTAGGGGCTTTTGGCGGCTACGTTGCATCTAGAGATAAAATAATAGATCTTATAGTAAATACCTCGAGACCGTTTATCTACACTTCAGCGCTGCCAAGTTTTCTTGTGGTTCTTGCTCTAAAACGATTTTTATCTAATCGTGAAAAACATCGAAAGAGACTATGGATTAATGTCAAAAGAATGCAAGACGGTCTGGATTCTATTGGATATACTTTCAATTCTTCAAGCCAAATAATTCCCATCATCATAGGGCATGAGAAGAAAACAATGGAATTTGGAAAATACCTGTTCGATAAGGGCGTATTTGCACAGCCGATTAGATATCCAACGGTATCTCTAGGATTAGCAAGAATCCGAATCTCTGTTACTGCTTTGCTTACAGAAAAGCAAATTGATAGATCACTTGATGTCTTTGAAGCAGCAGGCAAAAATTTTGGAATTTTATAAAATCACGATGATTTGGTATAAATTTGGAATAAGGCATTAATAATAAAACAACAAAATCAAACCATGGCAGACATTAGTATAGGCATTGCGGCATTAGCAGGTCTTGGCTCGTTTCTTGCACCATGCATATTGCCTATGATACCAGCCTTTCTTGCCTACATATCTGGAACTACGCTAACCGAACTTCAGAGAAATAATGGAACCGTGAACATAGTTGCAAGTCGAATAAACATTATACTAAATACAATTTTCTTTGTACTAGGATTTTCAGTTGTTTTTTCTGTTGTTGGTGTGATTCTAAATAGTGTTTTATCAAGTACTGCAGGCAGTCTTCTTGCAGGATTCAATCATGTAGGAGGAATAATAATAATTGCATTTGGTATTTTTATGCTATTATCTACCAAGCTCAAAAATCTTAATTTTGAAAAAAAGTTTCTTCCAAACAGAACCAAAGCAAGTTATCCAATGTCATTTCTTTTTGGATTAGCATTTGCAACTGGTTGGACTCCTTGCATTGGCCCAATTTTAGGAAGCATACTTACACTGGCTGCTACATCACCAGGCCATGCATTTGCATTATTATTTTCTTATTCACTTGGATTAGGAATTCCGTTTATCTTAATGGGAATATTCTTCTCCAGATTTACAAGAATAATCAAAGCAATGAGTAAACATTTGAAATATTATTCGATAATTATGGGGGGATTCATTATTTTATTGGGATTCCTCGTATTCACAAATCAACTTGCAACCATAGCAAGCTTTCCATTTTTGAACAATTTACTATTAGGGTGAAAAAGTGAAATCAGAAATTAAAAGTGCAATTATAGTGATAATAATAGTCACTATTGCAATTGTGGGAATAGGAGCATACTTCAATTCCCTAGACATGCCTAAAGTTACATCTTCACCAATTCAATCAAATAAAATTTCAAACCCTACAAATCAGACAACAACAAATGACAGACCTCCAATAACACAAACCGCGGAAAATACTACGCTACCTCCTATAGACGAAAGTCACAACTTTAAAGCTCCAGATTTGGTAGGTGTAGATGGTTACATCAACACTACACCTGAGGATCTAAAAAATATCATGAAAAACAAAGTTGTGCTTTATGACTTTTGGACTTATAGTTGTATAAACTGCATAAGAACACTTCCATATCTTACAGCATGGAATGAAAAATATTCAGATAAGGGGTTACTAATAATAGGAGTGCATTCTCCAGAATTTGAATTTGAAAAAGACATCAATAATGTAAAAGACGCAGTACAAAAATACGGTATAAAATATCCAGTAGTACTTGACAACAATCATCAAACTTGGAGTGCATTTGGTAACCAATATTGGCCTAGGGAATACATTGCAGATTATCAAGGATACATAAGACATGACCACATAGGAGAAGGAAATTATGACGAGACTGAAAAAGTAATTCAACAACTTTTAGATGAACGAAGCCAACATCTTGGGATGAATATTCAAGCAGATCAACCACTAGTAAACATACAAGAACATAAATTTTCTAATTTTCAAACTCCTGAACTTTATTTCGGATATAGCTTTGCACAAGGAAGAAACTATCTTGGAAACTCAGAGGGGTTCAACCCAGATCAGACAGTAACATATTCTTTACCTGCTCAACAAAATAGAGACTATTACTATCTTGATGGCAAATGGCAAAATCTTTCTGACAGCATGAAGCTTGTATCAGACAATGGAAAAATTGTACTTTCTTACTTTGCAAAAACAGTGCACGTAGTGGGCGCCAATAACTCAACACTACAAATTTTACTTGATGGAGATTCAATAAAACAAAAAGATTCTGGGGATGATGTTCAAAATGCAACGGTTCACACATCTGAAGATAGATTATATAATATTGTTTCAACCAGTCAGGCAGGGCCACATATCCTTACCATTATAGCTAAACCAGGTTTTCAGATATACACATTTACCTTTGGCTAGCAGTATTGAAAAATAATGTTTCATAATTCGAAATTAGAAACATTATAAATCAATACCTAACAATAAAAAATTTTAACCACGCCCAACTGTCACTACAGTTACATACTTTGTAAGAACAAGGCACCTTAAAGCCTAAATTATAATCACATGCAGTCAGAAAATCATGAACTTTGTCAATAAATGGAACCAACAGAAAGATAGTCTATCACAAAAAGTGATTGACAGAGTAAAACCAGATACACCGCTCAAGCCAAAAATTGATGAAGCACAAAAAAGACTGCAGTTACAAATAGTAAAACTTGATTCCATTACAAAGAAATTAAAAGAAAAAGATGATTTTATATTTAAAAAGGTCGTTGAAGCAGTAAAGCTTCAAAACACTCCATATTCTCAAGCTTATGCTACCGAACTCCACGAAATTAGAAAAATGAACAACATGGTAACAAGTGCAAAACTCGCCATGGAACAAATTCAACTCAGATTAAACACAATTTCTGAACTTGGCGATGTTGTGGTGACACTGAGCCCATGTATGTCCATTATCAAGGGATTAAGTGCTGGACTTGGGGGCCTCATGCCAGAAGCCAATTCGTCTATGCAAGATCTCTCAACCATATTAGGAGACATCATGGCTGGTGCATCAGTCAATGGAAATGCCAGCATTGCAATAGATACCACAAATGTAGATACTACAACTATACTGGAAGAAGCTCACGCAGTACTGGAAGGACAAGTACGACAAACCATTCCAGATCTACCTACATCTCTTCCCGCTACCACACGAACAGAAGAGCCCACTACCTAGATTTTTTCTTACTTATTTCTTGAAGGATTTTTTTTATCCTGGAAATAGTAGGATAACTGTATCCTAACTTTCTGTAATTTGCAATCATCATCTTCCAATTTTTTAATCTCCATTGGGCCTGCTCGGAAGTTACTGAATGAATTTCGCGTTTAATTATACTTTTTCGACCAACTTTTAACACGCCAGCATCTTTTGCAGTCCATCTATTTTTTGCAAAGTGAAGACCTGCCAAGATTTCTTCTATCGGTATTTCATTAAAATATTCTTGTAGTTTTTTCACCTGTTGATCGGTTAGTTTTTTATTTGCTTTTAATGAAATTTCAAATTTTTCCATGTTATTAATTTTGGAATTAGTATCTAATGTGAGTTATGGGTTCTTTTATAACTAAATTGACCTTAAAGCTAATCCAAAAATTACTCTTTTTGCGGGTTTTGTTTTCCCCAGAAGAATTCTTTTCTCATAAAAGAATCCAATTGATCATATGCTTCCATAGAAATTTGTTGGTTTCTAAACATTTGAGATACTAACAGTAAGAATTTTTGTTGGAATTCGATATCATGTCGATGGTATAGGTCTAACTTGTCCACAAGCTCAGTTAGCTTCTCAAGCAGAGGCTTTACTTCATCTGAGACTATTTTCTTTACTTCGCTTGAACTTGCAGCTGAATCTTCAAACTGTTTTACCATGGTTTAGTATTGTGTTGCAGATATTTAAAGCAAGAAAATCACATTGTATCAATTATTTTACTATCTCTACATCCAATCATGAGACAAATCAAACTTTAGCTTAATTTTACCAAATTATACATGAGACGTTATTTTTTACATTGTTTACATTCACAGTCAAACATACCAAATTTTCCCATACACTCATCGTGTTTCTCATCAGAACACTTGTAGCATTGAACCATCTAAAACTTGAAGCATCAAAGTCACTATAAATTAGTTCTTTTGAGGATGATCAAATGTATTTTGATATTATTTCATGTATTTCTTGGCGATGAATTTCGATTACTTCTTTTATCTCTGCAGTATCATCAAAAACACTTGATGACGCACGTCTAGATTTTGTGAGGTAGTGAATTGTTGCTTCTTCTAGTTTGCCAACATAGTAACCATACAAAAAATCTATCTTATTTTCAAACTTCCAAACTTGTTGAATTCTTGGATTCACTATTTTTAATTCAGATGGTAGTTCTTTGATTCCGCGTTTGACATACTCATCTATAGATTTTCTAACGCTAACATCACTCATCATTTGTTTCTAGTCTAAAACTCTGTGAAATAAGGGTTAATGGTAAATTAAGAACAAAATACTAGGAAATATTGCAACTAGTGTAGAAACCCAAACCAAAGGCTTAGAGGTAGTCAATTCACATATTACAATATGGAACGTAAATTCCCTGCTCCTGACAAGAAAACATTGGAACACATGGCTACCCTGGACTGGAATGATCTTATGTTATTCATGCATAAAAAATATGGCAAGAAATTCACCCAGGATTTTCTAAGAAATTACACATACAGATTACAAAAATTAAAGTGGCGCAAAAATCAAAAATGGAAATAAAGATGTTTTTTTCCTTAATCGTTATTTTATGATTCTTTTTTTGCTGTTATTTATTAAATAGTAACACACGAAAACCATAGGGTCATTCTTGCCACCTTACTTGTCATAGCAGACTTCAACGACTAGTATTTTCGGTTTTTTCTTCATTTTTTACACCCCATTCATTTTTTGTGTGTCCATTGTTATTTTCAAAGGTCTTACCCCAGAAAAATTTAGGCAGTATTATTGATTCCATTTTATTTTAGAAATTTAATTGGTAGATTAATTAATAAGAATGCAGTGTCGTGCATCTCTTTTTAGGCATGAAAATGTATGATTTGTTGTATGATATTTGCAACGCAATTCAATGCATACATAGAGGTTAAATCATACTGTAACCAAATCAACTATTGGAAGAAAAATGGTATCAGGCTATCATAATTCTGAACTTTTGAACTTCTTTGGAATAAAAGAGACAAGAAAGCATATTCGTATTTGTATAAGATGCGGTTCTGATAATATTCGACGAGAACCAAACTGTATTGAATGTAGAGAGTGTGGCAAAGTCCTTTCCACTAAACATAACTAATCATGCTAGTCATGATAAAGTGAATTAGAATAGATGAGCAAAATGAGGTATTTTAATGGCATCTGAATGATATTAGTTAGTGTGTTTTTTCTAACATATAAGAAATTATGAATTATTAGTTTGATAATAATCCAAGTCGTTTAGTAGCAGCCAAAGAATTAATTATTGACACAATTTTATCAAAAATCTCTATTTTAATGGGGTTTAGCTTTTATTCGTAGCACAAAAGATCAGACAAACTCTTGCCAAGTAATGGGGGTGTTTTAACCATTGGCTCATCAATACAGGCATAAATGCTAAACCCCCCTCTAAAAATTGATTTTTTGAAAATATCAGATCATACATAATTTGATGAAAACCTATATGGGTTTAGCTTTTATGAGTAATTTTCAATTTTCTAATTCTACTATGATCAGAGTTAATTTGGAAGTATTTTTTCTCTTGCTTGAACTATCTCAACTTCTACAGTTTCTATGGGTTCATCCACCACATTTCGCCTAATTGAAAACATTTTTGGTTTATCAAAATCTTTAGTGCAATCAGGACATGCATAAACCAGAACCCTATATTCATTGGGAGCTTTTGGGTTAGAAAGGCGGGGGTAATAGACTAATCTTCCCCCACAATCCACACAATATCTATTTGCGCGTCTTGTTCTGGCCAATGTGAACCTCCTGCACATATCCAGATGTTGCGATCAGTATAAGATCTACGTAGTCTAAATGAATGAACCTAAATGTGATCGAGCTATAATATTTCATAATTCGAGTTTTGAAATATTAAAAAACCAATGCAGTAGTTTTTACCATATGCAGGAACAGATCTAGAATGGCATATTGCTAAACTCGAATTATGAAATATAATAGGCGCCGCCCGTCAGACTTGAACTGACGACCAGCTGATTAACAGTCAGCTGCTCTACCACGCTGAGCTAGGGCGGCAATAGATTTGTTCGTAGAATATATGGATTTAATTCTTGCTAAGATTATTTTTGGATCGAATCTAGTTTTTCAAAGAGATAAATTCCATCTAGGAAAACTCTATGATCTTTGTTCTTGACTTTAGTATTTTGTTGCAAGCTTGCCGCAGTTTGAGACACATCAGTCAAAACAGGTCCAGTTATTATCACATCGTCTCCTTTTGAGACTACTTTGGTATCACCAACTATCTTTGAAACTCGAGGGGCTCTTTCACCTTGAAAATTCTCTGCAAGAATAGCCCCGTCTTTTACCTTGACTGTGATTGGAAAGTGAGCATAGACGATCTTCATCTTAAATGTATATCCATGTTGGACACCTTTGATGAGTGTGTTGATTATCGATTCGGCTGTCTTGAATATGGCATAATCTTTTTTTCTTGTTCCAAGTGATTTTAATGTGATATTTTTTCCATTTATCTGCAAATCTATCGGAATTTTTTTGAAATTTTTTCTTGTTTTACCTAATGGTCCTTCAACACTTAGTAGTCTATGTTTTTCCGTAACCTTAACATTTTCAGGTACAGAAATGGTCAATTCATGCACTTGAATCGATTTAGAAGACATATCCTATCAATAATCCTCCTAACCCTTTTGTTGTTGCATCATGATGAGACATCACTCCTTGGTTTGTAGTTACTAAAAGCATACCACGCGAATATGATGGAAGATATTCTCTTTCCCATTTTGAATAATCGTCCTTTTTTACTTTGAATCTTGGAGTTATTGCTCCACATTTTGTTATTTTTGCCAAAAGTTGAATCTTGAATTTACCGCCCTTTTTATCATCAATGTGCTCAAATTCTCCAATATATTTATGATTTTGAAGTGTCTTTAGAATTTCCATAGCAAGTTTTGATGAAGGTAATACGATACATTCACTTTTACGTCTAGATTCAGTATTGAATAGAGTCACAAAAAGATTCGAAATTATGTTATTTGATGGCATCTTCTCACCTAAACTTTCTAAATCCTAATGATATAGCCACTTCACGGAAACAACGCCTGCATAAATCTAAATCATATTTTTGAATTACGGCATTATAGTCACCACAGCGCTTACACCAGCGTGAACCTTTACCGAATTTGTGTACTGTTCTTCCTGTTACTTTATAATCACGATTTTTTACCATTTTATACTACCTCTATTCCAAATTCCCTTGTAAGAAATTCCTTTGCTTCTTCGCTAGTAATTCTATGATGACGACCAACACTTGCCTTATGTTTACTTCGAAATCTGATATTAAATCCTGGTCTTGCCAATGAGATGGATATATCCAATCCTAAAATACCAATTTGTGGATCATACTTTACACCAGGAATATCTATGTGTTCTTTTATACCAAAGGAAAGATTCCCAAAATCGTCAAAAGATGAACCTTTTATCTGGTTACCCTTTGCAGCAAATAGTCGTTTAATTAACTCAATTGCAGGTTTTCTCCTCAGGGTTACAGCTACTCCTATTGGTTCGCCTTTGTGTACCCCCCAATCTCTTTGTGTTGCTTTAGCCATACGAGCACTTGGTTGCTGATTAGCGATTTGTTGAAGTGCATTTTTTGCTTTTTCAATAGGTTCACCTGATTTACCGACACCCATGTTCAGTACTACTTTTGCAACTGATATTTTTTTCATTGATGATTCTAATTTTTGCGACATTACATTCACTCTATTTGTATTACGGGTTTGTCTTTTCCTACCGCCATAACAAGTTCTGAAGGAATGTCAATTTGTCTTTCACCTATGTCTACTAATGCACGTCGTGGAAGTACAAATGTTCCTTCTTTGATTTCGAGAACTTTACCAACATGACCTGCGTTAATCCCACTTGTTACGACAACTTTAGTACCTTTCTCTAATTTTATAATATCAAGAATTTTGGTTTCTGGAATTTGTACAACACACGTATCACCAACATTTACTTTTGCGTCAGAGATAAGAGAACGTCCATCATGAAATCCAATTTGTGTTTTAGAATTTTTTATTGTTATTTTTTTTGTTACTTTTAATAATTTCTTTGTTTTTTCAGAAGGATTTATCTTAATTGGTTGAAGTACAAAGGAATTTTTTGGAACAAGTCTATAAACATCTGAGATGCCCTCAAGTTCAACTACATCCATAAGACCTATTCCATGATGGAGTGATCGTCGTGTCAAACCATCTACTTTGACCTTTCCTCCATAAATTACTGATTTTACTTCTCTTAGTGTACTTACAAGTTTTAGAGTATCACGTACAAAGACTGCACTTGGAATTGCAAGATGTTTAGAATGACCACCAGGCTTTACTGTTACTACAAATCTCGAATCCTTTCTAGTAATGCCCCAGAAAATGGGAGCCATTTGACGTTTTAACTTTTTGCTTCCTGCTATGCTTACCATTACTTTGTCTCCTTTTTCGCAGGTCTAGCTGTTTTTGTTTGTTTTCCTTTTTTTTCTGGGAGTTTTTCTGATTTACTAAGTCTCTCTTTTGATTTTGGCATTTTTTTTGAGGTTTCTTTAGTTTGTTTAGGTTTTTCTTTAGTTTGTTTAGGTTTTTCTTTAGTTTGTTTAGGTATTTCTTTAATTTCTGTTGATTTTTCGTTGATTCCTGTTGTTTTTTCTTTATCTTCCGTTACCTTTTCTTTTTGTGTTGAGCTTTCTTTTATGGACTCTGTAGATTTTTCTTTTGGAATCTTTACTTGTTGATTCTCTAACCTGTTTTGCCTCCATTTGTCTTCCAAGTTCAAGCCCGTAATCATGAGATTTGATGGATGAATGTAAAGGTCTACACTACCGCCCTTGAGTTTTTCGCGCTTTATTCCTTCTATTGCTATTCCGTGTCTTTCTGGTGATACCTGTGTTACCTTACCTTCTATACCTTTGAATTCACCGCGCATTACTTTTACATTATCGCCTTCAACCACACGTGCGCTATGTTTATGATATTTTTCTTGTAATTCCTTTGAAAGCATTCCACCCAATTGTTTACTTCTAAGGTGATGCGGAGCTTGGTAAATCATTCTGTTTCGGATTTTTGTTGGCTTCATTTTATACCACCATAGATGCAAGATTTGCAATTCTTGGCCATTTTTCTGATGCTTCTACTGCAACAGGGCCTTTGATCTCAGTCCCCTTGATCTCTCCTTCAGGTGTAACCAGTACACCAGCATTGTCCTCAAACGTAATTCTCACTCCACTTAGTCTTTTAATTGGATACTTTTGCCTTATGATTACCGCACCAAAAATTTGGCCGCGAAGTTCTCCTGGACCTTTTTTAACCACCACATTTACAAAGTCACCCACAGCTGCAGAAGGATATCTTGCAACTCTGGTTTTTGTTTTTTGAACCATCACAATTTCTAAAACCTTTGCACCCGTATTGTCAGCACAAATTATTTGCGCGCCAAGTGGCAATGCCCTTGTAATGTATGGTCTGAATTCTTGTACTCCTTTTGCAGATACTGCACGACTTTTTGTTGCTGCCATTATGACTTGACCTCCACAACTACGAATGAAACACTCTTTGATATCGGTTTACATTCTGCAGTAAGAACAATATCGCCTTCCTTTACATCAATACAAGAGGGCTTGTAGGCATGAGTCTTACTTTGGCTTCTTGCGTATCTTTTGAATTTTGTAATAAACTTTGGAGTTTCTTGTTGAACTACAACCATTTTTGGTGCCTTGGCACTTACTACCTTACCTTGAATCAACTTTCCTCTGACACTAAGTGTACCATGAAATGGACAAAGATGATCAGTGCATTCAGTTTCTGGAGCAGCTACGGGAATTCCAATATTTCTTGTCATCTTTTCTCCCCCAATCTTTCTTGTGGCCTTTTTGCCAGTAAATTTCCATTCACTGTTGATACGCTTTTATCAAGGAAAAATTTCCACTCTGTGTTTTTTTTCGGGATTTTTTTAATCCCATTTTTTGTTTTTAAAAAGAACATTGATTTTGTTTCATCAATGATCTTTCCTGAAATACCAGTTGTTTGTTCGTTATTACTTTTTACAACTATAGCTTCTAATCCTATTATTTCATGTATGAGTAGGTTTTCTTTTGTAATCACTGTTTTTTCATCTCATTTATCCTTGTTAGCATTCGGGCAATATCTTTTCGCAGTGGTTTTAGTTTACCGCTTTCTTTTCTAAGAGTTCCTTTTGATGATTCTATACGTAATTTTGTAAGTTCTGAGCGAAGTTGCCCCAGTCTATCTTTTAGGTCAGTTTCATTAAATTCTCGTATAGTCTTCATTTTCATTCGTGTCATTATTTTAATTCCTCTTCGATTTCTTCAAAAGTCTCAACTTGTTCTACTAGTTTTTCTTCTATTTCGACGAGTTCACTTTCAGTCCTTGGTTTTGTTGGATCCACTGGAATTTCTTCAATTACTTCAATTTCTTTTTCTTCTACTTCTGGTATCGCTTTTATTGCCTCTTTTTTAATCTCTCTGAGTTCAAATTCTGGAATATAACGCTCCTTCCTTGCAATCCTAATTCGCACTCCAATGCGACCCATCTTTGTTCCAACGTGAACAATATCCTCAGAAACCACGATATCAGCAAAATGACCTGCTCGTGGCAAAATTCCTTTGCTATGTTTTTCAAAAGAAGAACGTTCACCCCTTAGTTTTCCTGAAATTGTAATTTGCACGCCCATTGCGCCAGCATTCATTATTGTTTGCATAGTCCACATCACAGCTCTTCTAAACGCTGTTCCTCTTGCAAGGTGTTGTGACATTCTATTACACATTACACTTGGTTGAAGTTCTGGTTTGATAATTTCTATAACTGAAATTTGTGGATTTTTCAGATCAAAGTCTTTTTCCAAAACTTTGGTCAGATCACGTATACCCGATCCCTTTCTTCCTATTACAATTCCCGGTCTTGTAACGTGTAAGCCTACACGAGTTCCTGTTGGTGTTTTTTGTATATCTACATCTGCAAATCCTGCTTCTTTAATAGCCTCTCTAAGATAGTCTTTTAGAAGCATGAGTTTGTAGCTGTCATTTATTACATTTTTTACTGATGACATTTCAAATCTCTTGAGCTACAAGCTCCACATGTGTAAGTATATCAATTTTTGGCGATGCTCTCCCCATAGCACGTGGAGTAAACCTTTGTAGTTTTCTTCCCTTATGTATTGTGGCGTTTATTATTTTGAGCCTATCTAAATCCATCCCACGATATTCCGCGTTTGATTCTAGATTATCAAGAAGCTTAACAAATTCGGTGGCTGCTTTTTGCGGATATCTTCCAGCCATTACTCCTGTATCTGACTTGTGTCCAACTTCGTTATAATATCTTCTGAACGGAACTGCACGTTTTAGTCGTATGACATCTTGTAAATAATTTCTGGCAGATTCAATAGACATTCCCTTTATTTTAACTGCGATTTCACGTGCATGTTTGTGAGAAATTGTTTTTTCCCTAATTGAAGCACGAATGTGTCTTGTTCTATCATAATTTTGAAAAGCATATTTGAATTTCATATTTAATCACTTTAATGGTACGTACAAGCTAGAACGAGATGCTCCAACACCAGGTGCTCCATGTTGAACTCTTTTGTTTGTTAGCGAAAATTCACCCAAATAATGACCGACCATTTCTGGTTTTATTATTACGGGATGAAATTCTTTTCCTGTAAAAACATTAATTGTCAATCCGATCATGTATGGAAGAATAATCAAATCTCTAAGATGTGTCTTAATCTGGGTGGCAAGATTACCTGCTTTTGCCAACTTTACCTCTTCTAGTAATTTTCTTTTATCATCTGTGATCCCTCTAGTAAGAGATCTTCTGGCCCTAGCAGGAAAAAGTTCAAAGAGTTTTTCAAGCGAGAGACTCTGCAGTTCTTCTGTAGATATTCCTCTATACTTGAATTCTTTAACCATTCAGATTCACCATCATTCGAAATGATTCAATGTAGACCATATTATAGCATTCCTATCTTCGTTGCAAGATCTCGCGCCTTCTCCACCGTTTGAAATTTGACAAATGCTTTTTTCCCATAAACTGTTCTGCAAACGTTTACGCTTACAGGCTCTTCTTTATAGAGAATCTTTACTGCTTCCATGATTTTTGGTTTAGTAGAATTTTCCTTAACTAGGAAACAAATTCTGTTTTCATGTTCTACTAGTGCAAATGTCTTTTCTGTAACATATGGCTTTAGTACAATATGATTTGCTTCTTCTATGTTCATCTTGTTGTCACCATTAATTCCAAGTGTGGAGATTTTATCTTTGCGAGTTCTTCAATTGCTCCTTTTGAAAATACGGTTAATCTAATTGGTTGAGCACCTGGAACTAAATCCAATACACTCAAGCTATTAACTTGTTTTACATCAACACCTAAGAATGTTCCAGTAGCCTTTGAAAGATTCTTTGAATTTTTTACTACAAGTAGTATACTTTTCCCGATCTTAGATGTTCTACCTCTTAACATAGGTTTTCCTGAACGACGTTTCAATCTGTTTTTTAGCCTGTCGATGTCTTGTGTCAAGTTAAGCGCATCAAAGAATTTTCCAAGATCCTTTGTTTTTGATATGGACTCAATTTCATCAGAAACTATTACCGGAAAAGATTCAAGTTTATTAATTTTATGACCACGTAATTTTACTAGTGATTCCGACGCTGTTGCGGCAATTGCAGAACACAAGGCAAGTTTGTTTTCTTTTTTATTTAACATTTTGTAAGTCACTTTTTCTGTAGTAGGTGGATGCGCCTGCCTTCCACCTCGAACCATTGCAACACCGCCACCTTGTCCCATTCTTCCACCTCCGCCACCATGCATCCTAGCAACTCTTGCTTGATGGTGACCTGTTGGCGGGCTGTTTGATTCTGCTACTACGTTCATGCCAGCAAGGGGATAACGCCCTTGAGTTTGAAATTTGTGCGATTCTAAATTCACGTATGCTTTCTTCAAAAGATCTGCACGCAGAGGTGTAGAAAAAACAAGTGGCAATTCCATTTCTTCGTTCGTTGAACCATTAATTGAGAATATTTTTACTGTCATAACATTATCTCCAAAACTCTTGGTTGTGTAATCTTAGAAGTTCTATGACGCATTGGAGAACGTAGTTTAACTAGCCTTCGATATGTCCCAGGAATTGAACCGCGTATTACAACAAAATCTCCTTCTACAACTCCAAAATGTTTAAAACCTCCAGCTGGATTAATTTTGAACTCAGAGTTTTGCGTATTGCTCATTATCATTATTCTATTATTGTATTGTGTTCTTTGATGAAATCCTCGTTGACCAGCTCTTGGAACAGTATACATGATAGTTGCAGGGCTGATTGGACCCAATGTGCCAACCGCTCTTACACTCTTTCTTGATTTGTGTTGTTTCTTTTTTACACCCCATCTTGTAATTGGCCCCTCAATTCCTTTACCTTTTGTTATAGCTGCAACATCAACATCAGCGCCTTTTTGAAAAACTTGATCAACTTTAACTTCTTTCCCCAGAAGATCTTTGACAAAAGCAAATTGTTTTTGTATATCACCACCCTTTACTGCAACTTCAAAAACATAGGGCTTTTTTTGATCAACACCAGCGTGCCTTGGCAGAACTGCTGTAATGGCATAAATTTCGTGGATTCTTCCAAGCGATTTTTCTGCCTTTTCAAGATTTTTTTCGTCTGATTTTGCTATGAATAATCTAGTTAGTTCTTTTGGTAAATCTTTTGCATAAACATCAAAAATCGAATTAAGGCCGTATCTATCTTTTGAATACCCCCTAATTCCAATTACAACAATTGGCGGTGTGACAACAACAGTTCCAAGGCTTACAAGTTGCTTGCCAAAGTTTGGAGTTTTATCTCGATCATCAATGCTTGCGATTCTAATACAACCAGCTTTGAATCCCGCATGTGCCAAGAGTTTTGGTTGATCTTCTTCTTCGTTTGGCCATGTACGAATCCTTGCTTCCATACTCTTCGCTCTTCCTCTTGGAAGATATGCAAGACTTCCTCGCCTTGGCTGACTATGTTTTCTATGACCCATTGATAAACGCTAAATGTCGTAAACCCCATTATAAGTCTACTATTTAAAATATTAAATTAAAGTAATTTTTTGCAAAAACGATCAAGAAATTACAAATGCAAAATCATAAACCCAATGACAATACTGCCTATCACAATACCAGATAATCCAGCGATAATTGCAAAAAATAACATGCGTTTTTGTTTAGACAACAAAAAATTATTCTATAAAACAATAATAAACTTAATTGCGAGCAAGGATGTTTAAGATCGCTAGAGTCCCAAGGATTGCTTCTTCTAGTCGTACTGTTTGAGTAGCCTGTTCAGGAAAGAAATTAAGACTTTGTGATTTTGGAATTTCTTTTATTGATACCCCAAGAATTTCATGTATTCCCCGTTCAGGGGAACCGAAAACAATTAGAACGGTATTATTTGAAATCTCCTCAAAATATTTTTGTGCCTTGTGTATGATTTTTCCTTTTTTTGAAGTCAGGATTACATTAGAATTCCATCCAGAAAGAAGCGTACGTAAATTTGCGCTTTCTTTCACCTCATATCCCCAATATTGTTTAATTTCATTTTTAGAGATTTGTTTTACCAAAAGTTCCGGATATCCAGTCTTAAATTGCATTGTGACTCTTTTTCCTACATTATCCTCTCCAGAATATGGTATGAGATGTTCAAGTCCAACATCAACAAATTTTCTACCTTTTGCATACACAATCATTCCTTCCCTAATATCGCCAGTTTTTATTTCATGAGAATCTGAAATATGTGTATGATGAGGAGTTTTTAATGGGCTCAAACTTCCTGCAAATCTCAGTTCAGAAATTTTCTGAAAAAGACCTCTTCTAAGATATTGAGGGGTTTCAAGATATTTCAAAATAGTACGTATTAATGACCTGTCACTGTCGCTACCGGCACTTTCATGATATATGTATATAGTCTGTACACGAAATATTGCACAGGCACGAGCTATTAAAGAAATTTTCATTGATTTACCAAGCTGTGTTGATTCGTCACTTACAGAGGAATCTGGGATTGCGATTGAAAGTTTCAATTAATGAAAAGTCTTGATTGCATTATAAAACAGTAGAGATTATTTTTGCCTTTTTACTGCAGATTCTTTCGCCTTTACAGCGTATTTTTCAATATCTTTTTCTAAGGTTTTTGTTAGAATTTTTGTATCATTTAGTATTTGTGCCATCTTGACATGTTTTGTTCCTTCTTTTTCTTCACTTACAAGATATATTGATTCGATAGCTAGTTCT
>Ga0210384_10001932_pt1 | contig 26570 bp, 20 predicted proteins | sample IncBWH2MmetaG_FD_160574 | JGI IMG/M metagenome (GOLD analysis project Ga0210384, IMG submission 160574) | Forest soil microbial communities from Barre Woods Harvard Forest LTER site, Petersham, Massachusetts, United States - Inc-BW-H-2-M | ecosystem: Environmental > Terrestrial > Soil >...
TCCCAAGCTGCCTGCAATGTGGGGGAGGGCCACATTCGCGATGCTGGTATCGAGCACTTCCATGAAGGCAGCGAGCGAAACCGCCACGGCGATGATCCACGGGTTAACGTGCGGTTTCGAGACTGACTCTTCGGCAGTGATGGCCTGCGCGCTGCTCATCTGACCCTCACGTCCGGCTCGGCCGACAACCCTGGCTTCAGCAGTCCTTCTGAGTTGAAGTCTTGGGTTTGAGAGCGGTCGAAATCGATTCGGACCGGCACCCGTTGCACTACCTTTACGTAGTTTCCGGTCGCGTTTTCAGGGGGCAGCAAGCTGAACACAGAACCGGTCCCGCCGCCGAGGTTGGTTACATGACCTTTCCACATACGGCCGTACGCATCGACCTTTACCTCGACTGGCTGACCCGCTCTCATGTGCTCAAGTTGCGTTTCTTTGAAGTTGGCTGTCACCCAGACATCGTCGAGGGGAACGACGTCCACGAGTTCTTGTCCGATGCTCACGTTCTGGCCGACTTCCGCAGTCTTCCTCCCAACAATTCCATTCACGGGAGAGCGGATCACGGTATAGCTGAAATTGAGTTCAGTCTGATCCAACTGAGCCTTGCGTTGATCTACCTGTGCGATGGCAGCGTCGGCCTTGGCACGCACCACGGAAACCTGCTGCGGAGCAGTCCGAGCACTGCGTAGGTCGGCTTTCGCCTGTAAGAGCTTTCCTTCTGCCTGATGAAGGGCCTGCTCGTATGACTGAACGGCCGCCGTGGCTGAAATAACTGCAGCGCGATTCGCCTTCGCCGCTGCTGAGGCTTGGTCGTACTGTTGTCGCGAGATATCTTCTTTCGCAACCAATTGGGAGTAACGAACCAGGTCTGCATCAGTTTTTTCGCCATTAGCTTGAGCTTGCAACAGCGCGGCCTTCGCGGACTCCAGATTCTGTTCAGCTCCTTGGACGCCAGCTTCCGCGTTGTGAATTGCCGTCTGTGAGGAATCGAGAGTGCTCCAAGCCGTGGCAGACAACACCGGCACACTCCACATCGAGCTGGCGGCGGTCGCTTCGGCGTCGGCCAGATTTGCCTTCGCTTGGTCAACTGCGATCTTGTAGTCCTTTGGATCGATCATTACGAGCACATCGCCGGCGTGCACCAGCTGCCCCTCAATCACCCTCACCTCCTGGACCTGCCCGCTGATACGAGCGCTGAGCGGCATGACATGTCCATCTACCTGCGCGTCATCTGTGTCCTCGTAGAGGAAGGCATTGCGAATGAAGTAGCCTCCGGCCAAAATGAGAATGGCGCCCCCGATCAAGATCAACAGTTTCGTGCGGCGGGCCATCGAAGGCTTGTGACGATCCTCAGCTGCAGTCGGCTCAGATATTGCAACTTCTGATTCGTGTTCAAAAATCGCAGACAGATCTTCTTCATCTACAGCGGTTGCTTTTGGTCTGGTGTCCTTCGACATTACTTTCCTCCGAGATACTGTTCGTAGTTGGTGCGCGCTACTCCGAGCGCGCGAGCCAGCGAGAGCTTGGCAAGGCTATGGTTGTAAAGGCCGGTGATGTACTGGTCGTTGGCACTGGCGAGAGCCTGCTCGGCTTGCACCACCTCAACGGTATCGGTCACGCCAGAAGTGAAGCGGTCTTTCGACCGAGCGAGGCTCTCATTGGCGAGCGAGACGTTTTGCTTCGCCACTTCGACTTGCTCTTTCGCAGCATTCAGGTTGAGAAATGCTGTGCGTACGTCGTAATCAATCCGGCCGCGGATGTTCTCCGCTTCGGCCCTGCGTTGTCGCAGTTCAGCTTCGGCTTGCGTGATATCGCCTTTGATCCGGCCACCGGTGAAGATGGGAATGTTGGCGCCCGCCTGAAAAGTAAAATCTCCGTGCGAGTGGCCAAAGGTTGTACCTATGTCGCCGTAGTCACCATTTGCCGCGATTACCGGAAAGCGTTCCCCTTTTACAGCCGAAAGCGTCTGGCCGGCAGCCTTCTCGGAACTAAGCGCAGCCCGCAAATCGCTTCGTGATCTGTATGCCAATTTGAGCGCGTCGTCCACGCTAGGCGGATTGATGTCGGAATAGGGAAGCTGGTCAGCAAGATCAAATTTTTGGCCCAGCGGCAATCCGATCGCGCGGCTCAGGTCGAGTTTCGCGATGGCAAAGTTATTGCGCGAGACGCTCAGGTTGTATTCCTCTGTGTGCAACTGAACTTCTGTCCGCGTGAGATCGATTCGTGGAGCGGTGCCAGCCTGCACCTCATCGAGCGCCTGATCATAAAGAGCCCTTGCATTGCGCACCTGCGCCTCCTGCGCATAAATGCGTGAGTCCGCCGCAATCACCTGTAGATAGGCATTACCGACCGCCAATGTGACAACATCAAGAACATCGTTGTAAGTGAGTTGCGCTGCCTGTTCGGCGGTGCGAGCAGCACGAAAACGCTCAATCGATTCGAAACTGAAGAGCGTCTGACTTAGGTTTGCATCCACCGAGCTATACGAGTACGGTCCAATCACCTGTGGAACGCCCGGCAGTTTCAAGCCGAACGTAGCCAGGTTGGTCTGCTCGACATGTTCTGAAACTCCTGCGCTGACCTGCGGCAGTAGCTTGCTGAGCGCCAGTAGTCGCTGTCCTCGTGCAATGCGCGCATTTTCACCGCGCTCAATCGTTGCCATGTTGTAACGCAGAGCTCGCATGATGGCATCACGTAGCGTTAAATTGAGCGGTTCACTGGTCGCGGCACCGCTAGGCACGCTTCCGGTGAGTCCGCTCCCCTGGCTGGCGCTTTGACTTGTGGGGTAGCCGACCGTGGCTCCCATCGCGGCGCTGTATTGACCCATGGCTGGGAAGTCGGAACCGACAATTATCGTGATCGCCAACATCGCGGCGCACAGGCGCGACGTGGTCAGGACTGATTGCACAGAATGAGTCATCTCACTTGTTCTCCTGCACTAAAAGTTGGTTTTGGGAACGATCCATGTAAGGTGAGGCCGCCAGTTCCTTCAAAGCACGGGTACGAGCTTCCCGCACTTCTGGAACTGAGCATCCTAGAAGCAGGGCACAGTCATGATCGGAGTAGTGCTCCACGGCGGACATTACGAACACAAATCGCTCATAGTCTTCAAGCCGAAACACGGCGTCGATTTCGAAATAGTTGCCTGGACCGCTCGAAGGTTCATCACTATCGGAAAATATGGGTGGCGACGGGGGTGAATTGGACACGCTCGGCCGCGGCTTCAATTCACGAATTGCGTTCTGGATGATGGCGCGCTTCGCCCAAGAACGTGCCCATTCACGAAAGACAGAACTTCCGGCCACACAATCTTCAAAACCGCCTACAAAGCACTGCTCCGCCTTCACGGAGTCGCGCGTGAGCAGAAGCGAAAGTCGATACAGACTGTTCGTATCCTCATTAAAGATCCTGTGAAAGTCTTCGCGGCTCGCGTATTGATTCGTTTTCTCTTCGTGAACTCGAATGTGGGCCCGTTCAGTCATCTTCTTAGCCCTCCAAATCGTTGCGCCTTGTATGGGTAGCTTCAACATGTGATTACGCTCTCGCGATCTCCTCTTTGAGAGGCTTCGCGAAAGAACCATGTGAACTAAGACTGTGAGTCCCTCCAGAACAGCACTGCGAAGTTGACGACCTCCCGCAACCGAGCCCTTTATCTCGCAGACTTCGAGGCCGCGGCCTGAGAGCACTCCGCATCAATTCCTTCAGTCTGTTGCGCGCCCGTGTTGACCGAGCTTTCACAGTGCTGGTGGGTACTCCTAAAATTCGCGCGGTTTCGCGGATCGATAAACCGTCAACATCGCGCAACTGAAATGTCCTGCGCAGGGTGGGGGATAGCTGACGATGGAAATGAGTCAAGCGAGTACTTAGCTCGGAATTTCGACATTCATCTTCGGGATTAGGCCGCTGATCTGGTAATTGTGCGGACAATGAAAATGTCTGAATTTCTCCAATTGGCTCGTCCAGAGGGACCTGGGTGTAGCGGTGGCGGCGGCGTAGCTGCATTCGAGCGCAGTTGAGCAAAATGGACATCAACCATGTGGAGATCTGGGATTGCCCCTTGAACTCATCTAAATGGCTATAGGCAGCCAGAAGAGCATCTTGCACCGCGTCCTCCGCGTCGGCAGCGTTTCCCAGGAGTCGATATGCTTGTCTGTAGAACAATGGCTGGCGACTTGACAAGACTTGCTCCCATTCCTGAGCTATTCCCTCTTTACTCGGATTTTCCAGACGTTCGTCCGTTTCTACGTATGAATTCGGGTTGTGCATACTGTTGTCCTCCGTGCGAACTTGAATACGAGCCCGTTGAGTCATCCCTCCGCTAGCCGAAGCCCTCTGTTTGCGCGGCGGGTCAGTTGTTTCAACACGTGCCTCGTGAAGACGCCCCGGCAGCGGAACTTGACCCCCGCGTTTATCAACTCAACAATTACGTTCTCGGCCTCCTGGCTGATTGTTGTTACATGTTTCATCTCAACAACGAGTTCGCGATCACAAAGGTCTACTCTTGCGTCTTCGCATGCACTCCTAAGCTCGGTTGCCCAGGGTGTAATCAGCTTGCCCTCCACAACCAACCGGCGCTGGGTGGGACCATCGACGAGAGAGATCTTCATCATCGCTTTCTCACGTTTTCCAATAAGGCAAGGTGCAGGCCAAACGGTCCGGAGCCGTAAGTCGCTGAATTTTCAGGAGATGAACATCAGAAGTCGCAGTGAACGAAGATGAAGAAGTCTAAAAGGACGAAAGTGTCGAAGCAAGGGAAGGGCAACTAGAAGAGTTAGGAAGAGAGGCGAGACTGCCGATCAAGCATACTGCTTGGCATAGATTTCGAATTTCTTCATTCGAGATACGAAAGTCGTACGTTGCATTCCAAGGCGTGCGGCGGCACCATCAGCACCACCCACGCGCCCCTTGCATACAGTTAGCGCCCGTATGATCTCGTCACGCTGCCTTCTTTCGTATTCGTCAGCAACGCTGGTTTTGTCGGTTCGCGAATTTGGTTTGTCTCCGGCGCTGTGATTGAATTCCGGCTGGTCGGCACGCGGGAACTCTACGGTGTTCGCTTTACGGAGTTCTCCAAGCGGCGCCTCCAGCGACTTGCCGCGGGTGACGATCACCGCCCGCTCGATGAAGTTCTCCAGCTCGCGAATGTTGCCTGGCCAGTCCCAAGCCATTAGCCCCTTCATCACGGCCGGAGAAATGGCTTCAATCTTCTTCTGCATTTGCTTGGCAAATTTCTGGACAAAGTAACTCACCAGTTGTGGAATGTCCTCCCTCCGTTCTCGCAGAGGCGGTATCCGGATCGGAAATACATGCAGGCGGTAGTACAAATCACTGCGGAATTCGCGGTCCGCAATCATCTTTTCAAGGTCACGATTGGTTGCCGCCACGAGCCGAATATTCACTCTTCGCGTGTGAATGCTCCCCAATCGTTCAAATTCACGCTCTTGTAGTGCGCGCAACAGCTTCGGCTGAATCTCAACCGGAATATCACCCACTTCGTCCAGGAACAAAGTGCCTTGATCCGCCAGCTCCATTCGTCCAACTTTCTGAATAATCGCGCCCGTAAAAGCTCCCTTTTCATGTCCAAACAGTTCGCTCTCCAGCAGACCCGTAGGAATGGCGGCACAATTCAGCTTCACAAACGTGCGATCTTTGCGTCTGCTGCGGTCGTGAATGGCGCGGGCGATCAACTCCTTGCCTGTACCTGTCTCCCCAAGCAGCAGAACTGTAGAGTCGCTGGGAGCGACGGTTTCAACGAGTTCCAGAACGTGTTTCAACGCGGGGCTGTTTCCGATAATGTTTTCAAAGTTCATCTCGCTGCGGATTTCTTCTTCGAGATACAGCTTCTCCTGGGCGAGCTTGTCTTTGAGTTGTGAAATCTCGTGATATGCACAAGCATTTTCAATGGCGATGGCGATCTGGCCTGACGCATGGCTGAGGAAATCAACGTCTCCTGGCGAAAACGGAGCTTCCGTCGTGCGTAAAACTGACAGAATCCCGAGTGCCCGGCCGCGATTTACAAGTGGAATATTGCAAATAGCTTTTATGCCCTCCGCAGCCACTATGTCAGATGCCGCATACGCTAGCTCATCAGGTTCCCATGTGTTAATGACCACTGGTTTCATGGTGTCTAGCGCTTTCTTAACGGCCGCGCTTGGCGTAACGAGCAACTCTTCCTTGACGACCCCCTTTCCATGCGGAAAATCCATCGCCAACACCCTGAATTTCTCCGAACCGGGATCGGGCAGCACAACCGTTACCGCGTCAGCGTGCATGACCTCGCGTATGTTCGCTGCAATCGCGCGCAACAGGTCCCGAAGTTCAAGATTTGATGTCAGTCGATTCGTCAGGTTCAGAAGCAACTGTAGCCGATCATTTTGATGTTGTGCGCGCCTGAGATTCAAACCATCATCCAGCGCGAAGGCGACGACACGCCCGATCAGCCCCAGAAAGCTTATTTCTTCTTCGCTGAATGGATTCACTGTATCGCGGTGGATTCCGAAAACACCCAATCGACGATGCGGCGTCGTCAAAGGTACGCGGAGCCCCGACCCGAGGCCCATTCTCTTTGCCCATTCTTTAAATTGCGGGTACCGCTCTTCCGTGTCCCAATCGGCAGTATGCTGTGGGTCACTACTACCCACAGCATCCCACAGGGGCAGCAACTCTTCTGTTGGCAGTTCCGGAAAAGGTAGTGAGCCCTTCCCCCAAACCAGATATTCGATCTCCTGGGAGTTCTCCTTCACCACAACGAAGTTAAGGTGGTCGAAATGCAGAAACTTGTCAATCTCAGACGCGAGAGTTGTAGCCAGCTCTTCAGGTTCGCGGCACGCCGCAATCGCTTCGCTGATGCGCAGCACGGCCTCATAGCGTTGGCTGTCGTTTTGAGGCGCAATCATTAGCTCTGTACCCATAGCCTTACAATCCACCAACTCGCCGCTGGACGCCGGCCTTTAATTCACTCCAAATAGATGATGACTCACTTCTACTGGTCGCAACAAAGTGCGCCAAGCGAGTTCTTAAAGAGCTCCCGCGGGCTCAGGAAACAGTGTGGACTAGGACGCAGGAGAAGCCGGCCATCCCTGAACCAATCGGCATTGACTCACAAAATCGCGGTCACAGCTTACCTTGCAACTAGTGATGACTCAAGCCGAGTGAATGTTTCACGTATTGTGCGGCTACCGATTCAGCATGGTTTCCAACACAATCGACAGCTTCGACCCTTTCAACATTTTCGAGCTATTCGACTTTCTGCTAACCCCTCGCTTTTCCATCACTTACGTGTGCCAGCACGTTTGGCATGGCTCTTGCCTTGGAGAGAGGTGCGACGGTTCGAAGCAATTGTGAAGCGGTCATGTGGAAGATCACAACTCGCGGCTTCACTCTGGAAGAAATCTTAATCATGGTTGCCATGAAACCTTCTAGCCAGCACTGATACCGCCGCAAAACGCGAGAGGCTAGCGTCGCGAAAATGAAAAGGAGAAGAAAAATGAGACTGAAGTACTCGATAAAACTAGGAATAGTAGCTGTGGGTGCTCTGGCACTGATATCCATGACTGCAGTCGCACAGGAGAACCGATCAGAAATTAGCGTCCAGGGCACAGGGTTCTTCCCGAATGACACGCATGGCAATGGCGTTGCAGACCACGCCAGCAACACGGGCGGATTTCTGATTGGCTATCGGTACAACTTCAACCGGTGGCTCGGAGCCGAGGCGAACTACGGATATGACCGCAACACGCAAGCCTATTTCGGGAGCACGCCAGCTCTGGTCCAGTCCGACATCCATCAAATCACTGGCGCAGCCGTGGTGAAACTGCCAGGCTTTGCTCGGATTCAACCATATGCATTGGCGGGCGGCGGTGCTCTGGTATTTAATCCAACCGGTAACGCCGGCGGCAGTTTTGCGAGTGCCTCCGAGCAAACCCGGGGAACCTTCCTCTACGGTGTGGGTGCCGACTACGTTCTCGCGAAGCATTGGTCGATACGAGCGGAGTATCGCGGCCTGGTCTACAAAGCACCCAGCTTTAATCTTGCCGGTTTGGATACGGACAGCTGGGCACACACTGCTCAACCGTCAGCAGGCATCGTTTTCCGTTTTTGAAAGCCGCGGCCGAAGGCGTGGTACGGGTGCTCAACCCAAGACACCCGTACTACAAATTCATCTCGATGTTGAAGCGTTGGTCTGCCGTGGAAATCCGCTCTGCCGGGATCCGCGTCCGCGCATTAGTCGAGCTGGCCCAGTGTCCTAGACGCCTGTCAATATAGTTCCATAATAGAACTAAATTGACATATCACGTCTTCGACTTGCTCCTGCAAAATCGACCTCTTGGAGTGTCTCAACAAGCAGTCTAGCCCAAGCAAGGCGCGCTTCGGAGATCCTTAATTTCAGGCGCAACTGGGCTTAGACGTCAGTTATTCCGTACGATACCTGGATCTCACTGATTCTAAAGAGAATAACCAAGCGGGAAGAGTGGGTTGCGCCTCTGTTGAAAATCCTTCTAAGCTATTGATTCTAAATAAGATGGCGGAGAGTTGGATTCGAACCCGGGCTCTCCAACGAAATCAACAAATTAGAAGACGCGAATGGCGCGTCAAACCTCCACAATTCTACCAAAACAATCAGCTCCACATTTTATTGGACGCTTAATGAACGCTGACTTATTTATGTTCAAGTTTTTCTCTCCCACCTCTGAAGGACAAATATGTCTGGGACACGATGGCGGTGCATGCACCGGGGGCTCGGTGGGAGAATGGCACTGGGGCGAAGCCCGATTTTGTAGGAGCGTCGGTAGCGTACGTGAGTGACCTGCTGGCGGGGTATGTGCGGTAATCTCCTCGTGAAATATATTGCATGGAAGTCCGCTGACATTTGAGTCACAATCGATGAGATGCCCTTTACGCCTGCCCATATTGCTGCCGCTCTACCACTGCGAAGGTCGAAGTTGGTTTGGTCGGGGCTAGTTGTCGGAACCATGGCGCCGGATTTCGAGTATTTTTTCCGCATGTCGCTCGATGACAGGTACGGCCACACGTTGACCGGCACATTTCTTTTGACTCTGCCTTTAGCGCTGCTGACACTGTGGCTCTTCCATGCGTTCGTCAAGCTGCCTCTAGTGAGCTTCCTCCCGGAAGGAGTTCAACGCAGACTGACTCCTCACCTCGGCGAGTTTCGTTTTCGCGGTGCATCAAGGTTCGCTCTACTAGTTGTTTCGCTGTTAGTGGGAATCGCCACGCACTTGGCATGGGACTCTTTCACGCATTCCGACACTTGGGCATACCGAACTTGGCCAGTTCTTCGCGAACCCATGAAAATCATGTTCCTTGGATCACGGCCGATCTACAGGGTTCTCCAACATGGCAGTACGGTGCTGGGGATCGGAGCTTTGTTAATTTGGAGTGTCTTGTGGTATCGGAACACCAAAGCATCCGCCGCTGTTCCCATTTCAGTCACTCCACCATCTCGAAAGGGCGTGGTTCTCGCCAGTCTTGCGGTGATCGCTTTCGTGGGAGGGATTGTTCGTGCATTCGCCGAAGTTGGGATTCCGGGGGGCAGTTTCGGCAGGAGACAGTTCGTGGGACTGTTCGTCGTAACCTCGATTACCTTGCTGTGGTGGCAATTCGTGTTATATGGATTCTTCGCGGACGACGCGAACTGAGTGAATATGGCGACGGTGGACGCAGCGCAAACCGGCGTGTTGATTTCGAATTCGAAGGTGACGGCAAGTGCGCAATCCTTGGACAATGACCGGTGCTCTACTTACTCTGGTTGTTCTGAGCTGGGCGCTTCTGCCTGCCGCTCCCGTAGTTAGTGACGTACAGCTTACGGCCTCTACTGCCGCCGACGGACGTCTGGAACTTCGCTATTCCCTGCCCTCGGACAGTTTTGTCACATTGGTCATCGACGATCAGCGTGGGAAACGTGTTCGCAATCTGATCGGAGCGGAAGCGCGCAAATCCGGGCCCAACGTCGAAGTATGGGACGGCACCGACGATCAAGGTCAACCGGTGCAGGCCGGCTCCTACCGTTGGCGCATGCTTCGCCACAGTGGAGTGGATGTTGAGTATCTGATGAGCTACGGCAATCCCGGTTCACCGCCCTGGGCATCTGCAGACGGAAAGGGCGGCTGGGGAGGAGATCACACCAGCCCTCAAGCTGCGGTCGCCACTCCCGATGGCGTGATCCTGGGCTGGCCTATGGCTGAATCGGGATGGTTCCTGATCGGAGTCGGGCCCGATGGACACAAGCAATGGGGATTGAAGAACCGCTTTGCCTTCGGAGATACGCGCATCGCTCTGACTACGGACAGTGACTACTTGTACGTGGCAAGCGAACAGAATCCCGTGCCGCTCCAACACTACTACAAGAAACTAGCGCACGCGGTTTTGTACCGCTACCGGCTGAGTGATCGCAAACTAGCCAAATTCGGCGATCAGGAAGAGATCGTGGTATCGGACCAGATGGACGGTAACGTAAGCGGCGTCGCTGTGTCAGGCGACACCGCCTATGTGGCTTTACTTAAGGAAAATCGGATAGCTGTCATCTCAGTGAAAGATGGAAAAGCGACTCCCGAGCGAGATATTGCGATCCCTTCTCCGACTGGGGTTGCGATTGATAAGTCTGGCGGATTGATTGTCCTAAGTGGGCATCAGGCCGTTCGTATCAATATTAGAACGCGAGAATCACGCGTTTTGATTTCCGATGGTTTGGAAGATCCCGTGGGTCTGTGCATTGATAGCTCGGGCTCTATCTATATTTCGGACCGTGGCAAATCCCAGCAGGTGAAGGTATTCTCAGCGGCGGGTAAGCCTTTGAGGACGATTGGCATCGCAGGAGGACGCTCTCCGCGTGGGCCACATCAGCCTCGCGGAATGTATCAGCCGCTAGGCCTAACTGTGGATGACAAAGGGCAGTTGTGGGTGATGGAAGAAGATGACAGGCCGAAACGCGTCAGCGTTTGGAATGCGGCAACTGGAGATTTCCTGCGGGAGTACATCGGTCCGCCGCACTACGGAGCCTTGGAAGGTGCGGTGGCAGACTTTGACAAGACGATGGGTTTTGGGGAAGGCGTGCAGTATCGATTGGATTGGGAGAATAAAACCTATCAATTTGCCGGGACACCTTCGCGCGGAGCCAATGACGATGACGTCTTTGGACAGGCCGCGATCCGGCGATTCTTTCGGGTTAAAGGACGCGTGTTAACGGCCAGCAATTCGCACGTGCAGGTCGTAGCCGAATTGAAAGACGGCATCTTGCACCCGCTCGCGGCTATGGGGGAGATTGATGAGCTCACTCGCCGCCTGGGCATGTGTACCGGTGCGATCGCTCGCAGGGTCGAGCAACTCAAGAACGCAGGGGCAAAAATCGACGCGAAAGGAAATCCAACTCCTGCGCCTGCGTTCATTTGGATCGACCGGAACGGAGACGGCATCGCGCAGGATTCGGAGTTTACCTGGCTCGATGGCAAAATCCAGTGGGGCGGCTATTGGGGTACCAGCATCGGACAAGACCTTGCCGTCTATATGCAGAGTTCAGGTAAGATCTACCGGCTGCCGGTGACTGGGTGGACTTCTCACGGCGCGCCCATCTACACCTTGGAATCGGCAACGACCATTCCCTATAGTGGGCACGCCGAGCACGTGGCCGCGCTCAATGATGGAACGCTCGTCGTGAACGCGAAACCGCAACTTCTGGGGATCAATCTCGCCACCGGACAACAGAGTTGGAGTTATCCCAACCCGTGGGAAGGCGTGCAGGGATCGCATCTGGCCGATGTTCCCGCGCCCGGCCGGCTCATCGGACCGCTTTCTATCACCGGTTCGGCGGATTTAGGTGGAGGCGTGGGGACAGTTTTTGTCATGAACGGCAACCTGGGTCAGCAGTTTCTGATGACCAGTGATGGTATGTGGATTGGGGCTATGTTGCGAGACTGGCGACTGGCCAAAGTGGAGGATATGTACACTGTGCCGGATGAAGATTTCGGCGGCTACTTCTGGCGAGATCAGGCGAGTGGTGAGGTATTTCTGGAGGCGGGTAAGAGTGAATACCGATTGTACCGTGTGAAAGGGCTCGACACGATTCGGCGTAGCGACGGTCAATTCGCCCTGCTCGCTCCAATTTCCACGAGTGCTCGCGCGGGCGTCGCTACAGACTCTCGGAATATTCCTACTGTCGGGATTCCCCGGATCGATCCACCGCAAACGATCTCGGGGAGACTGGAGAACTTTCCGAAGGGTTTACGATTCACCGAAGTCGTGGCCGACCCCGGCAGCAAGTTTCGCTTTGCCTTGGCTCACGATCAGGAAAACCTCTATCTGGCCTATGACGTGACCGCCGACCGGCCGTTCCAGAACAGCGGCGGGAACATCAAGCAGATGTTCACCACGGGCGACTGCGTCGATCTGATGTTCGGTGTGAATCCGAAAGCCGATCCGCACCGCAAGGAAGGAGCGGCTGGCGACAATCGGCTGTTGTTCACGATCAAGGATGGGACGCCGGTCGCGGTGCTTTACAAACAGGTCGATCCGTCGCGCAGCTGGCCAGTGCCGTTTATCAGCCCGAGTCGCGCCATTTACTTTGGCAATGTCACGCAATTGCAGGATGCGAAGATCGGAGTCACGCGCAGCAAGACCGGCTATGTGCTGACGGCTTCTGTCCCGCTGGTGACGTTAGGCATCCAGCCAGCAGCTGCGTCTTCTTTTCTGGTGGGCGATGTGGGAGTGATCTTCGGATCCGAATCCGGTAACGGAGCGCGCCTGCGGCTGTACTGGGCCAATAAAGAAACTGCAATCACATCCGATGTCCCTAGCGAAGCGGCACTGGCTCCGGCAAACTGGGGTCAGTTTCAGTTTGAGCGTTGATTCTGATTGCGTTCCCAGGTATTAAGGAGCTCTGATTCACTATTAAATTGTCATTCTTCGCTACGCTCAGAATGACACAATTCAAAGGGACTTGGCCCTCCTTTCATGACGCCCGTTTCATTCGGGTTGGGTCATGCCTTGAGCGAAAAAGCAAAGCTGCAACTTGAGATTTCAATTTCCAGTAATTCAACGAATGCCGCACCTTTGCTCCTAGACCATCCGGAAGTACATATTTGTTGGCCTGTTTTTCGATTTGCTCATAAGTCAAGGAATAGCCCATGGAATGGGCAAATGCCAATATCTCGTCATGTCTTTCGAAAGCCTTCCATTCATCTTGAATGGGAAAAGACTCCCTCATGAATTTAGCCACCTCATTCCGTGGAACGTCATAGCTTTGGCAGTCCGCTTCACTAAGGCCAAGAAATCTCAACAGTTCCGGAAGACACTCGAATGAGAACAAACTGCCCGCCTTTATTTCGAGCGATGGCACCTCGGGGTATTTCGTACGAAACTCGTAAGCCTCCAGATACACGACATACCACCAGAACATGCATTTTTCGAAATGATTCATGGAAGCCCAAAGACCCTTGTACTGCGGCGCAATTGAGTTCCTGTCAAACGGCGACACCTCATGCGCATCATCGTAGAAGGTATTGTCATGATAATTGCCCATATTGGCCCGTGAGTACGCGAAGCTTACCGGATCCCGGTGCAGGATAACGTAGCGAAAACGTTCCTTGAATATATGGAAGAGAATGGGACAAAGATGATAGGCTGTCCAACCTGTTTCAATCACGGAGCGTGATTTTAGTTCGTACTTCCATTTATCGAAGAAATGGACCAGGGCTTTGTCGGCAAGAACCTCTTCGCATCTGGCGGGCGCATAAGCCCGGTTGTACAATCGTGGTTTCGATATTTGGGCCGGAATGTCTTCATGCGCAATATATCGTTCTCGCGCGTAGTGTTTTTTTAGGAGCTGCTCCAGGAATGTGCTGCCGCTCCGGCCAGCGTTGACGACCAATGTTAGAGTGTTCATTCTTCCCTTTCCCGAGCTTATACATCAGGGCTGATTTGCACAGTTTTTGGATTGGTCAGAATGTAGGGAAGAATCCCTACACTCTTGACCTCTTCGAAGGATTTGCCAACTTAGTCAGAGACTCCCTATGCATGAGCTTCACTTGACCGGAGAGTGATCGCGAAATACACCAATCGGATCAAATAGACCGAAAATGGGGTAAATATCCCATACAGCAGAACTCCGACCAAGTGGGTGAGCGGAATTACAAATGCAAGTCCCACCTGAGCCGCTAAGGCGAGAGAGATGAATGCGAGGGGCGGAACTACAATACCCCGAGCCGACAAGAGCTGGTTCGTGCTTGCGGCCATCAGTGTGATACAGCTCCCGATCGCAACAAGGATCAGCTCCTTTCGCAGTCCGGCAAAACGTTTCCCCACGACCCAGAGAATCTCCTTCGAGAAAACTCCCGTGCAGGCAACGATCAGGACGCACAGGACGAGCAGCCCAGCTTGCAGAAGCGTGAAGCGTTTAACGATAAGGCTCCTCTGATTCGGCAAACGCGCAAACCGCGGAACCATCAGCGTGGTAAACATCACCGTGAACAGATTCATGGCGGTAGAGAGACCGCTCAGCGCTCCCACTTGGGAGACTGACAGGGTCGATCCAAAGATTGAAATCAACCAGATTGTGATTTGGCCGGAGAGGCAGTAGTAAATCGCTGTCGGGAGGACGCGCCTCACGACCGCCAGAATATCTTTCTGTGCTGCCCGGTCGGGTTCCTGGTGCCAATCGGCATAGCCACTCGATATCTTTCGCAGGCGCAGGTTAGCCCACGTCCTCGAAATTCCAGCCGCCAGAATTCCAATAGCGGCAAACGGGAGCGCAACCACGCCGACGACCGTGAACGCCAGACGTGCCACCGCATTCGCAATCTGGTTGCGTTGCAGCGGAATCAGGTCCTGCCGCAGCTTCGGAGCTACTTCCAGAAGAGAATCAGACAGCCCCGCCAGGAATGCTGGAATCAGCGAGCCGAGAATCAGCACAGCTCCGAGCCAACTAGCCCCCTGATGCCGGAGGAGGTAGATCAAAGCAGGGGACGCGACCAGCAGGCTGCAAATGGCGAATCGTTTTCGGAGATAGAGGCCTGCGGCCAGCACTCCACCGAGCGCTGTGCGATCTTGCCACACCTTGGCCGCTTTCGAAATCACTCCGGCGCCAATACCGCCATCGGCCAGGACTGTCATCGTCCCCAGTGCGGTATACGCGATCGTGTAATACGCATACTGAGTCGCAGGCAACAGGCGAATGACGAGCAGCCCGCTCAGAAAACTGACCGCTTGCACCAGAATTTGGGCGCCCCCTGTAATGCTGAGCAGCTTGCCCCATTCCAGAGTTCTCTCCCGGTGGCGTTCGAAAAAACTCGCGTCTCTAAGTAAAACTGCTTGTTTCATGTTTGGGGGCTATCTGGCCTTTCGGAACTTTCTAAGTAGAACTGATGGCCACTCTGGTGGGGTGTACTTTACGCACCTTGTTACCAATGGCTTTTGCGCTCATGTTAGTGGTTCATACCTGCACCCCCTCGGAGAGAAAATGGGAGCGAAAATGGAGAACCTTGCAAAATTCTTGCTTGGGCTACTGCTCATCGCAGCCATTGGCTGTGGAGCCATTAACCCCGCGAACATCGCTACTGCGGTGGCAAGCGCGCCCAAGGCTCCGGCACCGGCCCCACCGGCACCAAATCCCCCGACCCCTCCCACTCCGACCCCGGCGCCGAGTTCCGTCCCCAGCAAAGACCCTGCTGGAATTTTCGACGGCAAGGGTGGTTTTGATGCGGCGGCCTACGTCGCGATGGCCAACGCATACGGGACGCCCGCAATGATCGCCGAGAGATTTGGAAAGCCTTGGTCGGCTTACCACTCCAGCATTCCCGCTCCGACCTGGTGGAGCCCTACGCAGCGCTCGTATCAGAGCCCAACGCAGTCGCAGGAGCAGTTCTATTACTCACTGGGCACATCCTGCGCCAAGGACGATTACAGCTCTAACTATGCTCAAGTCGCGTACCCCAGCGACCCTAAGGTCGCTGGCAGCGCACCCGGCGTCGATGATATCGCCACATTGGAGAAATTCAGCTGCATGTGGTCCGGTCAGCCCCAGCCCTATTGGGCGACGGGAGACGGTCATCCTTCCATGCCTCTTCGTCCGAGAGTGATTCAGCAGTGGGACCCTTATGGCACTCCGCAACAACCAGTCGACATAGCGCGAGCTTACGGAGCCAGTGAAGCAGCTGGTTGCAGCTACATGGTTTTCCAGGATGGCCAGATCGCCTGCGGGAAAGGTGGAAACACCGTCCGCGGCTTGGCCTACTTCAAACCTTTTCCAAGCAACTTCGTTCCCACCGCGGCGAGTATCACGAACAATAATGAATTTCTACTGGTTACAGGATGGAACAAGAACACGCAACAAGGGCAACTGGCAGTCCTTGCGATGGGCAGTTCGACGCCGACTGGCACCTTTTGGGACTACGAATGGAACGAGCTCTATCCGGGCTTTCGGAATTACGGTATCCCCGGATTTGCCAAACTTCTGGGCATCTTCAACCTGCCTGGAATGGTCGCGCCGACGGCGATTGAAGCCGTGGGAAATTGGGTGTACCAACCTGGAGCATTTCTGCCGGTGGCCTCCGGAATAAATAGCTCTGCAGGTCAACCTGGAGCTTTTCCGCTGTCAGTCGCAAAGAACTGGCAATGCTTCGTTGACAGCGAGTGTGCGCAGCTGTATGACACGAGTGGATTCGCCCTCATCGCGTCGCGCTATGAACGCAAAGTTTTGGTCCTCGATTTACATCCCCTCTTTGCCACGATTCAAAAAGGGATGTTTACATCCTGGAGCGAATTCCGTGTGCACGTCGCGAACACTGGATCCAAAGGAGGACAGTGGCCTCCCACGTTCGCGGAAGATCGGAGTTCCATTCCTCGGGTCGTGAAGACGATCAGCTATAGTTCGGAGGTCACCGCGATCAGCGCCTCGCTCTATGCAGACAATCGCGCTCTCATTGCCACGGAGGATGGACACGTCCACATCTGGGATGTGGACGGCCTCCAGAGCCTTACCGGGAATGGATCGAATGCAAAGGAGATCGACGATCTACCGAACGTGGGGCGGAATATCACTCGCATTACCCACATGAAACACTGGGATCATGCCGCAAATAACGGTGGAAATGTACGCTGGCAATATGTTGCCCTGTCACGCGGGGACAAGTCCGTTACCTGGATCGATCTATCTGCAACCAAACCCGCGCTGATTCGTAAGCTTCAAGACGCGCGCATGGTGGACCCGATTTCAGTGGAAGACAACAATAATCACGGAACCGGGTCGGACTTGATTGATATCGCTGATTACGGGGATCGGAACATCAAAGCCTATCGATACGGGCCGGTGACGTTCTGGACTTCCGCCAATAAATCCACCTTTGCTATGGGGCAAAACGGCAAGGATCAGTTTGAGTATGAAGGCTCGTACTCAACACCCACCGGTCCGTTTGCCATCTCGATCGAAAACGTCCCCTAGCTGCCGGACGGGCACGGGTGAAAGAGCACAGAAGCTTTCAGGCCGCGTCGACCTGGTTGGTGACTGCTTCTGCAGAGCTATCCGCGGCCTGCACGGTCGCCCGGCCGACACTGTAGTAGGTCAACCCGTGCTCGGCCATGACCTCGGGCTTGTAGAGATTTCGTCCATCGATCACGATCGGATAACGTAGTTCGTCACGCAGCCGATCGAGATCTAGACCGCTGAACTCTTCCCAATCCGTGAGGATCAGCAGAGCATCGCTGCCTTTCGCCGCCTCAGATGGCGAGTCAACGAATTGAACGGTTGAGCCCGTCACTTCCTGGACCCGGGCCATCGCCGCCGGATCATACGCCGTCACGTGGCATCCCTCATTCACCAGGGATTGAACGATGGATAGAGCCGGGGATTCGCGTATATCATCGGTCCCTCCTTTGAAGGCGAGACCGAGAACGCCTAAACGTTTGCCGCGCAACGTCCAGAGTGCCTCGCGGACTTTGCGCAGGAACCTCCACTGCTGCTCGTCATTGATGCGAGTTACTTCTTCCAGCAAGCGGAAGTCATACCCACATTCGCGGGCGACAGCGTGAAATGCAAGAACATCTTTCGGAAAGCAGGAACCGCCATAACCGATTCCAGGATTCAGGAATCTCGACCCTATCCGGGAGTCGGCTCCAACACCTTCCCGAATCTCGTTCACGTTCGCGCCAACCGACTCGCAGACACAGGCAACGGCGTTGATAAATGAGATTTTCATCGCTAAGAACGCATTGGAGGCATGTTTGATAATTTCCGCGCTCTTCGTGCTTGTCCTGATCAGCCGTGCCGGCGTTGCCGTGCCGTCGGGTTGTGGGATGGCATCACGGCGGCGAGAGTAGCTTCCGTTGATCAGGGGTTCGTAGATATTCCGCATGACCTCGGCAGAGCGGTCGTTGTCGCATCCAATCACAATGCGATCTGGATAGAGAAAGTCAGTGACCGCTGTCCCCTCGCGAAGGAACTCAGGGTTCGAGACAACATCAAACGCAGCCGGATCCGCACCATTACGCAAAATGATTTTCCGGACCCATTCGCTCGTGTAGACAGGCACGGTGCTCTTCTCGATGATGACGTTGTAATCGACCACCGCGGAGGCAATTTCCCGCGCGACCGATTCGACGTACGACAGGTCGGCGTCTCCGCTCTCAGTGGGAGGAGTGCCGACGGCGACGAACACGGCCATACTTTGACGAACTGCCTCCGGCAGATTGCCCGAGAACTTCAGCCGCTGACCGCGGTGTCGCGAGAGCAGTTCGGGTAGAAATTTCTCGTGGATCGGCACCTCGCCCGCGTTCAAAGCCGCGACTTTTCGCTCGTCATTGTCGACAACAACAACTTCGTGACCGAGGTCGGCGAGGCAGGCGCCCGCGACCAATCCTACATACCCAGACCCGACAACCGTGATACGCATCTCAAAAACCTCCTTTTTGATGTCTTGTCCTTTGCCTTGACGTAACGACCCGGCTATTGCACCCAGTCGGGCCAGGATTGGATTTCGACCCCACTTCCTTCTACGCGACTTTCGGAGGCCGAAACTTTCTGAACGAGCGCAGCAGTAAGGGTGGCGTGAGATCTCTCACCAAACCGCGGAACCCGGCTTTCCTTTTGGCATTAAAAGCGGGCGACCAGATCGAGGTGTGCGGAACTACAGTCCCGCCTGCCGTTTCAGTGGTATGGAAATACAAAAGAAACGACTTTCGGCTCCCGCGAAACGGAGTGTTGATGGGCGACGGGACTCCGTGATAGCAGCCCTCGTCCACCGCAAAGACGATGGTCCGGTTGAAGACAGGTTCTACCACAGCCTCGCAACGGGTTCCGTCCTGACTCCAAAGCTCAAGCTGCCCTCCGTATTCATGCCGCCAATCCTTGTTCAGGTAAATGATTAAGGCGAGGCGGCGGCGCAGACCTGTTTCGTAGGCGACGTTGCGATCGCAATGAACATCGAACTTAGCGCCGTGCGGTATCAGACTGTAGCCGGCTCCCTGCAGGTATGGATCCGGCAAGAGCTGCCAGATCCCCGTCAGCTCGGAAAGGAAGTAGAGAAAAGAAGCGGAGTGGAGGAAGGCCGTGAGTTGAAAGCCAATCGGCCCAAGCTCGACAGCGGACCTCAGTCCATATTTCTCTTCGTGATCATTGTCGTGGTGTACCCAGAAGTCGTCATCGATAGGTGGCGTCTCCCGCACAAGGTCATCCAAAAGAGTCTCGGGAAATAAGTCGTCGATTACGACATGTGGAAAGGGTTTTGCGTTCTTGTAGCTTGCCGCAAGAATCTGCATGCTTTCCGATAGGTTGATTTTGTCGCTCAGCAGTGAGGCCAGATCCGAACTGCGTTTCACCGTGCTAACTACACTCATAGTCACCTCTGCCGCACCTTAGAAAAGCCTCCCCGGCCGCGGCGGACGATTAGTGGGACAAAGCTTAGTGGACAAAGCTGCCTGTGTTCTGACTTTGGACCTTGGGATCGGGCAGCCGCTCCCGATACTGCACGAGCAGCTGCATAAGATGGCGCGCGTCCCAATATCTGGGACCAAAGCGCTTCGGATCGGCTAAGCAGCGAAATAACCAACCCAGATAGAACCGGTCCGCCCATACAGGAATGCGGACTTGGTCGCCACTGAGAAATGCGATGGCGGCTCCGATGCAGTGAATCGCCACAGGGAAATCCAGATTCCTTTTCAAATAGAGGCCCAGACGCTCTTGTGTGCCCCCGCCTAGGGTTACGACCACGTGTTCGGGCCTACGTTCACGTAGCCGGTTGAGGAGTTCCTCATCTTGGATCGGACGGCCGTACATGGGAGCTACATAATAGTCCTCCTCTCCTATGTGCAATCCTTTACTTCGGAGCCAACGGATGTTCTTCGAGGCACTCTCTGGTCCAGCCATGATCCAGAAAGTTTTCCCGTCGCGACAGAATCCTGAACGGTCCACTAACTCCCGCATATATTCCAGCCCTGATAGTCGCTTAAGTGAGTCATGCTGCAAGAAGTTCCATACCATGACCATGAAGGCGCTATCGGTGATGACGAGGTCAGCGTTCAACAACGCTTCTCGATATTCCTGGTCGGATGGAAGGTTCTTCAGTGCAGGTGCGGCTGGAACCATCAGGAGCCCGCCCCCCCAAAGCCGATCAACGGCCTCAGCGGCACTCCCGCGGAAGAAGTTGATGCCCAGTATCCGTTGGTACTCTGATCCTATTGTTGGCGTTGGCATAGTTAGCGGGCTACTGGAGTCAGCATCTGGCTTTCAATCCACGTGTAGGTCTTTGCCATGCCATCGCGCAGGGAGATCGAAGGCTCCCACCCCAAGTACTGTTGAATTTTCGCGTTGTCGCTATTGCGGCCAGCCACACCTTTCGGAGCATCCGGCTTGTAGCGCCGCTGCAGCTTCACTCCGGCGATCTCCTCAACAATGTCCACCAGTTGATTGATAGTTACGAGTTCACTGCTGCCCAGATTGACGGGCTCGTAAATATCGCTCTCGAGAATGGCGAGCGATCCCTTGACGCAATCGTCGATGTACATAAAGCTTCGCGTCTGCTCTCCGTCACCCCAGATCTCAATGGAGTGATCGCCGGACATCTTCGCCTGAATTACTTTGCGGCAGATCGCTGCTGGGGCTTTCTCGCGGCCTCCGTCGTAAGTTCCGAGCGGTCCGTAGACATTGTGGTAACGAGCGACGCGGGTTTCCAACCCGAAGTCCTCGTAGAAATGGCGGCACATGCGCTCACTAAAGAGCTTTTCCCAGCCGTAACCGTCCTCGGGCAGCGCCGGATAGGCGTCCTCTTCCTTCAGAGGTGTGACCTGTGCGTGCTTCTGCTTGTCACCGTTGTATACACAGGCCGAGGACGAATAGAAGAAGCGCTGCACTCCACTCTCCCGGGCCGCCATCAGCATGTGCGTATTCGTCAATACACTCAACATGCAGAGCGCTTTGTTGTTCTCGATAAACCCCATTCCACCCATATCGGCCGCGAGCTGAAATACGATCTCGATACCTTGGGCGGCGGCAAGACAATTGTCTTTCTCGCGCAGGTCAAGTGAAAGATTCTCAACCACAGGAGATTTCTGATACCACTCGTCGAGCGGCTTCACATCCACCGCGCGAGTTACATTGATTCCTTGCTCGAGGAGCGCTTGAATTAAGTGACCACCGATGAAACCTCCAGCCCCACATACCAGCACTTTCTCTTCTCTGATATTCATGATTAAGGTCCGCCTCTGGGTTTGAATTAGTGGATTTATATTTAAGTAAGCAACTTCTTTGAGTTGTCATTCTGAGCGTACGAAGAATGACAATCTCGAGGGTTACTCAGTGTTTCCTCAATGGTTTACCCATCGAATGCTCTTGCGAACTCCCCTTCAAATACTCGATCCAGTCTTCGGCTGGAGCCGCTCAAGAACGCTCGACTCGTGGCCGCAGTTTTGTCCCGCGGACACACTCTGTGCCAGTGTTTTCTCGTAGAGTTTGGCATCAATCAAGAAACGAAACCAGAATGTTTGCAGTACGTAAAAGATGAATCCGGCAGATCCATCCAGAAACCCGAACCTCAAGATGTAGCGATAGAAGAAGAGTCCAAAGGGCCTCACGAATAGCGGAAGGCCGTTGTATATGCCTCGCAGGAAGCGCTTTCTTTCAACCGGGTTCCCGGTGATTTTTCCGCGAATGTTCCTGGGCTCCGCAGGGGAAGTGAGTTCCTCCACCTCTGCTTCGGCCCAACGATTGTGCCGAGCAGTCCACTCACCCAGAGGCATCCTCAGGTCGTCGATCATGTACCCGTTCAACTGACGTGTCTTACCCCAGGTGATGTAGAAGTGCTGATCGTACTTGCGCGTCTCGCATCTACCCATGCCAGATCGGAACAGACGCATATGCCATGTGGGACACAAACCTCCGTGACGAATGGGGTGTCCAAGAAAATGCATGCGGCGCGGCAAGTAGTAACCGCTAATATCATCTTCCTCGCCCAATTGCAGAATTTCCTGACGGAGTTCCGGCGTCAGACGCTCGTCCGCATCCAAATGGAGTTGCCAACCATACTCGAAGCGCAAGGAATCAATCGCCCAGTTTCGCTGCAAGCCATAATTCTCGAAGGGGTGCTGGACAATCTTTGCGTGGAAGCTCTGCGCGATCTCCAGTGTGTGGTCACTACTGAAGGAATCCACAATGTGGATATCGTCAGAGATCGCAGCAACGGATTGCAGCGTCTCAGCGATGGACAGCTCAGAATTGAAGGTAAGAATGACGATCGACGGTTTCAAGGCAACACCTTTGTATCTAACGGATTGGAAACTTGTGACAGCAATTCCCTAGGGATCAGGCGGGGTCGTCCTGCAATATCCGCGGCTTGATGGGCCGGCATGGATTTCCCGCACAGATCGTCCATTCCGGCATGTCTTTGGTGACAACCGAATACGCACCCACGACGGCGCCTTCTCCAATGTGAATGCCAGGTGCGATAAATGCGCCAGCCGCGACCCAGACACTGGCTTCGATCGTCACTGGTCGGGAATAGAGCGGAAAATCTTCGCGCGTGTAGTCATGCGTCGATGTGCAGACGTAGGCGCGCTGGGAAATTACAGAATTTGCTCCGATACTGACTGGGGCAAGATTGTAAATTTCGGCGCTACCACCAATAACAGACCAGTCACCCATCTGCAGGTTCCAGGGAACCCAGATCCGCGCGGCGTCTACCCGGCAGTTGCGGCCGATCTGGGCCCCGAAGAGGCGCAGCAAAGCAATCCGCAGTGGACTTAGACGGCGCGGCGCTTTTGACCAGAACGGAAGCTGCACGCACGACCACAGCAGCCGCCTCAGCATGTAATGCCATTCGCGCGGACTCTTGTACTCACTGAGCCGAACCCCGGCTCGGGCGCCCAACGCGGTCTCCTGTGTGTGCACGGTGCTCATGGGTTGCCCGTGAATCCTAAAGTTGTGGAACTCTGCAATACCGGCTCGCGATCGCAAATGCTGGCCAGCACACGAACCAGACTCTCCGCTGCCTTCTCGATATGAAACCTGCGCTCGAAACACAGGCGCGCATTCTCACGCATCGTGGATCGCTGCTCTGGAGACATTTGTATCCAGGTGCGCAGCAGCGAGCACGTACCGGCTATGTCATCCCTAGCCACGATTCCTGCTCCATCCTGCTGCACTTCGCGCCAGATATTGACTTTGTCCGAGATCAGGACTGGCGTCCCGCAGGCCAGCGCTTCGGCCACAGCAATCCCAAAGTTTTCCTGGTGTGAAGGAAGAACGAACACTTCCGCTGCTTTGATGGCACCATACTTCACGTCGCCGGAGATCATGCCGGGCCAAGTGATCAAGTGCTCAACAGCGAGTTCGCTAGCGAGTTCCGTCAGTCTGGACCGCCACCCTACCTGGTCGGGACCGGCGATCACTAAGTGCAAATCCGGATCCTCCGCCAGGACCTGGAAAAAGGCCTCAATCAACAAATCACAGCCTTTTTTACTGTGGATCCTTCCCAGAAACAGCGCGAAACGTTTGCCTTTGAGGTGGGGATGCATCGCAAAGAACGCGGATTCTTGCGCCTCTCGATCGGCAGAGGGCGGCGCCGCGCCATAGTTCACTACCACTTCGTTACAACGGTAGAGCCAGAATGACTGGCGCGCGAGAATCCGCTCCTCCTCACAGGTAAAGAGCACGGCTGCTGCATCGCGCAAAACCCGATATTCGGCCCAAGGCCAGTACATCCATTTCTTTAAATGCTTCAGGGGATGGGCTCGCTTGAACCACGGGTCGAGCATTCCATGAGGGAAAACCACGTAAGGCGTACTTGAGTTGTGTAGTGCCCGCCAACAGGCAAAGCTCGAGTACTGCCAAATACCACGCACCACGACTGTGTCGTACCGACTGGCATGATCCCGCAACCACTGCACCAGGTCCGGTGCGTATCCATAAGATCCCTTTCCCGGCCCGAGCGCATACACGGGGAATGGTAGGTTGCCCAGCCAACTCGCTCCCGGTGCATCCAGACAGAGAACCTCAGTGCTGTGTCCGTCGCGAGCCATGATGCTCGCAACTCGGGTGAGGCTCTCAACCGGACCACCACCGGCGGGGTTCATGGAGTGAATGACGTGGAGAAGTCTCATCGAGTGTTGACTTTAGAATTTCCGTTTTTGGATCGCAGTGCCTGGAAGTGTAGTGTACGCCTTAGGCTTGCGCGGCCACACAGTCCGCACTCTCGTGAACACTCAGGATCTGCTCGTAGAGCGACACGTAGCGGGAAATCATGAGCGCCGGTTCGTAACACGACAGATTCTCAACTCCCTTTTCGATCAATGCCGCGCGGAAGACAGCATCGTTCGCGAGCTGCACAACCGCATCCGCGAACCCAGCCTCGTCCTCCACATCGAAGAACAATGCGCCCTCTCCGCCCACTTCTGGGAACGGAGCGCGGCGGCTGCAAACGACCGGGCATCCACAGGCTTGCGCCTCGACGATCGGCCACCCGAATCCTTCAAATGTCGACGGGAAGACGAAAGCAATGGCCTTGCTGTAGAGCGCTGACAACACTTGATTGGAGATCTCCGGCGCTTCGACAATTCGGTCGCTTATGTGGAGCTCTTGAGCGAGCTGTCGCTGAGATGTGTTCAGCGGTTTACCGGCTATGACAAGCTGCGCATCTATGCGCCCGATCGTTTTTGCCCCGATCGTTTTCGCAAAGATACGTAAGAGGCCCTCACGATTCTTCCGAGCCTGGCTCGACCCAACATGCAGAACAAAAGCCTTGTTGGGATCTAGTCCAGGAATCGACCGCAGCTGCGCATCACACTCGCTCGCCGAAAGCCTGGGCAGGTCGTAGCGCAGTGCCAGCGGTACGACCGTTGTGCGTCGGATTCCGGGCGCGAGGCGCGTCACGTCACCAAGGGTTGCATGAGATACGCACGCGATGGCATCGGCACGATTCAGGCCGCGCAGAATCCAACGCTGAAGCCACTTACCCGACACCGATGCAGGACAGTCTGTAGCCTCCCCAAGACTTCCTCGAACCGCGAGCAGGTCGTGGCATGTGACCAGATACGGCTTCCGCCTCGCCCACGGGATATACAAAGCGTTGGAGTGATCGCAGATGTGGACGATGTCCGCTTGCATCATGCTTCCCCGCAGCAGCGGAGGAAAAAGAACCAGTTTGTCCAGGTAAGCCAGCCACTTTTGCATTCGTGGTATCCATTCACCAATTTTTCCGAACACAACCGGCGGTTGCGCAACCCGTACTTGATGCCCAGCTTGTCGCAGTCCGTTTTCCAGAAGCCTCGTAAAACCCAGCATGCTGTGTTGCTTGTCTGGAACGTAGTTTCCTACAAGAAGTATGTTCACCGGCATGTGTCCTGGTGCCTGAGTTGAGAGGCTGTTGTTTTAAGTCCAGTGTGGCTTCTACAGCGCTGGCTCGCCCTGCAAAGACGGCTCCCAGCCATCGGCCGCCTGGGGCTGAACCCTGTTTCCGACAGGCGCCCAACCTTCCGAAAAGGCGGCAAGACATAGGCCGCAGACCAAAACAGTGAAACCCAGGTTTGTTGGTTGCGAGAGCTGTTCGGTGATAATGCTGCGGCAACCGTCACAAGCTAGCAGCCAGGGCAAGAGTTGCCCTCGTTTCGCACCCCATGCGGCACGAAGAGCGATCGAGCCTCCGAGCCAGAGGCGATATCCGAGATACGCAAATCCGAGAAAGGGTCCGACTTCCAGCACGACCCGGCCCCACTCCCCTTCCACCAGCAAGAACACAAGTGCACCAGTGAGCATCGCGGAGGCTGCGTTCGTACCCATGCCCAATCCCTTGCCGATGAATCCGGCTTGCTGTAAGTACTCAAACGGCTCCACAAACCCCTGGAAGTAGCGCCCAATGATGCCGTGCTCAACGCCGCCTGTTTGGGCGCTGGCCGCATCCCAGCGAGTCATGAACGTCTCGACTGCTTCGCGAAAGAAGGGCGTCAGTGACAGTGCAGCAACCGCAACGGTTCCCAGAACGGCGATCGTCAGAATCCGCTTGGATTGATTGGGGCGAAAGAAGGCAAAGATGAGCGCAGCCACAAACACAAGACCACAACTTATGACCATCGTGCGACTTCCCGAC
>Ga0210384_10001933_pt1 | contig 26546 bp, 21 predicted proteins | sample IncBWH2MmetaG_FD_160574 | JGI IMG/M metagenome (GOLD analysis project Ga0210384, IMG submission 160574) | Forest soil microbial communities from Barre Woods Harvard Forest LTER site, Petersham, Massachusetts, United States - Inc-BW-H-2-M | ecosystem: Environmental > Terrestrial > Soil >...
TGGGGGCGAACACGAGGAACTCCTCGCCGCCCCAGCGCGCGACCAGGTCGTCGCCGCGCATCGCGGCGCTGAGCCGGCGCGCGACTTCCACCAGCACGCGGTCGCCCGCGGCGTGGCCGTGGTGGTCGTTGACGCGCTTGAAATGGTCGACGTCCACCATCAGCAGCGCGCCGCGGAAGGCGCGCTCGCCGCCGCGCACCCGCATCACCTCGCGGAACTGGCGCCGGTTGGCCAGGCCGGTGAGCGCGTCGCGCTCGCTGTGCGCGCGCAGCAGCGCCTCGTGCTTGACCAGCGTGCGGTTGAGCTCGCGCATGCGCAGGTACATCATCGCGGCGAGCACGGCCAGCAGCAGCAGCGCGGCGCCGGCGAACATCCACAGGCGGCGCGTGATGCCCTGGTTGTCGAGCTCGGCCTGCTTGAGCTGGTTGTCGCGGCCCAGCAGCTCGATGCGGCGCTTCTGCGATTCCTGGTCGTAGCGCGCGCGCAGCTCCGCCTCGGCCGCCGTCTTGTTGGCCGCGCGGATCTCGTTGGACAGCGCCTCTTCCTTGTGGAACAGGTCGATCGCGCCCGCAGTGTCGCCGGCCTTGGCCAGCGCGTCGCCGAACTCGCGCAGCGCGGTCTGGCGCTGGCCCGGGCCGGTGTTCTTCTGCCAGAGCTCCAGCACCTGCACCATCTCCGCCTCCGCCTCGGCCACCCGGCCCAGCGCCAGCTTGGCCAGCGTGGCGTTGTGCAGCAGCAGGCGTTCGGTGCGGAAGTCGCGATGCTGCCTGGCCACGGGCAGCGCGAGCTCGATGGCGGCCAGCGCGTCGGCGGGCCGGCCCACGTGGATGTAGGCGTCGCTGAGGTTGGCGCGCAGCAGCATGGCCGGGCGCTTCAGGCCGGCGGCGTTGGCGATCACCAGGGCCGCCTCGTAGTCGCGCTGCACGGCCTCGGGCTGCTGGCGCTTGAAGTGCAGCAGGCCGTCGAGCATGGCGATGTGCACCTGCACCCAGGCGGAGCCGTCGGCGCGGGCGATGTGCTGCGCCTGCGAGATGAGCCGGTTGGCGCCCACCGGATCGGCGTTGGCGTCGGCCTGCAGCGCGGCGATGCCCAGCGAGATGGCCTCGCGCGGGCGGTCGCCGCCGCTGCGCGCCACCTCGATCATGGCCCGCGCGTAGCCGCCGGCGATGACCGTGTTGCCCTGGTCGGTGGCGCCGCGCTGGGCCATGTCGAGCGCGCGCCACCATTCGCGGTAGTCGCAGTCGGCGCGATGCCGGGGGCCGGGCGCGCACAGCGTGTTGAACGCGGCCAGCGCGGCGCGCGCCTGCTCGTAGGACGCCTGGTTGTGGCCGCCGTTGACCTCGATCTCGGCGCGCACGAGGTGGGCGTCGCCCTCGGCCAGTGGATCGACCGGCCGGCCCATGGCCATCAGCGCGTCGACCTGCCCGAGCGCCTCGGCGTTCTGGCCGTTGCGGGCCTCGACGATGCCGATGCCGGCGATGGCCGCGCGGCGCAGCCCGGGTGAGGCCGCCGCGTCCTTGACGGCGAGCTCGCTGATCGAGTCGATCGCGGCCGCCGGCGACTCGTCGCCGTGGCGCACGAGGCTGTCCATCAGGTCGAGCAGGTCGCCCGTGGCCGCCCGCGCGCTCGCGAACACGAGGCCTGCGGCCAGCACCACGGCGAGGCGGAGCGCGCGCATCACGACACCTCCGCGCCACGCGTCGGCGCGCGCAGGTCCTCGAGCGGCCGCGGCGCGGGCGTGATCACGCCGCGCGGGGCCGGCCCGTGCTGGAAGCGTAGCTCGACGCGGCCGTCGCGCTCGGACTGTTCGACGTGCTCGATGATCTGCTCGAGCTCGGCGTCCGTGGCCGCGTCGATGCGCGCGATGCGGCACGCGCCGTTGCGGCCGCGCGCCTTGGCCATGTACATCGCCGTGTCGACCAGCGAGATCGCACGCTCCCAGTGGATAGCCAGCTCCGGCGGCGCGGACGTGCGCATCGGGAACAGGCCGAAGCCGATCGACGCGGACACGGCCACGGGCCGGCCCTCGTGCATCACCGGCGTGTCGGCCAGCGCACACAGCAGGCGCTGCGCGAGCGCCTCGGCCTCGGCCGGCGGCAGCGGGCGCACCAGGATCAGGAACTCCTCGCCGCCCCAGCGCACGATCATGTCGGCGTCGCGCAGCGTGTGGCGCAGCCGGCGCGCGATCTCCACCAGTACGGTGTCGCCGCCGGCGTGGCCGCACTGGTCGTTGATCTGCTTGAAGTGGTCCACGTCGAGCAGGAACAGCGCGCCCTCGAGCGCGCGCCCCGGGCGCTGGGCCATCGCGGCCTGCAGGTGGTGGCGGTTCGACAGGCCGGTGAGCGGATCGATCTCGGCCTGGATGCGCAGCTGCTCGTTGCTCACCGACAGCAGCTGGTTGCGCACGCGCAGCCGGCGCGCCAGGACGCCCAGCACGGCCAGCAGCAGCAGGCTGGCGATGCCGGCGGCCGTCCATTGCTTGATCTGCAGGTCGTGGTGGACGATCTCCTCGTCCTTGAGCCGGCCCTCGCGCGAGAGCATGTCCAGCTCGTGCTGGCGCTTCTCGTTGGCGAAGCCTTCCTGCAGCTCGATGAGGGCGCGCTGGCGATCCTGCTGGTTCAGCTCGTCGCGCATCTGGCGGTACTGGTGGTAGGCCACGAGCGCGTCGTCGAGGTAGCCGGCGCGCTCGAGGTAGCCGCCCAGCTCGAACTGCGACTGGGAGATGTCGGTGGCGGTGGCCGAGCGCTCGTCGAGGCTGGCCGACTGGCGCACCAGCGGCAGGCCCTCGTCCTTGCGCTTCATCGCGATCAGCGCCAGGCCCTTGTTGGCGAGCGCCACGCTCTGCGCCGACAGGTCGCCCGCCTGCAGCGCCAGCGGCAACGCCTTCTCCGACAGGTCGTACGCGGTCTGGAACTCCCCGTGGCGCAGGTAGTAGTCGGCGATGTTGGCCATGCCGACGGCGATCTGGTGCCGGTTGCCGCCCAGGCGCGCATGCTCCAGCGCGGCGCGCCAGTCGGCCAACACCGCGGCGCCGTCGTTGCTCTGCGTGAGCTGGATGGCGCGCGTGTTGTAGGCCGCGGCGATGCCGTACTCGTCGGCCGACTCCGTGGCCAGGCGCATCTCCTCGCGGGCGATCTCGGCGGCCTTGTCGGCCTGGCCGGCGTCTTGCAGCACGTTGGCGATCAGCGTGCGCAGGTCGATGCGGCGCCAGATGGGCCCCGTCTCGTCCACCAGCTTGAGCGCCTGGTTGTAGCGCAGCATCGCCTCGTCGTAGTGGCCGCCGCGGTTCTTCACATAGGCCGAGCTCATCAGCAGCCGCAGGCGCAGGTAGTCGGGCGGATTGGCCGGCAGCAGCGCCGAGGCCTCGATGATCTGGCGCTCGGCCTTGCTCACCTCGCCGTGGGTCTGCATCCACTGGCCGCGCAGCAGCATCGCCGACGGAAGCGCCAGCGGCAGGCGATCGGACAGCGCCTCGATGCGCGCCGCGATCTGCTCGACCTGGTCGCCCTCGTTGAGGCCGACGTATTCGGAGCCGACCTCCAGCATGGTCTCGAGCCAGCGCGGATCGTCCTCGTGCAGCGTGTCGGCGTAGCGCAGCAGCTCCACGGTGGCGACGTCGGGCTGGGCGCGGCCCTCGAACTGCAGCCGCTGGAGCTCGTCGCCTGGCTTGAACGTGGCCGCCGCCGCCGGCAGCGCGCTGGGCGCCGTCGTGCCGGTCGACTCGGCCGGCACGATGGCGCCGGCGCCCGCCGCCAGCAAGGCCAGCATCGCCGCGGCCATGGCGCTGCCCGACGCGCGGCGCAGCGCGGCGTGGAAGGCCAGGGGCGGGAAACGGCGCGGGCCGCTCCGGCGAAGCTTTTTGACGGGCATCGGAGTCTGTATCGGTGGATTCTGGGCGCGATCAAGCGCGGCCGATCCGGTCGACAGGCCCCCATTTCCCAAACAATTCCGGTTCCCGCGGCTTCTGGCGTTAATTTCGCGTTAAGACGCGGCAAGGCCGAGCAGGATGTCGGGCAGGTCGCGGGCCGGTGGCACGACGACCTGCCAGCCGTCAATCCAGGGACTTGCCCACGCGATCCAGGCGCGGATGCCAGTGGTCGAGGATGTCGGCCGACACCACGATGCGGCTGGCCTTGCCGATGAGCAGCTTGCGCGGCACCAGACCGATATAGCGCGAGTCCTCGCTGTTGTCGCGGTTGTCGCCCAGCATGAAGTAGCGGCCGGGCGGCACGGTCAGCGGCGCCATGTCGCGGCGCGCGCGCACCGCGGGCAGGAACTGCACCGCGCGGTCGCTGCCGGCCAGGTGCTCGGTGGCGTGCATCGACTGGAGCGTGCGGCCCGGCGCCACCGGGTCGGGCGCGCTCCAGGTGTCGTCGTAGCGGGCGACGGCGCCGTTGACCATGAGGATGTCGCCGTGCATCTCGATGCGGTCGCCGGGGACGCCCACAATGCGCTTGATCAGGCGCGTGCCGTCGCGCGGCGACGAGAAGGTGACGATGTCGCCGCGCTTCGGGTCGCCCAGCGGCGCGACGACGATGTCGGTGAGCGGCAGCTTGATGTTGTACGCGAGCCGGTTGACGAACACGACGTCGCCCTCGAGCAGCGTGGGCCGCATCGAGCCGGACGGGATCGGGTTCCAGTCGGCGACGGCGGTGCGGAACACGCCGAAGCAAAGCAGGAACACGATGAAGCCCTTGTTCCTGGACAGCCAGCGTTTCATCGTCTTCTCCGTTGCATTGCGTGGGGACGGGTTGACCTCGACCGTGGAGAACAGTTCCCTGCGCAGGACAGCGAGCATGCCACGCCGGCCGAGGGGGCGCCGGAAACCTTCGGTAAAAGCGCGTGGGAGGCCTCTGCCAGCGGCCAAAATGCGGCGTTGGGCAACCGGCGGCGGCTGCCCGTTTCCTCTCCGATTCCCCGAATGCATCTTTCCAAAGCCCTTTTCGCCCTGACCGCCGCCACGGCCCTCACCGCTTGCGGCGGGGGCGGGGACGCGTCCACGCCCCAGCCCGTTCCGGTGCCGGGCCCCGCGGTGGGCACCAACGGCACCCTGCAGACCGGCGTGGCCGCGGCGACCTATGCCGACGCGCGCCGGGTCAACGCGTTCAACCAGCTCAACGCCGCGCGCCTGGGCGCGGGTGCCGGCCTGCTGGCGCAATCGGCGGCGCTCGACACCTCGGCTACGGACCACGCGAGCTACCTGACCCAGAACGGGTTCAACACGGCCGACACGGCGCACGACGAGACCGCCGGCCTGCCGGGCTTCACCGACACGAACCCGTTCCTTCGCATGAAGGACCAGGGCTACAACTACTCCTACGCCACCGAGGTGATCGGCGACATCGGGTCCGCCTCGCCCGCCAGCGACTGCGTGGGCGACCTGCTCGACACGGTCTACCACGCCGCCTCCATGCTGAGCCGGGTCACCGACGTGGGCTTCGGCTTCGGCACCGGCAGCGCGGCCGGCATGTGCACGATCGACATGGCCTCGCCGTTCGCCGGCGGCGGCTCGCGGCAGATCCCGCCGTCGGGCGCCGTGGTGGCCTATCCGTACGACGGCGGCACCGTGGCCCACGGCACGTTCCACGTCTCCGCCGAGACCCCACGGGTCTCCACGACGCTGCTGCCCGGCGCCACCGCCGGCACGCCCGTCATCGTGGGTTTCCGCAACCAGGACGCGGTCAACGGCGGCACGGTCACGATCACGCGGTTCTCCATCGCCACGGCGGACGGCACGACGCTGCCGGCCGTGATCATCGCCGGCCCCGGTGTCGGCGGCGCCGGCGTCAACTCCGACTCCGAACTCGACTCCGACCCCTACTTCGCCGTGCTGGTGCCCACGAGCCCGCTCGCGGCCGGCACCTACCGCGTGACGCTGCAGGCCTCCATCAGCGGCGGCCAGGCGCTGAACCTGACCAGCTGGTCTTTCACCGTGGCGTCGTTGTAGCGGGACGGTGCGCCACCGCGCCGATCAGGCGCCGCGTGTACTCCGCCTGCGGATGCGCGAGCAGCGCCTCGGTGCGCCGGTGTTCCACCACGCGGCCGTCCTTCATCACCATCACGTCGTCGGCCATGAAGCGCACCACGGCCAGGTCGTGGCTGATGAAGATGTAGGCCAGCCCCAGCTCGTCCTGCAGGTCCTTCAGCAGGTTGAGCACCTGGGCCTGCACCGACACGTCCAGCGCGCCCACCGCCTCGTCCAGCACGAGCACGTCGGGCGACAGCGTGAGGCTGCGCGCGATGGCGATGCGCTGGCGCTGGCCGCCCGAGAACTCGTGCGGGTACTTGTGCATCGCATCGGCGTCCAGGCCGACTCTCTGCAGCCATTCGCGGGCCCTGCGCTCGCGCACGGGCATGTCGATGCCGATGCCGTGGATCGTCATCGGCTCCACCAGCGTCTGGCCGATCGTGAAGCGCGGGTTCAGCGATTCGTACGGGTTCTGGAACACGAACTGGATGCGGCGCCGCATCGCGAGCCGGTCGGCTGGCGCCAGCGCGAGCAGGTCGTGGCCGTGGAACAGCACGCGGCCGGCGAGCGGCCCGCTGGCGCCGTCGTTCAGGCGCAGCAGGGTCAGGCCCATCGTGGTCTTGCCGGAGCCCGACTCGCCCACCACGCCCAGCGTGTGGCCGCGCCGCAGCGTGAAGCGCACGTCCTGCACCGCCTTGAACTCGACGCGCTTCACGAGGCCGCTGCGCAGCCAGAAGCTCTTGCCCAGGCCGTCCACCTGCAGCACCACGGGATCGTCGTCGTCGGCACGGCGCGGCGCCAGGTCGAGATCGACGTTGCGCACCGGCGCCGCCGGCTCCCGCGCCGGCTCGGACAGCACGTCGTCGATCACGGTGAGCCGGCGCGGGCGCTCGTCCAGGCGCGGCCGGCAGGCCAGCAGCGCCTTCGTGTACGCGTCCCTGGGATGCTCGAACAGCTCGCGCACGGAGCCGCGCTCGCGCACCGTGCCCTGGCGCATCACCACGATCTGCTGCGCGATCTCGCCCACCGCGCCCAGGTCGTGGCTGATGTAGAGCATGGCCAGCCCGCGCTGGCGCTGCAGGCGCGCGAGCAGCTCCAGGATCTGGCGCTGGATGGTGACGTCCAGTGCGGTGGTGGGCTCGTCGGCGATCAGCAGCTGCGGCTCGCAGGCGAGCGCCATCGCGATCATCACGCGCTGCTGCTGGCCGCCGGAGAGCTGGTGCGGATAGGCGTCGAGCCGGCGCCCGGGCTCGGCGATGCCCACCTCCGCCAGCAGGTCCGCGGCGCGCCGGCGCGCGGCCGCGCGGGTCATGTCCAGGTGCTTGCGCAGGGGCTCGGCGATCTGCTGGCCGACGCTGAGCACCGGGTTCAGCGACGACACCGGATCCTGGAACACGCAGGCGATCTCCCGCCCACGCAGGCGCTGCATGTGCGCGCGCGGCGCGCTGAGGAGGTCGTGTCCGTCCCACAGCACGCGGCCCGAGCACTCGGCGTTGCGCGGCAGCAGCTGCACCAGCGCCATCGCGCTGACGCTCTTGCCCGAGCCCGATTCGCCGACGAGGGCCACGGTGGTGTTGGCCGGCACCTCGAAGCTGACGCCCTGCTCGCCGCGGCCCACCGCCTCCACGCGGTGCGAGCGGCCGCGCGCGTCCAGCAGGCGGAACGCGACGTGCAGGTCCTCCACCTTGAGGAGCGGCGATGCGGTCATGTCTGGCCTCGCAGCTTGGGATCGAGCGCGTCGCGCCAGGCGTCGGCCATCAGCGAGAACGCGGTCACGAACACCGCCATCGCCACGGTGGCGGCGGCCAGCTGCCACCAGTGGCCCAGGATCAGCTCGCTCTGCGATTCGGCCAGCATCGTGCCCCAGCTCACCTGGTCGGTGGCCACGCCCAGCGACAGGTACGACAGGATCACCTCCGCCTTGACGAAGCCCACCACCAGCAGCGACATGCGCACCAGGATCACGTGGCTCACGTTGGGCAGAATGTGGCGGAACATGCGCGCGCCGGCGCTCGCGCCGATCGCCTCGGCGGCGCGCACGTAGTCGCGGCGCGCGTGCTTGATGAACTCGGCGCGCACCTGCCGATACTGGCTGGTCCAGCCGGTCAGACCCATGATCAGCACCAGCGTGGAGATCCCGCGCCCGAACACCGCGGCGAACGCGAAGAACAGCAGGATCTCGGGCACCGCGGTGAGCACGTTGTAGAGCCACTCGACGACGTCGCCCACGCGGCCGCCGAAGAAGCCGGCGATCGCGCCCAGCGACGCGCCGATCAGCGTCGCGACGATGGCCGCGAGCACGCCCACCGACACCGAGATCTGCGTGCCCTTGAGCGTCTTCGCGAGCACGTCGCGTCCCAGCCGGTCGCCGCCGAACGGCAGCGTGGCGGTGAGCGGCTTCGCCTGCGCATGGTCGCGGGCCGCGCGCTCGTTCCATTCCCTGTAGCGCGGCGCGAGCGGGTCGACGTCGGAGATGTCCGGGCCGGCCGCCGATGCCGCGACGCTCGCCTGGGGCGCGATGCCGGTGTCGCCCGCCGCGCCGAGGAAGGCCGGCGGCGCGTCGGGCACGGCCACCTCGTCCTGCCAGTGGCGCGCCAGGAGGCCGCTGCCGGTGCAGGCGAGCAGCAGCGCGTAGGCCAGCACCACGGCCATCGCCCACGTGCCCGTGCGATCGCGCCGGAAGCGCCGCCAGGCCCCGCGCCAGACGCCGTCGGCGCGGCGGCCGGGCGGCGTCTCGGGAAACGCCGAGGCCAGCGAGGTCGACGCGAACTCGGGAACGTCAGTCATGGGAAGCCTCCGCACCGCGTGCTGCGGTGCGAGCGCCCTTCGGAGCGGCCGGGCGGGCGCTCATCGCATCACCACCCGCGGATCCACCGCGCGGTACGCCACGTCGATCACGAGATTGGCCAGCATGGTCAGCAGCGCCGTGCAGATCGTCACCGCCTGGATGACGGGATAGTCGCTGCGGTTGACGGCCAGCAGCACCTCGCGCCCGATGCCGGGAATGGAGAAGTACACCTCGATCAGGAACGAGCCGATCAGAAGGCCCGGCAGCGTCAGCCCCACGTTGGTGAGGATGGGGATCAGCGCGTTGCGCAGCACGTGGCCGAACAGGATCGCCGGCTCGGTGAGGCCCTTGGCGCGCGCGGTGCGCACGTAGTCGTGGCCCAGCTCGTCGAGGAAGAAGCTGCGGTACAGGCGGGTCTGCGGCGACAGGCCCACCATCACCGCCAGCAGCACCGGCAGCGGCGCGTAGACGGCGAGGTTGGTCCAGGTGCTGTCGCTCCAGCCCTGCACCGGGAACCATCCGAGCTGGAAGCCGAACACGTACTGGCCCACGATCACGTAGACCAGGAACGAGATCGACAGCGCCACCGTGGTGCCCACCATGATCGCGCGGTCGGTGAGCGAGCCCCGCACGCAGGCCACGCCCAGCGCGATCGGGATCGCGATCAGCGTGTCCAGCACGAGGATGGGCAGCGCCACCGTGAGCGTGGCCGGCACGCGCGTGGCCAGCAGGTGCGCGATGGTCTCGTTGGTGGCCCAGCTGCGGCCCCAGTCGAAGGTGACGATGCCCTTGACGAACAGCCCCAGCTGCACCCACCACGGCTCGTTCAGGCCCAACTGCTGGCGGATCTCGGCGATCTCGCGCGGGGTCGCGGCTAGGCTGGCGAGCGTCTGCGCGGGGTCGACGCCGAACCTGCGGAACAGGAAGAAGATGAGCAGCACCACGCCGATCAGCGTGGGGATCATCTGCCAGAGGCGGCGGAGCAGGTAGGCGAGCATCGGAAGCCGTGTCGTGCCGCGGAAGCCGCGAGTTTAAGATGCGAATCCATGCGATCGTCGTTCCGTCGTTGCTGGCCGCTCGTCGTGCTCGCGGCCTGCGTCGCGGCGGCGCCGGTGCGCGCGCAGGTGGCGTCGACGCCGCCGCAGAAGGTGCTGCGCTATTCGATGGAGGTCGCCGAGACGGGGTTCGACCCGGCCCAGGTGCCCGACGCCTACTCGCGCGAGATCATCGACAACATCATCGAGCCGCCGCTGCGCTACGACCTGCTCGCGCGCCCGGCGAAGCTGCGCCTGGCCACCGCGGCGGCGCTGCCCGAGATGTCGGCCGACTTCCGCGAGCTCACGCTGAAGATCCGTCCCGGCATCTTCTTCGCCGACGACCCGGCCTTCCACGGGCGGGCGCGCGAGCTCACCGCGCTGGACTACGCCTACACGCTCAAGCGCCACTTCGACCCGCGCCTGCACAGCGTGGCCTACGCCGACCTGCGCGACGACGACATCCTCGGCCTGCAGGCGCTGCGCGAGCGCGCGGCCGGCCGCGACACGCCGTTCGACTACGACGCGCCGGTGGAGGGCCTGCGCGTCGTCGACCGCTACACGCTGCGCATCCGCTTCGGCCATCCCAGCCCGCGCTTCCCGCTCAAGCTGGCCGAATCGGTCTACGCCGGCGCGATCGCGCGCGAGGTGGCCGAGATGTACGGCGACTCGATCATGGAGCACCCGGTGGGCACCGGCCCGTACCGGCTCGCGGAGTGGCGCCGGTCGTCGTTCATCGCGCTGGAGCGCAACCCGCGCTTCCGCGACGAGTTCTACGACGAGCAGCCCGCCGCCGACGACGCCGAGGGCCAGGCGCTGGCGGCGCGCCTGCACGGCCGGCGCGAGCCCATGATCGCCCGCGTGGAGGTGTCCATCATCGAGGAGCCGCAGCCCTCGTGGCTCGCCTACCTGGGCGGCGCGTTCGACCTGACGCTGGTGCCCTACGAGTTCGCCGCCACCGCCGCGCCCGGCGGCCGCCTCGCGCCCAACCTGGCCCGGCGCGGCATGCAGCTCCACCTGGTGCCGCAGCCCGACGTGCTCTACACCTACTTCAACATGGAGGACCCGGTGGTGGGCGGCTACACGCCCGAGCGTGTGGCGCTGCGGCGGGCGATCTCGCTGGGCTACGACAACGCCGAGGAGATCCGCCTGCTGCGCAAGCCGCTGGCCATTCCCGCGCAGGGGCTGGTGGCGCCGCTGGTGGCCGGCTACGACCCGGCCTGGCGCAGCAGCATGAACGACTACGACCCGGTGCGGGCGCGCGCGCTGCTGGACCTGTACGGCTACGTCGACATCGACGGCGACGGCTACCGCGAGACGCCCGGCGGCGGCGCCTTGGTGCTGCACATGGCCACGCAGCCCGACACCGCCGCGCGCCAGCTGAACGAGCTGTGGCGCAAGAAGATGGCCGCGATCGGCATCCGCATCGTGTTCGAGCGCCGCCAGTGGCCCGAGCAGATGAAGCAGTCGCGCGCGGGCCGTCTGCAGATGTGGACGCTGGGCGCGTCGTCCGACGCGCCCGATCCCGAGGACCTGCTGGCGCTAGCCTACGGCCCGGGCAAGGGCGAGGGCAACTGGTCGCGCTTCGACCTGCCCGAGTACAACGCGGCGTTCCGCAAGATCCACGAACTGCCCGACGGCCCCGAGCGCGCGGCGGCCATCCTGCAGGCGCAGAAGCTGCTGCTCGCCTGGATGCCGATGAAGACCCACCTGCACCGCGTGCGGCTGGTGCTGTCGCAGCCGTGGCTGGAGGGCTACCCGGCCAACCCGTTCGTGAGCGGCTGGTGGCGCTTCCTCGACATCGATCCGGCGCGGCGCGTGGCCACGCCCTGAAGGGTTTTGCCCAAAAGAGGCGAAAGTCGACTCTTGTAAGGCCGAAGTCCTCGGCCTACATTCGCGCAGTCGGCCCGCAGGGGTCGCGCGACGGAGGCAGGAGACGATGAGCCGCAGTGGGACGGATTCCCGATCCGCGACGACCTGGGCGCCGAGTACGACGCGCCGGTGTGGGCGGACGACGGCGCGAACCTGACATGAGCTCCGTGGCCGTGTCCTTCGACGAGGTCGTCAAGGCCTTCGGGCCGGTGCGCGTGCTGCATGGCGTGAGCTTCGATCTCGCGCCGGGGCATGTGGTCGGCCTGCTGGGCGAGAACGGCGCGGGCAAGAGCACGCTGATGAAGATCCTGTCGGGCTACGAGGCGCCGACGTCCGGGCACGTGGTGATCGACGGCGCGCCGGCGCGTTTCGACGGCCCGCGCGCGGCCGAGGCGCGCGGCATCGTGATGATCCACCAGGAGTTCGCGCTCGCGGAAGACCTGACGATCGCGCAGAACGTCTTCCTGGGCCACGAGCTCCAGCGCGGCTGGTGGCTGGACGACCGGGCGATGCGGGCCGAGACGGCCCGGGTGCTCGGGCTGGTCGGCCTGGACGCCGCGCCCGACACGCCGGTGCGCGACCTCATCGTGGCCGAGAAGCAGCTGGTGGAGATCGCCAAGGCGCTGCAGCGCGACGCCCGCGTGCTGGTGATGGACGAGCCCACCGCCACGCTCACGCCCGGCGAGACCGAGCGCCTGTTCGCGCTGATCGCGCAGCTGAAGGCCGACGGCGTGACCGTGGTCTACATCTCGCACAAGCTCGACGAGATCGAGCGCATCACCGACGACGTGGTGGTGATGCGCGACGGCCGCTTCGTCGCGCGCGAGCCCACGAGCGCGCTGACGCGGCGCCAGATGGCCAACCTGATGGTGGGCCGCGAGCTGAGCGACCTTTATCCCGACAAGGATCCGGCGCCGCGGGCCGCGCCGCTGCTGCGCGTGCGCGGCCTCACGGTGCCGGGCTGGGCGCGTGACGTTGACTTCGACGTGGCGCCGGGCGAGATCCTCGGCTTCGCGGGGCTCGTCGGCGCCGGGCGCACGGAGATGTTCGAAGGCCTGCTGGGCCTGCGCCCGCACAGCGTCGGTGTGCTGGAGCTGGACGGCCGGCCGCTGCGCATCCGCAACCCGCGCGACGCCGCGCGCCAGGGCCTCACCTACCTCAGCGAGGATCGCAAGGGCAAGGGCCTGCACGTGCGCTTCGGCCTGGCGGAGAACCTGACGCTGATGGCGCTGCGGCGCTACGCGACGCCGTGGCTGGATCCGTCGGCGGAGCGCGCGGCGCTGAAGGCGGCGGTGGACGAGTTCGGCCTGCGCACCGGCTCGCTGGACATCCCGGCGTCGTCGCTGTCGGGCGGCAACCAGCAGAAGCTCGCGCTCGCCAAGGTGCTGCATCCCGACCCGCGCGTGGTGGTGCTGGACGAGCCCACGCGCGGCGTCGACGTGGGCGCCAAGCGCGACATCTACTTCCTGATCCAGCGGCTCGCGCGCGCCGGCAAGGGCGTCGTCGTCATCTCGTCGGAGCTGGTGGAGCTGATCGGCATCTGCCACCGCATCGTGGTGATGCGGGCCGGCGCGCCGCAGGCCACGCTGTCCGCGGATCAACTCACCGAGGAGGCCCTGATTGCCCACGCCACCGGAATCCACTGAAGCCGCGGAGGGCGCCGGCGCGCGGGCGCGTCACGCATGGGCGCGCCTGGGCGGGCTCGGCCCCGTCGTGGGCCTGGTCGCGCTGTGCATCGCGGGCTTCGCGCTGAACCACGACTTCGCCACGCTCGACAACGCGATGAACGTGCTCACGCGCACGGCGTTCATCGGCATCATCGCGGTGGGCATGTGCTTCGTGATCGTCAGCGGGGGCATCGACCTGTCGGTGGGCTCGATGGCCGCGCTGATCGCCGGCGGCGTCATCCTGCTGATGAACGCGCTCGGCAGGCATCACGTGCCGCCCACGCTGGCCGTGGCGGCCGGCGCGGGCTTCGCCGTGCTGCTGGGCGCGCTGTTCGGGCTCGCCCACGGGCTGCTCATCACGCGCGGCCGCATCGAGCCCTTCATCGTGACGCTGGGCACGCTGGGCATCTTCCGCGCGACGCTCACGTGGCTGTCGGACGGCGGCGCCATCACGCTGGACAACGACCTGGCCGATGCCTACGCGCCGGTCTACTACGCGTCGCTGCTGGGCGTGCCCGTGCCGGTATGGGTGTTCCTGCTGGTGGCCGTGGTGGGCGCGGCCATCCTCAACCGCACCGCCTTCGGGCGCTACGTGCAGGCCGTCGGCTCCAACGAGCAGGTGGCGCGCTACGCCGCCGTCGACGTCGACTTCACCAAGACCGTCACCTACGTGCTGCTGGGCGCCTGCGTGGGCGCGGCCACGCTGCTGTACGTGCCGCGCCTGGGCTCGGCGTCGCCCACCACCGGGCTGCTGTGGGAGCTGGAGGCGATCGCGTCGGTGATCGTCGGCGGCACGGCGCTCAAGGGCGGCTCGGGCAGCGTGGTGGGCACCGTCGTCGGCGCGATCCTGCTGTCCGTGATCAGCAATATCCTCAACCTCACCAGCATCATCAGCGTGTACCTCAACGCGGCGGTGCAGGGCGGCGTGATCATCGTGGTGGCGTTCATGCAGCGGCGCCGGCGCTAGTTTTCCTCGCGGCGACGAGCCGCATCCCTTCCTTCCACAACGACAGGAGACCAGCATGAAAGCTATCCATCGCAGACTCGTCCTCGCGCTCGGCGCGGCCGGCCTGGCACTGGGCGCGCCGTTCGCCGCCTTCGCGCAGAACAAGGTCAACCTCGGCGTGGCCATCCCGTCGGCCGACCACGGCTTCACCGGCGGCATCGTCTGGTGGGCCAACGAGGCCAGGAAAGAGCTGGAGAAGAAGTACCCCGACCTCAAGGTGACGGTGAAGACGTCCAAGGACGCGGGCGAGCAGGCCAACCAGCTGCAGGATCTGGTCACCGCCAACAAGATCAACGCGCTGGTGATCTTCCCGCACGAGTCGGCGGCGCTCACCAAGCCGGTGCAGCAGGTGCACTCCAAGGGCGTCTACGTGACCGTGGTGGACCGCGGGCTCACCGACGAGAGCGGCCAGGACGCCTACGTGGCCGGCGACAACACCGCGTTCGGCCGGGTGCCGGCCGAGTACCTCGCCAAGGCGCTGGGCGGCAAGGGCGACATCGTCGCGCTGCGCGGCATCGCCACCACGCTGGACAACGAGCGCATGGATGCGTTCACCGGCGTGATGAAGGCCTACCCCGACATCCATCTCCTCGACGCCAAGTACGCCAACTGGAACCGCGACGACGCGTTCAAGACCATGCAGGACTTCCTCACGCGCTTCAAGCACATCGACGCGGTGTGGGCGGCCGACGACGACATGGCCGTGGGCGTGCTCAAGGCCATCGACCAGGCCAAGCGCACCGACATCCGGATCGTGTTCGGCGGCGCGGGCGCCAAGGGCATGATCAAGACGCTCAAGGACGGCACCGACAAGCGCATCCAGGCCAACGTGTCGTACTCGCCCAAGTTCATCTACGACGCGATCAAGCTCACCGCCGAGGCGCGGCTGAAGGGCGAGAAGCTGCCGGCCAAGACCATCATCCCGTCGGTGCTGATCACCAAGGACAACGCGAAGGACTTCTACTTCCCCGACAGTCCGTTCTGATCCCGCTGGAGGCATTGCCATGGCACGCCCGATCACGCTGTTCACCGGCCAGTGGGCCGACCTGCCCCTGGCCGAACTGGCGCCGCTGGCCCGCAGGATGGGCTACGACGGCCTGGAGCTGGCCTGCTGGGGCGATCACTTCGACGTCGCGCAGGCGCTCGCCTCGCCGCAGTACGTGCGCGACAAGCGGGCGTTGCTGGCCGCGCACGGCCTGCAGTGCTTCGCGATCGGCAACCACCTGGTGGGCCAGGCGGTGTGCGACCTGATCGACGCGCGCCACGAGTCCATCCTGCCGGCGCGCGTGTGGGGCGACGGCGATCCCGAAGGGGTTCGCCAACGTGCGGCCCGAGAACTGCAGGACACCGCGCGCGCTGCCCAGGCCTTCGGCGTGAAGACTGTCACGGGCTTCACCGGCTCGTCGATCTGGCACGCCAGCTACGCGTTCCCGCCCACCACGCAGGCGTTCTGGGACGCGGGCTTCGCCGACTTCGCGCGCCGCTTCACGCCCATCCTCGACGTGTTCGACGGGGTCGGCGTGAACTTCGCGCTGGAGGTGCATCCCACCGAGATCGCGTTCGACATCGCCACCAGCGAGCGCGCGATCGCCGCCGTGAACGGCCACCGCCGCTTCGGCTTCAACTTCGACCCCAGCCACCTCGGCTACCAGGGCGTCGACTACATCCGCTTCATCCGCGGGTTCGGGCCGCGCATCTTCAACGCCCACATGAAGGACGTGTGGTGGGGCAAGGGCGACGGCAGCGTCGGCACCTTTGGCGGCCACACCAGCTTCGGCGATCCGCGCCGCACCTGGGACTTCCGCAGCGTGGGCCGCGGCATGATCGACTTCGAATCCATCATCGTCGCGCTCAACGACGTCGGCTACGCGGGGCCGCTGTCCGTGGAATGGGAGGACAGCCGCATGGACCGCGTGCACGGCGCCACCGAGAGCGCCGCGTTCTGCCGCCGCCTCGACTTCGAGCCGGCCAAGGGCGCGTTCGACGCGGTGTTCGACAAGAGCAGGCAGGGCGGCATGGCCGGGAGCGCGCCATGACCCGGCGCCTGCGCTACGCGATGGTGGGCGGCGGCCGCGACGCGTTCATCGGCGCGGTGCACCGCAGCGCGATGGCGCTCGACGGCCAGTACGAGTTCGTCGCGGGCGCGCTGTCGTCCACGCCCGGGCGCTCGCGCGCGTCGGGCGCCGACCTGGGCCTGGCCGACGACCGCAACCACGGCACGTGGCAGGAGCTGCTGGTCGACGAACTCCACCGTCCGCCGGGCGAACGCATCGACGTCGTCGTGATCGTCACCCCCAACCACCTGCACCACGACGTCGCCCACGCCTTCGTCGACGCCGGCTTCCACGTGGTCTGCGACAAGCCGCTGGTGCACACCAGCGCCCAGGCCGAGGCGCTGCGCGACCTCGTCGCCGCGCGCGGCACGCTGTTCGCCGTCACCTACAACTACACCGGCTACCCGATGGTGCGCGAGGCGCGCGAACTCGTGCGCGCCGGCGCGATCGGCGCGGTGCGCAAGGTGGTCGTCGAGTACCACCAGGGCTGGCTGGCCGGCGCGCTCGAGACGTCGAACAACAAGCAGTCGACCTGGCGCATGGATCCGGCCCAGAGCGGCCCGGCCGGCGCGATGGCCGACATCGGCTCGCACGCCGAGAACCTCGTCTCGGCGGTCACCGGACTCGAGCTGGAAAGCCTGTGCGCCGACCTCACGTCGTTCGGCGCGGGACGCGTGCTGGACGACGACGCCGGCCTGTTGCTGCGCTTCGCCGGCGGCGCGCGCGGCGTGATGTCGGCCTCGCAGATCGCCGCCGGCAACGAGAACGACCTGCGGCTGCGCGTGATGGGCGAGCGCGGCATGCTGGACTGGCGGCAGGAGGAACCCAACGTGCTCGTGCACGCGCCGATCGACGGGCCGCGGCGCATCCTCACGCGCAACTCGCCGGGACTCAGCGACGCCGCGCGGCGCGCGTGCCGGCTGCCGCCGGGGCACCCGGAGGGGTTCATCGAGGCCTTCGCCAACCTCTATCTCGGCGTCGCGGCCGACCTGCGGCTGCGCGAGTCGCAGGGCCGCGCGGCCACGAGGGAGGAGGCGGACTATCCGCGCATCGAGGATGGCGTGCGTGGCGTGCGGTTCATCGAGAAGACGATCGCGTCGTCGGCGTCGACGGCGAAGTGGACCGCCGTGCGTTGACGCTTTCGCCGTCAGCCGGCGAAGAACCGCCACTGCCCTTCGGAGACGACCTCGACCTTGCCGTCCACGACCCGGATGGCGGTCTCGTCGTCGATGGCGTACGCCGGACATCCGAGGCCGGCCGCCCACTTCTCCGCCGCGGCCATCGTGTTCTCCGGAAGCTCCGGGTTGGCCAGGTGGGGAAAGATCGAGAAGTCGACGACGCCGAGCGCCCGGTCGTCGCCGGTGATGGGCGGCGTCGATTCCACGAAATCGTTCCCGACCCGGGGCGTCATGACCATGCTGCCCGCGCTGAGGCCCACCCAGACCATCCCGGGCAGCGACTGCAGGAGGTCCGCGAGCCCCGACTGGCGCATCCAGTGGCACAGGTACGGGGCATCGCCACCGTTGACCAGCAGCACGTCCGCCTGCCGCACCCACGACTCCCAGCGCTCCCGGGCAATGCTGGGCAGCGCGGTGAGCTCGAGCACGCCCACGGACTTCCATCCCAGCTCGGTCATCGGGCAGCGCGGCTCCAGGCCGGCAATGAAGTTCCGCGCCATGGCCGGCTTGACGTGCGGGTGCCCGTAGCCGGCGGTGGGAATGCACAGCGCGTCGCAGTCGGCGATCGGCTTGCCCAGCAGTTCGAGCAGCGCGGCGCGGATGCGTGCGTTCTTGATGCCGGCGGAGGTCAGGAGGAGTTTCATGATGCCCTTGCGGAACCCGGCCCGGCGGGTCGGTCGATGAGACGACGATCGGGAAGGGCCGGATTCGACAGCGGGCGCCAGGTCAGGGCTCCCGCGCCCAGCGCCGGCAGCTCTCGAACTGGTTGCCCCAGGCGCGCTCCAGCGGCTGGTCGCCGATCTGGTTCAGCACCTCGAGCGTCGTCGGCTTGTCCTGCGCGTGGCACGCGTCGCGCGCGAAGCGGTTGAGCATGTAGCGATTGGGCCAGCGGGCCAGCCAGTCGCGGAAGCCCTGGCGCATCGTCGGCCAGTCGACGTCCGAGGTCTCGAACAGGTCGCCCGGGAAGTCGCCGCTGACGTCGTCGTAGAGGAACGCGTACATGGCCATGCCGCTGCCCGGGCGCGCGCGGCGCGCCGCCTCGCGGGCGACGGCGTCGAACAGATCCGCGCTGCCGCCCCACTTCGGCAGGCTGGCAGTGGCGAGTTCCTGGAAGCCGCTGTCGTCGGCGGGGTTGCGGGCCAGCGCGTCGAGGGCCAATGCATGCATCTGGTCGAACGGCGCAACCGCGGTGCGCCCGATCATCAACAGGTAGATGTCGGCCGTGCTCTCGTTCTTCAGCAGGGACGCGTTGCGATCGAGCTGTTCCTTCTCGAGCGCGATGTACCTGTGGAACTCCTTCATGGCCGCGGGCAGCACATGGTCGGCATAGTCGCCTCCCCGGAACGACCAGGCCCGCGCGTGCAGCGCCCGCGCATAGAGCAGCTGGGCGAGCGCGGAATTCGGGCGCTTCGACGCCCAGGCGTGCGTCAGCGCCTCCAGCTGCGCGAAGTACGGATCGGTGGCGTCGTCCCGCCCGTACACGCGCCACAAGCCCTTGCGGAACCACTGCAGGCGCGAGGTGCCGCCGTCCACGAGCTCGGTCGACTGGCGCACCGAGCGGTACAGCGCCTCGAGGCGGTCGAAGTCGCCGTACCAGAACGCCATGGCCGCGTCGTCGGCGATGCGCGAGGAGACGCCGTCGACCAGCGGGCTCGACGCGGACGGCGCGGGCGCCGACGCGGTGGTGATCGTGGCGAGCGCGGGTGGGATCAGCGCGGCCAGCAGCAGGCCGGCGGCGGCGCGGCGGAGCCGGGTCGAGAGTGGGCGATTCATTGCAGCTTCCAATTGAGGCGCAGGGCCACCGGCTTCGGCGCGCTGCCGTCGGCCGGCGGGACGACCGGCTTGAACTGCCGTGGCGCGCCCGCGATGCTCGCGGCGTCCAGCAAGGTCTCGAAGGCGACGGGCGGGTTGTCCGTGACACCGGGCACGACCAGCTGCCGGCCGGTGACGCGGGCCGACGCGAAGCGGCCGCCGGCGTCGAGGGTCACCCGCACCTCCACCCAGCCCGTGACTTCCCACATCGAGGCCACCGGCGGGTAGGCCGCGGGATCGGCGTTCTTGTCGGCGCCCGGTAGACGCTGCGACCAGTCCTCGGCCGTCTTCATCGTCGCGTAGCGCCAGGACACCAGCGCCGCGGTCGGCGGATCGCCGCGATGCAGCGCGCGCGCCAGGCCCCATTGCTGCAGGGCGCATTCCACGTCGCTTCCGTCGTGGGCGAGCTGGCCCTTGAAGGCGGCATCGGCGAGCAGGGGCGGCATGGCCACGTCCGGCACCGTCCGCCCGCTGCGCAGGCGAGCGATCTCGTCGGCCGCCTCCTCGGACAGGGAGCGCTCGGGCGGCGGCGCCAGCGCGTCCCGGTGCGTGCCCCAATGCGCGAGCAACGTGCGCTCGCCGGCGAGCAGCACGGGGCGGTCCGCCGCGGGCACCGCCTGGAACCACGTCATCAGCGTGCCCATGTAGTTGTCGCGGGGCGGCCGGTCGCAGATGCCGGGGCGCAGGAGGGCGCGGGCCAGCGCGGCGTCGTAGTCGGCGCCGGGGCTCTCGAGCCGCCACAGCGCCAGCTCGTTGACGACGCGGTTGTGGATGGCGCGATCGAGCGTGCCGGGCTTCAGGCCGACGCCTTGTCGCGCGCGCTCCTCGGCGATCCATGCCGGCACCAGCGTGCGAAGGCGCTCGACATGCTCGCGGACGAGGCCGGCCATGGCGTCGCGCAGCGGCGGATCGATGTCCGGCGTCGTGGGCACCTGCAGCACCCGGGCCATCCAGGCAACTGAACCGTCGGCCATCTGCCGGTCCGCGGCGGCGGTCGCGCCCTCCGCGAGGCAAGACGCCGCGATGGCGAGGCCGGCCAGGAGGACGGCGACGGCGCGAGACCTGTTGTTCATGTTGCTTCCTGTGTGCGGCGCCGATGTTGCCACGACTCGCACCGCCTGCGCGCGCCGTCGCGACGACAATGCCCGGATGACCGACGAAGAACTCGCGCCCCGCGCCGGCCCGCTGGCCGCCGCCCACCGCTGGATCGCCGTGCTCGTGCTGGGCTTCGCCTCGGGCCTGCCGCTGGCGCTCACGGGGCTCGCGATGCAGGCCTGGCTCACGATGGACGGGCTCGATCTGGCGGCCATCGGCTTCCTCACGCTGATCGGCATCCCCTACACGTTCAAGTTCCTGTGGGCGCCGCTGATGGATCGCGTCGACCTGCCGTTGCTCGGTCGCCGCCGCGGCTGGGTCGTGTTCACGCAGGCGCTGCTGGCCGTGGCGCTGTTCGGGCTGGCCGACGTCTCGCCCGTGCTGGCGCTGCCGCTGTTCGCCGCGCTGGGCGTGGTGGTGGCGTTCGTGAGCGCGTCGCAGGACATCGTCGTCGACGCCTACCGCGTGGACCTGCTGCCGGCGCGCGAGCGCGGCGTCGGCGCGTCGCTGTTCGTGATGGGCTACCGGCTCGCGATGATCCTGTCGGGCGGCGTGGCGCTGATCTGGACGGACGCGGTCGACGGCATCGGCATGACCTGGCCGGAGGTCTACCGCCTGATGGCCGGGATCATGGCGGGCCTGGCGGTGTTCTCCGCGTTCGCGCTGCCGCGCCTCGCGCAGCCGCCCGCGCGCGTGCGGGACGCGTCGCGCGCGCCGGTGCGCCAGGATCTCGTCGGCTTCCTCGCGGTGCTGGTGGCGGTGGCCGCGGGCGTCGTGTTCACCCAGCGCCTGGGCGGCCCCATCGCCGGCTGGCTGCTGTCGCCGTGGTTCGGCGACGCGGTGGCCAGGGGCTCGCTGCAGGCCAAGTGGGTTGACCTGCTGGCGCTGCTGCTGGGCCTGGCGGCGACGTTGCCGCTGGCCGGCTTCGCGGCCCGCAAGGCGCGCTTCCAGACGCTGCTGGCGGGCCTGGATTCCTACTTCAGCCAGCCGCGCGCCTGGGCGTTCCTCGCGTTCATCGTGTTCTACAAGCTCACCGATGCCTTCCAGCTGTCGCTGCTGACGCCCTTCCTGCTCAAGGGCATGGCCTTCGGCCCGGCGGAGGTGGGCGTGGTCAACAAGCTGATCGGCCTGCTGCTGACGGTGTTCGGCGCGCTGCTGGGCGGGCTGGTGATGCTGCGCCTGCGGCTGGTGTGGTCGCTGTTCGTGTTCGGGCTGCTGCAGATGTCCAGCAGCCTCGCGTTCTGGTGGCTGGCCGTGCACGGCAAGGGCCAGATGGGCGGCTGGCTGATCCCGGCGTTCGACTTCGGCTTCGTCAAGCTGCTGCACCCGACGCTGGTGGACGGCGGCCTGCTGATGGCGGTGGCCAGCGAGAACCTGGCCAGCGGCATGGGCACCGCGGCCTTCCTCGCGTTCCTGATGAGCCTGACCAACCAGCGCTTCAGTGCCACGCAGTTCGCGCTGCTGTCGGCGTTCCAGTCGGTGGGCCGCGTCTGGATCGGCCCGCTGGCGGGCGTGCTGGCCGAGGCCATCGGCTGGCCCGCATTCTTCCTCGTCGCCATCGCGATGGGCGTGCCCGCGCTGCTCATGCTGTGGAAGCTGTGGCGCCCCATCGACGTGCTGGACGTGCGCCCTCAGGCCTCTTGAATCGCCGGCGAACGCATTCACCTGCGGCACAGTCCTCGTGCACGATCCCGTCTTGAAACCGCTGTCTTCCGATCTTCCCGCCGACCCGGCGCGCCGCCGCCTGCTCGCGGCGTCCGCCGCCGGCGCCGCGCTGGCGCTGCCCGGCGCCGCGGCGCTGGCCCAGCCGCGCGAGGGTGTGCAGGTGGGCCCGCGCTCGTCGTTCGAATCGCTGGTGCCGGCCTCCGAGATCGAGGCCGAAGCCGCGCGCGGCTACCGCGACATGCTGGCCCAGGCGCGCGCCAGGCACCTGCTGGCTGAGCCCGTGCACCCGCAGCTCAGGCGCCTGGTCTACATCTCCACGCGCCTGCGCCCGTTCGCGGGCATGTGGAACGAGCGCGCCGTGGGCTGGCAGTGGGAGGTCAACCTCATCGGCTCGCCGCAGGTCAACGCGTTCTGCATGCCGGGTGGCAAGATCGCGTTCTTCTGGGGCATCCTCACCAAGCTGAAGCTCACCGACGACGAGGTGGCGATGGTGATGGGCCACGAGATGACCCACGCGCTGCGCGAGCACGGGCGCGCGCAGATCGGCAAGGAGGTGGCCACCCAGGGCACCATCTCGCTGCTGGCCGGCCTGTTCGGCTGGGGCATGGCCGGGCGCCAGATGGCCGGCGTGGGCGGACGCCTGCTCACGCTGAAGTACAGCCGCGACGACGAGACCGAGGCCGACCTGATCGGTCTGGAACTGGCCGCGCGTGCAGGCTATGACCCGCGCTCCGCGCTGTCGCTGTGGCAGAAGATGGCGGCGGCCAGCAAGGGCGCGCCGCCGGCCTTCCTGTCCGACCACCCGTCCAGCCCGGACCGGCTGCGCACCATCGCGGCCAACATCCCGCGCGTGCAGGGCCTGTACGACCGCGCACCGAAGCCGGACGTTCGATATGGGCCGCCGATGACAGGCGGAAATTCCGGCAAGGGCTGACCTTGCGGCGGCCTGAAGAGGTGCGACCTCCCTCGGGCCAACTCGGTGCATTCGTCCGATTCCACGCCGTTTCCAGCTCGACATTAGGGGGGGAGCGCGCAGGGAGGTATGCACGTTGCCCCTGAGGGCCGTGACCTCGGTGCTCCTGGCGCTCGCGGGTCCGATGAATCCTGTCGCATGGGGCGGCGGACCAAACTTTTCGGAGTACCAGCAATGACTTCCCAACATGACCAGACCGGCCGTCACGACCAGCACAATCAGGCTGGCGCGCAGGGCCAGCAAGGCGCCCAACCGAGCGGCGGCCGCGGCTTCGCCGGCATGGATCGCGAGCGCCAGCGCGAGATCGCGAGCCAGGGCGGCCGCGCCGCGCACGCCAGCGGCAACGCCCACCAGTTCACGTCGGAAGAGGCGCGCGCCGCGGGTTCCAAGCGCCATGCGAACAACGCATCGCGCGCCGCCGCGGCCGCCAATCCCAACGCGCCCAAGAGCGATTCGTCCCTGAGCTGACGCGGTCCGTCGACCCGCGTCGGGGCGGGTCGACCGACCAGGTTTGCTGCAAACGCTACAGCAAAGCGCGGGCTCGTCTCGCGCTTTTGCATTTCCGGGCCGCCCGCGAGGCGGCCCTCGCCTGTGAGGATTCGTAAAGTCCTCGCCCCCCGCAGGGCACGAATGATAGGACGTCGTAACTCCGGATGCTTATCATTCGGCGATGCACATCGCCCTGATCGCGCACGACGCCAAGAAAGACCTGATGGTCACGCTCGCCCGTGACTTCGCCCCGTTCCTTTCCCGCTGCCACGTGATGGCCACCGGCACCACCGGCTCGCGCCTGATCGCCGAGGCCGGCATCGAGGTGGAACGCCTGCTCAGTGGCCCGCTGGGCGGCGACCTGCAGATCGGCGCCCGCCTGGCCGAGGGCCGGGTCGACGCGGTGATCTTCCTGCGCGATCCGATGACGCCGCAGCCGCACGAGCCGGACATCAACGCCCTCGTGCGCGCGTGCGACGTGCACGACGTCGTCTGCGCCACCAACGAGTCCAGCGCCCGCCACGTGATGAAGGCGCTGGCCGAGGAACTGGCGGCGCGGACCGCCTGAGGCCTGCATTCAGCCTCACGGGCCACAATCGTTGCGCGACGCAGCGGTGCGTCGGTGCAGAGGAATCGATGATCCCGTCCCCATCCGTCCGGCGCGGCGTGCGCGCCGCCGCCGCCGCGGCCGCCCTGGCCGCCGTCGCGGCATGCGGTGGCGGCGGTTCCGGCAGCACCACCACGACGACGTATGTCGACGCGAACACCTATTCGGCGGCCGCCGGCGCCTCGCTGTCCACACCCAACGAGAACACCGCCGTCACGCACCGTTCGCTGACCCTGAACGGCACGGCCATCGCCTACACGGCCACCGCCGGCCACCTGTCGGCGCTGTCGTCCAGCCAGGCGCCGGAGGCGTCGATCTTCTACGTGGCCTACACGGCGGACGGCGCGGCGGCGGCCACGCGGCCCGTCACCTTCTTCTTCAACGGCGGCCCGGGCTCGGCCACCGCGTGGCTGCACCTGGGCTCGTTCGCGCCCAGGCGCCTGGTCACCGGCGTTCCGGCCACCACGCAGGCGCTGCCCTTCCCGTACGTGGACAACGCCGAGAGCCTGATCGACACGTCCGACCTGGTCTTCGTGGACGCGGTGGGCACCGGGCTTTCCGAGGCCATCGCGCCCAACACCAACCAGACGTGGTGGGGCGTCGACCAGGACGCGGCGGTGCTGCGCGACTTCGTCCAGCGCTGGCTCGGCGTGAACGGCCGCACCGCCGCGCCGCTGTTCCTGTACGGCGAGTCCTACGGCACCACCCGCGTGCCGGTGCTCACACGCCTGCTCGAGACCGCCGGCCGGCGCGTCAACGGCGTGGTGGAGCTCTCGTCCATCCTCGACTACAACAGCAACTGCTCGGTCGAGGGCGGCGCGCCCACGGTCGACTGCGCGGGCTTCCTGCCCAGCTACTCCGCGGTCGGTTCCTGGTATCACCTGGCCACGGCGGTCGCGTCGGACTCCGACGCCGACATCGCCACGGTCACCCGCTACGCCGACTCGACATACGCCCCCGACGCCGCCACCTGGCTCGCCAGCGGCGCGTTGCCGCCGGCCGACCACGTGGCGGCGCTGGCCGCGTTCACGGGCCTGTCCGCCGCGATCTGGGACCAGCGCTTCGACATGGACTACGACACGTTCCGCCACCACCTGATCGCCAACACCACGCTGGGCGTCTACGACGGCCGCGTGTCGGCGCTGGTCGGCTCGCCGCTGGACGCCGCCGACGAGCCGTCCAACAGCTTCGTGGAGCCCGGGTTCACCGCCGCCATCAAGACGGTGCTGCCCGACGAGCTGGGCTTCACCACGCCGTCCACCTACGTGCTTTCCAGCGACGCGATCGACACCTGGAACTTCTCCCACAACGGCCGTTCCATGCCCGACGTGGTGCCCGATCTGAGCGCCGCGCTGAGCCTCGACCCGTCGCTGAAGATCCTGTTCCTGGGCGGCCACCACGACCTGATCACGCCGTTCCACCAGACCGAGCTCGACGTCGCGCGCCTGCCCGCCGGCGCGCCCGTGACGCTGCACTTCCATCCGGGCGGCCACATGACCTACCTCGACGACGGCTCGCGCCCGTTGATGAAGGCCGAGCTGGTGGCCTTCTACGCCTCGGCGACGGGAGCCCCGTGATGCGCGCGACGACCTTGTTCATGACGCTGTGGGCCACGGCCACGCTGGCCCAGGCCGCGCCACACCTCGACCCGGGCGCGCCGCCGCTGGCGACGCAACAGGCCGCCCAGGCCGAGAACCGCGCGCGACCGGCCTCGGTGGGTGCCACGCTGCAATCCGACGCCGAGCGCGCCCTGCGCGCCAGCTTCGATGCCGCCGACACCGCGCACCGCGGCACGCTCTCGCGCGAAGAGGCGCAGGCGGGCGGCTTCGGCTGGATCGCCAACCACTTCGACGCGATCGACACGCGGCGCGCCGGCCGCGTGAGCTTCGACGACGTGAAGCGCTACCTGGCGCTGCGCGACGCGGGAACGGCGACGAAGTAGTCTAGGGCCTGTTCACACTAAATGCGTGCCCGCGTGACCGCCAGAAAGCCCGCCTTCAAGGCGCGAGCGCGCCGACGTGGTGGCGCCACGGCAAGCGCTCGCAACGCGGAAGGCGGGCTTTCTGGCGGATCACCCGTAGGGCCGGCTGCCTGCGAAGCCCCAGGCGTCGTTGGCCGCTCCTTGCGGGCGTCCAGCCCGCCGCGTCGCGGCCGTCTAGCCTGGGGCTTCGCAGGCAGCCGGCGCGGGCACGCATTTAGTGTGAACAGGCCCTAGTGGGCTGTAACGATTGATTCGGGAGTGATGCGTCGGGCGATGTCGAAGTACTTCCACTTCACCGGCTTGGGCTGCTTGTTGTAATGACGGATGTAGCGCATCAACTTCCGTTTGAGGTCGGGC
>Ga0210384_10001935_pt1 | contig 26507 bp, 23 predicted proteins | sample IncBWH2MmetaG_FD_160574 | JGI IMG/M metagenome (GOLD analysis project Ga0210384, IMG submission 160574) | Forest soil microbial communities from Barre Woods Harvard Forest LTER site, Petersham, Massachusetts, United States - Inc-BW-H-2-M | ecosystem: Environmental > Terrestrial > Soil >...
CCCAGATAAGACGACTCGCCTGGCGCGGCTGCCTCTAAACTGAAGACAATATGCAAGCTGTGCCGGTCGGACACCGTCCAGACTTGCGGTAATTTGACAAGTGTATTGCGAGGATAGTCAGGAGATGGCTCGGTGTTGAGGGCTTGTCCATCCCACGTCAGCTCGACATTCGAGGATTTGAAGCGGCGCTTTGCGGGCAGCCGCAGCTCCAGCACGGAAAGCGGCAGTGTGCCGTTATTGGTGAGCTCGTAGCTGGACTTAATAGCGATATGCGGAGGCGGCCCGGGTTCAAAATGTACCTCGATGTCTTGCTTGTTGATGATGTATCCGGGGCCGAAAGATGATGTGCATCCGGCGACAAAACTGCAGCTAGCGACTAAAAGAAATGGCAATGCGCGAAAGCTAAAGGTGGATCTCAACTCTTCGATTGTAGCGAGGATTCGAGTCCGGCAAAAGGCGGGCTCGTGGCCACCATCACTTTAGCTGCGCCATTTTGGCTGAGGATAATCCCTGTTAACGGGGTCTGCGGCCGCGGATACGAACAAACCCGGTGCCGTTGTGATTTCGCGTGGTCTCACGCGCCAGTACTTCTTTGTCCGCTTGGTCGTCGTCCATTCCCCGGTTGATGCGTTGAAGGATTTGGGTTTCCGTCAGGCCGGTATTTTTCAAACGCGCAATCTCTGCGCTTGAAAGTGTCGGCTGATCCTGAAGGCGCCGTTGCATGACAGTTTGCACTGTTGAATCCGACAATCCAATCAGGCGCAAGGTGACCGCGTCGCCGCTAAGTGTATCGAGTTTATCGACGCTCGCGATCTGTAGAATCTGCGGCTCGCGGAAACCCGCCCCAGCCAGGCTGGTCACTGCCTCGGCGCTGGCAAAAAAATGTTGATGCTGATGAGCGTCGCTCACCAGTGTTACGCAGGTGTAATCGGTGATTCCCGCGCGCTTGGCACTCACGAGCTGTAGCGTTTCGGCATCGGAGGTATCCAATTTCTTCAATTGCTCGATGCTTGCCGAAGACATCCCCGCGTTCACCACTGGCCGATAATCGGTTAACAGGTGACCCCTGCAGCCGCTTGAAAGCGCCAAAGCGCAAGCCATGACCAGCGCCAGCAACGACAGGTTAGTCGGCACGAGTCGAACGCGTGCGCGCCACGAGTGCAAATTGCGGTGAAGAACCATGATTCAATTGTATCGGGGCGGGTAGGCGCTAATTGGCGTCAATCAGAAGGTGTGTAGTGGGAGATACCCGTCTAAAGGACAGGTAGGTGATACGGTCCTTCCGCAGCATCAAATCGAAGTAGCTCAGGTCGTTTGATAAACGCGTTCGACGCCGTAAACCGCGGCAATCTTGCGAATGTTCACCAGGATGGTTTCCAGTTGGCGACGGTCCACGATTTCCAGGCTGGCATCAATCCGCGCGTTTACACCATCCGGGCGGCTGACCAGGTTTCGGATGTTCGAACCGGCTCCACTGATCACCGTGGTGATGTCGGCGAGCAATCCAGCGCGATCGCGTGCACGAATCTGGAGCTCCACCGGGAAGGTTGCGGCATTCTCGCCACCCCACTCTACGGCTATGCGACGCTCCGTTTGATAAAGCAGATTCTGCACGTTGGGGCACGTGCGGGTGTGAACCGCGACACCGCGGCCGCGCGTTATGTACCCAACGATTTCATCACCCGGAATGGGGTTGCAACACTTGGCGCGATAAACCAACAAGTCGTCATGCCCTTTAACGATAAGCGGCGCCTCACCGAAACCCAGCATGCGTTTGACGGTTTTAACCAGCGTCGGCTTGGCATCGGGCGCCTCGATTTGCGTGGCCTTGACCGGCTCGCCAAGCACGCGGGTCAGAATCTGCCGCGCAGAATATTTCCCAAAGCCTACGGCGGCATACAAATCGTCAATTTTCGAAAGGCCGTGATCGGTGGCCACCTTCAACATATCCGCTTCTGGAATTTTCTTCAGGCTGCGATCGAAGTGGCGTGCTTCATTTTCAAGGAGCTTGCGCCCCATCTCGGTCGCTTCTTCGCGCTCTTCGAGATTGATCCAATGCCGAATTTTGCTTTTGGCGTGCGAACTCTTTACGAAGCTCAGCCAGTCGCGGTTGGGGTGGTGGCCCTTCTGAGTCAGAATCTCCACCACATCGCCGCTGGTGATTTCCTGACGCAGCGAGACCATCTGGCCGTTTACCTTCGCTCCGGTGCATTGATGCCCAACTTCAGTGTGCACGGCATAGGCGAAATCCACCGGCGTGGCCCCGCGCGGCAGCTCCAGCACGCGGCCTTTGGGAGTGAAGGCATAAACCTCCACGGGCGCGAAATCCACCTTTAAGGTTGATAAGAAATCGCCAGGCTCTTCCAGCTCCTGCGACCACTCGATCAATTGCCGCATCCACGTGAGGCGCTGGTTCTCGTCCTCCGATCCAGGCTTTCCACCTTTGTACTTCCAATGGGCCGCGACGCCTTCTTCCGCGATGCGATGCATTTCCTGGGTCCGAATTTGTACTTCCAGCGGCTGTCCACCATGCAGCACGGTGGTGTGCAGCGATTGATAAAGATTTGGGCGCGCCATCGCGATGTAATCCTTGAATCGTCCAGGTACCGGATGCCAGATGTGATGCACTACTCCAAGAGCGGCATAACAATTGCGCTCGCTGTCGGTAATTACGCGCACTGCCAGCAAGTCATAAACCTGCTCCAGTTCGCGTTCCTGACGCACCAGTTTACGATGCAGAGAATAAAGTCCCTTGACGCGAGCTTCCAGCTCCGCTGGGATTCCGCTCTCCACTAATTTGGTCTGGATAGTCTGCTGCACTTCTTCCAGGAATTCCCGATGCATGTCGGACTTTTCAGCGACTTCCTTCTGTAGCCTCAGGAAGGATTCCGGCTCAAGGTAGCGGAAAGATAAATCTTCGAGTTCGTTGCGAATGTTGCCCATTCCCAGGCGGTGCGCGATGGGGGCATAAATATCCAAAGTTTCGCGGGAGATGCGCTGCTGCTTGGCATTTTCGAGATATTCGAGCGTGCGCATGTTGTGCAGGCGGTCAGCCAGCTTCACCAGCACGACGCGCACATCATTCACCATGGCCAGCAGCATTTTGCGGATGTTTTCAACCTGGCGAGTTTCCGGGGCCATCATGTTCAGCCGGCTGATCTTGGTGACGCCTTCCACCAAGCGCGCGACTTCCGAGCCGAAGCGTTCTTCGATGCGCGACAAGGGGAATTCCGTGTCTTCGACCACGTCGTGCAAGAGCGCGGCCGTCAACGTCGTGGCATCCAGCCGCATGTCCGCAAGGATGTGGGCCACTTCCAGGAGGTGAGTTAAATAGGGGTCGCCGGAGCTTCGTAACTGGTCGCGGTGGCGTTCGGCGGCAATTTCATAGGCGCGCCGTACTACCCAGGGATCTTCAGAGGGGCGATTCTTGCGCAGCTTCGCCAGCAATTCCTCAAGACGCGCGTCGAGCTGCCGCTCGGTACGGTCGCGGTGGAAATGCAGCGGCAGATTGTTCGACGACGGCATAACCTATTGGATGACCTCTGAATCGTTCCGTTACAATATCGTTCTTTTAGAACATTATAGCGCAGCGCGCCCTGATAGGAGCTCTGTAGCTCCGCTCTATAGATCCGGCAGTTTGTCCTCAAGTTCGCTTGCCAATTTACTGACGTCGGTTGCATCACTGAAGCTTTTCAGCTCCTGAGCCGTCGATCCGCCCTCGATTCCCAAGCGTTGACAAATCTTGTGCTGCATTTGCAGCATGGCAGTCAATTCCTGCTCCGCCAACATTCCCACTTGCAGGTCCAGATGGGATCGTCTGTCGGCCTGCCTGGCCATGCGGTTTTGGCTGATGAGCACAAAGATAGTCAGGAGCACGCTTTCGGATGAGATCACGAGCGCCAAAATCCCAAAAGGAAATGGGTCGAAGGGTTTGACTCCCGGAATTACGTTCAGGTTGATGGCACTCCAGATCAGCGCCAGGAGAACCTGGAGCATCAGAAATGAGACGCTACCGATAAATTTGGCGACCGCGTCGCTCACGCGTTCTGCAATGGTGCGCCGGTGCAGCGCCTCGTGCTCCAGCTTAGCAATGGCATCGATGTTTAACTGCGTGGGATGCGCTGGTTCTTTACTGGTTGAGTTTTTGATGGCCATGGACACCTCCGAGAAATCGGGGGGAGAGGGAAAGTTTACCGGAAATGACCCGCCAAAGGCATTCGTGAGAATGCCCTTTGGAAATTTTCCCGCCAATACTGCCGCCATTCCTCTGGTATTCTTTGCGCCAGTATTTAAGGAGAACTGATGACGCACCGGCATGAAACCGATGTGAACCGCCAAGCCAGCGAAACGGATTCAGACTCGCTCGGTCGGCGTAAATTCCTGCGAACCTCTTCACTTGCCGCTGTAGTGGGCGCCGCGACTTTCGCCTGGCCACGCCGCTCCTACGCGGCCGCCGCGGACCTCGACGCTATCAACGCCGAAATTAGGAAAGGTCACGACGAAAGTGTGAAGCGCCTCCAGACTTGGATTCGCCAACCTTCCATCGCTGCGGAAAATCGCGGCATGAACGAAGGTTGCGAACTCACTATGAACATGCTTCGGGAAGCCGGTTTCGGTCAGGTAACCAAAGTTTCGACGGATGGCCAACCCGGCATTTTCGCGACATTCGATGCAGGTGCACCACGAACCGTCGGCTTGTATTTCATGTACGACGTAAAGCAGGCGGACCCGGCGGAATGGTCTTCTCCGCCGTTCGATGCCGCGTTGGTGGACAAGCCCGGTCTCGGCAAAGCCATTGTTGGCCGCGGAGCTGTAAATCAGAAAGGGCCGGAGGCCACCTTCCTGGCCGCTTTGCACGCGATTCGCGGAGCCGGCAAAAAACTCCCGGTCAATTTCGTTTTTGTCGCAGAGGGCGAAGAGGAAATCGGATCGCCACATTTTCCGCAAATTGTTAACCGTCCCGAGGTGCAAGCTGCGCTGCGCAAGTGCACCGGCGTCTTCATGCCTTACGCGGCGCAGGGGCTCGCCGGCGACGTCACCATGTTCCTTGGCGCAAAAGGTGTAGTGGAGCTGGAATTGACTTCCAGCGGCGAGAAATGGGGTCGCGGCCCGCGTAAAGACATCCACTCCAGCAATAAAGCCAGGGTGGACAGTCCGGCATGGCATCTTGTGGAGGCTTTGGCCACGCTGGTATCTCCCGACGGAAACGACCCAGTGATCGAAGGCTACGCCGCCAAAGCTCGTCCGCTTTCCACGACGGAAAAACAAATGGTCGCGGAAGCGGCAAAACGCTTAAGCGAAGCGGAGGCTAAGAAACTTCTAGGAGTTGAGCGTTGGGTTCACGATGTTGATTGGCAAGAAGCTCTGGAGTTACTGACATCTCGCCCGACTGTAAATATTGAAGGGCTGGTCGGCGGTTACACTGGTCCGGGCGGCAAGACCATCTTGCCTGGCAAGGCCGTCGCCAAGATGGATCTGCGGCTAGTGCCGGACATGACCGCCGCCGAAGCGCTCGCCGCTCTGAAGGCCCACCTCGCCAAACATGGCTTCGCGGATATCGATGTGCACATGAGCGGGGGTTACGATCCCACTACCACCGCCGGTGATGCCCAGATTATCCGTGCCTCCGCCGCGGTGTACCGCAAGAATGGAATCGACCCGGTGCTGCTACCCAGGCTGGCCGGTTCGTGGCCCGGCTATGTGTTCACGGGCGACCCCCTTCGCCTACCTGCCGGCCATTTTGGGCTTGGCCATGGTAATGGCGCTCATGCGCCCGACGAATATTATGTGATTGAATCGACCAACCCAAAACTACAAGGTATGGATGGAGCCGCGAGATCACACGTCGAGTTTCTGTACGAACTGGCGTCAATCGCTTAGTCTCGCAGAAAATGAAAAAGGGCATTTGTGAGAATGCCCTCTCGAGATTTTCCTGCGGATACTGTTTTCTTGTGTACTGTTATTGTCCGGGCTAGGAAGTCTGCTGCGGTTGCTCCGCGCGCTTTTGTTTAATTTCTTTAACCTTTTCGACCAAGTCGTCAGCCTGTTTCTGATAGCTGGCGCGTTCCTGGGCACTTTCCGCCATGTCGGCCTTGCGGCGGTAAAGCAAATTCAAATAAGCCATGGCATCGTCGTAATCCGGCCGGAGCTGAATGGCCTTCTGCAACGACGCGATTCCCTCGTCCACCAATTTTCCATACTTGTCGACGAACTGGGTACGGACGGCAGCCGGCAGGGGATCGCTTTCTTTGATCTGCTTATTAATATGATCTTTGTTGTACTCCGTGCGCATCTCCGCGTTGCCGCGGAATGCCTGGGTCCAATCGATAACGCCGATCCAGTAATAGGGCTCTGGATCGGTGGGCTTCAGCTCGATATGCTTCTGATGGTAAGTCTTCGATTCCTGAAACTTTTCAGGGTTGTAAGGCTGGCCGCTCATCTGAAACAGAATGGAGCCAATACCGTCAATGGCGCTCAAATTGTTCGGATCTTTTTCAAGCACGCCCTTGAATTCGTCGATGGCTGCGGTACCACGCTTGACGTTCTCGTCGGATGGTGCGCCGGGTATGTATTGGCTGGCGTACGCCGTGGCCAGATACAAACGCGCGTTGAGCAGTGATGGATCAAGCTCCTTGGCTTGTTTGAAATCCTCGACAGCGGCATCGTACTGGCCGTTTTTGAAGTTGGCGACACCTTTGTTGAGCAGGTCGCGAGCCTTGAGTTTATTGCACCCTGAACCCGTTGCCACCACAACCGCCAGCATCGCGAGCGACAAACCGCGGCGAGCGATTCGAACCGATGAAGCATAAGTCATCGAATCAACCATCCCTGTAAGGCGCGACCCTGAAAAGGTCCACGCGAGGATTCACGTCCGCCCTGCGAGGGGCATTTTCTACTTGATAATTTATTGACCTGCTTCCAGCTTGGCCGTAATCAATCCCACTTTGTCGATGCCGGATCCGCGCATGATATCGATGGCCCGCGCGACGTCCATGAACAGTACATCGTTCTCGCCTTTGACGAAAGCTACTTTCTCGGCGCGATCCTTGAATATCTGTTCCATGCGAGGACCCAGCCCGTCCCAGGTAACATCCTCGCTGTTAATTTTCAGCTTGCCGTTCTGCGCAACCTGCACTACCACAGTTTTGTCATTCAGTTCCTGATTTTGGTCCTTGTTGGGGTTAGGTTGCGGAACGAGCGCGTCCAGCCCTTTCGGCGTCAAAGGTGTAATCACCATGAAAATAATCAACAACACCAGCAAAATATCGATCAGCGGAACGACGTTCATTTCCGCCATCGCACCACCCTTACTCTCACCAACGGTCATGCCCATTGCAGATCTCCTATTTGTTGCTGAAGGCCACCTGAACCTTCGTCCATCAAGGTTCAGGGAGCGCCAAATTACTTCGTTAAGTTGACGGCTGCCTGTTTGGAGGAGGAGGCGGAGTTTCGCGGGTTTGCCTTCTCTCTGTTAGCAAGCCAAGCTGATCCACGCCCGCGGATCGAATTTCGTCTACCACTGCGACGACATCTCCGTATTTCGCACGGGCGTCACTTCGAACGTAAACGGTCTTGTCGAGCCGGTTCGCGAGGCGATCCTTGACTTGGCCGGTGATGTCTTCCTTGTTGATGGCCGTATTTCCCAGATAAATTTTGCCATCGCGAGTTACCGCCACGATTACCGCGTCGTCCTTGTCCGCGTCTTGCATATCCCGCGGGGTGTTGGCGGTGACCATATCCACGGACACGCCCTTCGTTAACATGGGCGTGACGACCATGAAGATGATCAGCAAAACCAACATGATGTCCGCCATGGGAATTACGTTTGGCGACGACATCTGCGCCCCGACTGTGGGTTTGTACGCCATGGCCAGTTACTTCCTGGCGCCGCGGCGCAGAATGAAGTAGTTGATCAATTCCATGGAGGAATTGTCCATCTCAACGTCGAAGGCTTCGACCTTATTGGTGAAGTAGTTGTAGGCCCATACCGCAGGCACGGCAACCAGCAAACCAAATGCAGTGGTTACCAAGGCTTCCGCGATACCGCCGGCCACGGCCGACAGACCAGTCGCCTTGCTGCTTTCGATTCCTTTAAACGCGTTCAGGATTCCGACCACCGTGCCGAACAGTCCCACGAATGGGGCCGTGGATCCGATGGTTGCCAGCGCTGAGAGGCCGCGCTTCATTTCCGCGTGCACGATAGCAATGGAGCGCTCCAGCCCACGCTTGGCAGCTTCGATTACGTCAGCGTCGGATACCTGCTGCGAAGCGGACTGAAACTCGGACAGACCGGTGGCGACAACCTTGGCGATATGGCTCTTCTTGTTGCGTTCCGCGATGGCGATCGCTTCATCCAGTTTGCCTTCCTTCAAGGCTCCAGCAACCTGCTGAACGAACACACGCGACTGCTTGCGTGCCGCGCTATACATCAACGCGCGATCGATCATCACACCGAAAGAATAAACGGAAAGAACAAACAAAATACCCACTACAACCCTGGGCAGGGTGCTCATCGTGGACCACATGCTCTGCAAGCTCCACGTGCTAGTTGTGTTTGCTTGGAGGAATATGGCCGCATGTACGTACAAAGTGGCTACCATTCGTATGCTCCTTAAGAGTGTTTGCTAAAACCTTTCTACTCGGCTCGAAACGCCTGCCCCATGACGGGCGCCACGCACCGTAAAGACCTGAACCGTGCAACCTGTTACTGGTTGAGAGAGAAAATTACGTCGATGGTGGTATCCACTTCGACGGGCTCACCGTTTAAAGTGGTTGCTTGATAACGCCATTGCCTCACGGCATCCAGCGCCGCCTGCACCAGAAGCGGGTGACCGGAAATCACCTCAAGCTGCTCGACCGTACCGTTTTTGGCGATGATAGCGTGCAGCCTTACGGTGCCGGAAATGCGTGTCTGGCGCGCCAGCGGCGGATACAGCGGCTGCACCTTGTTCGTCAACTTAGCCGCTTGCACCTGGCCGCCTTGGCGGATACGCGTTTGCGTCGGCTTCGGTGGTGGAGGTGCTGCGCCTACTCCGCCAATCACGCCGCCGATAACGCCGCCCATCTGGCCCCCAGCAACGCCGCCAACTACGCCACCCTGCATGCCGGACATGTCTGGGGCATCTTCTTTAATAATCTTGATGTCCTTCGGTATGACCTTCGGCGTGACTAGCTTGCCGGCGTCCATCAAGTGGACTTGCGGCTTGACGTGAACGACTTGCGCGACGGGAGGCGGCGGGGGAGGTGGCGGAGGGGGTGGCGCGACAAGGAGGGTTGCCATCATGGTCTTCGGCAGCGCCTCTGTATAGATCAGGGGTATCAGGATCAATACCGCCAGAAAAGCCACCTGGAAAACCATTGATAATACGACCGTCCAGGGCTTATTCGTTTTCTTTGGATTTGGACTCGAGACCACCATCTCGTCAAACATGGTTCCCTACCTCCTCCCGGCAGGCGCTAGACGCCCTGAGGCGCCCGAACTTGCACGGGTTTTACTACCGGCTGCAGATCCGGTACTTGTTGCAAGACCTTGGCCTCGCCAGCGATTCCACGCTACCACCAACGGTGCGGCGATGCCAAAACTGGAGTACGTTCCTACCACAATCCCTACCACTAAGGCAAAGGAGAAAGCGCGCAATACCTGCCCGCCCATCAGAAACAAAACCAGCACGGTAAGAAATGTCAGTCCGCTGGTTAAAATTGTCCGCGAAAGTGTTTGGTTGATGGACTTATTCACCACGTCCGCGAATGATTCACGCCGCAGCAAACGGTTGTTCTCCCGTATACGATCGAAAATCACGATGGTGTCATTCATCGAATATCCAACCAGTGTCAACAATGCGGCGATCACGGTCAGGGAAATTTCAAAATGGAACAGCGACAAGAATCCAATCGTGATTAAGACGTCGTGAAAAACCGCGAGGACAGCCGCAGCCCCGTAAACCCATTCGAAGCGGAATGCAATATATACCAGCATGCCTGTTAAAGCATAGAGGGTAACTAGAATTGCCTGACGCCTCAGCTCGCTGCCGACTTTAGGCCCAACAATCTCGACGTTGCGAATCGCAAAGGCCCCCAAATTGTAGTTGTCTTTCAGCGCGACAATGCCCGCGGGCGTCACGCCATTTACGTTCGAAAGCTCGTCGAAGTTCGTCAGCACGCCATTCTTATTGCGATCCCGGTAATCCAGAATCTTTTTTGCCAATTGAGAATAACGGTCACCGGCGTTGGTGCTCAGCAGCAGGGGATCACGTTGTGTCAGAAACGCGGTGAGGGAAGCGGGAGTCGCGGCATTGAAGTCCGGTTTGCCCGCGTTCGCCGTTCCATAAATGGTGTTGAGCGCGTTGATGATTTGCGTCTTGCTGACGTCCAGCGCCTGATCCCCTTGGCCTTTTTGCTCCAGGCTGATTACTACTTCGTTGGCGTTGGGATTGGCGATGTCGCTGATTGACTGGATCTCGCTGTTGCCCAGTCCCTGAGCGGCAAGCCCCGAGCGCAGGCGGTCGATGTTCGGTGGCTGTGCAAAACGCACATCCACGTTTGTTCCACCCTTAAAATCCAGGCCGTATCGAATGCCGCCTTGAGAAACAATCGAAACAATGCCTGCCAGCAGCAGCAAGCCGCTAAGCGCATAGAAGTACTTAGCCTTGCCCATCCAGTCGATATTGGGCTGTTTGAAAAGCTCGATCATGCGCGTTTTGGCTTCCCTTCCTTAGACTCCAAAGGTTTCCCGTTTGTTCCCGGTGCGGTAAGGTATACCAAACGCCGAACGAGTCTTCACTATAATCGTCGTGTTTTGTATCCAGCGAACCGTGTATTAACAGGTCCTAGTACAGTCCAAAGCTGCTTAAATACTGAGTTGCGCTTGCCTGTCCATCTTGGACAAGTGGTATTGAAAGATCGTTTTGGACACATAGATCGCCGTAAAGACGTTGGCGATCAAACCGATTGTCAGGGTAATCGCGAAACCCCGGATCGGGCCGGTGCCAAACAGGAAAAGGAAGAAGGCGGAAACCACCGTCGTGACGTGCGTGTCGATAATGGTCAGGAAGGCTTTCGCGAAACCGGACTCCACCGCAGCTGCCGCAGACTTTCCGTTGCGCAACTCTTCGCGGATGCGTTCGAAGACCAGAACGTTTGAATCAACGCCCATGCCTATCGTCAAAATGACGCCCGCGATGCCCGGCAAAGTCAGAACCGCTCCAGCCAGCGCCAGCACCGCGAGCAAAATGATCAGGTTCATGATAAGAGCCAGAACCGCATTCAGGCCTGACCAGCGGTAATAGAAGAGCATGAAAGCCATGACTACTAAAAGGCTGAGGATCGATGCCTGCACGCCGTGCCTTATGGAATCGGCGCCCAAGGATGGGCCTACAGTGCGCTCTTCAAGATACTTAATCGATGCAGGCAAAGCGCCGGCGCGCAGCACCAAGGCGAGGTCGTGAGCGGATTCCTGGCTGAAATTTCCTTCGATCATTCCAGAATCATCGATGCGCCCGTTGATCACAGGCGCGGAATACACGCGATGTTCCAGCACGATGGCCATTTGGCGGCCCTTGTTCTGTTCAGTGAAGGGCCCAAATCGTTTCGCCGCATCGCCAGACAGCGTAAAGTTTACTTCAAATTGGCCCGGATTATTGGTGTTGCGATTTTCGGTAGCGCTGCGCAAGTCGCGTCCGGTCACTACCGGTGCCCGGCTCAAAACGTACCAGCTTTCTCCAGTTTCGGGCGCGCCAGAGGCAGTGCGTCGTTCAGAGTTGCCCGGGACCAATTCGGTGTTAGGAGGGAGAACGCCTCCATGTTTGCCCAATGCATCGGATTCCGAGCTATACGGCACCGGATCCTCGACCAACTTCAATTCCAGCTGACCGCCCGCCTGAATCACGGCTTTGGCTCGGGTGGGATCGCCTTCGCCAGGCAGTTGCACGAGAATCTCGTTGTCCTTGCGGCCGTGCAGCTGGATGGTCGGCTCCGTCAAACCCAGCGCATTGATACGTCGCTCGATAGTCTCGAGTGATTGCTGCATAGTTTGATCCTGAATTTGCGCAATGGCGGCGGACCGTAAGGTAAGCATATAGCCGGAGGGATCGCCGGCAGCCGGAGACAGATCCCACACATTGCTATATTGCGCGGTGACGATGTCGCGAAATGTGGAAAGCTGCGCCGGATCGACGTTGCGCACTAGAATGTGGGTGTCATCCACGCGGCGGATTTCGTCGTAGTGAATATTCTTGGCCCGCAATTGTGCGATGAGCCGGTCGACGGTCTGGTCCGTCTCCTGAGCAATCGCTTCCTGCACCTGCACCTGAAGAATCAAGTGCGTCCCGCCCTGGAGGTCCAGGCCGAGCTTGATCTGGCGGCCGAAATTATCTTTTATGTCTTGTGGTGAGGTTGGAAATTTCGGCATGCCAATAAGCACGTAGATACAAACGAGGATGACAGCAACGATGAATAATGCTTTCCACTTCAGATTGGGATTCATGATTAAAAGATCAGCAGCATGGCCGGGTGGCGGCAAAAATTATTTGGCATCCGTTATTTTGCATCTTCCGGCGTTTCCACCTGCGCAATGGCAGACCTGGCGACGCGAATTTTTACTTGCGGGTCCGAGGCGATTTTTAGGATTACGGAGTCGCCATCAAGGCCGTTAATAGTGCCATAAATGCCGCCACTCGTGATCACCCGGTCACCCGCTTTGATGGCCGAAAGCATTTCTTGCACTTTTTTGCGCTGCCGCTGCTGCGGCATGATGACCATGAAATACATGATCGCGAACATCAATCCCAGTGGGATCAGGAAACTCGAGAAGCCCGATGCCGGGCTTGCCTGGAAAAACATAGCGACAATCATGATGATCTGTAAAACCGATCCCTTCTTTTACCTGCAGGCTTTTGACTTGAAAGCCCTTGTTCAGCCCAGAAAGCGGGACCCAGCATACCTTAAAAAAACAGGAAAATTTGCCCTGGGGCAGGCTCCCCGCGTCCATTCCCGCCATTATCTTGGATATTAGCGGCCGCGATGCGACTGCCCGCGGTCATCTTGGCGTTCGGCGCCCGGAATTAAGCGCTCCCAATTAAGCGTCTCAGCCCACCACTCAGGCCGGACCAGCCACATAGCAGGCCTGCATCTCTGCTGAGAATTTTGCGAGGTTCCCGAACTCGATAGCCTCGCGGATTTGCCGCATTATGTCAAGGTAAAAGTGGATATTGTGGTGGGTTGCTAGGATCGACGCGGTGATTTCTCCAGCCGCAAAAAGGTGGCGCAGATACGCGCGGGTGTAACGTTTGCAAACGCTGCAGCTGCACTGCGGATCGATCGGCCGGGTGTCGCTGGCATAGCGCGCGTTTTTGATCAGCACGCGGCCTTCGCTGGTATATAAACAGGCGTGCCGCGCGGCCCGCGTGGGTAACACGCAATCCATCATATCTATACCTAAGGCGACGTAGTCGGCGAGTTGCTCCGGTTTGCCCACGCCCATCAAATATCGGGGACGATCGGCGGGCAACAATGCCGTCACCTCGCCTGTCATTCCGCATGTTATGGAATGGGGTTCGCCCACCGCCAGTCCGCCCACCGCGTATCCGGAAAAATCCAGGTCAAGCAACTGCCGTGCACTCTCACGCCGCAAATCCGCAAACGTAGCTCCCTGGACGATTCCGAATTGCCACTGGCTCACGCCTGGGTACAAATTTTCATTAGCCAAAAAATGCTGCCGTGCTTGTTTGGCCCAGCGCGTTGTTCGAACTAACGCGGCTTCCGCCTTTTCTCGCGGCGCGGGCGTTTCGATGCACTCATCCAGCACCATGGCAATGTCCGAACCCAATGCGAGCTGAACTTCGACAGCTTTTTCTGGAGTCAATAAATGCTCGGAACCATCCAGATGAGATCGAAAGGTGACCCCTTCGTCGGTGACTTTTCGCAGCGCAGAAAGACTGAATACCTGATACCCGCCTGAGTCCGTCAGAATCGCTCTTTGCCAGGACATAAACTGGTGCAAGCCGCCCAGCTTTCGAATCAATTCGTGTCCCGGCCTTAGATATAGATGATAGGTGTTGGCTAGGAGGATGCTCGTGCCCAATTCCTCGAGCGCTTCGTGAGTCAAAGCCTTGATTGTTGCGGTGGTTCCCACCGGCATGAATGCCGGGGTTTCAATCTGTCCATGCGGGGTAGCGAGGCGTCCGCGGCGGGCGCCGGTCGCATCGGTCTTTTTTACTTCAAACGAAAAGTTCACCTGGGCAGTTTAGCAGCAGCCGCTGTTAAAACATTGCCCACGCCACTTTCCCCAAGACCCAAATAGCCCACATACCGAATACGGTGAGGAACGCACCGGCCGGTTTAATTTTCTTGTGATTTGCAGCGGAGAAACCGATGGCCACCAGCGCCATGGTCCATATCCAGAACAATTCGAGTGACTGCCCCAAGGCTTCAAGCCACTTCGGCGCGTCATCCGGCAAAAAGGCTGCAAGGCTGCTGGCCAGAAAATGTTCCGGGTCCACATCGCCGCGAGGTTTAATCACGAGAATGATAATTGCCAGAAGGCTGCTGATAATCAATGGGACGAACGCGTGCGAAACGATGCCAATAGCTGTTTTGAAAGTTAGGTCCGCGCCGTAAAGAAGATTAAATGCCCCCCAGTACACTAGGGTCATCACCAGAACAAACACCGCCGTGAAGATCACCCCAATTGCAAACGCGAACTGGGGCCCGTACTTCACCTGATTCTCAATCATGCGATCTTTTTGCTCTTGCGGCATTTGATCTAGCCGCGAGTTCTTGCTCATCTGTCGCTCAAAAAAACTGCGCCAATCCGTTTTCTGGGCGAGGAGTCCCGAGACCATAATACTCAGTACGCAAAGCGCGAAGAACGGCAACACCCACGTCGGACGCCGCGCAATTTCCATAAATGTCCGTTTGGGATTCACAATCACGCCAGTTATTCGACCTAGCGCAGCGGTTTCAGGCTGTGCGGGCTGGCTTTCGGGCACTGCTAATGGGTTGGTTGACATGAAGCTCCTCGTGCGATGCAGCCGCGCCAAAGGACTTCGCCGGACGTGGACGCTATCGCAATGGAAATGGCTTAAACCTGACCGACGAAGAGATTACGCCAAAAATGCCAATAAATTACCAATCAACCAAGCATTTATCAGACCGGAAGCGCCGGAACCGCGGAAAGTAGTTCGCGAGTATACTCGTGCGCCGGCTGATGCAACACCTGTTCAGTTTCGCCCACCTCGACAAATTTCCCGCCACGCATCACCGCAATACGCGTTGCGAGCTGCGCCACCACCGGCAGACTGTGCGATATAAAAACATAAGTAAGGTTAAATTCCGACTGTAATTCTCTTAATAGCAGCAACACCTGCGCCCCCACGGAAACGTCCAGCGCAGAAACCGGCTCGTCCGCCACAATCAACTTGGGTCGCAAAATCAGCGCGCGCGCAATTCCGATTCTTTGCCGCTGGCCGCCTGAAAACTCGTGCGGATAGCGGCGCAGCGCGTCCGCGCGCAGTCCCACCCGCTCCAGAATTGCTAACGTCCGCAAAGTCCGTTCGGCTTTGGAAAGCTTTGGTTCATGAATGGCCAGCGGTTCGCCAACTATTTCTCCGACACGCATGCGCGGATCAAGGGAAGCAAACGGATCTTGAAAGATCATCTGCATCTCGCGGCGTTGTGCGCGTAGTTCCGCCGCGCTAAGGGCCAGCAGATCGCGTCCTGCAAAGACAATCTCCCCGCCGTCCGGTTCTATCAACCGCAAAAGCATACGCGCCAGAGTGGTCTTGCCGCATCCGCTTTCGCCCACCACTGCAAACGTTTCGCCTGGGGTTACCTCAAACTTGACATGATCCACAGCAATAAATTGCTCATGCTTGGTAGCTCGTTTGAAGGGGCCTCCGCCGCGGCTATAATGTTTCGACAGGTCGCGCACGCTTAGAAAGCTAGAAATGAAAATCTCCAGTTAGCCTTTAATGTTCATTGCTTGGAACTCATTGCTTCAGTACAACTTCCTTAGCGACGAGGATGCAGCGTGCTGCGTGATTATGTCCGGCATCGCGCAACTCCGGCACCGCTAGTCGGCATTCCGGCAGCCGCACCGGGCAACGCGGTTCGAAGGAACATCCCGGCGGAAGCTCGGTAAGTTGCGGAACAATTCCAGGAATTGGCGAAAGCCTTCCTCGTTCAAGCGTCGGCGATGCGGCGATCAGCCCTTGCGTGTAGGGGTGTCGCGGCGTACGAAGCACATCGCCGACTCGGCCCTGTTCCACGATGCGGCCGGCGTACATCACTGCCACGCGATCGGCCACTCGTGCCACAACTCCCAAGTCGTGGGTGATAAATAACAAGCCCAAGCCAAGCCTGCGCCGCAACCCATCCAGCAATTCGAGAATTTGCTTTTGCACGGTTACATCCAGTGCGGTGGTGGGCTCGTCGGCAATCAACAATCGCGGTTTGTTCAGCGGTGTTCCGGGCTTGCGAAATTCCAGCGGCGTCTGTTCCTCCTCGGAGTCGCTCACACCCGCGGCGATGGCCATCGCAATCATCACTCTTTGACGCAACCCGCCGGATAGCTGGTGCGGAAATTGCCCGGCGCGAACCGACGGCTCCGGCACAGCCGCAAGCCGAAGCGCTTCGAGCACCCAGTAATTAATCCCTTCTTTATTTGTGTCTGGAAAATGCGCGGCAATCGCTTCGGCGATTTGCTCTCCCACACGCATCACCGGATTCAGCGAAGTCATGGGCTCCTGGAAGATCATGGCTACATCGAGGCCGCGAAGCCGCCGCCAGCGCGCCTCATCCAACAGGGACATATTTTGCGGCGTAGAATTGGCGGGCAGCAGCATGGCCTCGCCACTTACTCGCGCTCCCGGCGGCAACAATCCCATCAGAGACAGTGCCATCATGGTTTTTCCGCTGCCCGATTCTCCAACCAGACCCAGCGATTCGCCTGCGCCAATGCGCAAAGACACTTCATTCACGGGGCGCACCCAACCTCGCGCGGTGGGCAAATCCACTGTTAGCCCGCGAACATCGAGCAATTCACTCATACTTTCAAACCCATCTACCCTCGCGCCATCATAGACACGAAAATCTCATCGCGGAACACAAAAACTCCGCCTCATTTCCACTATTTGTCATTCCGTTCCTTTATGGATATGGAAGGCGGGCTAGCGTTTGTTAACCGGGATAACGAATTTTAGCGCCGTGTGCGTGGTCGAAAATCCCACAACCTTTATATCTGTAAGGCCAGCCTTACGCCCCGCAGACAGAACGTCACCTTCTGTTATGTGCTGCTGTCCTTTTGGATAAACAATCCACAGCGCCACGGCACCGAACATCCCTCGGGCGACTTTGGCAATCAACGTAAGTTGCTTATTCGTATCGATCCTCAAAAAAATAGTATCGCAATCCTTCGGCGGCAGTTGGTTTGTAGCGGCCACCACCGCTTTGGTGCTTTCTAGCTCCTTCTCAAATTCTTCGTCCTGGTTTTCGAAACCGATCAACGAAATTCTCGTTCCTGCCTTAATACCAAGTTTTTCGATTCTGGTTTTTGGATGCAGAATCCTTTCGCGCCATTTCGCCGCCCTAGCCGCGCCTAATTCAAATAGCGCCACTCCTTCCGTGGTCTGTATCTGTAAATCATCGCCCACAACTGTGGCAGACAGTATGGTGGTGAACGGAATCTTCAATCGAAAATCACCGCGAAAAACTATTTCGCTTGCCTCCAACAGCGCTTTGCCCTCCGCTTCTTGTTTGCCAAAGCGGGCCCGGCACTTCACTTCGTTCCCCATAAATCTCCTTCCCGACGCAAAGAAAAAATCCCAAACGACAATTCCCCAATATTTACTTCTGACGTTGCGGAAACACAATGCTTTGTGCAACCCAAATCGGCCGCAATAGTAAACTAATTAATCCCATGGCTACCGCCGTTACCAACCGCATCGATTGGACGTTGATCTGGGCCCAGCGGGGCTTCCGGTACTTCTTTACTGCTATGTTTATTTCGCTTTTTGGCGGCGGCATGAATTTTGCCGGGGTGAGTTGGTTCATCATGGCCGCAACCCATTCCACCGTAAAAGTCAGCCTGCAGGTTATCGTGGTCACTTTGCCAGGCTTGTTCATACCATTCATCGGCGGTGTTCTCATTGATCGCTTTGACCGCCGTTATCTGGGCGTGGGGCTCGATCTCGCGCGTGGGGTAACGGTATTGGCGACAGCCTACATCGCCTGGCACGGGCATCTCGCGCTTTGGCATCTGTACGCGATGACGCTGGTTACCGGCATCGCCTCGGCCATGTATTGGGCCACCGTCAATGCGCTGGTACAGGAAGTTATTCCGGCGAGCCAATTCACGGCTGCCAACGCTGCTGTGCTTATCGGAGTGCAGAGCGGCCTATTACTCGCGGGAGCCTTCGTCGGTTTTACTTACGATCGCGCGGGTATTGCCGGCATTCTCGCGATCGATGGCCTGACTTACTTTGTCTCCGCCTATTGTTTGTATAAAGTTCGCCACGGATATGTTTCGCCGCGCGAGCATCAAAAGTATCGCGAATATTCCGAGGCCACCGAACTGACTGCCGAAGCGCTCTCGACGGGAGAAAACCCGGAAGTGGCCGAAGCTGGAATCTCACTCGCCATGTACGCTGACCTGCGCGAAGGTTTTCACTACCTTAAGCAGCAGCCACTCGTGCGCGCCCTGGGAATCACGCATTCCATCCTGATGGCCGGAGTGGTCAGCGCCAACGTGGTCCTCGTGGCGCTCACCAGCGACGTTCTTCACGCGGGCGCACGTGGTCTCGGCTATCTCGAGTCAGGATGGGCGGCTGGCGCGATTATCGGGGGATTGATCGCCACGCAATTGCGCGAAGAGTTGCGCCTCGGACTTTACGTCGCGGCGTTTGCAGGACTCGCGCTGGGCCACATGGCTGCTCCCTTCATCGCCTTTCTTCTGGCCGCGTCAGTCTTGCAAGGATTGTTCGGATTTTGCCGCGCGCTCGGTGGTGTGGTGGCGCAGTCCGCACTTATGTCCATCGTTCCAAGGCATTTTATGGGCCGCACGCAGTCTGCTATGGCCATCGTAACCACTGCGGTACAACTGGCGATGTGCGTGGCCCTCGGATGGATAGCGGAGAAAGCGGGCATTATCGCAGGCTACACTTTGCTGGCATTACTTTACGCGGGCGCCACGCTTACGGCTTTTCATGCGCGACAATTGTTCAGGGTCGCTGCGGAATCCTAGAAATTTCCCGACAGGAATTGCACGGAGGTCAATATGGAAATCACTACCATCAGCCCGTTTCTGAAATATTTCGACAAGGTCCGCGAACGCACCATGCGTATTGCCCGTTGCATTCCGCCGGACAAAATTAACTGGACCTATGCGCCGGGCAAATTCACTCTTGGCGATCTTTTGCGCCACATCGCGGTTACCGAACGCTATATGTTCGCGGAAAATGTACAGAATCACGACAGCCGCTACACCAGCCACGGAACTGAATTGGCTGCCGATTACGACACCGTGATTGAGCTGATGAAGCGTCTGCACGCCGAATCCTTGGCGATTTTTGCCGAGCTCACCGATGAAGATCTAAAGCGCAAATGCAAAACACCGGGCGGCGTCGAATTTCAAACCGCCAAATGGCTGCGGGCCATGGTCGAGCACGAAGTGCATCACCGCGGCCAAATCTATCTGTATCTCGGTTTGCTTGGGGTCCGAACGCCGCCGCTCTACGGTCTAACTTCAGAACAGGTACGCGCCGGCGGACGCGCCGACTAAAGCTCTCGCAAAAATAAAAAACGCCTCCGACTTCGGAGGCGTTTCCATTTCAGCGATTCAATTCGCTGCTTCTATAGATAATCCCTCGAAGGTCCTTCCAAAAACGCTCTCAGTTTCCGCGAACGCGAAGGGTGCCGCAACTTGCGCAACGCCTTAGCCTCAATCTGCCGAATGCGTTCGCGCGTGACCGCGAAGGACTGCCCCACTTCCTCAAGGGTGTGCTCGCTGCCATCGTCTAAGCCGAAGCGCATCTTGATGACTTTTTCTTCGCGAGGCGTCAGTGTCTTCAACACTGAAGAAGTTTGTTCCTTCAAATTCAAGTTGATCACCGCATCCGATGGCGAAACTACCGCCTTGTCTTCGATGAAGTCGCCGAGATGCGAATCCTCTTCTTCCCCGATGGGGGTCTCGAGGGAAATGGGTTCCTGCGCAATCTTCAAAATCTTACGTACCTTGGAAACCGGAATGTCCATGCGCTTGGCGATTTCTTCGCTGGTCGGCTCGCGTCCGAGTTCTTGCACCAATTGCCTGCTGGTGCGTACCAGCTTGTTGATGGTTTCGATCATGTGCACCGGAATGCGGATGGTGCGCGCCTGGTCGGCGATGGCTCGCGTAATGGCCTGCCGAATCCACCACGTCGCGTAGGTGGAGAACTTGTAGCCACGACGCCACTCAAACTTGTCCACCGCTTTCATCAACCCGATGTTGCCTTCCTGAATCAGATCAAGAAATTGCAGTCCGCGGTTGGTATATTTTTTAGCAATCGAAACCACCAAGCGAAGGTTGGCTTCAATCAATTCTTTCTTTGCCTGGTCAGCTTCCGCTTCACCGCGATGGATGAAGGTAAGAGTGCGCTTTAATTCCGTCAGCCCAACTTCGCTGGCATCTTCAATATCCTTCAGCTCACCACGCCGGTTGCGCAATTCTTTGCGCGCTTCGAAAGCCACGTCGCCTTTCGCGACATCCGCCCGACGCTCAAGCCGGCCGGCCTCACGCTCCAGCGATTGTAGTCGCTCGACCGTGCCGCGCATCTTGTCGATCAGCCGCTTCTTTTCAAAGGGATTAAAAACGATGGCGCGGATGGCCACGGAAATTTCCACTCGCGTGCGCGCCACTTCCCACTTGGCGCGAATATACGGTTTCTTCTTGGACTTCGCGGTGTTGTCAAGTTTCACCGCTTGCTTCAAGGCCTGTTCGTACAACTTGGCAATCTTGTCGATGTACTTAAGGGTTTGCTTGGTTTTGTTTGCAATCTTCTCTTCGGTCAGTTCTTCGTCGTCAAACACGACGATTTCTTTGATGGATCGCGCGCCTTTGCGCAGATCCTCACCAACAGCGATCAATTCCTTAATCACAATCGGCGAGCGGGTGATCGACTTCATGACCACCAGTTGACCGCGCTCAATGCGCTTGGCGATGGTCACTTCGCCTTCACGCGTCAAGAGCGGTACCGTGCCCATTTCGCGCAAGTACATGCGCACCGGATCGTTGGTCTTTTCGAGCGAGCCGGGAGTTAGATCGAGGTCGCCGTCTTCGGCGTGACCTCCTTCTTTCTCCACCACCACAACATCGTGGTCGCCGCCAGGTTCGGCGGACACTTCGACCGCGCGTGCCGCTTTGGCGGACGCCGCATCTTCGTAAATTTCGATGCCATTGCGCTCGAACGTGGTCAGAAGGTCGTCAATCTCTTCCGAAGAATGCACTTCGGCCGGGAGCGAATCGTTTACTTCATCGTACAGCAAGTACCCCCGCTCTTTGCCTACTGCAATGAGCTGGCGTACCGCATCATATTTTTCTTCAAGACCTGCTACAGCCACGAATTACCTCCCGCGGTATCGGAAACCAAAATTTTGTAATTTCTTTGTAGAATCTGCGAGGTAGAGCTGGACGCAAGCTCCGGCGCACGCCCCTGAATTTTAATCGAATTGTTCGTGAATGCCACCGCGCCGCAACACTTGCTTGCCGCTAAAATCGTGTGCGTTGCCCACTATCCCACACGATGAAACTTGCTGCCGCCTGTAAATACATCTATAAGATGCAGTTAAGAGCGAAACAGTTACGCGCGAAGCCCCACTACGCTACACATTTAACTCTAGCCCCGTCAATCTATTAATCGTTGGAAATCATAGAATATCTCTAAGCCCTTACTACTTAATAGGAATATTGCTGGCAAGCCCTCAATTGGTCACCGCCCGGCAGCCAAGCGCCTCATCAATTCTTGCTTTTTCTCGAGTAGGGCGCGCATCTCTGCCGGGTCCGGATTGGCCTCAATACCCCGCTGCACCTCCGACAAAGCTCTTTCCGTTTGCCGATTTTGCAGGGATTCTATGCAGCTTTCGGCCTCTTCCCAGGTGAATTCGCTCGATTCTTCGAAGAGTATTTCGAAGAGCATCCGGCGGTCGCGCTCCTCCAAGCCGGCCGCAATCTCCGTCGCTTCTATCGCGTTTCCGGCCAGATTTGCGGGGATTAACGCGGCAAACACTTTTTCCGTCTCAAGACCGGCGCACAATCCCGCTTCGCTCAGCCGTTGTGCCAGCTCACGCCGAAAGCTGTCGGCTTCCACCAGCATGCGGATCAAGCGCCGCTCCACTGGCTTGGCCGCGCGGCCTACCAGCTCCGGCGCCACTTTTAACCCGCTGCGTCGTTCCGCGGCAGCTTTGCTCAAAGCCGCTCGCAACACCGGCTCTTCGAGCCGCAGTTGTTGCGCGATGCGCGTGGCCCATTCGGAGCGCAACAGGCGGTTGGGAATTTTCTGCACGTACGGCAAAAGAAAATTCACCGCGCGTAGTTTCCCTTCGCCAGTCGAAAGGTCCATGTGCCGCGCGCGGCCGATCAAATAGTCCACATACGGCGGCGCATCCTTTAATAATTTGGTGTAGGTCTCGACTCCCATTTCCCGAATATAAAGGTCCGGATCGGCGTTTTTGGAATACTTGGTGCCATCGCCAGCGGTTATATTCATTGCCGGGAGCGCCAGGACGCGCACTTCAAAATCATTTTCGAGCAGTAAAGAGATGGAACGTTCCGTGGCCAGTTGACCCGCGGTATCGGGATCGTAGTTGACGATCACGCGCTTGGTGAATCGCGACAGCAGTTTAATCTGCGGCTCCGCTAAACTAGTGCCGCAGCTGGCCACTACATTACTGATGCCGGCACGGGCCACCGCGATAGCATCCATGTAGCCTTCCACGAGCACTGCGAAGTCCGCTCGCCGCAAGGCTTCCTTGGCGCGATCCAAGTGATATAAAACGTTGCTCTTCGAATAAATGAGGGTTTCCGGGGAGTTCAAATATTTCGGCTGGTCGTCGCCCAGCGCGCGGCATCCAAAGGCCACGATTTTTCCCGATTCATTGGCGATCGGGAAGGTGATTCTTCTGCGGAAGCGGTCGTACATTCTGGCGCCGCCGCTTTGATCGCGGGATACGAGCCCCGATTCAATCAGCAACGGCTCTTTATATTTCGATTTCAGGAATCGCAGCAGCGCGTCTCCGCCGCTCGGGGCGTAGCCAATGCCAAAGCGGGCGATTGCGTCTTTATCCAGTCCGCGATCCTCCAAGTATGCTCGCGCGGCTTTGCCTTCCGGCGTTCCGCCCAGTTGCTGAAGGAAAAATGTTTGCGCTTCGCGGTGCATTTCCACCAGCAACGTGCGCTGCTGATTTTCCTTGCGCTCTTCTGGCGAGCTGACCTTCGGACCTGGAATGGCGATTCCGCATTTTTCGGCTACGACGCGTATCGCTTCTGGAAACGCAACCTTATCGATCTCCATTACAAATTTGAAAACGTCTCCGCCTACCCCGCAGCCAAAGCAGTGGTAAATCTGCTTTACGGGATGCACCGCAAAGGAGGGTGATTTCTCCGCATGGAAAGGGCACAGCCCAGTAAAATTTTGTCCGCTCTTTTTTAGACGCACGTATTCGCCGATGACGCGGACAATGTCCGCCTGCTCCTTCACGCGCTCCGCGAACGATCCTGCTTCCGCCATTTAAGCCCGCAACTCCACGACAGTGACCGCCTTACCGCCGCGCTCCTCGGTTTCAAACGCTTGGCTATCCACCAAGGGATGCTTGGAAAGAAATAGAGCTAGCCCTTTGCGCAACGCCCCGGTGCCGTGTCCGTGAATAATTCGAACCCGTGAGCGATTTGCCAGCGCTGCTTCGTCGAGAAATTTGTCCACGCGCTCCGTGGCTTCTTCCACAGTGCAGCCGATCAAATTAATTTCGCCTCCAGTTCCTTCATCACTGGCTTGCGTGCGCACGGTAACACTGCCTTTTGGCGCTCGAGCTGTGCCAGCAACGCTCGGCCCTTCCACGCCGGTGATCTCGTCGACGCCCACTTTCATTCGCAATGGCCCGGCTTCAATTTCCACCGAGGAGCCATCAATGCGCCGCAACACAACCGGCTTGTTAAATCCGCGCACGTGAATTCGCACCCCCGGCTGCAATTGCGCCGCAGTAACGCCCTCTTTCCCACCCGCGGGTGCGCCAAGGTCTTGTTGCGATTCTGAAATGGTTTGCACCACCGCCGCATTCAGCTGTTCGCGCGCTTCGCCTCGCACAACTTGCGCTTTGCGCCGCGCAAACTTCTCCACCGATCCACGCAACTCCTTTTCTTTTACCGCTTCCACAACGAGCACAACATTTTCGTCGAAGCGTTTCTGCATCTCCGCAAATTTTTCCTCCAACTCCCGGATGCGGCTTTGCTGGCGTCCCACCCACTCATCGCGTAATTTCTTTCGTTCTTCATCGAGCGCGTACCGCTCCGCGGTCATCTGCCGCTGCATGCGATCCAGTTCATCGCGGCTGCGATGCAGGTAGGCAATCAAGTCCGCGGCTTCGAGCACTTCCGGCACCATCAGGGCGCGCGCGCGCGAGATGATCGGCTCGGCAATTCCTAATCGGCGTGCAATTGCGATTCCACTGGATCCGCCGGGAACGCCGACCATCAGCCGGTAGGTTGGTCTAAGCTGCACATCGTCAAATTCCACCGCAGCGTTCACAACTCCCGGCGTTGTCGAGGCGTACGTTTTCAGGCGGTCATGATGCGTGGTCGCCAGCACAATGCAATTTTTTACGCGAAATTCATCGAGCAACGCTACCGCCAGCGCCGATCCTTCCTCCGGTGCAGTACCCGTTCCCATTTCATCGACTAACACCAGGGACTCAGGGGTGGCAGCTTGCAACATCGTTTTCAGATTCAACATGTGTGCGGAAAAAGTGGAGAGATCGGCGGCAATGGACTGTTCGTCTCCAATGTCCACCAGGACGCGGTCAAAAAACGGAAGCACCGCGCGTTGCGCCGCAACCGGAATTCCTGACTGCGCTGACAGTGCCACGATACCGGTTGTTTTCAGCGCTACTGTCTTCCCGCCAGTATTCGGTCCACTGATGACCAGCACGCGCTCTTCACCACCGAGCGCCACGGTCATGGGCACTACCGCACGCCCTTCCTTGCGCAATTTATTTTCCAGCACCGGATGGCGCGCGGCCTCCAGCCGCAGTTCGCTGGCTTCCGAAAATTCCGGCATTGCCGCATCAAACTCCTGAGCAAAGCGTGCGCGCGCAAACACGCTATCCAATTCGGCGATGGTTTCCGACGCCAGCACCAACGGCGTTCGTACTCGCTGCAGTTTTTCCGTGAGTTCGCGCAATATCCGGACAATTTCCGCAGCTTCATCGTCTCGCAGCTGCACCAGCTGGTTATTGGTCTCGACGGTCTCCAGCGGCTCCATGAAAATTGTCTGACCCGTGGCGCTCGCACCGTGAACTACGCCCGGCACGCTGCGGCGATTCTCCGCGCGCAAAGGAATCACGAAGCGGTCGTTGCGCAAGGTGACGTAGTCTTCGCCGGCCTGGGCGTTCTTGGTGCGCAGGATATGTTTCAGTGTTTTCTGGATAGCGTCGCGTGTCTGGTTAATACTGGTGCGTATTCTCCGAAGGGCCGGCGAAGCGTCATCGCTGATCTCGCCATTTGGCAGCACGCTCCTGCGGATCACCGCCAACAAATCTTTGAATTCGCTCAGGGCGGCAGCACGCGCAGCCAACAGCGGGAATTTTGTCTCTTCCTCGCGAAACTGCTGGCGCAACCATCCTGCAGTCTCCAGCAAAGTCGCTGCATCCAAAAATTCGCGCGCCTCCAGGACCATCCCGGGTCCCTCAATACGCTCAAGCCAACTTTGTGGATCAGCCAACCCGCCAAATCCCAACTCTCGCGCGGCGCGCAGCCACTCCCGCGCTTCGCGAATCAACGCAAAGACCGCTGTAATTCCAGCGCGATCCATTCCAGGTTGCAAGCCATTCACAAACCTTCGCCCCGGCGCGCAGGTGATTCTCTGCCGCAGCAATTCCAGCAGCTTGTCGAATTCCAATACATCCAGCGCCGTGCGCGACATTTTTCGATTACATTTCCTTTTCTAAACTATTCCACAAAAACTCCGCGGCCTCTTCCGGTGTGGCCAGCGTTCTCAAAATCTGCGTCTGCACTTCAGCCCAAGGATTTTCCTGTCCTACTTCCACTTCCCGAACACGCTGCAAAATCGGCGTCCAAAATTCTCCGAGCGCCACGAACGGTTTTGCCGGCATCACCGACTTGTTTATCATTTCCCAGGTCACCGCCAGTTCCGCTAAAGTTCCTGTGCCGCCTTTGCAAGCGACAAATGCATCCCCTAAACGAATAATCTCAACCAACCTGTCTTGCCAGGTTTTCACGCGTACTTCCACGTCTACCCATTGATTGGCTT
>Ga0210384_10001936_pt1 | contig 26506 bp, 22 predicted proteins | sample IncBWH2MmetaG_FD_160574 | JGI IMG/M metagenome (GOLD analysis project Ga0210384, IMG submission 160574) | Forest soil microbial communities from Barre Woods Harvard Forest LTER site, Petersham, Massachusetts, United States - Inc-BW-H-2-M | ecosystem: Environmental > Terrestrial > Soil >...
GTGTGGGCGCCAGACGGCCGGAGAATCGCATTTGTTGCTAATACCGCCCTTGATGGCAGCAATGCCGTAAACATGAACGGTGCAGTAAATCTGTGGGTCATCAACACCGACGGCACCGGAGCTATTCCACTCACCAGACTTACTGCTCCCGCAGTCAATCCCGTTTTCCCTGGAGTCGATACAGATGACCCAGCGTGGCAGCCGTGAGAGCAGGTTTTTCGCCGCGGATCAAAGCAAAATGCTTTATTTTGTTGGCTCCCAAACATACTTCCCGGTCTTGTCGATCCAGCCCCATTTGTCGCCGATCCAGACGGGCGCCAGCCCTTCGGAGAATCCATTGGCAGAGTCGTACTGCGGCGCGATGACCATTGTGCCGGTCTTGTCGATGAAGCCCCATTTCTCCCCGATCTTCACGGCAGCCAGCCCCTCTGAGAATTCAGTTGCATTGTCGTACCGGGGCGGGATGACCATTGTGCCGGTCTTGTCGATGTAGCCCTCTTTTTCGTCGCCGGCCCGTCGCACGCGAGCCAGCCCTTCGGAGAAGCTAACGGCAATGTCGTACAGCGGCGGGATGACCATCGTCCCGGTCTTGTCAATGTACCCATATTTAGCCCCGACCTCCACGCCGGCCAGCCCCTCGGAGAATTCATCGGCAAGGCCGTACTGTGCCGGGATAACCATCGTGCCGGTCTTGTCAATGTAGCCGCTGGGGCCGGCTTTAATGGCCACCACAACCGCAGCCAACCCTTCGGAGAAGTTCCCGGTGATAGTGGCGTAATGTGGCGGGATAACCATCTTGCCCGTCTTGTCAATGTAGCCAACGGAGCCCCCGGCCACTACGGCAGCCAGCCCGTCGGAAAAGCGGAGAAAGTTAGAGTCGTACCGTGCCGGGATGACCATCTCGCCGCTCTTATCAATGAAGCCCCATTTGTCGCCAACCTGCACTCCAGCCATCCCCTCGAAGAAGCGCCAGGCAAGATCGTACTGCGGCGGGATGACCATCTTGCCGGTCGCATCAATGAAACCCCACTTGTCGCCAACCTGTACGCTGGCCAGACCTTCGCTGAATTGATAAGTATTATCGTATTGCGGCGGGATGACCATCGTGCCCGTCCGGTTAATGAAGCCGTACTTCCCATTCTTTTTGACCACAAACGGCGGACCGCTCTGGTTGCCCCGGGACTTTGCCCCCGCGGCATGGCCAGGCCGCGGGGCCTGCGGAAGCGCCGCCGGCCCACAAAGAAAACCGGCAGTAACCAGCACCAGCACAGGGAATGGGAGAAACCATGGTCGCGAGTTCATGAGAGCTCTCCTGCGCCAAGTCAAACACCTTCAGACTTCGTTTGCAAGACGATGGGCAGCAACGCGCAGTTGCGCGGATTGGTTCTTTAATGACCCGATGGTCCGATGACCCAATGACTCAATCTCCTAAGTCTGTCATCCTGATCCCGCAAAGCGGAAGAAGAATCTTGAGAATGTACGCGGCATTTTCCTGCGGAAACGGCGGGAGCCTCCCGGCTTATTGATCCCTGCGTTAATAATGTCCTAATTGCGCCGCTTGCGGCGCACGGTGGGAGCCCCCGGCTTCAGCCGGGGGGAAGCAAGCTCAAAAATCGGGCTTTAGCCCCGGCGGGTGGGTCACATGGCCCCATTTTAAGACTTCCGAAGTGGCTCGATGCGATCTATATCTTCGAAATTGATAAGATACGCTGGTTGCTCATCGTGCTTCTCATATTGGGACTCTCTAGTGGTTGAAACCAAATCGTAAATTACTTCTTGGTCTTGGTCAGAAACAAAACGTACCTTCGCTAAAAGGTCTTCGCCATCCCGACAGATAATCCGCACCACTTTATTCACACTGGTCTTCAGTAACTCGATATCGCTTTCGTTCATGGGTTGAATCTCAGAATTGCACAAGAAGATTACCTCGGACCGAGGACGACCGCAAAGCAGTGCAGCGCATCTACCACACGCCGGGACAGGCATCCGTGCTCCCCGTGGCAAAACTGATATCAAACTGGCACCATACCGTTAATTTCCACCAATTGTGAGTCATCATTGTCTTCAGGTGTCCCTAAAAGGGATACCAGAAAGGATATCTATGAAAATCGCACAGCTTTTTGGAGTAAAAACCAACCCCAGCCAGCAACCCCGTTGCTGCCACAAACGTAATGACGGAACCGAGTGTAGGGCCAATCCCCGCACCGGCAAGCAATATTGCTTCTTCCACGATCCCGCCGCCCAAAAGAAAAGTGCGGCAGCACGCCGCGCCGGCGGAGTCCTTCGCAGGCGCAACGCCCAAGCTACTCCCCAAGCCATTCCAGAGCTGGCCTGCCTTCTCGCCAAACCAATGCGCGAAGCCTCCGGCGTGGCCGAGTTTTTAAACGAGGTCGCCCGCCAGTTCTGCCAGGGCAACATTGACCTCCGTGCCGCCACCGAAATGCGCCAGTGCGCCCTCGCCATGCTCCGTACCTTTGAGTTCGACGCGCGCAACCAACACGAGGCCAACCGCCAAGCCTCCCGCCACGCCAAGAAACAGCCGATTGAAAGCATAAACTTCGTAGTCAGGGATATTGTCACAGGGACCGTGTACGACCCTCACAAGACCGTCGACGCCTCTACCCCGAAACCCTTCTCCCAGCCCAGCCAGCCAGACCGGCAGCAGAGCGTCAGCCCCACATCCGCCCCGAGTACCCAAAATCAGCCAAAAGCCGAGGTAAAAGATCAGCCAAAAGCCCAGCCGCAAAATGAACAAAACGAACCCCAACCGAACGAACAAAATAAACCACAACCAAACAGCCAATCAGCCATGAGCCCGGCCCCGCCTGCCGCGCAGCCCGTCGCACCTGCGCCGCAAGAAAATCCACCCGTGCAATACCCTCCCGGCCTGGGGCCTCGTTATGTCCAGGTGGCCACGCCCGAAATGCCGTGGTGGAGAAGACCGCAATTCGGCAACCCTGGCTTTGTGACCGGCACGGTTCCCCAGACTGCCAGAATGCCAGCCCCGGCCAAACGCTTCAGGGGCACAAGGCGGTAGCAGGGCAGTAAGGGTTCGTAAAGCATCCCAGGATGCGGGGCTGGATTTGAATAAAGCCCATTTGGTCTTTGAAAATTTATTGCCACGCGCGACTCAGGAAAGCCGTTGCGGAAGCCCATACACGCGCGCTAGCGCGTGCTTGTCAGGGCGCAGCTTTAGCTGTGCCGTTAGCTCTCGCAAATCAACAATTCCGCTCTGCCGAAGGCCAGGGCGCATCCCGCAAGCGGGAGGAGCCCTTTAGAAGAAAAGCCTCCTGAGGACTGAGGACTGACGACTGAGGACTGCTCCAGCAAGTCCCTCACCCAAAAGCGACTTTCCCCAGCAAATACGCGGCGATCAGCGCTGTTTTTAGTGCTCAAGACACTAGCAGCAAGTACCCCATCCGGGCGTGACGTTTTTCCTGTTTTTGCCACTTAGATATATGCACAGCAGCGTTGCTGTTGAACATTGATCCTGGGGGATTGGTTAGAGTATTATTTGTCTCAACCCCCTAAAATTGCTTTTCAGAGATCAACGAAGAGCCCAAACTATTTCTAAAATCCCACGGTGGTTTTTGCGCTTAAGCTTCTATAACTATCTTCAGGTACAACCGCATCGGCTGGTGTTTCGCCTGCTTGCATTGGCTGTTCTAGTGGCCGCGGCCCTTCCTTTATCTGCACAGAAGGGCCCGATGCGGTTGCGGATTCGTCCTTCTGATCAACTCGTTGGGCTTAACAGTCAGTTGCCATACGCCGCGACGCTCGCGTCTTTTCGAGGTACGGGACAACAGGGTGGCGAACGGGCGGTTACCACGGATACCACATGGTCCTCCTCTAACCCAAATGTGGTTGCGATTGATCCACATACCGGCGTCGCAAAAGCCAGCGGCAGCACCCCAGGAGTAGTCACCATCACAGCTTTGAGCGGTCCTTTCAAAGCTTCTGCCCGGTTGACGGTAGGTTCGGCGACTCTAAGCTCAATCGCGGTAGCACCTAACAATCCCTCCGTTCTGCTGGGTAGTTCGGTTCAGTTCAGTGCGATTGGAACTTACAGTGACAGCAGTCAACATGACCTTACTGATTCTGTAACATGGAGCTCCGGGAAACCCGCGGTTGCCACGATCGGCAGCCTGGGACTGGCGACCACTAGGACCTCTGGCAATGCTATTGTTAGCGCCACTTTTGGCTTGGTCACGGGGAGCAGCACGCTCACGGTTGACAACGTCAGTGTCACCATAGCGCCGACCAGTACGCCGGTTGTCATCAATGCAGCTTATCCGTTCGCCGCAACCGTCACGGGGGCCCTGAACACGGCGGTGACCTGGCAGGTGAATGGAGTGACCGGCGGGAACGCGACCATTGGTACCGTCTCCACGTCGGGCGTGTATGTAGCGCCGGCGGCTGTGCCCAATCCTGCCAGCGTAAGCGTGACGGCGGTGTCGCAGGCGGATGCGAACCAATCGGCCTCGGCCAGTGTCACGGTGACGCTTCCCACACAGGTAACCGGGCATCCACGTATTTGGATCACTGCCAGCGATTTGCCGCGTCTGCGAGCATGGGCCGTCGCCAGCAATCCGATGTACGCCCAAGGGCTGCAAAAGATCGCTATTCGAGCAAAAGCGGATATGGACAGCAACCAGATCGTTTGCACGACTACCATCTCTGAGACCATCAACTTTTGCGAGACTACGGCAGAGCTTTTCGCGTTCATGTCGCTGGTAGACCCGGTATCTGCGGAAGCGGCTGACTATGCGCAAAGGGCCAGAACAATTTTGATGGATAGGTTAGTTACACCTCTTTTGCAGGGCCCGCATGATCCCGCTTTCATCGCTGACAACAGGAGCCGCTGGACCGGTGAGGCATACTTCACCACGGTAGACTGGATTTATCCTTCTTTGACGGCAAGCGATAAGGGCAAGCTTCTGCAGCTCTACACAATTTGGGCCAGCGACCTTATCAATGCCAATACCACGACCGATGGCCATCCTGACCCGTTGGGCAATGGGCCTGGTTTTACCTACACCTATGATCTGTTGAAGCCTTACGAAAACTCTGCAACTCTGGTGACGGATCGCAATGTTGTACGCTTTTCAGGAAATAACTACTACACATCGGAGCTGAGGCTTCTGACTTTTCTTTCGCTTGTGCTCGATCCGCAGGATGATCCTAACAACGACGTCCGAAAATTTATTTCCACCGCGACCGGTACGCGCGGGTATGTCCTCGATAATCTGATGACCAACGACTGTAAAGGCGGGTTGTTTGCCGAGGGTTTTGAATATTCACCGCAAACGACTGCCTATCTTGCCCAGTACTTTCTGGCCTTGCGGACCGCGGGCGTGGATGATCCGGCGAAATACGGACCGCAGGTGGTGCTGAGCAATAATCCTTTTTGGCCGGATCTGCTTGCCAGCCGGTTCCATACGCTTAGTCCATCAACCTTGGATGACCCGGCGACTTACAATGCCATGGGATTCGATTCCCCGGTCTATCTGCCTTCTAACTACGGCGATATGCAGCGCTACCTCTTCCGCGATGAGGTTGCATTGTCAGGTCCTCTTGCGCTTTACGCTCAGTCCCGAGGTGACAGCGCGACCCTTAATTTGATCCGCTGGGCCGTTGCTTATCTGCCGCCCGGTGGAATCGATAAAGTAGTCAGTCGAGGTGGAGACTATAGCGATTTTCCCGGCAAGCTTCAGTCCATCTTTTATTTTCTGCTTTTTGACCCAAGCGTTGATCCCAAGGCACTGCCCGATCCTCGTTTGTCCATGGCCTTGAACCAATACGTTCCAGGGATTGGCCATCTCTACTCGCGAACCGGTTGGGATACAGGCGCTGCCTGGTTTCATTTCCGCTCTGGTTGGAACGCCGTAGACCATCAGCACAGAGATGCTCTCAGTTTTAATTTTTACCGAAAAGGGGAGTGGCTCACCAAAGGCCTTTCCAGTTACAGTCTGGGATTAACCAACACCTATAATTCCATGACCATACAAAACGCTCCCGTATCGCGCACCGACTATCGGCTGCAGATTTCTAACACCGGTTCTCAATGGAGCATGGTGGAAGACACTCCGGCGGCCAGGGCGGCAGCGCAGAATTTTATCAAGGCTTACGCCTTCGCGAATGGATATACCTATGCACTGGGCGACGCTACTTATCTCTACAATTCCGAGCATGAGAGTTTGAGCGACGTCAGCCACGCCAGCCGGTCCATCGTCTGGATCAAACCTGACTTTGTCATCACCTATGACCGGGCGGAAACGGCGAATACAAATCAGAGCCGTTTCAAACAAGTCTGGTTGCAAACGGTGAACCAGGCGACCGTCGCCGGGAACCGCGCCATCGCAGTCAATAACAGCGGCCAGCAGCTCATCATCACTTCTCTTCTGCCGGCGAGTGCTGCGATCACCACGGAACAAACTGATGTAGCCGAGGCAGCGCAAGCTGAACCGATTAAGTTCCGGGTAAAAATCGATGCAGCAGGCGAACCTCAGACTGTGCGGTTCTTAACGCTATTGCAAGGTGCGGATGTTGGAGCTTCACCTGAGAATCCTACCTATATTCAAAGTACTGGCGGAGCTTCCTTTGAAGGAGTTGCTATCCATGGAATAGCGGTCCTTTTTCCCCATAACATGAATGATGGAATTTCTATGTCGAGCCTTAGCTATACCGTTCCTGCCGGTGTCAACATTCACATGATAACCGGGCTGGCTGCCAATACGTCCTATAGTGTTTCCATGGGATCCACGATCACGATTAGTCCAGGACCGGGAACAACTTCCAATGCGGGCGGGGTGCTTATCCTGGGAGATTCCAATGGCTCGTTCGGGGGAAACAGTTCTGGAAGCTCACATTAGAGATTGAGTCATTGGGTCATCGGATCATCGGGTCATTAAAGAATCAAGAACCAATCCGCGTTGATTCGCTGTGAGCTTTTGTTCTTGGCTAAGAGCTAAGAGCTTTCTTCCTTAGTACAGGTATCTTTAGGACGATGCACTTCAGGTTTTCTACGGATGCCAAAATACGGGCAAAACCCCTTTCTTTTCGCCCCCGGTCGTTGTATAGTCGCAGCCACTTTTCAAAGCCCTCTAACTGAACGTACAAAGGATTGCGCCGTAGCTAACTACGCCCCATCCCGAAGGCATGAGCGCCGTGCCTGGCATTCTGAAATCCGCGTGGTCGAAGGCGGAAATGTTCTGGCCGGTCACGCCAAAGACATCTGCGAGGCAGGTTTGGGGGTCGTGTTGTCTCGTCCGGTGGGCAAAGGCCAAACCGTGAAGGTTGAGCTGCCCAAGATCTACAAGAGCGCTACCATGGTGCTGAATGCAGTCGTGCGCTATCAAAAAGACCAATCCCACGGGCTGGAGTTTGTTTCCATTACCGATGCTCAACAGCACATCATTCGCCAGCTTCTCAAAGATAAAAAGTCACAGGCGTAAACGGGTGAGCGGATGGCGAGCGCTGTCGCGCGCGAGTCAGACGCGAGTCGGGGTCCCCGACAAGCCCGGTTTTGGCTTGTTGGGGTGAGGACGGCGGAGCGGTTCACCGCGAAGCCCTTAGACAAAAGCCCGAATGTCATTCAAGGCACAGAAGATTTTGGAGTCTATAGCGCATCGGCCCTGGCCGTTGCCGGCGCGTCCGTGGCTGATGCGGCAAACATGGAGGAACCTACTGTTTGCGCACTGGCCACTTGAACCCAGCATCGTGCGTCCGCTTATCCCAGAGATGCTGCAACTTGATCTTCGTGATGGCCAGGCGTGGATTGCGGTGACTCCATTTCGCATTACCGGGCTGCGCTTGCGTGGGGCGCCTCCCATTCTGGGAACGTCTAACTTTCTTGAGCTGAATGTCAGGACATATGTACGCTATCAGGAGAAGCCCGGAGTTTTCTTTTTCAGCCTGGATGCGGCCAGCCTGTTGGCGGTCATGGGCGCGAGAGCCAGTTATCATTTGCCGTATTACCACGCCAAGATGATCCAGAAGGAGATCGCTGCAGGCTTTGAGTATTCGTCGCGCCGACGCGGACGAAAGAAGGCGGAGCTGGTGGCCCACTACGTTCCTGTAGCTGACGTACAACAACCGCGGCCGCGATCACTGGAGCAATGGCTGGTCGAGCGCTATTGCCTGTACGCGCCCCACCAGGGCAGGCTGTACCGTGCGGATATCCATCATGTGCCCTGGCCTTTGCAGGAAGCACGAGCCGAGTTTGAAGTGAACACCATGGCCGAGGCGGCGGGAATCGAGCTGCCCAAGCTCAATCCCGTGTGCCATTTTGCGAGAGAAATAGATGTACTCGTGTGGGCCCCGGAGCGGCTGCTTTAGCGCAGTAGAAATCCGACGACGATCGCGCCGATGCCGGCAATCGTGGTGATGAAAGAAACCTTCCAGAAGACCTTCATCTCCGTCAGCAATGCAATGGAGCAGAAGATGATGGAAATCTCCAGAAACAATTCCGAGAGATCGAAGTAATTGGCGCGCCGGGTCACGAGTTTCTCTTCGCCGTCAATCTTGTTGGCTTCGTTCTGGATCTCTTCCGCATCTTTGTCGTATTTGGCGCTCTTCTTGGCCATGTCGGCGGCAACGTCTTTGGCAGCGTCCGCGGAGGAGAGCTTGGCCAACTGCGCGTCCGCCTCATAGACATGCGCGCGGATTTTCTTGGCCTGGTAATAAGCCCACTGATCATTGGCCTCGGTGCGCAGAATCACCTCTTCGGTGTGACTGCGATGGCCCAGCAAAGTTGCAACCGCCAGCAGGACGGCCACGATGGAGGTGGTAAGTCCTATGCCTTTTTGACCGGAATGATGCGCGTGCTCGGCTTGTTCCTGAATTTCCTGCGGTTCCATGAATGTCGCTCCCTAGTCGTTAAGAATGATTTTATTGAAATGGTAGAAACCGCCGTAAATGTAACATGCCAACTCCCATAAACTGAAGTTGATTTTGTTGTGGGCGCACCGCTACCGCTCCGAGCTGTCGAGCTTATAATCAAAGGTTTATTGATGGCGTTCAATCCCGTTTTGCAGCGGAGATGACATGGCTGATACCAGCAAGGGGAAAATCAAACCCAAAGTCCTGGTCGTTGATGATGAGCAGATGATTGCCGATACTCTGGCGATCATCCTGAATCAATCTGGCTATGATGCGGTGGCCGTTTATACCGGCGCGGCGGCACTGGAGAGCGCCCGCGCCAACAAACCGGACCTTGTCATCAGCGACGTCATTATGCCCGACATGAACGGCATTGAAGCCGTAATCAAGATTCGGGAATTTCTGCCGGGCTGCAAAGTACTTCTTTTCTCAGGGCAGGCGGCCACGGCTGATCTGCTGGAGATGGCCCGCAACCAGGGGCACGAGTTTGAAATCCTGGCTAAACCGGTACATCCACAAGATTTGTTGGCGAAGCTGCGGGAGTAGTCTGCGCTTGTGAGTTGTTCCACACCAATAGACAAGTCTCAGGATGAACCACTGCATAACTCTTCCTGTCCGCAAGGTCTAAGACCTTTGATACTTACCAACAAGCGAAGTTCCGTTGACTGGTTGCACTCCGGGCTTTAGATTAGTTTCTCCCTCCCTCTAGACGGTCGTCCACCGTGTTTTGTTCCCATGTTTAGGAGAGTTTCTTGCATTCAGCCACGCGAAAGAGGTTTCTCTGCTTTCTCCAGCGCATTGCCGGGATCGTAACGATCCTAATCATGACCAGCGCAATCGCAATCCCCGCGGGAAGTTCACAATCGGGCGCGGGAACATTTATCTTTGTACCGGCGGCGGGTTCGGTGGCAGTGGGGAAGACACTGCAGTTCACCGCGTACAGGGCATTTACTCCCAGCGCCGGGAAGAATGCGGTGGCGATTACCAGCCATGTGCGATGGTCTTCTTCGGATGCCAACGTCGCAACCATTACCAACACCGGACTTATCACGGCAGTCGGTTTGGGAACGGTGATCATTACCGCGATTTCAGGGCCATTTCACGCCACGACTCAGTTGACGGTGACGTCAGCGGCAATTACGTTGAATTCTGTGGCGGTCACACCGGCAAGTCCGTCCATTGCCAAAGGACGCATCCAGCAGTTCATCGCGACCGGGACTTACAGTGACAGCAGCACGGCCAACATTACGAATTCCGTGATCTGGAGCTCTTCCAGCGCCGCTGTCGCGCCGATCAACAACATCGGGGTTGCACGCGGGAGCGCGGTTGGAGGGCCGGTCACCATCACTGCGCAAGATCCATCCACTGGGGTCAGCGGCACCGCTCAGTTCACGGTGACGCCTGCCGTGCTGGCCTCGATTGTCGTCTCGCCTAATAGCATGGCGATTGTGCAGGGAGAAAGCCGGCAATTCACTGCCACTGGGATTTACACCGACAACACCACAGCGGACTTTACCAGCTCGGTAAACTGGACTTCCTCCAACACCACGGTTGCGACGATCGGGTTGAACACAGGCGTGGCGACAGGACTGAGCCTGGGCGGTCCGGTGACGATTACCGCGACCGATCCAGTCAGTTCGGTATCGGGCGCGGCGCAGCTCAGCGTGCAATACGCCGTTCTCACCTACCACAATGACATCGCGCGGACCGGCCAGAACATCAACGAAACTCTGCTTACGCCGGCCAATGTCAACAAGGCCCGCTTTGGCAGGCAATTTTCGCAGGCTGTTGATGGATACATTTACGCCCAGCCTCTCTACATGCCGGGCAGAAATATTCCCGGCAAAGGGGTGCACAACGTGGTCTATGTTGCCACCGAGCACGATAGCATCTATGCCTTTGACGCCGATGATAACGCTGGGGGCAATGTCAGTCCCCTGTGGAAGACGAGCCTGATTCCGCCGGGCGGCAGCGCGGTAAATAGTGGGGGCGACACCGGCTGCGGGGACCTGGTGCCAGAGATTGGAATCACGAGCACGCCGGTGATCGATCCCGTAACGGGAACGATGTATGTGATCTCGAAAACCAAGGAGGGCGGCAAGTTCTTCCAGCGCCTGCACGCGCTCGATGTTTCAACTGGGGCAGAAAAGTTTGGCGGGCCGATGGTGATCCAGGCGTCGGTGAGCGGAACCGGCGACGGTTCCTCGGGTGGCGTTCTCACTTTTAATCCATTGCGAGAGTTCAACCGCACCAGCTTGCTGCTGCAGAATGGATTGGTCTATATCGGCTGGGCATCGCATTGCGATAGCGGACCCTACCATGGCTGGGTAATGGCCTATAATCCCGCAACCCTGGCCCAGGTTGCGGTTTTCAATACCTCTCCTAATGCGGGACTGGCTGGAATCTGGATGGGCGGCGGAGGCTTGGGTGGCGATGGCACCAACGTGTTCTTTGCCACAGGCAACGGCAATTTCGATGTCAACAGCGGCGGCAAAGATTACGGAGACAGCATCATGAACCTGGGAGCGCCAGCCAGCGGAACATTCCCGGTGGCAAGCTATTTCACTCCCTTCAACCAAGGCAGCTTGAATAATGGTGATGTAGATGTAGGTTCCGGCGGGGTCCTGTTGCTGCCTACGGTGACCGGAGCGCATCCGCATCTGCTGGTGCAAGTCGGCAAGGAAGGCAAGATCTATCTTGTTGACCGCGACAGCATGGGCGGGTATTGCTCAACGTGCAGCAGCAGCGATACGCAGATCGTGCAGGAACTTCCCAGCGCCGTGGGCGGCACATGGGGCATGCCGGCCTTCTGGAACAACAATGTCTATTTCGGAGGATCGGGTGACCGGGTCAAAGCCTACGCGTTCAATGTTGCGGGAAGCGGCCTTCTTTCCTCCAGCCCAACTTCGCGCAGCACAGTCGGAGTCGGATTCCCTGGTCCTACGCCTTCGGTTTCAGCCAACGGCAATATCAACGGAATTCTTTGGGTCATTCAAGCGGATGCCTACGGCGGACCCGGATCCGCAGTGCTCCACGCCTTCGATGCGACCAACCTGGCTACGGAGCTGTATAACTCCAACGCTAACAGCAATGACCATCCCGGCGGCGCGGTGAAGTTTACCGTGCCCACCATCGTGAACGGAAAAGTCTACGTGGGGACCTCATCGCAGTTATCGGTGTTTGGATTGCATTAAGAACAGCTCCAAGGGTTCGATTCCAAGCAGTAATTCGTGGGGCCCTCTGGCGGCGCGACCGCGAACAGCTATTTTCGAAGAAATCGCAAGTATAGCGGCACATCTTTGAGTTGCACTCGCCGTGTCTCGTAATCAATCGCACCGATCTGCTGCTTGAACTGGGTATATCCTACATCGAATCGACTTGGTGGCGTTGTGAGGAACTCCAGGTAAATGGGTGCATCTTCGGGAAGAGCCAGATTCATATCCAATGATTCAAGAGCACTCAGCACCTCGTTCGTGACGGAGTTGTCACCTTCCCAGTCAGCATATTCCACATCCGAGCTGCTTGATGGATAAAAAGCTTCTGCCCATCGGAGGACCTCTTCCGATGACATCCGGCCTTCGCGCCAGTCAGTCAAAACCCGGACCACTTCTTCACGTTTGATAATGCGGGTGGGCATGGGCTATGCCTAATCAAAGCACTCGAAATGCAATTTTGCGTGGCCGATCAGCTTGACTGCCTCAAGTGTAGTTATGTCGAACTCGTGGCAAACCAGATCCAGGACTTCCCGCACGGTGAGCAGGTCCTCGGCATGTGCGAGTTGGTTCATTTTGCTTTTCACGAATTGCTCGACACTGCCTTGGGTTTTTCGCGGCCTGCGCATCGTCTGTCTCTTTTCAGTTCTCATGCGGTGTGAGCCAGTGTGCTCACATCTCCCTTCTGCCTTCCATGGCTTTCAACATGGTGACTTCATCGGTGTATTCAATGTCGCTGCCTACCGGAATGCCCATAGCGATACGCGTGACTTTGGCCGGCAGACGCTCGCGCTTGATCTGCTGGGTGAGGTAAACCGCGGTGGCCTCGCCTTCCACGGTGGGATTGGTGGCGAGAATGACCTCATCTACCTCGCCGCGCTCCAGGCGCTTCAGCAAATTCTGAATGCGCAGATGCTCGGGGCCGATTCCATGCAGCGGCGAAAGGGAGCCGTGCAGGACGTGATAGACGCCGTTAAAGTGGCGCGTCTTCTCGATGGCGGCAATGTTGGTGGGTTCTTCCACCACGCACACCAGGCGCTGGTTGCGGGTCGGATTGCTGCAATAGACGCACGGATCAATATCGGTAATGTTATTGCACAGCGAGCACAGGCGTAATTTGTCTTTTACGTCGTGTATGGCGGTGGCCAGCGCTCCGGCATCATCCTCGCTCGAGCGCAGGATATGAAAGGCAAGGCGTTGTGCGCTCTTGCTACCGACGCCGGGAAGCTTCTTCAGTTCTTCAATCAGTCGAGCCATGGGCTCGGCAAACTTGGACATTCATCACCTAAGAATCTGGCAGTATCTAATGGGTTTTACCGCCCTAAAAAAATCGATCTTGTCATTCCGAGGAGTATAGCGACGAGGAATCCCTTTAAACTCCAATACTTTCTTGGAACGCAGAACGATAATTTATCGGCACAATAGGGATTCCTCCGCTTCGCGTCGGAATGACAAGATCGAGAACTTTCGATCTTGTTGAGCTTGTCTTCTGTTATACCCATTTTTCAGAACAGCCCGCTTAATCCCATACCGCCCAACATTCCACCTAACTTGGACTGCATGGCTTCATCTACTTTTCTTCCGGCGTCGTTCATGGCGGCGGTGATGAGGTCTTGCAGCATCTCCAGGTCGCCCGACTTCACCATCTCCGGGTCAATGGTCACACGCAGGACCTGTTTTTGACCGTTCATCTTGACGGTGACGGTGCCGCCGCCGGCGGAGCCATCCACCACGGTCTCGCGCATCTTTTCCTGCAGTGATTCGGCCTGTTGCTTGGCCTGCGCCAGCATTTCCTGCAATTGTTTGGGATTGAAGCCGCCCATGTTTGTCTCCAAAAACCTTAGCTTCTTTTCTCGCGATGGTCTATCACCGTGCGAATTTCGGCTGCGAACTTTTCCTGTACGTGCCGCACCACAGGATCATCTGCGGCGCGACTGCGGGCCGAGCCTGACGACCCGGTGCTTCTTGCCGGCGGCGGAGCGTTCCCGCTTGCTGCTCCGACTGCTCCATTGGCGCGTGCCGTGCTCTCCAGGCGCAGCTTCAGCATTCTCTTGGCAGCGGAGTTGATGGCAGCGGTCACGAGGCGGTTGGCATCGTTGGTCATGGCCATATCCAGAAAAGTCGCTGGGACCGCAACCTGAACCACGAGTTCATTGCCGGCAATGCTCCACTGGCCAGTTTCAAGATTTGAGAGCAGCGTATGCTGACCGCCCTTTTCCAGGGCTTCGAGCACAGCGCTGCGGATGCGGTTGACCAGATCTTCTGCCGGTTGCGCTTGCGGCTCCCGTTCCTGTTCCCGTTCCAACACAGGAGCGGGTGAAGGTTGTAGCTCGGCGGCAGAGGGTTCCTCCGGCAATGCTTCCGCAACAGCAACGGCAAGCGCGCTCGACCCGGCAACTATCACTGGTGTGCTGGATGACATTTCGGGTCCAGTCTTTCTTACATTGTCTTGGCGTGCGCGGTCCCGTTCGAAAGGCGAGGGGCGCTCACTCCGTGATGTCCCACCACTTTCGTGACTGAAAGGCGAAGGGCATGGCGGCGTGGCTGCTCTTTGCGAAGCGGGAGCGGATGGCACAGACTGAGTGCGATTTTCTACGGTCGCTCCGCTCAGCAGCTCTTCCAGGGGCAACAGCCGTTGCGCATGGACCAGCTTCAACAATCCGAGTTCCAGGTGAAAGCGTTGCTCGGACTTGTAGCTTACGTCCCCATGGGTGCGCAGCATGATTTGCAGAAAGCGGGTGAGGTCTTCTTCGCTGAACAGCTCGGCGGTGCGGGCCACACGTGCGCGCTCATCGGAAGAAATTTGCAGCAGCGCAGAATCGCCGCCCGCAACCTTGGCCACCATCGCATTGCGCAGGAAGCGGACCAGTTGCCTGGTAAAGTGCGTAGGGCTCTGGCCTTCGGTCACGAGCTTATCCACCAGGCGCAAGACATCCTGGCTGGAATTAGCGGCAACCGCCTCCATCATCTTTTCCAGAACCTCACCGGGAACCGTGCCCACCAATTGCTGCACAACCTCACCGGTCAGTGTTTCGCCGCAACAGGCAATGGCCTGGTCCATGATGGAGAGGGCATCGCGCATAGAACCGTCACCAGCCTCGGCCAGCAGAGCAATGGCGTCGCGGTCAGCCTTGATCTTTTCCTGTTGGGCGATGGCTGTGAGCTGGTTCACGATTTCATCAAAGCGCACGGCATGAAAGCTGAAATGCTGGCAGCGCGAGCGGATGGTCTGGGGAATATCCTCGGGCTGGGTGGTGGCCATCATGAATACGATGTGTGAAGGCGGCTCTTCCAGGGTCTTCAGCAGGGCATTGAAGGCGGCATCGGTAATCTGGTGGGCCTCATCGAGGATGTAAATCTTGTAGCGGTCGCGGGCGGGACGATAACGCGCCGAGTCGCGAAGTTCACGGATTTCGTCGATACCGCGATTCGTCGCGGCGTCGATCTCAATCACATCAACCGAGCTGCTGGCGCGGATCTCCGTACAGGAGTCGCACTTGCCGCAAGGCTCAGCCTGCGGCCGGTCTTCTTTTCCGCCGCGACAATTCAGGCACATGGCCAGGATGCGAGCTACGGTGGTCTTGCCAATGCCACGATGGCCGCTGAAGATGTATCCGTGGGCGATGCGCTGCTGCTCGATAGCGTTCTTTAGAGTGCGTGTGACGTGCTCCTGCCCAATGACATCGGCAAACGATTGCGGACGATACTTACGCGCTAAAACCTGGTAGGCCATTAAAGTTTGATTATACGAGAGGAAGGCGGCAGTTAGCTTTTTAAACCCTTCTAGCGGTTTTTACGCTGCGCTCCATGCCAGACCGTACTGATGGTAATACGCTTACCTCGTATTCGATAAAGGACAATGTAAGGAGTCCCGCCGATGACTAACTCGCGGATCCCGGGCTCGTTTCCTGCCCGCCCCAGATTAGGATGATTCCTCAGAGCTTCAACGATGGCGACAATGCGTGTGGCCAATCGCTCGGCTGCCTCGGGCTTATCTAACTCCACGTAAGCCCGAATTTCCTGCAACCGTGCTCGCGCCAGCGGAGACCAGACGATTTCTATCTGGGTCGACCACGCGCGCTGTTTTCGCTGGCCCCCAGGCGGCTTTATCGACACGGCGCCTCATCGTCGTGACTTTTACCACAAACGCATTTCGGCGGCGGCAGTTCCTGGTTGGTGCCCCAGGAGAGGAGCCATGCCTTCATGTCCTCGTGTTTAATGTAGTGGCCCGATTTGGCCTGCCTGTCGGCTTGGGCGATCTCCGCCAGCATTCTTTCCTGGTCGGCGACGTAGGACTCTACCGCATCTGAAATAAGAAAATTTGCGCTGCGGCCAGACTCTTTGGCCAACTTCGCCAACCGTTTCTTGGTTGCCGGCTTGAGACGAATGCTGAGAGTTGCGCTTCGTGTGTTCGCCATAAACACATTTTAATACATCTGATGGAAATACGATAAGAGTTATTTCGAGAGGGCCTCTGCGTCACGTCGCCGGCCAGTGTCTCTTCATGGCCTTAGCGAACTGATCAGCGGGCAGCGTGTTGAGCACGTCTTTCTTTGTGAGCCAGGCGCGGCGAGCCTGCAAAATGCCATAGCGGATTTTTTCCAGGTGAGAGACGTGGTGCGAATCGGTATTGATGACGATCTTCACGCCGCGCTCGCGCGCCATGCGTAAGTGAATATCATTCAAATCGAGGCGTTCGGGATAGGCGTTCAACTCCATGGCAACTTTGTTTTTAGCTGCGGCATTCAGGATAGCGTTCATATCAAACTGGAAGGCGTCGCGGCGAAGCAATTGGCGTCCTGTAGGATGGCCGAGAATAGATACATGCTTGTTTTCCAGCGTACGCAGCAGGCGCTCGGTCATCTGCTCGGGCGGCTGCTGAAAATGGGAGTGCACGCTGGCGATGACCACATCCATCTGCGCCAGAACATCGTCAGAAAGATCGAGCTCACCGTCGGCGAGGATATCCACTTCGATGCCGGCGAAAATCTTGATGCCACTGGCGTGACTCGACACTTTGCGGATCCGTTTGATGTGAGCCTCGGCGCGCTTGTCATCGAGACCATTGGCAAAGGCGAGATTCTTGGAGTGGTCGGTGATGGCGATATATTTGTATCCCTGCTTGGTACCGGCCTCGGCCATCTCTTCTATAGTGTTGCGTCCGTCGGTTTCGACGGTGTGCATGTGCACGTCGCCCTGGATGTCATCTTGGGTAATCAGTGCGGGCAGCTTGTGTTCTTCCGCCAGATCGATTTCGCCGCAGTTCTCGCGCATCTCAGGCGGGATCAGGTCGAGCCCCAGCTTGGCATAAATTTCTTCTTCGGTCTTTCCCGCGACGCGTTTCTCGCCCTTGAGTGTGGTCAGCCCATATTCATTCAGGGTGAAACCCATTTTAAGGGCGCGCTGGCGCAAAGAAACGTTGTGCGATTTCGATCCGGTGAAGTACTGCATGGCCGCTCCGAACGATTCCGGGGGAAGCAGGCGGACATCCACCTGCATGCCACTGCGCAGCTTGAAGCTGACTTTGTTCTCTCCCTGGGCGATGACTTCCATGATGCCGGGGAAGGCGAGGATTTTTTGTTTCAGCGCATCAAGCTGTTTTTCATTGGAGCAGGCTTTGCCGGTAACCAGCAGATCGAGGTCGCCAATCGTTTCGCGTCCGCGGCGAAGCGAGCCGGCAGGAGTAATTTTGTCTACACCCGGCGTGCCGCCCAGGTATTCCATGATCTTCTGCGCGGTTTCGTCGGCCACGTCGAGATGAAAGCGTCCCGAGATGCGGCGGTAATCCTCAATGCCTTTCAGGATCTTTTGCTCCGCCTTCTCACCCATGCGGGGCAGGGTGCGCAGCTTGCCCTCGCGCGCCAGCCCTTCTACACCGGCCAGATCGCAGATTTTGTAGGCGTCCCAGATGAGCGCGATGGTCTTGGGACCGAGTCCCTGGATCTTCAGCAGCTCCAGCATGCTGGGATGATATTTTTCCAGCAGCTCGGTATGCGGCTTCAGCTTGCCGTCTTTAAACAGTTGCTGCAGATGGCCGGCCATGCTCTTGCCGATTCCGGGGATCGCGAGCAGCTTTTTTTCATCGACAACCAGACCGGCGATGGGCTCGCCCAGCGATTCAATGGCCTCGGCGGCGCGCTGGTAGGAGCGTATGCGAAAAGGATCGTCGCCTTTAACCTGCATGAGTTCGGCGGTTTCGTAGAACAGGGTGGCGACGGATTTGTTATCCAGGGAGCGCGGTGGTTGGCTCATGCCCATTATTTTCTCATCTTATTGGGGGAAGAAGCTCTTAGCTCTTAGCCTTTAGCTTTTAGCCAAAAACAAAAGCTTGCCGCAGATGAACGCAGATTTGCGCGGATCGGATTTTGCGGGTCAATTCCCTGGGCTACAAAAGTAACCTCCCTGATGTAATCATGCATCCTAAAATATGGCATGCTCCGTTCATCCGCGTTTGGCTTGCTTTTATGCGCAGCTTTGGCGCTTGTTCTTCCGCTGCAGATCGCCTCTGCTCAAAACACGTTGCTTCCTACTGCTCAAGACACGTCTGTTCCTCCTGCTCAAAACCCGCAAGGATGCACCGATCCGTCATCGGCCGATTCATGTACGCCCACGCCTGCGCCGTCGCAGCCGGCCAAGCCACCGGTCTGCGGCTTGACTCACCTGGATCGCTGCGCGGTTGACATTCTCCACGATCAGGCCGGAATCTGGACAAGCCCTTTGCGGCTCCAGTCGCACGACTCCGTCTGGCTCGTGCCATTTGCCGCCGCCACCGGAGTTGCCCTGGTTTACGACAAACAAGCCCTGCAAAACCTGGGGAGCAGCCGGAATCAAATCAATATCAGCAACAAAGTTTCTGACCTTGGCTCAGGCTACACGCTTGTCGGGGAGGGTGCGGGGCTGTTCCTCATCGGCTCGCTTACGCACAATGAGCACCTCACAGAAACCGGACGCCTTGGGATCGAGGCGATCATTGACGCTTCGATCGTAGGTGAAGGATTGAAGCTTGCAACCAACCGCCAGAGGCCTGACACGGGGAATGGCAGCGGCGCGTTCTGGCCTAACGGTATGCGCAACTACTCGTTGAACAGCTCGTTCCCCTCAGGACACGCCATCGCCACCTGGGCTTTCGCCAGAGTGGTGGCATCAGAGTATCCGAATAAGCTGGTGGATCTGGGAGTCTATGCGGTGGCCACGGCGGTCAGCGTAAGCCGTGTAACCGGGCGCCATCACTTTCCTTCGGACGCGCTGGTGGGCAGCGCCTTAGGGTACTTGATCGGAGGTTACGTCGTCCGCCACCACTCCAGTAAGTACAAAGACCCGGCGTATTCTTTTCTGCCGATTGTCGATCAACGGACGCATACCTATGGTATGACCCTGCGATTCTTGTCACACTGATTCGCTGCCTTTCTTCCGTTAGGCGTCATTGTGCCGACATGCGGTTGCGCGCCTCCTTCACCAACTTCGTGAACCTGCGTGCCAACTCAAGGATGCGTTCTGCCTGCCTGCGTTGCACAGCTTCTTTCGGGATCAACTCTGTGCCTATGCCGAGCGCGGCTGCCCCCGCCAGAACGAAATTCAAAGCCGTTTGTTGGTTTACGCCTCCTGAGGCAACTAATGGTACCTGCGGCAGCGGCGCCTTCAGCGCCCGGATATAACTGTCACCGCCTACCTGCGCGCAGGGGAAGATCTTGACCATGTCGGCGCCGGCCTTCCACGCCGTAATGACTTCGGTTGGTGTCAACGCGCCGGGAATAACGACAACCTCATTTTTTACTGCGAACTCCATGACGTCCAGAACGAGTCCGGGGCTGGTCAAGAATTTTGCCCCGGCATCCAAACAGCGTCTCGCTATTTCTATATCTAGGACCGTTCCAGCGCCCACGACCATTTCCGGAATCCTGCGTGACAAATCGGAGATTACTTCCATGGCTCCAGGCACAGTCACGGTGATTTCCGCGACCGGGATACCGCCGCGGTTGACGGTTTCGGCGGCAAAGCGTGCATCCTCGGCAGAAGACACGCGAACTGCGGGAATGATGCCGACCTGCTCGATGCGAGCGCGAACTTCCTGCTTGTTCACCCTTCCGGCTCCTTTGGCTGCCAGATCAGCAGACTTCTTATATTTAGCTTAATTTGCGAGGCGCGAACGGAGCAGCGCTATGCGCTCTCCTCAAAGTCCGGCTCCGGTTCAGGGAGCTTGTCGCCTTCCTTCGCAAACCACACGTACAAGGTCGGGAGCAAGAAGATACTCAGCAGCAGCGCTCCAACCAGCCCTCCAACAATGACGATAGCGAAGGGCCGCTGCGAGTCTGACCCGATACCGCGCGAGAGTGCGGCAGGCAGCAAGCCGAACGTCGCTACCAGCATCGTCATGATGATGGGGCGAAGGCGCAGGACCGCTCCGTCAATAGCAGCGTCTTCCACCGTGTGACCCCGCGCGCGTAGCTGATTAATATACTCCAGCATGATGACGCCGGTTTGCACCGAGACTCCGAAAAGAGCCAGGAAGCCGACGCCCGAGGAAACGCTGAAGTGCGTTCCCGTGAACAAAAGCGCAAGCAGTCCGCCGATCGGCGCCATGGCCACGTTACCCAGGATGAGCAGCGCCCATTTGAGCGAACGAAACATCGTATAGAGAATTCCAAAAATCAAGAGCAGGGTCAGCGGCACGATGACCAACAGACGCGCTTCGGCGCGCTGTTCACTTTCGTACTCTCCCGCCCAGTCCAGGTGGTACCCGCGCGGCAGTTGGACCTGCGCGTTTACTTTCTTGATCGCTTCCTCAACGGCGCCGCCAAGGTCGCGCCCGCGCACACTGTACTTGATAGCGACGTAGCGCTGGTTACCTTCACGGTAGATTTCCGAGCCGCCATCCTGTTCCGTAATTTTGCAGAGTTGGGCGAGCGAGACCCGTTCTCCGGTCGGTGATAGCAAGCGAATGTTCTCAATGGCTTCCTTGGTGTTGCGGTACTGCGGAAGGTAACGCATTACCAGGTCGTAGCGCTGCTCACCTTGCAACACCTGCGTCAGAGCGGTGCCTCCAACAGCGGTCTGGATGGCATCCTGAACGTCTGCGACGTTGATCTGATAGCGCGCCGCCTGTTGGCGGTCCACCTCGATATTGAGGTTAGGTTGACCCAGAGCTCGAAAGACTCCAAGGTCCTCAATTCCGTTGACCTGGCGCATGGTATTGACGACCTGATCGGCCATGGTCTCGAGAAGTTTGAGGTCATCACCGTAAATCTTCACGGCGAGCTCGCCTTTGACTCCGCTGACTGCTTCCTCCATATTGTCGGCGATGGGCTGCGAAAAACCCCAGACGACGCCAGGAATTTTATCCAGTTCGCGCTGCATCGCGGCGATCAGTCTTTCCTTGTCTTCGTGAAACACAGGCCGCCATTTTTCCTTGGGTTTCAAGTCCACGAAGTACTCGGTATTAAAAAAACCCGTGGTATCCGTTCCATCGTCGGGGCGCCCCACCTGGCTCCAGCATTGAGTAACTTCGGGAAAAGAACAAAGCACGACGCGGGCCTGGTTCATTACCCGGATACCTTCACTAGGTCCCGTGCTCGGAGCGAGGGTGCCGCGGACCCAAAGTGCGCCCTCATCCAGGTGAGGCAGAAACTCAGAGCCGATCACTCCGCCCACGGTGAGATAAAGGGAGATGAGCACGCCAAGAACTGCTCCGCCCACGGTCACCAAACGATGCTCGATTGCCCATTTCACAGCGGTGCGATAGCGCGTTTTCAAGAGTTCCAATACGGGATTGCGCCATTCGGTCACGCCTTTGCGGAACAACACGCTGGATAGAACGGGCGCGATCAGCATGGAAAACACGAGCGCGCCAAGGAGCGCAAAGGCCACGGTCCAGGCCATGGGATGGAACAGGCGTCCTTCGACCCGCTGCAGAGTGAAGATTGGCAAGTAGGCGGTAATGATGATCGCGATGGCGTAGAACACAGGCCGCTGGACTTCGTGGGCCGCTTCGCGGATGCGCTCCATCGGCGTCTTGTAGGTGGCGCCGCCATGGCCCATGTGGCGGACGATGTTCTCCACCATGACGACCGCGCCGTCCACAACCATTCCGAAATCCAGCGCGCCCAGGGAGAGCAGGTTTGCGGGAATGCCCTTCAACTGGAGACATGTCGCGGCAAACAACAACGAAAATGGGACCGTGAGTGCAACAATCAACGCTCCGCGAGCATTCCCGAGAAACAGAAAGAGTATGACCACGACCAGAATGATGCCTTCCGTAAGGTTATGCAGCACGGTATGCGTCGTGTAGTGGACCAGGTCGCTGCGATCAATAAATGAAACTACCTTTACGCCCGGAGGCAAAATGTGATCATTCAGCTCTTTAACCTTCGAGTGGATTCCTGCGAGTGCCTCGTCCGCATTTGCGCCTTTACGTAAGAGCACGATGCCTGAAACCACGTCGTCATTATCAATGATCTTGCCGTTTTCTCGAATGATGGCTCGCGCAGTCTGTCCGAGCCGGATCTTCGGGCCTTGAGCAACGACGGCGATATCCTTTACGCGCAGTGGGGTGCCACTCTTGGTCATAATGACCGTGTTTTCGATATCGCGCACATTTCTGACCAGCCCCACTTCCCGAACGTTGATTTGCTGCAGACCGGCTTCGACGAAGCTGCCGCCCGCATTGGCATTGTTGTTGGTGAGCTGTTGCTCCACCTGGGACAGGCTGAGACCGTAGGAGACCAGTTTGTCGGGATCAATGCGCACCTGATATTCGCGGGTCGGACCACCGAAGCTGGCAACATCAACCACGTTGGGCACGGCCTTGAAGTTTTTCTCGATCACCCAATCCTCAATTGCCTTCAATTCCATCACGTCGTAATTTGGATTCGTGCTCTTCAGCGTGAACCAGTAGATTTGGCCGACGGGGCTCCAATCCGTACCCATCTGGGGCACGACGCCCGGCGGCAAGCTCACTTGCGAAAGCCGTTCGAGGACCCTCTCCCGGTTCCAGGCATTCTCCTCTTCATCGTCGAAAATCAGCTTTACATCGGAAAGCCCAAAAAGGGAGAACGAACGCAAATGAACGACATGGGGGACGCCGTTCATCACCGTCTCAAGAGGAATTGTGACCTGCTGCTCGATTTGTTCTGCGGAAATTCCCGGCCACTGCGTGATGATCTCGACATAGTTATTGGCAACGTCGGGATAGGCTTCGACGGGAAGCTGGTGGAACGAGATCGCTCCCCAGCCAAGCAGTATAAGTGCCGCTGTGAGGACAAAAAAGCGGTTCTCCAGCGAGAAATCAACAATCTTGCGAATCATCTACTGTTCCACCGTGTTTTGCAGCACCAGGGCGTTCGCGGCCACCTGCTGCCCCGGCACAATGCCCGAGATGATCTCCTGCATGTTTTCCGGAAGCATCTCTCCAGCGGTAACTTCGACGCGCTGGAACTGTCCATCGGCTAAAGGCATGAAGACCCAGTTACGGTCACGTAAATGCAATACAGCGCTCGCTGGTACAGCAGCCCGTCTCTCCGGCTTTTTGCCGTAGAACGTGGCGGTAGCAAACATTCCTACGCGCAGGAGTCCCGAATTTTGAACTTGCAGCCTTACCTTGGCGGTGCGGATGTTGGGATCGAGCACCGCCCCAATGTTGTCAATCCGGCCCTTCAGGAGCTGGTCGGGATAGGCATTCAGATGAATGTCGGCGTAGTCGCCCAGGCGAATATTGGATAGTTCGTTTTCATGCACATCGCACAGTATCCAGACGTACGAGAGGTCCGAGATGGTGAACGGGTTCGGCCCGGAGAGCGCCTGAACCCCGGCCGCGTTGGTGACTTGCTGATCGGTGATGACCCCCGACACCGGGGCCACCACATCCACAATTCCACTTCCACTGGCATGATCTTTGTTCACGCCAAGAACACGCAGGCGGTCCGCCTTCGCCTCCAGATCGGCCTTGGCGTTCTGCTCTGCGTCTTCGGCGACTTCCATGTCCTTCTGGGCGATTGCACCCTTGTCGTAGAGAATCTTAGCCCGCTCCAGTTGCGTCCGGGCCAGCCTCTCGTCGTTGACGGATTTCTGGTAATCCGAAAATGCCGTGGAGATATCCGCGCTCTGAACTCGCATCAGCAATTGGCCCTTCTTGACTTGGTCGCCCAAGCGCGCGCGGATGTCCACAACCCGGCCCGAGGCAAGCGAGATGACCGGCACATTGCGCGACACATCCGGGTTCACTACTCCTGTCACCGTCAGGGTGCTTACCGATTGATGTTCGGCGGCGGTGGCAAGCGGGAACTGCTCGGGATGGTCCACCTTGACGATGTTGACATTGGATTCGTGCTCAACCTTGGGCGGAGGCGGCGCTTCGGCCTTCACATCTGCCTGCCCTTCTCCGCACGCAGCGAGGAGAAGACAGACGCCCAGCAATGAAAGTGCCCCGACGAAATAGTAAAAAAAACGTTTCTTCATGGAATTACCTCCTTACCCACGGCAAGGTTCAATTGATTCGCCGCCATTAAATAAGAGCCGACCAGGTTGATGTAATTCAGCTCCACGCTCCGGTATTCACTCTGCGCGTTCAGGAAATCGAGCAGCGAAGCGCCGCCGCGCTGATAAGAGAAGGTGATGATGTCCCGCACGCGGACCGCTTGTTGTAAATACTTGGTTTTGTATGGACGCAGCAGGGTGAGGTCGCTCTCCAGCGTTGCATAAGAAGAATCCACATCGCTGAACACCTGCGCCTGGGTGGCATCGAGCAGCCGTTGGTTTCGATTAATGTCCAGTTGCGTGCGCAGCTTCTCTCCCTGGTTGCGGTCGAAGATGCGGAGGGGGATGCTGACACTGGTACCGATAGTTTGGTGGTCAAACGGATTGTTGAACGAGGGATTGTAGGAATACCACGCGCTGACGGTAGGATCCGTTGAACCGTTGGCAACTGCGAGCTTGTGATCGGTTTGGGCTTTGTCTACGGCTTCGACGGCCGCTTTCAAATCGGGCCGCGTGTCCAGGGCGATCTTGCGGAACTCATCGAGCGGCGGTAGTTGGTCGGTGAAGTCAAATGGACCCGTCACGTCGAATTGCGCGACTGGCGTACGGTCGTTCAAGAGCGTTAGCAGTTGTATCTTCGCCGTCTTCAGGCTCTCTTCCGCGGCTTGCAGGTCAGACTCGTATTGTGACTGCTGCAATTCCAGGCGGTCGAGATCAACCTGCGCGATATCACCGGCCTTGTACCTTGTCCTGCTTACGTCGAGTACGTGGTCGTAGTATTCCAGGTTGTCTTGCGCCCTCGCCAGCACCGCTTTGGCCTGCAGGGTTTGCACAAAGTCGCTGCGCAAGTTGAAAAGCAGGGTCCTATCAAGATCAGCGTGGGTCGAGACCGCGATTCCGGTTGCCTTCTGTGCACTCTCCAGGCGCAATTCGCGCTTGTGCTGGCGCTCATGCAGATAGCTGAAGCTGCTTACAAGCATGGTGCCGGTGAACGGTTGCCAGACTCCTTTGTAACGAGCGAGTTGGGTGCCATCGTTCGACAGGGTGAGCTGCGGGTTGGGGCGCAGATACGCGGTGATCTCCTGCGCCTTGGATTCATCAATACTCACCTTGTCTGCCAGCAACGTCGGGTTGTTCTGTTCAAAGCGCTGGCGGACCTGGTCCCAATTTAGAGTCAAGGGCGCTGGGGCCGGCGGTTGCGCCTGGGCCCAGCCCTGCGAGCTGCAGAGTATCAGCGCAAAGTAGAAGAAGAGCTTGTTTCGCATCGTTGATTCCATGATTCCATTTTGTTCTGCCAGCTTTAAAGGCGCCCAGGGAATGCCGCACACATCTTTTTTTCTAGTCATGAATACGCCGCCGGATTTACCGGCGGCCGGGGAATGATCTTCGCTGCCGTCTTTTGCCGCCAGGCCTGCGGAAATAGTTCAGCAGGCCACCCACAGCGAGACAGGCCAGACCCGCGATGATGAAAACAAGACACGCGAGTTTGACATACGCATTCCAATCCATTTCTGTGCCGTCTCCGCGGTAATGGTTCCCCAATCAAGAGTCAGTTAGAGGCCATCTAGTTCTGTTGATATCCTTGTTCCTCAATCAAACTTTTGTCATCCCGAGCGCAGCCGCGCTTCGCGGCGGAGTCGAGGGACCTAGGTTCTTTCATGTTTTCAATAATGGACTCTTACTCACCAAACCCATCTGACGAATGCCGGGCTTCTAACAAAATCGTTATGCCTTTCCATTTAAGCCTGTGCTGCATCTTCTGAGAACCCTATCTTTGCGGCGGGAGGGATATCTTTCGGGGTTAGGGCCTATCTTTTGGTCAAATTCCTTTTGATATGCGATTGAATTAAGTAATGATGTTCTTGCATTTACACTAGTCCGAAGAGCCAGGCGTCATGTTCGACATTTCCATCATCTACGCGCCATCGAATCGCAGAAAGAACCTG
>Ga0210384_10001937_pt1 | contig 26466 bp, 15 predicted proteins | sample IncBWH2MmetaG_FD_160574 | JGI IMG/M metagenome (GOLD analysis project Ga0210384, IMG submission 160574) | Forest soil microbial communities from Barre Woods Harvard Forest LTER site, Petersham, Massachusetts, United States - Inc-BW-H-2-M | ecosystem: Environmental > Terrestrial > Soil >...
GGCCCTTATGGAATTCCTATAACGTTGCCGCAGCGATTATCTCGAAAACCTATGCACCCGGTGTCACTTCTCCGTCTGACAATGCGGAAGGCCGCGATCGGCGGTCCCGCGGATACGTCGCACAGGAATATCTCATGTTTGACATCGCCATGCTGGCCTTAGGGCTCGGCTTCTTCGCCGCCGGCATAGGTTACGCCTATGTCTGCGAACGGCTGTGAAGGGAGCGCACCATGATCTTCGATTATTCGCTCGCCGGCATCGTTTCCGCAGGCCTGTTGTTCTACCTGACCTACGCGCTGCTGCGGCCCGAGCGGTTCTGATCCACGCATCCTAAAGGCATACCACCATGACTGCCATCGGCTGGCTTCAAATCATCCTCTATTGCATCATCGTCGTCGCGCTGGTCAAACCGCTCGGCTGGTATATGACGCGCGTCTTCAACGGCGAGCGCACGTTCTTGTCTCCGGTGCTGCGCCCGGTAGAGGCTTCCCTCTACTGGATCAGCGGCGTCGATGAGAAGCGCGAACAGCATTGGCTGACCTATACGGTCGCGATGCTGCTGTTCCATGTCGGCGGCTTCCTGATCATTTATGGCTTGATGCGCCTCCAGGCGTTGCTGCCGTTCAATCCAGCCGAACAATCCGCCGTCGCCGAGGATCTTTCGTTCAACACGGCGATCTCCTTCATCACCAACACCAACTGGCAGAACTACGGCGGCGAGAGCACGCTGTCCTATCTGGTGCAGATGGTGGGTCTCACGCACCAGAATTTCCTGTCGGCCGCGACCGGCATCGCACTCGCAGTTGCCCTGATCCGCGGTTTCTCTCGCGCCTCGATGCGCACCGTCGGCAATTTCTGGGTCGATGTGACGCGCTGCACGCTTTATGTGCTGCTGCCGATCTGCGTGGTCTACGCGCTGTTCCTGGTCTGGCAGGGCATGCCGCAGACGCTTGGCGCCTATGTCGACGCCACCACGCTCGAGGGCTCCAAGCAGATCATCGCGGTCGGCCCGGTTGCCTCGCAGGTCGCAATCAAGATGCTGGGCACCAATGGCGGCGGCTTCTTTAATGCCAATGCCGCGCACCCCTTCGAGAACCCGACCGCGCTGTCGAACTTCGTGCAGATGATCTCGATCTTCGCGCTCGGTGCTGCGCTCACCAATGTGTTCGGCCGCATGGTCGGTAACCAGAAGCAGGGCTGGGCGATTCTCGCGGTGATGGGCGTGCTGTTCCTCGCCGGTGTCACCGTCACCTACTGGGCGGAGGCCAACGGCACCACCGCGTTCAGCGCGCTTGGCCTTTCCGGCGGCAATATGGAAGGCAAGGAAGTGCGCTTCGGCATCCCTGCCTCCTCGCTATTCGCTGTCATCACGACCGCCGCATCCTGCGGCGCCGTCAACGCCATGCATGACTCATTCACCGCGCTTGGCGGCATGATTCCGCTGATCAACATCCAGCTTGGCGAGATCATCGTCGGCGGCGTCGGCGCCGGCCTCTATGGCATGCTGCTGTTCGTCATCCTCTCGATCTTCGTGGCGGGCCTAATGGTCGGCCGCACGCCGGAATATGTCGGCAAGAAGATCGAGGCGCGGGAGGTCAAGATGGCGATGCTCGCGATCCTGGTGCTGCCGCTGATGTATCTCGGCTGGACCGCCATCGCCGTCGTGCTGCCTTCGGCGGTGGCCTCGATGGCCAATGCCGGCCCGCACGGGTTCACCGAGGTGCTCTACGCCTACACCTCGCAAACCGGCAATAACGGCTCGGCTTTCGCTGGCCTTACCGGCAATACGCCTTTCTACAACATCACCGGTGGCGTCGCGATGTTCGTCGGTCGTTTCTTCATGATCGTGCCGGCCATGGCAATCGCGGGCTCGCTCGCCGGCAAGAAATCGATCCCGCCGTCGGTCGGCACCTTCCCGACCACCGGAGGGCTGTTCGTCGGCCTTGTCGTCGGCGTGATCCTGATCATCGGCGGTCTCACCTTCTTCCCGGCGCTCGCGCTCGGACCGATCGTCGAGCACCTGGCTGATAACGCCAACACCCTGTTCTGAACGATTGCCTTTGGAGTTACGTCCATGGACGCCATGAAACTGCAGAAGAAGACGCCGGTCTCGGCGATGTTCGATCCGAAAATCGTGGTGCCCGCGCTCGGCTCGGCTTTTGCAAAGCTCGATCCGCGGGCCATGATCAAGAATCCCGTGATGTTCGTGGTCGAGGTTGTGGCCGCGCTGACCACGGTGATATTCGTCCGCGATCTCTTCACCGGCGGCGCCAACCTCGGCTTCACCTTCCAGATCATCCTCTGGCTGTGGTTCACGGTGCTGTTCGCTAATCTCGCCGAAGCCGTTGCGGAAGGCCGCGGCAAGGCCCAAGCCGAGTCGCTGCGAAAAACCCGCACCGAGAGCCAGGCCAAGCTGTTGAGCGGCTCCGACCGCACCTATCGCCTGGTGTCGGGCACGAGCCTCAAGGTCGGCGATGTCGTGCTGGTCGAGGCCGGCGACAACATTCCCTCCGACGGCGAGGTGATCGAAGGCGTCGCCTCGGTGAACGAGGCCGCGATCACCGGCGAGTCCGCGCCTGTCATTCGCGAATCCGGCGGTGACCGTTCGGCGGTGACCGGCGGCACGCAGGTATTGTCCGACTGGATCAAGGTGCGCATCACGGCAGCACAAGGGTCGACCTTCATCGACCGCATGATCAAGCTGGTGGAGGGCGCCGAGCGGCAGAAAACGCCGAACGAGATCGCGCTCAATATCCTGCTCGCAGGTCTTACCATCATCTTCGTGTTTGCGACCGTGACGATCCCGAGTTACGCCGCCTATGCCGGCGGGTCGATTTCCGTCGTGGTCCTGGTCGCGTTGTTCGTGACTTTGATCCCGACCACGATCGGCGCGCTACTGTCGGCAATCGGCATCGCCGGCATGGACCGCCTGGTGCGCTTCAACGTGCTGGCGATGTCGGGCCGCGCGGTCGAGGCCGCGGGCGACGTCGATACGCTATTGCTGGACAAGACCGGCACCATCACGCTCGGCAACCGCCAGGCGACGGCGTTCCGCCCGGTGCGCGGCGTCAGCGAGCAGGATCTGGCGGACGCGGCGCAACTTGCCTCGCTCGCCGACGAAACCCCGGAGGGCCGTTCCATCGTCGTGCTGGCCAAGGAGAAATACGGCATCCGCGGCCGCGACATCGCCGAGCTCGGCGCGACCTTCATTCCGTTCACCGCGCAGACCCGCATGAGCGGTGTCGATGCCGGCGGATCGTCGGTGCGCAAAGGCGCGGTCGATGCCATCCTCAACTATGTCGGCGGCGGCGCGACGCAGGCGGTGGCGTCCGGCAACACCGTGCGGGCCATTCAACCCGCGGGGAGTTCGGAGCTCGCGCGCGAAATCCAGGCGATTTCGGATGAGATCTCCAAGGCCGGCGGCACGCCGCTCGCGGTCGCCCGCGACGGCCGCCTGCTTGGCGTGATCCAGCTCAAGGATATCGTCAAGGGCGGTATCCGCGAACGTTTTGCGGAGTTGCGCCGCATGGGCATCCGTACCGTCATGATCACCGGCGATAACCCGATGACGGCGGCGGCGATCGCGGCGGAAGCTGGCGTCGATGACTTCCTGGCCCAGGCAACGCCGGAGGATAAGCTGAAGCTCATTCGCGACGAGCAGGCCAAAGGCAAACTGGTCGCGATGTGCGGCGACGGCACCAACGACGCGCCGGCGCTGGCGCAAGCCGACGTTGGCGTCGCCATGAACACCGGCACGCAGGCCGCGCGCGAGGCCGGCAACATGGTCGACCTCGATTCCAACCCGACCAAATTGATCGAGGTGGTCGAGATCGGCAAGCAGCTCTTGATGACCCGCGGCGCGCTGACGACGTTTTCGATCGCCAATGACGTGGCAAAATATTTTGCCATCATCCCGGCGATGTTCCTGGCGTTCTATCCGCAGCTCAACGTGCTCAACATCATGCATCTGACGAGCCCGCAGAGCGCGATCCTGTCGGCGATCATCTTCAATGCGCTGATCATCATCGCGCTGATCCCGTTGGCGCTGAAAGGCGTCGCCTATCGCGCGATCGGCGCCGGTGCGCTGTTGCGGCGTAACCTGGTGATCTACGGCGTCGGCGGCATCATCATTCCCTTTATCGGCATCAAGGCCATCGACCTCGTCGTCGCCGCCTTGCATCTGGCCTAACACCGTCATTGCGAGCGGAGCGAAGCAATCCAGAAGGCCGCAGAGAAACACTGGATTGCGTCGTCGCCTCGCTCCCTGCAATGACTGAAAGAATGGAGACCTGTTATGTTAAGAGAAATCCGTCCCGCCATCATCCTCCTCGTTGCGTTGACATTGATCACCGGCGTCGCTTATCCGCTGGCGATGACCGCGGTATCCGGCGCGATCTTCCCGAAACAGGCCGCGGGCAGCCTGATCGAGAAGAACGGCAAGGTGGTCGGCTCTGCCCTGATCGGACAGGAGTTCAAGGACGACAAATATTTCCATGGCCGGCCCTCGGCGACCACGGCGCCGGACGCTGCCGATTCAACCAAAACGGTGCCGGCGCCCTATAACGCCGCCAACTCCGGCGGCTCCAATCTCGGTCCAACCAGCAAGGCGCTGAACGACCGGGTCAAGGAAGATGTCGAGAAGCTGAAGGCCGAAAATCCGGGAGCTACCGTACCGATCGATCTGGTCACCACCTCGGCTAGCGGCCTTGATCCCGACATCTCGCCGGAAGGCGCGCTGTTCCAGGTGCCGCGCGTTGCGAAAGCGCGCAACATGCCGGAAGACCGCGTCCGCGAACTGGTGACGCAAAACACCCAGAATCGCTTTGTCGGCTTGCTCGGCGAGCCGCGGGTCAACGTGCTGGCGCTGAATCTGGCGGTGGACGCTGCGGCCGGCAAATGAGCGCCGCTAGGCTAGGTGCGCCGCGGCGACTATAATGGCTTATGGCAAATCAACGCCGCGACCCTGAAATACGACCCTCGCCGGACGCGCTGCTGGAGGCGGCGCGGCGGGAGAGCACTCAGTCCGGCCGGCTCAAGATTTTCGTCGGCGCCGCCCCCGGCGTCGGCAAGACCTACGAGATGCTCCAGAGCGCGCAAGCAAGGCAGAAAGCCGGCGTCGACGTCGTGGTCGGCGTGGTCGAGACCCATGGACGGGCCGAAACCGAAGCGCTGCTGCGCGGCCTTGAAGTCGTCCCGCGCAAGCGGCTCGAATACCGGGATCAGATTCTCCAGGAGATGGATCTCGACGCGGTGATCGCGCGCCGTCCGCAGCTCGCGCTGGTCGACGAGCTTGCCCACACCAACGTATCAGGCAGCCGCCACCCGAAGCGCTATCTCGACGTCGAAGAACTGCTCTCGCACGGCATTGACGTCTATACCGCGGTCAACATCCAGCACATCGAGAGCCTCAACGACGTGGTCGCCCAGATCACCCATGTCCGGGTCCGCGAAACCGTGCCGGACAAGGTGTTCGACCGCGCCGATGCCATCGAGCTGATCGATCTCACCCCGGACGACCTGATTCAGCGGCTGAAGGAAGGCAAGGTCTACGTCCCCAAACAAGCCGAGCGCGCGCTCGAACATTATTTCTCGCCGGGCAATCTGACCGCGCTGCGGGAGCTGGCGTTGCGGCGCACCGCCGAGCGGGTCGACGAACAGCTGCTCACCCATATGCAGGCCAACGCGATCGCCGGTCCCTGGGCGGCGGGCGAGCGCATCCTGGTTTGCCTCAGCGAGGATCAGCGCGCGGCCGGCCTCGTGCGCTACACCAAGCGGCTTGCGGACCGCCTGCATGCGCCGTGGACCGCGGTCAGCATCGAGACGCGGCGCAGCCTGCAATTGACCGACGAAGAGCGCGACCGGCTCGCCGACACGCTGCGGCTCGCCGAAGCACTCGGCGGCGAGGCAATCACCATTCCGAGCGTTGGGCGCCGCATCGCCGACGACCTGATCAGCTTCGCGCACGCCAATAACGTGACCCAGATCATCATCGGCAAGTCGACGCGCTCCTTCTGGTTCGAACTCACGCGCGGCTCGGTGGTGCACGATCTGGTGCGGCGCGCCGGCAATATCAGCGTCAATGTCATCGCCGGCGAGGAACTCGCGGCCGACCCGGTTCCGAAAAAGACCGTGCGCGCGGCGGAGCGACCCGAGCCGTTCAATGCGTGGCCATATTTGATGGCGCTCCTGATCGTGGCCATCGGGCTTGGCACCGGCGCGGTCATCCAGCCGCTGTTTGGAATCGAAAATGTCGATCTGGTGTTCCTCACCGCCGTGGTCGGCGTCGCGGTTCGCTACGGCCTGTGGCCGTCGCTGTTGGCGAGCGTCGCGGCGTCGCTGTGCTACAACTTCTTCTTCCTGCCGCCGATCTATACCTTCACGATCACCGATCCGACCAATGTCGCGGCGTTCTTCTTCTTCATGCTGATCGCGATCCTGGTTTCCAACGTCGCAGCAAGGGTGCGCACCCAGGCCGATTCCGCAATCGGCAGGGTACGGACCACGGAATCGCTTTACGCCTTCAGCCGCAAGCTCGCGGGCACCGCGACGCTGGACGACGTGCTGTGGGCGACCGCCTATCAGATCGCGCTGATGCTCCGGGTGCGGGTCGTCCTGCTGTTGCCCGAGGATGGCGTGTTGACGGTGAAGGCGGGTTATCCGCCCGAAGATCAGCTCGACAAGGCGGATCTCGCCGCCGCGAACTGGGCGTGGGACAACGACCGCTCCGCCGGGCGCGGCTCGGATACGCTGCCCGGCGCCAAGCGGCTGTTCCTTCCGATGCGGACCGGGCGCGGGCCGATCGGCGTCATCGGCATCGACGACGACAAGACCGGTCCGCTGCTGACGCCGGATCAGCGCCGCCTGCTCGATGCGCTGGTGGACCAGGGCGCGCTCGCGATCGAGCGGGTGCTGCTGGTCGAGGACATGGACCGCGTCAAGCGCACGGTCGAGTCGGAGCGTTTGCGCTCGGCGCTGTTGACCTCGATCTCGCACGATCTCAAGACCCCCCTGGCCTCGGTGCTCGGCGCCGCTTCGACGATGCGCGATCTCGAAAGCGGTCTGAACGACTCGGAAAAGCGCGACCTGCTCGCAACCGTGATCGACGAATCCGAGCGGCTCAACCGCTTCATCGCCAATCTCCTGGACATGACCAAGCTCGAATCCGGCGCCATTGTGCCGAATACCGCGCCCCACGACATCGGCGAGATCGTCGGCAGCGCATTGCGTCGCGGCAGCAAGATCCTGGTGCGGCACAAGGTCTCGCTCGAGCTCGCCGCCGATCTGCCGATGCTGGAGCTCGACGCGGTGCTGTTCGAACAGGTGCTGTTCAATCTGCTCGACAACGCCGCGAAATATTCACCCGCGGACACCACGATCTCGATCAGGAGCTGGCGCGACAGGGATCAAGTCGCACTGCAAATCGCCGATGAGGGCGAGGGGATTCCGCCGGCGGAGCTGGAGAGCGTGTTCGACAAATTCTATCGCGCGCAGAAAGGCGATCACGTCCGGCCCGGCACCGGCCTGGGGCTCGCGATCTCGCGCGGCTTCGTCGAGGCGATGCACGGCACGATCTCGGCCGCCAACCGCGGCGATCGAAACGGCGCCGTGCTGACCATCCGATTGCCGATCCCCGCGGCATCTAACGCGCTGGACACCGCCGCATGAGCGCCACGCCAATCAAAGTCCTTGTCATCGACGATGAGCCGCCGATCCGCAAATTGCTGCGGATGGGTTTGACCACGCAAGGTTATGAGATTTTGGAGGCCTCGAACGGCAAGAACGCGCTCGAATTGCTGGCCGAGAATCCCGCGCTGATCATTCTCGATCTCGGCCTGCCCGACATCCAGGGCCATGAATTACTGCGCATGATCCGCGGCCGCAACGATAGCGTCCCGGTCGTGGTGCTGTCGAGCCGCGGCGATGAGGCCGGCAAAGTCCAGGCGCTCGATCTCGGCGCCGACGATTACCTGACAAAGCCGTTCGGAATGGACGAGTTGCTGGCCCGCATGCGCGCGGCGCTGCGGCATCAATTGCAAGTCCATGGCGAGCGTCCGGTGTTCCGCTCCGGCGATCTCTCGGTCGATCTGGTGCGCCGCATCGTCAAGGTCGGCGAGCGCGACGTGAAACTGTCGCCGAAGGAGTACGATTTGTTGCGCGTGCTGGTGCAGCATGCCGGCAAGGTCTTGACCCACCGCTTTCTGTTGAAGGAGCTGTGGGATGAACTGACCGACGCGCAATATTTGCGGGTCTATGTGCGCCAACTCCGGCAAAAGATCGAGGTCGATCCGGAGCGCCCGCAATTCGTGCTGACCGAAACCGGCATCGGCTATCGCCTGCGGGCGCCGGATTAGCGCCAATTTCTGTCATCCCCGGCCACGACGGAGACATGGGGCAACCGGGAACTATCAAAGCCCGCAAGGATTGGTTTCCCGACGCCGGGAGAATGATCATGGCACGAAGATATTCGAAAAAGGCCTCCGCCAAGGTTGGACGCGCGATGAAGGAACGCAAGGCCGGCACGCTGCGGAGCGGCCGCTCAGGACGCAAGGTGACGAGCCGCAAGCAGGCGATCGCGATCGGGCTTTCCGAGGCGCGGGCCGCAGGTGCGAAGGTGCCGAAGAAGGTCGGCAAGCGGAGAAAATCCGCGAAGTAGGCCTTAACTCGCGGGTTCCGGGCGGGTGTCGCCGCTGCTAGGCTGCAATACCGAATTCCACGGGATCGCAAGTCAGGATCGATCGTGTTGCTCAGGAACCTCTCCACCTACCGGAAGAAGCGGGATTTCGACAAGACCGACGAGCCGTCCGGCGACGTCAAGGTGGCGCCGGCGAAGCGGCGGCGGTTCGTGATCCAGAAGCACGCCGCGACGCGGCTGCACTACGATCTGAGACTGGAATTCGACGGCGTCTTCAAGTCCTGGGCGGTCACGCGCGGGCCGTCGCTCGATCCGCACGACAAGCGGCTCGCGGTCGAGGTCGAGGATCATCCGCTCGACTACGGCGATTTCGAAGGCACCATTCCGAAGGATCAATATGGCGGCGGCACCGTCCAGCTCTGGGACCGCGGCTATTGGGAGACCGACGATCCGCAAGCCGGCTTCAAGAAGGGCGACCTGAAATTCACGCTGCATGGCGACAAGTTGCACGGCAGTTGGGTGCTGGTGCGCATGCGCCATGACCGTGACGGCGGCAAGCGCACCAATTGGCTTCTGATCAAGCACCGCGACGAATTTGTGAGAGAAGGCGAGGCCAACAACATCCTGGACGAGGATCGGTCGGTCGCCTCTGGCCGGTCGATGGAAGAGATCACACGCGGCAAGGGCCGGGCGCCAAAACCGTTCATGACCGCGAAGGCCGGCCGCGGCAAGGCCGACGCGGTCTGGCACTCCAACCGCGGCGAAGCGGCCGAAGCGCGCGAGAAGGGCAAGGCGGCGGCGCCGAAAGGCAAGCGCGTTGCCGAGATGCCGGATTTCGTTGCGCCCCAGCTTTGCACCTCGGTCGATCGGCCGCCGAGCGGCGAGGGCTGGTGCCATGAGATCAAGTTCGACGGTTATCGCGTGCAATTGCGGGTCGAGGGCGGCAAAGCCACATTGAAAACCCGCAAAGGGCTCGACTGGACCGACAAATTCAACGCCATCGCGAATGAGGCCAGCGCGCTTCCGGACGTGCTGATCGACGGCGAGATCGCCGCGCTCGATCACAACGGCGTCCCAAATTTCTCCGCGCTGCAGGCAGCGCTTTCCGACGGCAAGACCGAAAAGCTGATCTTTTTCGCGTTCGACCTGTTGTTTGCCGAGGGGATGGACCTGCGCCGCCTGCCGCTTGCCGAACGCAAGGCACAATTGAAAGAATTGCTGGAGGCGCGAAGGAAGGCAAAGCAGATCCAATATGTCGAGCATTTCGAGACCGACGGCGATACCATCCTGCAATCGGCATCGAAACTCTCGCTCGAAGGCATCGTCTCGAAGAAACTGAATGCGCCCTATCAGTCCGGCCGGACCGAGAGCTGGACCAAGGCCAAAGCCCGCGCCGGGCAGGAGGTCGTGCTGGGCGGCTGGAAGACAACCAACGGAAAATTCCGCTCGCTGATGGCCGGTGTCTATCGCGGCGATCATCTCGCCTTTGTCGGCATGGTCGGCACCGGCTTTGGCCAGGACACGGTGCGGCGTATCATGCCGGCGCTGAAGCAGGCCGCCGCGAAGGAGAGCCCGTTCGGCGGCGAGAACGCGCCGCGCAAGACCCGCGACGTGCATTGGCTGAAGCCCGAGCTCGTCGCCGAGATCGAGTTCGCCGGCTGGACCGGCGACGGCAACATCAGGCAGGCAGCGTTCAAGGGGCTGCGCCAGGACAAGCCGGCCGACGAGGTGCAAGCGGAGAAACCGTCCATGACAGCGATTGCCCAGCCTGTTGGAAAAGTGGCTGCAAAGACCGGAAAGGCCCAGACATCCGGTAAATCCGGCGAGGTCATGGGCGTCGTGATCTCCCACCCCGACAAGGAGCTGTGGCCCGACGCCGGCGATGGCGAAGGGGTGACAAAACTCGATCTCGCCCGATACTACGAGGCGGTAGGCGAATGGATGATCGGCCATCTCAAGGGCCGGCCGTGCTCGATCGTGCGCGCGCCCGACGGCATCCATGGCGAGAAATTCTTTCAGCGCCACGCCATGCAGGGCACCTCGAAGCTCCTGGAACTGGTCAAGGTTTCCGGCGACCGCAAGCCTTATCTGCAAATCGACCGCGTCGAGGGCCTTGCGGCCGTGGCGCAGATCGGCGGGCTTGAACTGCACCCGTGGAATTGCGCGCCCGATGCCTATGACACGCCGGGCCGGCTGGTGTTCGATCTCGATCCGGCCCCCGATGTCGAATTTACGGAGGTGATCGAGGCCGCCAAGGATATGCGGCAGCGGCTTTCCGCTGTCGGGCTGGAAAGTTTTTTCAAGACCACCGGCGGCAAGGGGTTGCACGTCGTAACACCGCTGACTTACGGGGCCAAGGACAGAGTGACATGGAAGGAGGCCAAGGCATTTGCGCAAGGCATTTGCCAGTGGATGGCCAATGACGATCCCGAGCGCTATCTGCTCAACATGTCGAAGCAAAAGCGCACAGGAAAGATTTTTCTCGATTATCTGCGCAATGACCGGATGTCGACGGCGGTTGCGGTGCTGTCGCCGCGCGCACGCGAAGGCGCCACCGTCTCGATGCCCTTGACCTGGGCGCAGGCGAAGAGTGACCTCGATCCGAAACGGTACACGGTGCGCACCGTGCCAAAATTGCTTGCGAAGACCAAGGCGTGGGAGGGTTACGACGCCGCCGCGTCATCGATCAAGCCGGCGATCAAGAAGCTGGCGGAGAAAATATGACATCGTCATTCCGGGATGCGCCGTGAACGTACCGCTTTTTGCGTCGCGATAAAGTGTTTTTTTCGGCCGCGATCGGATTACATGGAGTTCATTCGAGGGAGGATTTATGCGATGTCCGCGCCGCTCGTCGTTTCTATTCCGCACCGCCTCGGCCGCGAGGAAGCGAGGCGCCGCCTGAAAGCGGGATTGACGCGCGCCGCCACCAGCATTCCCGTGCTCAAGGTCGACGAGGAACGGTGGGAAGACAATCGCATGGTGTTCCGCGTGCGCGCGCTCGGGCAGGCCGCCGCAGGTCATCTCGATGTCGAGGAGGATCACGTCCGGCTTGAAGTGATGCTGCCGTGGCTGTTGCAGCGCTTCGCGGAAGTAGCGCAGGTCGCGATCCAGAATCGGGGCAAGCTGCTCTTGACCAAACGCAATTGACTCCGTGATTTCCGACTCTGCGATTTCGCACCGCAGCAACGAATGAAGTGCGTGCAGTGGATTTCGTTCGCTTGTTGGTAACGAATTTTCCCGATCATTGATGCCAGCGGGGGAGGGAACCGACCCATGAGTCGGCACGACATCCGCCAGGGCCGCTCGGCCGTCGATCCCGGGCGGCCTTCGCTTTTTTGAGCTCAAGCGCTGACGCGCTTTCGCACCGGTTTTGCGGCGCCCACGAACCTCGCTTTCAAAACCGCCGCCGGCAGATGCCTGAACAGATCGGAGAGACGAAGTTTTGTCGCGTCCGCCTCGGCAAAGCCTTTCACGGCATAGCCGCTCGCATCGAGCGTGGCGTCAAAGACGTCCGCGCGCGGCCAGACGCGGCCGCTTTCAGTGAACGGCGCGAAAGACTTTGCAACGACCGTGATCGCAGCCTCACGTCCATGCCACCGGGCAAACGCAATGACATGATCGCGATGCGGACCGCCGACTTCGAGCGGCTGATAATCGCCATGGGTGAAGACCTCCGCGAGTCTGCTCCGCAGTCCCAGTAGATGCCGCGTCCAGGCGAGCTTCAGGTGACCGCTGCTCCAGTTCTGTGCGAGGCTTTGCCAGTCCGGCTCGCCTTGCGCGGCGAGCACGGCCGCGCGTTCCGCAAAATCGACCGGCCGGCGGTTATCAGGGTCGACCAGCGACAGATCCCAGAACTCGGTGCCCTGGTAGAAATCGGGCACGCCAGGCATGGTCGTCTTCAACGCGACCTGGCTCAGCGAATTCAGCGCCCCCAACAGTGCGATGCGCCGGCCAAACGTTTCAAGCGAATCCAAAAACTCCGCGGCGACGGCACGATCCAGAATTCGCGCGATGAAATTTTTCAGTCCCGCTTCATAGGCTTCGTGGGGATTGAGCCAGCTCGATTCCTCCTTGCCCTCGCGCGCGGCCTTCAGCGCGTAGGCCTGCATCCGCTCGACAAAGGAGTGATCGCGCTCGCCCGGCGGCCAAGCACCGAGCAGCGCCTGATACAGCATGTACTCGGCCGTGGCCGACGGCGCACGCAAATTGCCCCCGGCGAGAAGATGCGGCGCGTTCAGGACTTTCCACCGCGCCACCATGCTTGTCCATTCACCCGGGAGTTCCGTCAGCGCCGCCAATCTCGCCCGCGCATCCTCACCGCGCTTGGTGTCGTGCGTCGCGGTCGACGTCATGCCGTGCGGCCATTCCCTTGCGCGCGTCAGCATCAATTGGTGGAAGGCATCGATGGAAAGCGCTTTGGCGGAAGGATCGCCGCCGACCTCATTGAGCGCCAGCAAGCGGTGATAGCGATAGAACGCGGTATCCTCGAGCGACTTCGCCATCAATGGACCCGTGAATTGCTGCACTTTCAGCGCAAAGCGGCGCACGCGCGGCTTGCTGTGCGGCGGCCTACCCGGCTGGATCAGGTCCATGGTCAGGGTATCGCGGAGAAAGTCGAAAATGCCTTCGTCGGCGGCAAACCAGTCGGCGCGCGCCCGCTCGATTGTCTCAACGATCAGCGTGCGGTCATGCACCGTCGGCCCAGCCGACGTCAGGTAGGTGCGATAGACCGGAAAATGCAGCACGTAGAGCTCAAGCGCTTGCCGCAGGCTGTCGGCGGAATAGTCGCGGGTGGCGTATTGTCCGGCGGCGATGCGGGCAAGCAGCCGCGACAACACCGTGAACTCGCTGGCCAAAAGCGTCTCCAGCACCCTGCGTTTGGCGTCTTTCAGGATCGGCGCGAGCCGCGGCGGCCGGCTGCTGATCTGCCGCCACACCTCGTCGAGCTGATCGAGGCCGTTGCCGTCGAGCAGGAGCTGGACGATCGTGTTCATCGATTCATAGCCTGTGGTGCCGTGGATGCCGGCAAAGCGATGCAGCTTTTCGTCCTCGCCCAGAATCTTTTCGATCACCAGGTAGAATAGTCCGGCGTCGTCGCCTCTCACGTCCCGGATCAGGCGACGCAGCCGTTGGAAATATTGCGCGGGATCGCGCAACCCATCGATGTGATCGAGCCGCAGGCCCTGTAGCTTGCCTTCTTGAATGAGTTTCCTGACCAGACGGTGGATCGCCGCAAACGTGCCGGCGTCCTCGACCCGCAAGCCCGCGAGCGTGTTGACGTCGAAGAAGCGGCGGTAGTTGATGTCGCTGGAAGCAAGCCGCCAATGCCCGAGCTTGTAGTGCTGGCGCTCCAAAAGATGATGCAGTGCCAAAGTCTGGCCGGTGCGATCCGGGCCGGCGCGATAGGCGGCCAGTCCCCGCGCGATGATCTCGGCGCTTCCCGCGATGTTCCGTAGCTCCGCCTTGAAGTGAGGGGCTTCCGTGCGATTGGGATGGCGCAATCCCCTGTAGCGGGCGGCGAGTTCGAGCATGCGTTTTCCCGCTTCGCTTGCTTCGGCGCCGGCTTCCCGCACCATCACCCGCAACATCTCGCCGTAGCGCTCCGGCGCGATCGGCAGACGATGTTCGAAATACCAGGCGGAAAAACTGCCTTCGCCGGCATCGTAACGCAATTCGATCTCGCCGCGCTCCAGCGCCTCACCGTAGGACGAGCCGATGATCGGCAGCAGCACGCCGCCGCGCGCGCGGTAGGGCAGTTGCTCCCAATCGATATCGAAGGAGATTGCGTGCGGCGAGGCCGGGCCCCATTCCAGCACGTCGAGCCACCATGGATTGTCCGCAAAATGCACGCCGACATGATTGGGAACGAAGTCGAGGATCAGGCCGATATCGTGAGCTTTGAGCGCGGCGCTCAATCGTTCGAAGCCGGCTTCGCCGCCGAGCTCCGGGTTCAGTCTGCTGTGGTCGACGATGTCGTAGCCGTGGGTCGAGCCCTTTCGCGCCTGCATGAACGGTGAGGCATAGAGATGCGTGATGCCGAGCGCCTTCAGATAGGGAACAATTTCGGCCGCCTTGTCGAAGTTGAAATCCGCGGTCAGCTGCAGGCGATAGGTTGCAATCGGAATGGCCGGAGGCATTGTTATCCTCCGATGCGCCAGAACACCGACCAGGGCGGGAGCAGGCCGCCCGGCTCGCCGCCCCAAATCGGCGTGCCGGTCGTGTGTTCGGATGTGTGCGGAATTTCGTTTGCCGAAAGGTTGGCAGTCAACCGCAATGTCGCGCCGTCGTCCATGTGCCAGCTTGCGGTGAGCAAGCCATCGTCGCCGGCGCGGGCAGCACCAAAGGCTGCACCGGCAAGGCGCGGTACGATCTCCTGGCGCCGGACCGCCAGCAGGCCTTGCACCAGCGCCAGCCGTTTCTCGCCTGCCGGCGTTTCGCGCGCTTGCCAATCGAGCACCGCCGATCGAAACGTCGCGGGGTCGAGCGGATCAGGTACCTCGTCGCCATATTTGGCGTAGGCCCAGTCGTATTCTCTCCGCCGTCCCTTGCGGACGGCGTTGGCGAGCTCGCCCTTGAAATCGCAAAAGAATGGAAACGGCGCTTTCGATCCCCATTCTTCGCCCATGAACAGCATCGGAATCATCGGCGCCAGCAAGGTGACGGCAAGGGCTGCCTCGATCGCTTTGGGATCGGCGAGGCTTTCGAGCCGGTCGCCGAGCGCGCGGTTGCCGATCTGGTCGTGATTCTGCAGGAAATTGACGAAGGCCGAAGGCGGCAGGGCGCCGCTCGGCTCGCCGCGCAATTTTCCGCCCCAGAAGGCGGCGGCTTCGCCCTGATAGACAAAGCCCGAGGAGAGCGCCCGCGCCAGGTCGCCGCGCGGCGAACGCTGATAGTCGCCGTAATAGCCCTGGGCTTCGCCTGATAGCATCACGTGCCAGACGTGGTGATAGTCGTCGTTCCATTGCCCGCGGTATTTGCCGCGCGCTGGCTCCTGCGTGGGATCGAGCAGGCTTGCGCGGTTGTCGCCGTTTTCGAGCACCAGATGGATGTGCCGCGCGCTTTCCGCGGCAAGCTTGCCGACCGCGGCGCTCAGATCGTGCAGGATCGGAATCTCGCCGGCTTCGACGATGGTATTGACCGCATCGAGCCGCAGCCCATCGAAGCGATAATCGCGCAGCCAGCCGAGCGCATTGCCGATCGCGAAGGCGCGCACTTGCGGCACGCGATAATCGATCGCGCTGCCCCATGGCGTGTGGGCCTCGGTGAAGAAGTTCGGCGCGTAGCGGCCGAGATAATTTCCCTCGGGGCCGAAATGGTTATAGACCACGTCCAAGAACACCATCAGCCCGCGCAGATGCGCTTCGTCGATCAGGGTTTTCAGATCTTCGGGCCGGCCATAGGCGCTGTCGGGCGCGTACCACAACGCGCCGTCATAACCCCAGCCGCGCTTGCCGGCAAAATCCGCAAGCGGCATCAGTTCGAGCGCCGTGATCCCGCTTCGCACGAGATGATCGAGCTTCTCGATCATCGCGCGGTAGCTGCCCTCCGGCGTGAAGGTGCCGACATGGGTTTCGATCAGCACGGTTTCCTGCCACGGCCTGCCGCGCCAGTCACCGGCATGCCAACGGTAGCTTCTATGATCGATCACTTCGCTCGGGCCCGAAACATCGTCGGGCTGAAACGCCGAGGCCGGATCGGGCACGTCGATCTCGCCGTCGATGCGGAATTTGTAGCGCGCGCCCGCGCCGACGCCCGCAATGTCCGTAGAGAACCAGCCGTCATCGCCGCGTTGCATCGGTTGAGGTTCTCGTAGCAACAGGTCGACGCGCCTCGCCGCCGGCGCCCACAGCCGAAACGACGTGCCGTCTCGTGTCGGCTGCGCGCCGAACTGCCGCTCGCTCATGGCGAACCTGCAAAGGCAAGCACCGAGCGGGGAGGCGCCTTGGCGTCCGCGCCTGCGGCAAGATCGGCCGTGCTCGGCTTGGCGTCGGCCGTGCTCAGGACCTGTTGCCAGCTCTTGTAGTCGTTCATGACAGGCAATTTGAATGCAATCTCCTCCGGCGCGGCATTGAGCACGATAAAGATCGGCGCCTGTCCTTGTTCCACCGGTCCAAGCACATAGGAAAGAAACCGGCCTTCCGGAAACTTCCAGTCGGATTCCTTCATTTCCTCGGCCGCCGGCGTCAGCCACAACACGCCATAGGAGCCGTCGGTGCGGCGCCCGTCGAGCCAATGATGGGTGCGGATTTGCCCGAAGCGCCGGCGCAGCTCGGTGAGGGAGCCGATGAAAGGGGTAAGGTCCTCGCCCTCCTTGCCGAGATTTTCCCAATTGATCCAGCCGACCTCATTGTCCTGGCAATAGGCGTTGTTGTTGCCGGACTGCGAGTTGCCGGCCTCGTCGCCCGCGAGGATCAGCGGCGTGCCCTGCGCCAGCAACAGGCACGCAAGCTGATTCCTTCGCAGCTGACGGCGCAGCGCGTTGATCGCGGGATCGTCGGTCGGCCCCTCATGGCCGCAATTATTGCTGTGATTGTCGCTCGAGCCGTCGCGATTGCCTTCGCCATTGGCTTCGTTGTGCTTCTCGTTATAGCTGAACAAATCCAGAAGCGTAAAACCGTCATGGACGGTGATGTGGTTGACGCTGGCGCGTGGCGCGCGGCCGTCATGGTGGAACAGGTCGGAGGAGGCCGTCATGCGGCTCGATACTTCGCCGATCAGGCTGCCTTCGCCGCTCCAGTAACGCCGCATCGCGGTGCGATAGCGATCGTTCCACTCCGACCATTGCGAGGGAAACGCGCCGACCTGATAACCGCCCAGCCCGAGGTCCCAGGGTTCGGCCACGAGCTTGACCGACGCCAGCACCGGGTCCTGCCGGACCGCGGTCAGGAAGGCGGCGCTGCGGTCAAAGCCGTTCGGCCCGCGCGCCAAGGTGGTCGCGAGGTCGAAGCGGAAGCCGTCGACATGGCAGACCTCGACCCAGTAGCGCAGCGAATCCATCGCCATCTGCAGCACGCGCGGGTGGGTGAGGTTGACCGAAGAGCCGCAACCGGTGAAGTCGTCGTAGTAACGCGGGTTTTCGCGATTGAGCCAGTAATACGAGGCGTTGTCGATGCCGCGGAACGACAGCGTCGGGCCCAGATGATTGCCTTCGGCGGTGTGATTGTAGACGACGTCGAGCATCACCTCGATGCCGGCGTCGTGCAGCCGCGCCACCGTGGTGCGAAAGGAATCGAGCGGGTTGTCCTGCGCGTAGCGTGGCTCGGGCGCGAAAAAGGAGAGGGTATTGTAGCCCCAATAGTTCGAGAGCTTCTTTTCGACCAGCACGCGGTCATCGATCAGCCCGTGGATCGGCAACAATTCGATGGTGGTGACGCCGAGCCGCTTGAGATGCTCGAGCATCGCAGGCGAAGAAAGGCCGCCATAGGTGCCACGCAGATTCGGCGGCACATCCTCGCGGGTCTGGGTTAGGCCTTTGACATGCGCCTCATAGATGATGGTGTCTTCCCAGGGGATCGAGGGACGTATCTCGCGCCGGCCCCAGTTGAAGGTTTCGTCGACCACGACCGCTTTCGGCATGCCGCGGGCATTGTCGCGGCGGTCAAAGGACAGATCTTCGCGGGCGCTGCCGGTGCGGTAGGCGAAATGCGCATCGCTCCAGACCAGCCGCCCGGCGATCCGCTTGGCATAGGGATCGAGCAGCAGCTTGTTGGCGTTGAAGCGGTGGCCGTGCTCGGGCTCGTAGGGGCCGTGAACGCGATAGCCATAGAGCTGTCCCGGCGAGACGTCGTTGAGATAGCCGTGCCAGACATCCTCGGTGCGCTCGGGCAGCTCGATGCGCTCGAGCTCGCGCCGGCCCTGGCTGTCGAACAGGCAAAGCTCGACCTTCTGGGCGTTGGCGGAGAACAATGCAAAGTTGGTGCCCCGGCCGTCCCAGCTTGCGCCGAGACGCGAGAAGGTTCCGGCAGACAAACGCATGCGTCAGCTTTCCGGTACGAGAAATATCGCGGCCAGCGGCGGGATGGTCAAATTGAGTTCGGGCACTAAACCGTCCAGCGTGCGGACCTCGCCGACATTGCCGACATTGCTGCCGCCGTAATGCGAAGAATCCGAATTGAGGACCTCGCGCCACCTGCCGGCGAACGGCACGCGGACACGGTAGTTGTAATATACGTTGGGCGAGAAATTCACGACGACCAGGCAGCGCTCGCGCGCATCACTGCCTTTGCGCATCCAGGCGAACACGTTGTGATCGGCATCTTCAGTGATGATCCAGTCAAAACCGGCCGGGTCGCAATCGCGCTCATGCAGCGCCGGCAAGGTGCGATAGAGCCGGTTGAGGTCGCGGATCAGGTTTTGCACGCCAGCATATTTCTTCTGTTTCAGGAGGTGCCAGTCCAGCGAATGGTCATGGCTCCATTCGCGCTCCTGGCCAAACTCGCAGCCCATGAACATCAGCTTCTTGCCGGGATGGCCGAACATGAAGCTGTAATAGGCGCGCAAATTCGCAAAGCGCTGCCAGTCGTCGCCCGGCATGCGGCCGAGGATCGAACGTTTACCGTGCACGACCTCGTCGTGCGACAGCGGCAGGATGAAATTCTCCGAAAACGCATAGTGCAGGCCGAACAATACGTCGCCGTGGTGGAATTTGCGGTGGATCGGATCCTTGGAGATGTAGTTCAGCGTGTCGTGCATCCAGCCCATGTTCCATTTGTAGCCGAAGCCGAGCCCGCCATATTCGACCGGGCGCGACACTTGGGGCCATGCGGTGGATTCCTCCGCGGCCGTGGTCGCCTGCGGGAAGCGGGCAAACACTTCGGTATTGAAGCGTCGCAGGAATTCGATCGCCTCGATATTTTCCCGGCCGCCATATTTGTTCGGGATCCAGCCGCCCTCGGGCCTGCTGTAATCGAGATAGAGCATGGAAGCGACCGCATCGACCCGCAAGCCGTCGATGGCGTAGCGCTCCAGCCAGAACAGCGCATTCGACACCAGGAAATTCACGATTTCGATGCGGCCGTAATTGTAGATCAACGTGCCCCAGTCGAGATGGCGGCCTTGCAGGGGATTGGCGTGCTCGTAGAGCGCGGTGCCGTCGAAATGACCGAGGCCGTGCGGATCATCCGGAAAATGCCCGGGCACCCAATCCAGCATCACGCCGAGGCCCTCGCGGTGGCAGGCATCGACCAGCGCGGCAAAATCGGCAGGCGAGCCGAACCGGCTGGTGGGCGCATACAGGCCGGTCGGCTGATAGCCCCAGGAGCCGTCGAACGGATGCTCGGTGACCGGGAGAAACTCGATATGGGTAAAGCCCAGATCGCGCGCATAGGCTGGAAGCTGCTCGGCGAGGTCGCGGTAGGTCAGCCATTCATTGTTGCCCTTGCGTCGCCACGAGCCGAGATGAACCTCGTAGATCGAGATCGGGGAAGTCAGCGCATTGACGTCCGAAGGCGCCGGCCGCGGATGCGGAATACTCCTCTCGTCGAATACGATGGACGCGGTCTTGGGACGCACTTCCGTGGCAAAGGCGAGCGGATCGGACTTCAGCGGCAGATGCTGGCCGTTCGGTCCAATGATGTCGAACTTGTAGTGGTCGCCGGGCCTGGCGCGTGGAACGAACAATTCCCAATAACCGACGCCGCGCACGCGCATCGGATGCCGCCGCGCATCCCAGAAATTGAAGTCGCCGACCACGCTGACCCGCCGCGCGTTGGGCGCGAGCACGACGAAGGCGACGCCGTCGACGCCGTCGATGGTCAGGGGATGCGCGCCGAGCTTGTCGTAAAGGCGCTGATCGGTCCCTTCGCCCAATAGATAGAGATCGAAATCGCTCAGTACCGGCGGGAAGCGGTAGGGATCGTCGAGCTCGACGACGTTGTCACCGTATCTGGCGCGCAACTGGTAGCGCTTCGAGCCGTTCGGCAGCGTACCGGTGAACAGCCCGGCGTCGTGAATGCGCGCAAGCTTTGCGGTCTCGCCATGTTCGCCGATCGCTTCCACATTGGATGCTTGCGGCAGAAACGCGCGCACGACGCTTTTGTCGCCTTCGGTATGAAGGCCCAGATAGCGGAAGGGATCGGAGTGGCGGCCCTCGATGATCGCGTAGGCCTCGGCAGGCAGTTTGGTCATGAGGCTACACTCGCAGGCTCGGACAGAATTCGAAGCATACCCATCAATGGCACGCGCAGCCAATCGGGTCGATGGGACAGCTCATACTCGATCTCGTAGAAGGCTTTTTCGAGCAGGAAGAAATTCAACAAGTCCCTGGCCGCATGCGGATCGGACGGCCAAAGCCGGTGATTTGTCATGGCCTCGCGGTAGCCGGCGAGGAAGGCGTCGGTGGAATGATCGCGCCAGTCGGCAAGCGCCGCTGCGAGCTTGCCATGCTCGTCGGGTGCTATCATCAGCGCACGATCCAGCGCCGCCGTCACCGAATAGTCGATCGAGCGGATCAGCCCCGCGGCGTCGCGCGCCGCCGGGGCCTTGCGTCGGCGCTCCTCGAGCGGGCGGCGAGGTTCACCCTCGAAATCGATGATGAAAATATCGTCCTTGACGATCAATATCTGCCCGAGATGGAAGTCGCCGTGATGACGGATGTTCAGGCCGTCGATATTTCGCGGCAATAGTGCGCTCAGGCGAGCTTGCAAACTGGCGCGTTGCGCCAGCATCTCGTCGACCAGCGGACGGTCGGCTTCCCTGATGCCGTCGCGGCGTTGCTTCAGCGCCTCGAAAACCCGCTCGGCCCGAGCCATGACGTCGTCGATCCAGCGCTGCACGTCTTCGGGCCGGGTCGGCTCCGGCGCGAAATCGGCAAGTTCGGAGCTTATGGCGAGCGCGACGTGCATCTCGGCGACGCGGCGTCCGGTCTGCGACATGTAACGCAAATACGGAACCTGCTCCTCGCTCTTGCCGGGTTGCTCGGACGCCGGCAACAGCCGCTGCTCGTCGACGAAGCGATCGAGATAGGCCGAGGTCACGGTCCAGCCGTCGCCCTGATTCTCGACGAAGGCGTGGACGATCCCGACCGCGCTGCGCTGGTTGCCTTCGACAAACTCAACGCTACCCAGCAGCGCCGGCGCATTGGTGAAGCCCGCAACCTCGGTCAGGAACCAGCCGATTTCGATCTCGGGATTGGTGCCGCTCTCGAGCTTGCGATAGATCTTGACGACGTAGTCGTTGTCCACCAGCGCCGTGCTGTTGGACTGTTCGGTTTCGACCGTGCGGATGCGCTCGGGCTGCCGGACCGGCTTGTCGGAAAACCTGCTGGTGGGCCGAAATTCAAGACGCAGGTCGTTCTCTTCGACGGTCAGGACCTCGCGCAGATTGCGCAACAACAGCGCGATAAAGATATGATCGGTCGCGACGTCCAAAAGCGTTCCTTCGCGGGCGCCCTGGCGCACGGCAGCGAACGCGCGCGGGTTATAGCGCTCGCGGTCGAAGCGCACCCACTCGATCTGCATCGGCAGCACGTAACGCTGGCTGACGCCGAGCTGCGTCGCCTCGAAGAAGGCGAGCCACGGCCGGTTATCGCCGATGTCGCAGAACGGGATGGCCGAGGTCAGCGTCGGATGGATGTTGGCCGGCGAACGCTCCGGATACCAGCGGGTGCGCGCCAGATGTCCGGGCAGGACGTCGCGCTCGAACACGCCGCGGGCGCGGGCGAGCGACACCCAGGTCGAGTTGAGCGGCACGACCAGGGTCTCGAATTCCGGCACCGCGCGCGGCACGACGGGCTCCGACTTGTCGGGCTCCTGGAGCTGGAACCAGTAGAAGCCGTACGGCGCGAGCGTGATCATGTAGGGCAGGTCGCCGATCGCGGGAAACCGCGTGCGGCCGAGCATCTCCAGCGGAATCCGCCCCTTGAAGGCGGAAAGATCGAGTTCGGTCGCCTGGGCGGAGCGCGACAGATTGGCGACGCAGAGAATGACTTCGTCCTGATACTGCCTGACATAGCAAAGCACCGCGCGATTGGCCGGACGGATGAAGGTCATGCTGCCGCGGCCGAATGCCAGGGTCGATCTGCGCACCGAGATCAGCCGCTTGGTCGCGCTGAGCAGCGAAGAAAGGCTGCGCGACTGCGCCTCGACGTTGACCGCCTCATAGCCATAGACCGGGTCCATGATGGTCGGCGCGTAGAGCCGCGCCGGATCGGCGCGGGAAAAGCCGCCATTGCGGTCCGGCGTCCATTGCATCGGCGTGCGCACGCCGTTGCGGTCGCCGAGATAGATATTGTCGCCCATGCCGATCTCGTCGCCGTAATAGATGATCGGCGTGCCCGGAAACGACAACAGCAGCGAGTTCATCAGTTCGATCTTGCGCCGGTCATTGTCCATCAATGGCGCGAGGCGCCGGCGAATGCCGAGATTGATGCGGGCGCGCGGGTCATTGGCGTAGGTCGACCACAGATAGTCGCGCTCGACGTCGGTGACCATTTCCAGCGTCAGTTCGTCGTGGTTGCGCAGGAACAGCGCCCATTGGCAGTTGGCGGGGATGTCGGGCGTCTGTCGCAGGATATCGGTGATCGGAAAGCGGTCTTCCTGCGCGATGGCCATGTAGATCCGCGGCATCAGCGGGAAATGATAGGCCATCTGGCATTCGTCGCCCTGGCCGAAATATTCCTGGACGTCCTCGGGCCACTGGTTGGCCTCCGCCAGCAGCACCTTGCCCTTGGCGTACGCGTCGAGCTCGGCGCGCAGTTTCCTGATGATGGCGTGGGTCTCGGGCAGGTTCTCGTTGTTGGTGCCGTCGCGCTCGCACAGGTATGGGATGGCGTCGAGGCGGAAACCGTCGACCCCGGCGTCGAGCCAGCGCTTCATCACCTGGATGATGCCGCTGACCACGCGCGGATTGTCGAAGTTCAGGTCAGGCTGGTGCGAGAAGAAGCGGTGCCAGTAGAACTGGCCGGCTTCCGGGTCCCAGGTCCAGTTCGACTTTTCGGTGTCGGTGAAGATGATCCTCGTGCCCAGATATTTCTGGTCGGTATCGCTCCACACATACCAGTTGCGTGCGCTCGACTTCGGGTCGCTGCGGCGCGCCCGCTTGAACCAGTCATGCTGGTCGGAGGTGTGGTTGATGACGAGCTCGGTGATGACCTTCATGCCGCGCTTCCTGGCCTCCTGGATGAAGCGCCGGAAATCCTTCAGCGTCCCGAAATCGGGATTGATGTCGCCATAATCGGCGATGTCGTAGCCGTCGTCGCGGCCGGGCGACGGATAGAACGGCAACAGCCACAGCGCAGTGACGCCGAGATCCTGGAGATAGCCGAGCTTTTCCGTCAGCCCCGCGAAATCGCCGATGCCGTCATTGTTGCTGTCGGCAAAGGCCTTGACGTGAAGCTGATAGATGATGGCGTCCTTGTACCAAAGCTCATCGCCGATCTCGGTGACCGGCAATTCCTTGACATCAATGGACGACAGCACATTCATGCGGCTACTCTTTTTATGCCAGATTATGCCAGACAGCGGAACAGCAAGGCGGGATCGCGCATCGGATCGATGCGCAGGCGGATGCCGCCCCAATCCACCGGCGAGCGCTCGCCCGTAATCAGGTTTTCCACCGCCGCGACCGGGCGCCGCTCGCCGTCCGCGCCGACCTGGACGTCGCCGAGAGGCAGCCAGAAATCGTGCACATCGCCCGACAACGCGATGGTGACGACCACCGCGTTGGTCTGGTCGACGGACTCTTTCGCGAAGGCAGTGACATTGCCGTCCTCGATTCCGATGAAACGCAAATTGCTGGTCTGTTGCAACGCCGGATTGGCGCGCCGGATACGGTTGAGGTCGCTGATATATGGCTTGATATTGCCGGGCTTGTCCCAGTCGCGGACCTTGATCTGGTATTTTTCGGAATCGAGATATTCTTCGCGGCCGGGGATAGGTTCATGCTCGAGCAGCTCGAAGCCGTTATAGATGCCGTAAGTGCTCGAAAGCGTCGCCGCCAGCGCGACGCGGGATTTGAACATCCACGTTTCGCCGCCCTGTAAATGATAGGGCAGGATGTCGGGCGTATTGACGAAGAAATTCGCCCGATAGAAATCCCGCTCCGGGTAACGGGTGAGCTCGGCGAGATATTGCTCGAGTTCCCATTTCTCGGTGCGCCAGGTGAAATAGGTATAGGACTGGGTGAAGCCAAGCTTGGCGAGCCCCTTCATCAGCTTTGGCCGCGTGAAGGCTTCGGCCAGGAAGATCACGTCCGGGTGCTGAAGCTGGACTTCGTGGATCATCCACTCCCAGAACCGGAAGGGTTTGGTGTGGGGGTTATCGACCCGAAAAATCTTCACGCCTTGATCGACCCAGAACAGCACCACGTCGCGCAGCGCATTCCACAGCGCGCCGGCGTCTTCGGAGGAAAAATCCGGATTGACGATGTCCTCGTATTTCTTGGGCGGATTTTCCGCATAGCGCATCGAGCCGTCCGGCCGGCGCTTGAACCATTGCGGATGCTGATTCAGCCAGGGATGATCGGGCGAGCACTGCACGGCGAAGTCGAGCGCGACTTCCATGCCGAGCTTCTCGCAGGCCGTTACGAACTCGCGGAAATCCGCAAGCGTGCCCAATTGCGGATGCACCGCATCGTGGCCGCCTTCGGCGGATCCGATCGCATAGAAGCTGCCGGGATCGCCGTCTTCTGCCGTCACCGCATTGTTGCGGCCCTTGCGGTTGGTCTCTCCGATCGGATGGATCGGCGTGAGATAGACGACGTCAAAGCCCATGGCATTGACGTCCGGCAGCCGCGCGATGCAATCCTTGAACGTGCCATGCTCGCCCGCCATCGTGCCCTGGCTGCGCGGTATCATCTCATACCAGGCGCCATACCGGGCCCTCACCCGGTCGGCGATCAGGGGAAACAGCGTCGATCGCGTCAGGTCGGGCCGGAACTGGCCTTCGGCCATGGCGTCCTGCAATTCCGGCGTCAGCAGCGGGGCCGTGTCGCCGGTCTGGAGATATTCTTCGCATCGCTTCAGGATCACCGCGGTCGCGTCATGTCCGCCGCCCTGCGCCTTGGTCAGCATGGCGGCACCCTCGATGGCATCAAGGGTGACGTCGGCGCCGGCCTTCTGCTTTAGCTCAAACCCGCGGCGCCAGGTGGCGAATGCGTCGGTCCATGCCTCGATCGCATAGAGATGGCGGCCGACCTCGTCCGGCACAAACGATCCGCTCCAGCGATCGTTGTTGTGAAGGGTCATCGGCTCACGGTGCCATTCGCGCTCGCGCTCATGGCGCCAAATCAAGGCGGCGGCGGTGACATCATGCCCGTCACGATAAATATCCGCCCAAATTTCGACGCGCTCGCCGACGATTCGCTTAACGGGAAAACGCCCGCCGTCAATCAGCGGATAGACATCCTCGATATGGAAAGTGCCACCGGCACTCTCGACAGTTTGAGTTGTTTTGTTCACGGTGATGCCGCCACTGCTATGGAATTGACGTCCCGGCTTCGGGAGGGCGTTCCGAACCTATATACAAAGCCGCTCACGGGCATTGGTTCCCGGGGAACGGCAGGGAGGAGCGCGCGTTGGATACCTTCTAACTCCTTCCAGTAATTACACAATTTCGTAGCTCCCTCCATCTTCCTGCGTGCAAGCCGCGTGCCGAATGAACCTTTTTACTCAAGCTGAGAATCTGGGAATTCAGACGGAATTTATCGACGGCCAGGGTCACCATCGTGTGACCGGCGAGGCCGCGTTGAAGATCATCCTGGACGCCATGCCGGCCCAGGCCCCGCACCGCCTGCTCGGTGGGCCGGTGGTGATTCGTTCCGGCGAGGCCGGACGGACCCAGCTTTCGCAGGCTGCCACGTTGCCGCTGCGCTGGAAAATCATGGCTGATCTTAAGGTT
>Ga0210384_10001938_pt1 | contig 26453 bp, 24 predicted proteins | sample IncBWH2MmetaG_FD_160574 | JGI IMG/M metagenome (GOLD analysis project Ga0210384, IMG submission 160574) | Forest soil microbial communities from Barre Woods Harvard Forest LTER site, Petersham, Massachusetts, United States - Inc-BW-H-2-M | ecosystem: Environmental > Terrestrial > Soil >...
CTCGGCGTGGGCTATTGCCCCGAAGAGCGCGGCATCTATGCGAGCCTCTCCGCCGAAGAGAACCTGCTGCTGCCGCCGCGGCTCGCGCCCGGGGGACTTTCGACCGAGGAGATCTACGACCTGTTTCCCAACCTGCCGGAGCGACTACACAGCCAGGGAACGCACCTCTCGGGCGGTGAGCAGCAGATGCTGGCGCTGGCGCGGATCCTGCGCACCGGGGCACGGCTGCTGCTGCTCGATGAGATCTCCGAAGGACTCGCTCCGGTGATCGTGCAGGCGCTCTCGCGCACCATCCGCCGCCTGCGTGAGCGGGGCTACACCATCGTCATGATGGAACAGAACTTCCGTTTCGCCGCGCCGCTCGCCGACCGCTTCTACATCATGGAGCGCGGCCGGATCGTCGCGGGCTTCGCGGCGGGCGAGCTTCAGTCCAGAATGCCGCTGTTGCACGAGTTTCTTGGCGTTTGACCGGACCCATTCCTACTCAGGAGAACACCAATGAGATTGAGCAGGTGGACCATTGCGCTCTGCGCCGTGGGCTTGATTGCGGCGCGTCCCTACGTGGCGCGCGCGGCGGGCGATCAGGTGGTGATCGGTGACATCGACGATATGTCCGGGGTGTACGCGGATGTCGAGGGTGCCGGTGGAGTCGAGGCCGTCAACATGGCGATCGCCGACTTTGGTGGCACGGTGCTCGGTAAGAAGATCACCGTGCTCACCGCCGATCACCAGAACAAGCCCGACATCGGCGCCTCCAAATTTCGCGAGTGGGCGGACCAGCAGGGCCTCAACCTGCTGCTCGGCGGCTCCAACACCGGGGTCAACATCGCCATGGCGAAAGTCGCGGCCGCCAAGAAGGTGCCGTTCATCACGATCGGTGCCGGCGGCGCCTCGCTCACCAACGAGGACTGCACGGCGTATTCGGTGCACTACGTCTACGACACTACCGCGCTCGCCAACGGCACCGCGACCGCCATGATCAACGCCGGTGGCAAGAGCTGGTTCTACCTCACTGCGGACTATGCTTTCGGCACGCAACTGCAGAACGCCGCATCCAAAGTCGTGGAAGTGCACGGCGGCAAGAACGTGGGTGCGGTGCGGGTCCCCCTCGGGGCGGCGGATTTCTCCTCTTTCCTCCTGCAGGCTCAGGCTTCGGGGGCGCAGGTGCTGGGACTGGCGAACGCCGGCACGGACTTCAGCAACTCCCTCAAGGCAGCCAACGAATTCGGCATCACCCGCACCATGAAGCCCGCGGCGCTGCTCGTCTTCATCACCGACATCCACAGCCTGGGGCTCAAGACCGCGCAGGGACTGTACCTCACCGACGGATGGTACTGGGACCTGAACGATGAGACCCGCGCCTTCGCCAAGCGGTTCTTCGCGAAGATGAACCGCCAGCCGACCATGGATCATGCCGGCGCCTATTCGGCGGTACTCACCTGGCTCAAAGCCGTCAAGGCCGCCGGCACTACCGATCCCGACAAGGTCATGGCGCAGTTGAAGAAGGACAAGATCAACGACATGTTCGCCAAGGGCGGATATATCCGCGCGGACGGCGCGATGATCCACGAGATGTACGTGATGCAAGTCAAGACGCCGCAGGAATCGAGGTATCCCTGGGACTACTACAAACTCATCAGGAAGATGAGCGGCGAAGAGGCGTTCGGACCGATCACGGGCGTCTGTCCGCTCGCACCGAAGTAGTCGCGCCGGCCCATCCGGCCACGCCGTGAGCACGGTCCTTGGCATGCCCGTCCCGGTGATACTCGGGCAGCTGACGCTCGGCCTGGTGAACGGCTCGTTCTACGCCCTGCTCAGTCTCGGGCTGGCGGTGATCTTCGGCCTCATGGGCGTGGTCAACTTCGCTCACGGCGCCTTCTACACGCTCGGAGCATTTGCCGCGCTCCTGGGCCTTCAGTACCTCGGCATCAACTACTGGCTCGCGCTGCTGCTCGCGCCACTTGCCGTCGGGCTGCTCGGTGTCCTGGTGGAGCGGCTGCTGCTGCGCCATCTGTACGGACTCGATCCACTCTACGGACTGCTGCTTACCTTCGGACTGGCGCTGATCGTCGAGGGCTCGCTCCACCAGGTGTTCGGCGCGACTGGCCAGTCGTATCCGGTGCCGGAGTCGCTCGGCGGCGCGATCAACCTGCATTTCATGTTTCTGCCGCGGTATCGCGCCTGGGTGATTCTCGCCTCGGTAGTGGTCTGCTTCAGTACCTGGTTCGTCATCGAGCGCACGCGGCTCGGCGCGACGCTGCGCGCAGCCACTGAGAATGCCCCGCTGCTGCAGGCCTTCGGCGTCAACGTACCGCTGCTGGTCGCCGCCAGCTACGGCGGTGGTGTGGCGCTCGCGGCGCTTGCCGGGGTGCTCGCCTCGCCGGTGGTGCTGGTCAACTCGCACATGGGCACCGAGCTGGTCATCGTGGTTTTCGCGGTAGTCGTGATCGGCGGCATGGGGTCGATCCTCGGCTCCATCGTGAGTGGCCTGGTGCTCGGCCTGGTCGAGGGTTTCACCAAGGTCATCTATCCAGAAGCCTCTAACATCGTGGTGTTCGTGATCATGGCGCTGGTGCTGATCGTGCGGCCGGCGGGGCTCTTCGGCCGTGAATAGTGCGATGCGCGCCGCGCGGATCGTCTATGTGCTCCTCGGGCTGCTCGCGCTCTCGCTCCCCTGGCTCGGCGTCTACCCGGTGTTCCTGATGAAGCTGCTTTGCTTCGCGATGTTCGCCTGCGCCTATAACCTGCTGCTCGGTTACGGCCGCATGCTCTCATTCGGCCACGCCGCGTTCTTCGGGTTCGCCGCCTACGTGACCTCGTGGCTGGTCACCGCGCATGGCGCCGGACCTGCCAGCGCGGTGCTGAGCGGCATGATGGTCGCGGCGGTGCTCGGTGCGCTCTTCGGCGGCCTCGCCATCCGGCGCCGCGGTATCTACTTCGCCATGATCACGCTCGCCCTCGGGCAGCTGGTGTACTTCGTGTGTCTCGAGGCGCCCTTCACCGGTGGTGAGAACGGACTCCAGGGCGTGCCGCGCGGCGTTCTCCTCGGGCTGCTGCCGCTCAGGTCCGACCTGGTCATGTACTATCTCGTGCTCGCGCTCTTCGTAGCCGTGTTCCTTTTCATCCGCCGCGTGGTGCACTCGCCCTTCGGTCACGTACTGCGGGCGATTCACGAGAACGAAGCGCGCGCGATATCGCTCGGCTACGACATCAATCGTTACAAGCTGCTCGCTTTCGTGCTCTCCGCCGCGCTCACAGGGCTTGCCGGCTCGCTGAATGCCCTGGTGCTCGGCTTTGCGACGCTCTCGGATGTGCAGCAGTCGACCTCGGGCGAAGTGATCCTCATGACACTGCTCGGCGGCACCGGCACGTTTTTCGGTCCGGTCGTGGGAGCGACCATCGTGATGACGCTGCAGGAGTACCTCTCGGATGTGGTCGGTGGCTGGGTGAGCGCCATCATCGGAGTGATTTTCGTCGCCTGCGTGCTTTCCTTTCGGCGCGGCATAGTCGGGGAGCTCGAGGCCCTGCGTCTGCGCCGTGCGCATTCTGGTGCCGCCGGACCCGCCGAGCCGGCCTGAGAGTGCGGGGCGCACCGCTGCGTCAGTCAGCTGCGCCGCAGGTGATCGGGCGGCTGGTACAGGCCGCCTGACCAGTCGACGAGTTCATCGATGCTCTGCGCCGCGAGGAGCGTGCGGCACGCGTCGTTGCGCTGCACGCCGAGATCCTCGGGATAGGCGATGATGCCGCGCGCGCGCAGGCTCGCGGTGCGTTGCGGATCGGCGTGACGGCCGATGGGCGTTGTCCCGGCGATGGCGGCGAGCGCCGCGCGTCGCTCCTCCCCGCCTTGCGCGCGGTACAGGTAGGCGATGCCCTCTTCGCTCACCACGTGGCTCACATCCTCGCCGTAGATCATCACGGGCGCAATCGGCATGCCAAGGCGCCGGCCGACGCCCACCGCATCGAGCGACTCGACGAACGCCGGCACCCCGTTGCGGAAAGTCTCGACCATCTGCACCACGAGCTTCCGACCGCGCACCACAGGAGCCTCGGCAGTGATGAGGCTGAGCCACGCAGGACTCGTGTGGCGCCGTCCCCTCGGATCGTGGCCCATGTTCGGCGCTCCTCCGAATCCTGCGAGGCGGCCGAGGGTCACCGTGGAGGAGTTGGCTTCCGCGTCGATCTGCAGGGTCGAGCCGATGAAAAGATCCACTCCGTACTGGCCCGCGAGCTGGGCGAGTGTGCGGTTGGACCGCAGGCTGCCATCGGCGCCGACGAAAAATACATCCGGTCGCGCGCGCACATAGTGCTCCATGCCCGCCTCGCTCCCGAAGCAGTGAACGCTCTCGACCCAGCCGCTCTCGATGGCGGGAATGAGCGTGGGATGAGGATTCAGCACCCAGTTCCGGCAGATGCGTCCCTTCAGCCCGCAAGACTCCGCGTAGGTTGGCAGCAGCAGCTCAATCGCAGCGGTGGCGAAGCCGATGCCGTGATTGAGCGAGGTGACGCCGTGGCGCTCGTAGATGCCGCGGATGACGAGCATCGCCATCAGCACCTGCCGCTCGCTGATGCGTGCGGGGTCACGCGTAAAGAGCGCTTGGAGCGCGAAGGGGCGATCGGCAGTGACGATGAGGTCGACCCAGGAGCCCGGAATGTCGACCCGCGGCAGCTCCTCGACCACTTCGTTCACCTGCGCCAGCACCACACCCTGACCGAACGCCGCCGCCTCGACGATAGGCGGGGTATCTTCAGTGTTGGCTCCGGTATAGAGGTTGCCGGCGAGGTCCGCTTGCCCGGCGCACACCAGCGCCACTTGCGGCGTCAGATCGACGAGCATGCGTGCGTAGAGCTCGATGTAGGTGTGGATCGAGCCGATCTCGAGCTTCCCCTCCTCGAGCAACTGCGCGACGCGCACGCTCTGTGGGCCGGAGAAGGAGAAGTCCACGCGCCGGGCGATGCCGCGCTCGAACAGCGTCAGGTGCTCCGGCCGGGTGATGCTCGGAATCAGCAGGTGAAGGTCGTGCACGCGGGTGGGGTCGACCTGCGCGAGCGCACGCGACAGGAAGTCTGCCTGCTTTTGGTTATCGCCCTCGAGCACCACGCGGTCGCCGGGGCGCAGTAGCGCCTCGAGCACCGCGACGATCGAATCGGGGCGCACGAGCTTGCGCTCCACATAGCGCGCGACCTGCTCGAGCCGGCGCTGCTTGGCGTCACGACGGGACGTCCAGCGTGTACGCGTGGTGTGTGTGGTCGGCGGTTTGGTCATGGTTCGTTAGGCCGGCCGCGATCATGCCGCGGTGCATATGAGCTGCGGATACCTGTTACCTATTGATAGTACAGGCTTTCTCCTTGCCGGCAGGAAATCTGCGTGAAGTTAACTTTGCTTACCACAAAGGCGTGCCGGCAGAGCGGGCGCGACGGCGACGCTGGAACGCCGTATATACTGTCGCCATCGCGAAGCTGAGGCCCGGAGAGCGTAAGCATACGATGGCTTGCGTGCGCATCCTCATTGCTGACGATCACGAGCTGGTGCGCCAGGGACTGCGCACGCTGCTGGCTGCACGTCCCGCCTGGGAGGTCTGTGGCGAGGCCGCGGACGGCGTGGAAGCGATCGAGAAGGCGGCGCAACTGCGGCCGGACGTCGTGTTGCTCGATGTCAGCATGCCGCGGCTGAGTGGCCTGGACGCCGCGCCAGCCATCCGGCGCGAATCACCCACCTCGGAGATCGTGATCGTCAGTCAGCACGATCCCGCGGAGATGCTGCCGAGCGCACTCAAGGCCGGGGCCCGCGGCTTTGTGTCCAAATCCGACATTGGCAGCACCCTGCTGTCGACGATCGAGTCGATCGTAGCGCCCCCGGGGCGCTCCGCAGTCACCACCGGGATCGCGTCTCCTGATGCCGCTCCACCGGCCGCCGGCCGCAACGGCGGGCCCCTCATCGGGACGCCCGACCCACCGGCCGAAGTCCGCGGGTCGCTCGAAGCCGGGCGCAGGCGTGCAGAGAACCTGCTGCTCGAGCAGAACCACCTGCTCGAGCTGATTGCGCGTGGCCGTCCGCTCGAGGACTGCCTGCGCGCCATCACCGAATCGGTCACTGTGCTCCAACCGGGCGTGTACGCCGCCGTGACGTTGATGGATGCCGCCCGGGCCCGCATCGAGCGCATCGTGTCGTCGCGGTTGCCGACGGAGCTGACGGCTGAATTACACGAGCTGCCATTCGGCGAGGCGGTCTCCGTGGCCGACATCGCCAGTGACGCACGCTCGACTCCTGCCTGGCGCGAGCTGTGCACAGCGCATGGCGTGCACGCGCTCCATGCGACGCCGGTGCGCAGCGCAGACGGTGCCGTCACAGCCGCCTTCCTCGTATGTCTCGGGGAGGCGCGTGAGCCCAACCCCTGGGAGCGTGAGCTTGGTCAGTTCGGCGCACATCTGGGGAGTCTCGCGATCGAGCGCTGGCGCGCGGAGACCGCGCTGCGAGAGTCGGAGCAGAGATTCCGCACGTTGTTCGAGTCGATCGACGAAGGCTTCTGTCTTCTCGAGCGGGTGCCGGCCGCTGCCGGCGAGCCGGTGGATTTCCGCTTCCTGCAGGCGAATCCAGGCTTCGCCGCCCACACCGGAGTCGGGGATGTGCGCGGCCGCACCCTGCGCGAGGCGTTCCCCGACGAGCCCGAGGAGTCCTTCCTCACCTACGAATGCATTCTCGCCACCGGTGAGTCGCGGAAATTCGAGCGTGGCCAACTCACCCACGGGCGGGTGCTGGAGCTGTATGCCTTTCGCGTGGAGGACGGTTCGCAATCGCGTGTCGCCCTCATCGTCAAGGAGATCACCGAGCGCAAGCAGGTCGAGGAGATGCTGCGTCAGCGCTCGGTGCAGTTCGAGATCCTGGTCGATCAGGCCCCCATCGGCGTGTTCCTGCTGGACGGCGACCTGCGCATCCGCCAGGTCAACCCGGTCGCGCGCCCTGCCTTCGGCGCAACCCGCGAGCTCGTCGGCCGCGACTATTGCGAGCTGCTGCGCGAGATCCGCGAGCCACAATACGCTGAAGAGGTGGTGCGAATCTTTCGCCACACCCTCACCACCGGCGAGTCGCACCAGGCCACCGAGCAGGCTCGCCCGCGGCGCGAGCAGTCCGCGACCGAGTACTACGACTGGCGGGTCGAGCGGATACCGCTGCCCGAGGGTGGGTACGGTGTGGTGTGCTATTTCCGTGAGGTGTCGGCCGAGATGCACGCGCGCGCCGCTCTTCAGGAGGCGCGCGATCACCTCGAGACGCGCGTGCGCGAACGCACCGAGGAGCTGGAGAAGGCCTACCAGAGCCTGCGTGTGCTGTCGATGCGCATGATGCAGATGCAGGATGAGGACCGCCGGCGCATCGCCCGCGATCTGCACGACAGCGCAGGCCAGCTGCTCGCCGCGCTCGGCATGGAGCTCGCCAGCCTCGACCGCCGTGCGGCGGCGCTCTCCTCCGAGCTCTCCGAGGAGATCAACGGCAGCCTGCAGCTCGTGCAGCAGCTCACCCAGGAGATCCGCACCGCCTCCTACCTGCTGCACCCGCCGCTACTGGACGATGCGGGGCTCACGGGTGCGCTGCGCTGGTATGTCGCCGGTCTCACGAAGCGCAGCGGCATCGCCATCACGCTCGAGCTCGATGAGGCGCTCGGCCGGCTGCCGCGGGAGCTCGAGGCCGCGCTGTTCCACATCGTGCAGGAGAGCCTCACCAACATTCACCGCCACTCGGGCAGCAGGACCGCGGCGTTGCGCATCGCCCGTGGCGCAGGCCGGCTGCTGCTGGAGGTCGAGGACCAGGGCAGCGGCATCCCCGCCGACAAACTGCGCGAGATCCAGACGCAGGGGTCGGGTGTCGGTCTCGCCGGCATGCGCGAACGCGTGCTGCACTTCAACGGGGACATCCGCATCACCTCCTTGAGCACCGGCACGCGGATCGCGGTGACCTTCCCGGTCGAGCCCGGTAGCCCGCGACCCGAGTCGCTGGTGCTCAGTTCCTGACGCATGACGCAGCACATCGGCATCGTCGCCTGCTCGGCCGAGGGCGCGGCGCTCTGCTATCGAACGGTGTGTCTCGAGGGCTCGCAGTGGCTCGGGCCGCTCGCGCATCCCGAAGTCTCGATGCATACGCACTCGTTCGCCGCTTATATGCGCTGTATCGAGAGTGGCGACTGGCCTGGGGTGGCCGAGCTGATGTTGGCGGCGGCACACAAGCTGGCGCGGGCCGGCGCAGATTTCCTCGTCTGCCCCGACAACACGATTCATCAGGCAATGCCCTGGGTACTGCGACGCTCCCCCCTTCCGTGGCTGCACATCGCGGATGTCGTTGCCGCCCATGCCGCCGATCGTGGCTTTCATCGCCTCGGTCTCACCGGCACGCGATACCTCGTCGACAGCGAGGTGTACCCGGACAAGCTCGCCGCCCGCGGACTCGAGTACCTGCGGCCGACTCCCGTCGAGCGCTCGGAGATCAATCGCATCATCTTCGAGGAGCTCATCGCCGCGGTGTTCAAGCCCGAAGCGGTCAGCTTCTTTCAGCGGGTGATGAGCCGCATGAAGGGCGATGGTTGCGACGCGGTGGTGCTCGGCTGCACCGAGATTCCGCTCATCATGAACGACGGCAACTCACCGCTGCCGACGCTCGACTCCACACGGCTGCTGGCGCGCGCTGCCCTGGAGCGCGCCACGGCGCGCTGAGCGCACCACACCGGGAGTGCTTTGGCCGCCGCCGCGCGACGGGGCGGCCCGCTCGTTCCGCCGCAGCTACTTTTCGCGCTCGAACTTGAAGGAAACCTTCACCTTGGCGCGGTAGGCGGCGACCTTGCCGTTCTGCACGTGCATATCGAGCTGCACGATCTCTGCGATGCGCAGATCGCGCAGCGATTTCGAAGCCTGGCTCACGGCCGCGGCCGCGGCCTTCTCCCAGGACTCGGTGCTCGTTCCCACCAGCTCGATGATTTTGTAAACGCTCTCGGCCATGGCTTGCTCCCGGATGTCCCGGCTCGTGGCATCATGCGGCGGCCTCCGGTCGATTGCAACGCCGGGGATTACGCCGCGCTGAGCGAGCGCGGAGATTTCGCCGGACCGTCCCAAACCGGCCGCCGCACCAGCGTGCTCTTGCCGAAGAGCGACTCGATGAGATCCACGGCGAGAGTCGCCGTGCGGTTGTGCACATCGAAGGCCGGATTGAGCTCGACCACATCGAGAGATGCCAGGCGATGCGTGTCGGCGATCATTTCCATGCACAGCTGCGCCTCGCGGTAGGTGGGCCCGCCCGGTACGCGTGTGCCGACTCCCGGCGCGATGTCCGGATCGAGGAAATCGACATCGAAGCTCACGTGCAGGTGCGTGTCGCCGTCGATGCCGCTGAGCGCCTGCTCCATGGTCTCGCGCATGCCGAGCTCATCGACGTGGCGCATGTCGAACACGTCGAGGCCCTGCTCGTGCACGAAGCGCTTCTCCCCCGCATCCACGCTGCGCACCCCGATCTGTCGTACCCAGGTGGGGTCGATCGCCGGCGTGCGGCCGCCGATGCGGGTGAGCTCCGGAGGTCCGAAACCACACAGACAGGCGACTGGCATGCCATGTACGTTGCCGCTCGGGGAGAGCTCGCACGTGTTGAAGTCGGCGTGCGCATCGAGCCACAGTATCCGCAGCTTGCGGCCCTGCTCGCGGCAGTGGCGTGCGACGGCAGCGATGGAGCCGATCCCGAGACAATGATCGCCGCCGAGGAGTATCGGCAGGCGACCCGCGGACAACTCGCGGTATACGCTCTCGTGCACCAGCTCGTTCCAGCGCACCACTTCTGGCAGATGCCGGTAACCGTCGCGCGGGGGCTGCCAGGGATTGCCCGGACCGCTGAGGTTGCCGAGGTCCACCACCTCGAGCTCGCGTGCCCGCAGCGCACCGAGAAGGTCCGCCACGCGCAGCGCCTCCGGACCCATCGAAGCGCCACGGTCGGCTGCGCCGACATCCGTGGGGGCACCGATCAGGCTCGCGCGCACCATGATCAGGCCGCCACGTCTGCAGCGGCAAGCAGCCGCTGTGGGTGCGCCGACAGGACCCCGAAGAGGTCCTTCGGATCAGCGAGCCGCGGCAGCAGATCGATCCGCGAGTGCGCGCCGCGCTCCTCGTGATGGATGCGCCGCAGGTAGCGCAGCGCGGAGAAATCCTCGAGTGCGAATCCGACCGAGTCGAATACGGTCACTTCACGCTCGTTCGCGCGAGCGGGAGCACGGCCCGCCAGTACCGCGGCGAGCTCGCTGACCGCATAGCTCGCATCCATCTGCTGTATCTCGCCCTCGATGCGCGACTGCGGCTCGTACTCCACCACCACCCGCGCGTCCGGTCGCAGCAGGATATCGCGATGCAGCTCGGTCTTACCCGGGCAGTCGCCGCCGACGGCATTCAGATGCACACCTGCAACGATGAGCTCGGGTGTCAGAATGGTGGCGTTGCGCTTGTCGGCGGTCGCGGTGGTTACAACGTCGGCGCCCGCAACCGCCGAGGCGGTCGAGTTGCAGCGCACCACCTCGAGCCCCGCGAGCTGCAGCCGCGTGAGATTGCGCTCGAGCTTGTCGGTCGCGCGCGGGTCGGTGTCGAACAGGCGCAGCTCGCGGATACCGAGCAGGTGGTGAAAAGCGATCGTCTGGAACTCGGCCTGGGCGCCATTGCCGATCAGCGCCATCACACGGCTGTTGGTGCGCGCCATGCGAGACGCCGCCAGCACGGAAGTGGCGGCAGTGCGCAGCGCGGTCGTGAGGGTGAGCTCCGAGAGGAGCAGCGGGTAACCGGTCTCGACGTCCGCGAGCACGCCAAAAGCGGTGACGGTGAGAAGTCCCGCCTGGGTGTTCTTCGGATGCCCGTTGACGTACTTGAACGCGTACAGCCGCCCATCGGATGCGGGCATCAGCTCGATCACCCCGACGCTCGAATGAGTCGCGTGGCGGGGCGATTTCTCGAACGTATCCCACTGCAGAAAATCCGTCTCGATCTCGGCGGCCAGCTCCGCGATGAAGCGCGCGGTGCCCCGGCGGGCGAGGAGCTCCCGCACCCGGGAGACCCCGATGAAATCGACCATGACGGCTGCTCCGGTATCGCCAGCGGGCGGGATGCCCACAGGCGCGGAGGTTATCCTGAGCCAGGCCACGGTAAAAATATAGTCAGAAACTTGCCAAAAATGTCTCACTCGCACGACAATTCGCTAGGACAAACTGTCAAAATGATCAGTCGATGGACGACACCGACCGACAGCTGATCGGACTGTTGCGAAATGACGCACGGGCCTCCGTCGCCTCGCTCGCGAAGGCACTGGGGGTTTCGCGTGGAACCGTACAGAACCGCATGGCACGCCTTGCGGCCAATGGGACGATCGTCGGCTACACGGTGCGCCTGAAGCCCGACGTCGAGGAGCAGCGCATCCGCGCCCTCATGACCGTCGCGGTCGAAGGCAACCAGGTGGACGCGGTCATCAAGGCGCTGCGGGGAGAGCCTGCGGTCACCGCGCTCTACAGTACCAACGGCCGCTGGGACGTCGTGGCGGAGCTGCGGGCCGATAGTCTCGAGAGCTTCGATCGTGTGCTCGCGCGCATTCGCCTGATCGAAGGCATCTCGCAGACGGAGACGAGTCTGCTCCTGTCGACTTTCAAATTCTGAGCGGTCTCCTCGCGCGCGTGCGCCTCGACGCTCACGGTGCGCGGCTCTCGCGGGGCAGACCGAGCGCCCGCTCGGCGATGATGTTGCGCTGAATCTGGTTCGTGCCGCCGTAGATCGTGTCGGCGCGCGAGGCGAGGAACAGCCGCGCCAGCAGCTCCCACTCGTAGGATGCGCCGGCCGCAATCTCACCGCGGGGTCCCAGCACATCGAGCGCCAGCACTCCGAGCTTCTTGCGCCAGCTCGCCCAGAAGATCTTATAGGTATAGGCCTCGTTCGAGAGCTTGCCGGCCTCGGCGTTCGAGAGCATGCGCAACGCGCTGTAGCGCATCAGTTTGAGTCCAATGTGTGCGTGCGCCAGACGCTGACGGATCCCGGGGTCATGGATGAGACCGTTGGCCTCGGCGGCGGCAAGAATCGCCCGCAGCTCGTTGGCGAAGCTCATCTGCTGGGCCAGTGTCGACACCCCCCGCTCGAAGGACAGAGTGCCCATCGCCACCTTCCACCCCTCGCCGACGCCGCCCACGAGGTTCTCCGCGCCGGTGCGGGCATCGGCGAAGAAGGTGTCGTTGAAGTCTGCGCCGCCTGTCATCTGGCGGATCGGGCGCACCGTGACGCCCGGTTGGTGCATCGGTATGAGCAGGTAGGAGAGCCCGCGGTGGCCGCGCGAGCCCTCCTCGGTCCGGCACAGAACAAACGACCAGTCGGCGAACTGCGCAAAGGAGGTCCAGGTCTTCTGTCCATTCACGACCCACTCACGACCTGCGCCTGGGCTTTCCTGTAGCACGGCGCGGGTACGCACGTTCGCAAGGTCCGACCCGGCACCCGGCTCACTGTAGCCCTGACACCAGAGCTCCTCGCCCCGAGCAATTGGCGGCAGGAAGCGGTGCTTCTGCTCGTGCGTGCCGAACGCGAGGATCGTGGGTCCGGCGAGCTCCACACCCATGTAGCCGAGACGCCCGGGAGCACCGGCGCGCGCGTACTCCTCGGCGAAGATCACCTGCTCGGCGAGTGAAGCGTCGCGGCCGCCGTAAGCGTCCGGCCAGCCGATACAGCTCCAGCGCGCCGCGCCGAGTGCGCGCTCCCATTCGCGCCGCCGCTGCGCGTGTCCGCCCTGGGCCGTGAGGCCGCGCAGATCGCGGAAGGGTCCCGTGAGCTGCGCTTCGAGCCACGCAGCAGCCTCGGCACGGAAGCGCTCTTCCTTCGGAGTAAACCCTAACTTCATCTGCTTACACTCCGTGACTTCTCGAGAGCGCCCTAAAAGACCGGCGTCGGCGCAGCGCCTGGTGCAAAGCCCCTCACCAGCCGCTCGCGCTGCCATGCGGGGCTCCCGAGCAGCGTCGCCGTCGCGCGCGCACGCTTGAAGTAGAGGTGCGCCTCGTGCTCCCACGTGAAACCGATGCCGCCATGCAGCTGAATGGCGTTGGCGGCGCAATCGAAGAAGGCATCGCAGCAGTAGCTCTTGGCGATGGCCGCTGCTTCCGCGAGCTCCTCGCGCCGCTCATCCGCCACACTGGCGGCGTACCAGGCGGCCGACTTCGCCGCTTCGACCTCGATCATCATGTCGGCGAGGCGATGCTTGATGGCCTGAAAGCTGCCGATCGGCCGTCCGAACTGCATGCGCTCCATAGCGTACGCCGTCGTCATCTCGAGCACGTGCTCCGCGCCGCCGAGCGCCTCGGAGGCGAGCGCGATGCGTGCGCGATCGAGTGCCTCCTCGATGGCGCTTGCGGCTGCGCCGGGCTCGCCGAGAATCTGCTCCGGCCCGAGGGCCACGCGGTCGAGCTCGACGCGCGACATTGGTCGGGTGAGATCGAGCATCACGTGCGGGTGGACGGTGACACCGGCGGATCCGGCCGGAACCACCACGACGCTGAGGCCATCCGCGTTCTGCGCGAGCGGTGTCCGCGCCAGTACGAGGAGCAGATCGGCGGAGTCGCCGTGGATGACGAAGTCACTGACACCGCTCAGCGTGAACCCCTCTGCGCCGCTCTCGAGGGACACCGCGATACCCTCGGGCGGTGGGCGCCCATCCGGGCCGCTCAGCGCGCAGGCGATACGCACCTCGCCGCCCGCAATGCGCGCGAGCAGTGCGCGGCGCTGGGCTTCATGCGCGCTCGCTAAGATGAGCGAAGCGGCGAGCGCGCTCGTGGCGAAGAACGGCGACGCAACGAGCAGCCGCCCCTGCTCCTCCTGCAGGATGCACAGCTCCACCCAACCGAGGCCCGCGCCGCCGCAGTCCTGCGGGATCGCCAGCCCGGTCCAGCCGAGCTCGCCGAGTGTGCGCCACAGCTCCCGGTCGTATCCGCCGGGCTCGCGCAGAGCCGCGCGCAGCTGCGCTGGCCCGGCGCGCTCGCGCAGCAGACTGCGCGCGCTCTCACGGATCAGCCGTTGTTCTTCACTATGGGCAAACTGCACGCACGCGCTCCCCGCCGGCACTCGATGCGGCGATCAGTACCAGTGATCCTCCAGCCCCTCCCAGATATCGACTTTGCCGATGCCACGGTCGGCGCTGAAGTTACCGAAGCGGCCGGCGTGAAAGGCGAGCGGCGTTCCCGGCGCGATGGCAATGCCGAGCACCTCACCGACGATGATGAGGTGATCACCGCCGGCGTGCACCCCGTGGACCTTGCTGTCGAACCGGCAGAGCGCATCGGTGAGGTGCGGCAGCTGCGCCTTGTTGCGCCAGTGACGCTCGACCTCAAACTTGTCGTGGGTGCGGCGGGCAAAGTTGAGCGCAAGATCGAGCTGGTGATGACCGAGGACGTGGACCGCGAAGGGCGCCCCATGTGTGAAGGCGGGCGCCGCACTGCTGCCGCTCGCGAGGCACCACAGGAGCAGTGCCGGCTCGAGCGATACGGAAGTGAATGAGTTCGCGGTGACGCCGACCGGTGTGCCATCCGGTCTGACCGCCGTCACGACCGTGACGCCCGTAGCGAACAGGCCGAAGGCATCGCGCAGCTCGCGCTGTGAGAAGGCGGTGCTCAAGCTGACATCCTGCGGCACTCAATAGACCTCGAACAGCCCCGCCGCACCCATGCCGCCCGCGATGCACATGGTCACCACCACGTAGCGCACCCCACGCCGCTGGCCCTCGAGCAGCGCGTGACCGACGAGGCGCGCGCCGCTCATCCCGTAAGGGTGGCCGATGGCAATGGCGCCGCCATCGACATTGAGCTTGTCGTTGTCTATCCCGAGGCGGTCGCGACAGTACACCGTCTGCACCGCAAACGCTTCGTTGAGCTCCCACAGGCCGATGTCATCGACCTTCAGCTGATGGCGCTCGAGCAGCTTCGGCACGGCAAAGACCGGGCCGATCCCCATCTCATCGGGCGAGCAGCCGGCGACCGCAACGCCGCGGCAGGCGCCGAGCGGCTTCAGCCCGCGGCGCTCGGCGAGTTTCGCCTCGAGCAGCACCACGGCGGAGGCGCCGTCGGAGAGCTGCGAGGCGTTGCCCGCGGTGATGAACTCCCCGCGCGCGATGACCTTGCCGTCCGCCCAGACCGGCTCGAGCTTCGCGAGCGCCTCGAGTGTCGTGTCAGGGCGAAAACCTTCATCCCGCTGCAGCAGCACCTCTTCGGTGTGCGTCGCACCGCTCGACTTGTCGATGATCAGCTTGCGGCTCGTGAGCGGAGCGATTTCCGCATCGAAGCGGCCCGCCTGGTAGGCGGCCGCCACGCGCTGCTGACTCTGCAGCGCGTAGCGGTCCTGTGCCTCGCGGCTGATCCGATAGCGCCGGGCGACGACCTCGGCGGTCTCGATCATCGGCATGTACATGTGCGGCGAGCGCGCGAGCACCGCCGCGGATTCGCCGCGGAAAGTGTTGAAGTGCTTGTTCTGCGTCAGGCTGAGCGACTCGACGCCGCCTGCCACCACGGCCTGCATGCCATCCTCCACCACCTCCCGGGCGGCGGTCGCGATCGCCATGAGCCCCGAGCCGCACTTGCGGTCGATGGTCATACCCGCAACGCTTTCGGGAAGACCAGCGCTCGCGACCGTGAGGCGACCGATGTTGTAGCCCTGGGCGCCCTGCTGAATGGCGCAGCCGAGCACCAGATCCTCCACCTCGGCGCCATCGATGCCCGCGCGGCGCACGGCTTCGGCGACGGCATGACCCGAGAGCACCGCGGGATCGGTGTCGTTGAAGGCGCCGCGATAGGCCTTGCCGATCGGGGTGCGCGCGGTGGAAACGATCACGGCTTCACGCATGTTGGGCTCCCGGGAAAGTGCAGGTGCAGGTCGCTGAGCATGGCACGGCCGCGTCTTCAGCGCAGCAGCGCGAGCCAGTCGCGGTCGCGCGGGCCAAAGGCCACGAAAAACGGGTTGAGGAGCTGCGCGCGGGTGTTGTACGCGAGCGCCGAGCCATCGAGCGCGCTCACCGCGCCGCCCGCCGCCAGCAGCACCGCATGCGCGGCCGCGGTATCCCATTCGCTGGTCGGGCCGAGGCGCGGATAAACATCGGCCGCACCCTCCGCCACCAGGCAGAACTTCAGCGAGCTGCCGATCGCGAGCAGCTGGTGAGCGCCCGCGCGTGCGAGAAACGCATCGAGTGAGTCGCCTCGGTGCGAGCGGCTGCCGACGATGCGCAGCGGAGTGGCCGCGTGCGTCGCAACGCGGATCGACACCGCGGGACCCGCACCCTGCTGCCGTGCGGCCGCCTCACCGGGCACCCCGCGGTAGGTCGTATCGGTGACCGGCACGTGCACCACACCAAGTGCCGGTGCGTGGCCCTCGATGAGCGCGATGTTGACGGTGAACTCGCCATTACGCGAGAGAAATTCGCGCGTGCCATCGAGTGGATCGACCAGCCAGTAGCGCCGCCACTTTGCACGCACGCTTGCTGGGACCTGCGCGGACTCCTCCGACAGCACCGGCAGCGCGGGTGTGAGCTCACCGAGGCGCTGCACGATCAGGCGGTGCGCGCGCAGATCGGCGGCCGTGAGCGGTGAGTCGTCGGCCTTGGCTGTCGCCACGGTCGCGCCCGCGGCATAGACCGCGAGTATTTCCCGCCCAGCCTCGCGCGCAATCGCTGCGACCCGCTCGAGGAGCCCGCGATCGGCCGCACTCATGCGCCGCTGATCACCTTGCGCGACTCGAGATGGCCGATGACGCGCGCGGCCGCCTCATCGGCACTGAGTGCGGTGGTGTCGATGCGGATCTCCGGGCTCTCCGGTCTCTCGTACGGCGAATCGATGCCGGTGAAATTCTTGAGTTCGCCGCGGCGCGCCTTGCGGTACAGACCTTTGACGTCGCGCCGTTCGGCTTCGGCGAGCGGTGTGTCGACGAACACCTCCAGGAACTCCCCCGGTGCAAACAGCTCGCGCGCCATACGCCGTTCGGAGCGGAACGGGGAGATGAACGACACGAGCACGATCAGCCCTGCGTCCACCATGAGCCGCGCCACCTCCGCCACGCGGCGGATGTTCTCGACGCGGTCCTGCGCGGTGAACCCGAGGTCCTTGTTGAGTCCGTGGCGTACGTTGTCACCATCGAGAAGATAGGTGTGACGGCCGGCCGCCGCGAGGCGCTTCTCGATGCGGTTGGCGATGGTCGACTTGCCGGCACCCGAGAGTCCTGTGAGCCACAACACGCAGGCCTTCTGTCCCTTGAGCCGTGCACGCAGCGGCTTGTCGACATCGAGCGCCTGCCAGTGCACGTTCTGCGAGCGCCGCAGCGCAAAATTGATCAGCCCCGCGCCGGCAGTGTTGTTCGTCAGCCGGTCGATGAGTATGAAGCCCCCGAGCGCGCGGCTGTCGGCGTAGGGCTCGAACGGGATCGGACGGTCGAGCTCGAGCTCGCACACACCGATGTCGTTGAGCTCGAGCCGCTCGGCGGGCTCGTGCTCGAGCGTGTTGACGTTGACACGGTGCTTGAGCGGCGTAACGGTCGCCGACAGCGTACGCGTGCCGGATTTCATCAGGTACGTGCGACCCTGGAGCATGGGCTCCTCCTGCAGCCACACGATGGTCGCCTCGAACTGGTCGGCCATCTGCGGCGGGGCATCGGCCGCGGCAAGCACATCACCGCGGCTGATGTCGACTTCCGCATCGAGCGTCAGCGTCACCGACTGCCCGGCGGTCGCGGATTCGAGATCCCCGTCCGCCGTGACGATGCGCGCCACTCGGCCTTCGCGCCCCGACGGCAACACCCGCAGACGATCGCCGCGGTGCACGCTGCCGCCCGCGATGAGGCCGGCAAAGCCGCGAAACTCCGCGTTCGGGCGATTGACCCACTGCACCGGCAAACGGAACGGCCGGTCGGCGAGCGCCGCGTCGACCTCGACCGTCTCGAGATGCTCGAGGAGCGTCGCGCCCGCGTACCAGGGCATGTTGTCGCCGCGCGCGATGACGTTGTCGCCGTACACCGCCGAGAGCGGAATGGGGGTTATGTCGGCGAGCCCGAGCCGCGCGGCGAACTCGCGATACTGCGCCACGATCTGCTCGAACGTCTCGCGCGAGTGGCCGACCAGGTCCATCTTGTTGATGGCGAGCACGATGCGCGGAATGCCGAGGAGATGCACCAGGTAACTGTGACGGCGCGTCTGCACGAGCACACCCTTGCGGGCGTCGATGAGGATCACCGCCAGGTCCGCGGTGGAGGCGCCGGTCACCATGTTGCGCGTGTATTGCTCGTGCCCCGGGGTGTCCGCGACGATGAACTTGCGTCGCTCGGTGGAAAAGAAACGGTAGGCGACGTCGATGGTGATCCCCTGCTCGCGCTCCGCGGCGAGCCCGTCGACGAGCAGCGCGAAATCGAGCTCACCGCCGCGTGTGCCGACGCGTCTTGAGTCCGCCGCGAGCTGCGTCAGCTGGTCATCGAAGATCAGCTTCGATTCATACAGCAGCCGCCCTATGAGCGTCGACTTACCATCGTCCACCGAGCCACAGGTGATGAAGCGCAGCAGGCTCTTGTGCTCCTGCGCGTGGAGGTAGGCGCCGATGTCCCGGGCGATGAGCTCTGACTGGTGAGCCATCAGAAGTACCCCTCCTGTTTCTTGCGCTCCATGGAGGCGGCCGCATCATGGTCGATCACCCGCCCCTGACGCTCGGAAGTGCGCGTCAGCAGCATCTCCTGGATGATGGCCGGGAGGGTATCGGCATTACTCTCGATCGCGCCGGTAAGCGGGTAGCAGCCGAGCGTCCTGAAGCGTACCTTTCTCATCTGCGGACGCTCATCAGGCCGCAGCGGCATGCGCTCATCGTCCACCATGATGAGAGCGCCGTCGCGTTCGACCACGGGGCGCTCCGCGGCGAAGTACAGCGGCACAATCGGGATCTGCTCGAGCCAGATGTATTGCCACACATCGAGCTCGGTCCAGTTCGAGAGCGGGAACACCCGCAGGCTCTCCCCGGGGCGCTTGCGTGTGTTGTAGAGCGTCCACAGCTCCGGGCGCTGCTGTTTCGGGTCCCAGCGGTGCTGCGCGCTACGGAAGGAGAAGACGCGCTCCTTGGCGCGGCTTTTCTCCTCATCGCGCCGCGCGCCGCCAAAGGCTGCATCGAAGCCGTACTGGTCGAGCGCCTGCCGGAGCGCCTGCGTCTTCATGACGTCGGTGTGCACCTGCGAGCCATGCGTGAACGGGCCGATGCCAAGCCGCAGCCCCTCCTGGTTCACGTGCACCAGCAGCTGCAGGCCGAGGCGTTTCACCATGGCATCGCGGAATTCGTACATGGCCCGGAATTTCCAGGTGGTGTCGACGTGCAGCAGCGGGAAAGGCGGCGCTGCCGGGTAGAACGCCTTCACCGCCAGGTGCAGCATCACCGAGCTGTCCTTGCCGATCGAGTAGAGCATCACCGGCCGCTCACACTCGGCCGCCACCTCACGCATGATGTGGATACTCTCGGCCTCGAGCTGTTGCAGGTGGGTGAGCGTTGCCGGCGATATTTGCGCGGGCGGGCTCTCGCCCAGGGGGACGGCTCGATTCATGCAGCGGGACACTCCGGACGGCCTTGATTTTGTCAGGCGTAAGTTACCATCAACGCACCCCCTGGCAGGCCGGAAGTCGAACTTTGCGCCTCCGGCGTAGGTCAAATCCCAAGCCGACGGGATCGGCGGCGGGAAAACTGCGACGAAGTAACTGGAGACCGCCCCTAGGGCGTGGTCTACTGTAAAACGTGACTGCCGACGCGCACAGGTGCCGCTGCGTGCAGGGGGTTGCCCTGATGGTCCTTTGCGCGACCGCATCGGCCCAGGAACCCACGGCTGCATCCGCCCCTGCGGCGGCGACCGCGACTGCTATGGCACCGGCGCCAGCCGCGACCCCCCAGGCGCTGCCCACTCCGGCCGAGCAGCTCGAAGAAGTCCTGGTCCAGACGACCGAACCGCGCTACGTATCTCCGACCCGCCGCGACCGGATCGGGCGGATCTGGGCGCCGGTGTTGATCGACGGCAAGGGACCCTATCGGCTCGTGCTCGACACCGGAGCCAACCGCTCCGCGATTACGACGCGCGCCGCGCAGAGCCTGGGCGGTTCGCCGCTGATGGCGACCACACACGTCACCGGATTCACCGGCACCGCGATCGTCCCGACGCTGCATGTCAGCAGCATGGAAGTCGGCGACCTGCTCATCGGACCTACCGACCTCCCGGTGCTCTCGGATGTGTTCGGCGGCGCGCAGGGCGTGCTCGGCATCGAGGGCCTAGCGAACAAGCGCATCTTCGCGGACTTCACTCACGATCGCCTGGAGATCTCCCGCTCGCACGGCGAGCGTGCGAAGCGCGACTTCATCGTCGTACCGCTGACGCAGACCAATCTCGGCCTGCTGGTGGCGGACGTGCGCGTCGGCAGCGTGCGCGCCAAGGCGATCGTCGATACCGGTGCGCAGGGGACCGTGGGGAACGTGGCGCTGCGCGATGCGCTCATGCGTAATCGCCCGAAAAACGCCGTGCGTGAAGAGATCATCGGCGTCACGCTGGACGTGCAGACCGGCGACAACATACCCGCACCGGATATCGATTTCGGCAGCCTGCAGGTCAAGGGTGCGCACATAACTTTCGGCGACATGTACCTGTTCCAGCACTGGAAGCTCACCGATGAGCCGACGTTGACGCTCGGCATGGATTTGCTCGGCTCCTTCGACGTGCTGGTGATCGACTACAACCGCCACGAGCTGCAGATCCGCTCGCGCCAGGCGCCCGAGCTACCCTACTCGCTGCGCTACTGAAGCGCGCGGCCTGCAATCCGCGCCCTTATCGCTCACATGACCGCTGCCGCGGCCTCAGGAGGCTCCGCGGCCGCTCTGTCCCATGCGCAGGAACCTGCGCCGCTCGTTCCACTGGTGACGGGCGTGCAAACGCTCGGATTGGTTGGCGGGCTCCGGCGGCAGCGCCTGCAACGCCCGCAGTGCCGCGGCATGCGCGATGGCGACCGCGGGATCGGTCTGCAGCAGTGCGCGATAATGATCCAGAAAGGCCTGCTCGCCCGGACCGCCGCCACCGGTCAGCAGCTCACGCGCGTGCGCCCCGATCGCCGCGCTCTCGCTCGCGGGCAGGTCCTTGGCGTATGCGAGCGCGTGATCGAGATCGGCAATGAGCCGGTACAACGGCTGCAGCCAGGCCCACTCGGGACTGGTGGTGATCTGCTGCAGGCGCTCCAGAGGCGAAGCCGGAGGCTGGAAGTGCCGTTCCGCTTCGAGCAGTGCGCCGAGTACGCCCTGGAGCGCCGTGCTGCTCTCGCGCAGATGATCGAGCCATGGACGCTCTGAAGACATCTCCTGCTCCGCCTCCGTGCTTAGCCTAACCGCTCAACCAGGCTGCGCGCCACAGAGCGTGGCGTCGGCAAGACCCACGAGCTCAGCAATACTCTCGAGCGTCACATCGGCGCGTGGCCATGCAGCGAGCTCACGCGGGTCGAGTGCGTAGTGACCCTGGCGCGGGAACACCGTGGTAAGCCGATCGCCCCAGACACTCTTCATCGCCGTGAGGATGCGCAGCTTGTCATCGATCATTACGTAGTGCTCGGCGGGATAACGCTGTTCCACGCTCTCTAGCATCTGCTCCTTGTGCAGGTAGATGAGCACGCGTTGCCCCACCGCATCCCAGAGCCCCGCCCGCTGCACCTTGCGCGGCTGGAATACCACATCGCCATCGGAGAGGATCACGGTCGGGCCGAGCGCACGGCAGCGCGCGAGTGCGGCGAGCGCGCCGCGATAGAGACGGTCGGCGAAGGGATAGTCGAGCAGGAAAAAGGAAATGCTCAGCACCTGCGGGTCGTCCTGATGCTCGAGCCGATAGCGCTGCAACGCGCCGAGGTAGTCCGCGTAGCCGAGCTCGGCGCGCAGTTGCTCGAAGATCTCCCAGTAGCGACGGCGGCTCACAAGGCCCACCTCGCGCTCGAGGTGCGCACTGAGGTCGTCCTGAACCGCATCGTTGTCGAGGAGCGTGTTGTCCACGTCGAAAAGAAACACTATCCGCGCGACGTTCCCCATGGCCTTCAGCCCCCGGCGAACCCGTATACCCCGCCCGCTGAGGCAGTGTACGCTGTGGGCCATGCCCTGGAGGGCGGGGCGCCGTAAACCCGGGCGGCGGGTACGCGTTGCAGACAATAAGGGCGCATCTGTGCACGGAGGTACCCGCCGTGAAAACGAACTCTCTCCCAAGTCGTGTCGGTACCCTCATCCCCGGCCGCGTGGGCGTTGCGGGACTGGCCATCGCGCTTGCTACCCTCGCTGGGTGCCACGATGACAATAACCCCAACCTGCCGCCGATTATTCCCACGCCGAACTCCGTCGTAGTGGCGGACGTCAATGGCGATGGGGCGCTGGATCTGCTGGTCGCGACCACCGCCGATGAGGGCTATGCGCAGAATCCGGGCTACGCGGATGTCATCCTGAACACGCCGGGGTCGCTCGGTACCTTCCATCCCGGGGTGCACTATTCGACGACCGGGACCAACCCCTCGAGCATCGCGGTGGCCGATCTCACAGGGACCGGCTTCTTCGACCTGGTCATCGCCAACTTCGGCACTGGCAGCGTCTCGGTCTTCATCCATGGGGCGACGCTCGGTACGTTCGACAGCGCCGTCGATGTGCCGACGGGAGGGCAGCCGAACCAGGTGGTCATCAGCGATCTCAAGGGCGATGGCAAGCGCGATCTGGTGCTGGCGGATATGAGCTCGAGCGGCAATGTCATCGTGCTCATGGCCGATCCGGCGAACCCCGGCAAATTCCTGGCACCGATGAACCTTCCCACCGGCCTCACGACCCCCTCGGTGGCGGTGGGGGATCTCAACGGCGATGGCGCGCCGGACATCGTCGCGGCGACCTTTGATTCCTCGGGCAACAACGGCTCGGTCAAGGTCTTCTATCAGAACCCCAAGCAACGCGGCACGTTCTCGGCTCCGGTCACTTTCCCCGCCGGTGCGCAGCCGCAGTCGGTGAAAATCGCGTCCCTGAGTGGCAACGGCCCGCCCGACATCATCGTGGCCAATTTCGGGCCCGGCAGCGATGGCAAGGGTATGGCGGGGGTGTCGGTGCTGATGCACGACCCCTCGAATCTCGGGAGCTTCCTGGCGCCGGTCACCTATACGACGCCCGGCAGCTCTATCGATGTGGCAGTCGGGACCTGCCCGGGACCTGCCTGCTCTGACCTCAACGGTGACGGGATACCCGACCTCGTGGTCGTGAACCTCGCGCCAGCCAACACTGGCAGCGTCTCGGTGCTGCTGCAGGATTCCGCACACCCTGGCACGTTCCTCCTTCCCGCGACCAACTATCCCGCTCTCGGGCAGCCGCTCTCGGTGACGATCGCGGACCTCAACGGCGACGGACTTCGGGACATCGTGATTGCGGACGGACCGAGCGCTGGCGTGCTCTCCCAGAATGCGGGCTCGCCCGGCACATTCGGTGCCGCCACCCGGGTGGGCTTCTGAGAAACGGCTGACGGACCCTGGAAATGAATGAGGCCGCGGCGTGCGTGCCGCGGCCTCCTCTCGGGAACCCCCTCGGTGACTCAGCGCGCCGAGTAACCGCGCGCGTCGAGGCAGGCGACGATCGCGCGCCGGTAATCGGCGGGATTGCCCGTCTGCTGCGGGCGAGTCGGGTCGAATCCTGACTGGGTCACCGCCCAGCTGTGGCACTCGTAGCGGTCGTTCTGCGTCTGCTCCTCGGTCTGGCCATTGCGCGGATAGACGTAGACGTCGCCCGCGCTGCCTGCGCCCGCGCCGTAGTTCGCCTCAGGCGCCTGCTCATAGCCGCCGCCCGCGTCCGCGCTGCCCTCGGTCCCCGCAGCTGGCGGCGGATCGGTCACCACGTAACCGCTCTCGGCAGGACTCCAGGTGTAGTAGAGGCTGTTCCAGTAGTAGTACGGCATCCCACCCCACCAGTACGTGACATAACCGCCCGGGAGCACCGGCAGGTACCAGGCCCAACCCGGGTAGTACCAGCAATGCGGCCAGTAAGCCCCGTGCCAGTAACCCCCGGCCCAGGCACGTCCGCCGTGGTAGTAGTAATTCGTCGCCGATGGCGCACCCACGCCCGGATGCGGCCCGCCCGGATGCGGGGAAACCGCGCCTGGGTGGGCGACGTAGCCCGACCGTGCAACGTATCCGGAGCGCGCGGAGTGCGCGCCCGTATAGGTGAAGCCGTGGCTCGCAGGCGCGAAATATCGTCCTCCGTAAGAGTGGCCGGGAACGCCGTAGTGGGGTGCTGCGAAAGCGTGGCCGCCACCGCCATACGCCCCACCGTGGTACCCGCCACCGCCGAAGTAATGGCCGCCAGAGCCGCCGCCGAAGTGCCCACCTCCGCCGGAAACGTGGCCCCCGCCCCCGAAGGGGCCACCCCCCCCCCCGGAGGCATGGCCGCCGCCACCGCCAGAGCTGTGCTGCGCATGCGCCAGAGGCGATGCGGCCGCGATCGTCACCCCGATCAGCAGGGCGCCGACGGTGCGCAGTACATATCGTGGGGTCACCTTGGTCATCGCTTTGATCACAGCTCATCACCCCGTTTCACGCCGAGCTCACTTCGAGGGGCGCTGGCCGGCAATTCATTAGACGCCCGGTCGCCGCCGCCGTTCAAGCTCGTACTCATTAAAACGCAGTCAGGCAAGGGGTGTTGACCACTGTCATAAGCGCCTCCTGCAGGTTGGCGTGGGGGCGCGGGACTGCGTTTCAAGCAGCAGGATTCGGCCCGCGGTCAGCGCGATTCACGCAGCGTTCAGCCACGGCGCGCAGGCATCCGCCGACGGCCGCTTGCGGGCATCGCCGCAGGATGTTCCCGCCATTTCAGAAGACCATGTTGACGGCGATCGCCGGTGTGACGGTTGCAGTGGTGTTGCGGCCGATCTCGATGATGCGCACGCCGAGGAGCACTCCCATCCGGCTGCTCCAGTTGTATTCGATCGCCGGAGCAAACCCGAGCGACCAGGAGGAGCCCGACTGGTGCTCGATCTGCGAGGCCGCTCCCGTGGACGGCGGCGCGGGCGGCACGGCGCCCGTGAGTCGAGTGCTGTCGTTGTGCTGGTACACCACATCGAAGGCGAGTACCCACGAGCGCGTCAGGCTGTACTCCGCGGCCGCATCGGCAGTGAAGGAGTCACCGGGATACGCCCGCCCGCTGAAGCCGCTCGTGGTGCCGTACACGCTCTCATCGTGCACGCTCACGGAAGAAGAGAACGCGTAGCTGAGATCGAGCCGCGCACGCAGGATGCGCCCGTTGGGCATCCAGAAATAATGCTGCAGGTAGAGATTGACCGAAGTGGTGTAGGCGCCTGCGCCGACACCATCGCTCGCGCGCGTGAGCCGATCGTAGCGCCCGGTCGGCAGTGTCTCCTGCAGCACGAGCGAGATGTCCGGCGTATGTCCGCCGTCGCGGTAGTGTGCAAGTCCGTAGCCGAGTTGCAGCGTGAGATCGCCGAATTTCACACCTGAGCTGTTGGCGGCGCCCGCCGGCTCGTTGAAAAACAAGCGTGGAATGAGGCCGCCGGCAAGCTCATTGGTAAAGCCATAGAGCACGTAGCTGAGCGAGCCCAGATCGTGCTCGCGGGGGGCGGCGTGCTTGTTGCCACTCGTGTCGAGGTGCCCGTTGCTGATGATGTCGAACAGGTACGGCTCGATGAGCGCGTGGCCCTGCGGCAATGACGCTGCGTTGGGCGCCAGCATCGGCCCCGTCCACCAGGCATCCTCGCGCGACTGCTCCGCGGCGGCCGCCGCGCTCGCGCTGAGAAGCAGCCATGCCGTCCCCTGCCTCAACATGTGTACTGGGATTTTCGCCCGTCGATACCCGCACATGATCGTCGCCCCAGCCCTGCGGTGCGCGCCATTTCCGGACCTGTGTCGGCGGCGCGCGACGTTATGTGATTCAGTTCGCGTTCATGCTGTTGGTTAACTTTCCGTCACAAAGGTCAGCACGCCTGAAGCTGCGACGTTGTTAACGCCCAGCAGCCGGAGGTTCCGGCTCAATAGCGAACACTCGAAACAGCCTTTCAGGAGGAGACATCCATGTTCAAGTCCATTCGTACCGCCGTCGCCGCCGCGGTTGCCGCCGTGGCGCTCACGGGCCTTGCGAGCAATGCGCTCGCCGATGACACGCAGTGGCAGAAGGACCATCCGCGCCGCACGGAGGTGAACCACCGCCTCGCGCACCAGAGCAAGCGCATCAACACCGAGCGCCGCGAGGGCGAGATCACCAAGGCGCAGGCGCAGAAGCTGCACGCCGAGGATCATGCCATCCGCCAGGAAGAGCGCACCATGGCGAGCACCAACGGCGGCCATATCACCAAGGCCGAGCAGCGCGCGCTCAACCAGCAGGAGAACCAGGTCAGCAAGCAGATCGGCAAGTAGGGACCACCCCGCAAAATCACGCTCG
>Ga0210384_10001939_pt1 | contig 26448 bp, 18 predicted proteins | sample IncBWH2MmetaG_FD_160574 | JGI IMG/M metagenome (GOLD analysis project Ga0210384, IMG submission 160574) | Forest soil microbial communities from Barre Woods Harvard Forest LTER site, Petersham, Massachusetts, United States - Inc-BW-H-2-M | ecosystem: Environmental > Terrestrial > Soil >...
TCGGGGGGTTGACGGCGAGCTACCTCGACACCGGGCACATCCTCGACTACTTCGGCTGGGACACCTACTACTCGTGCGGCGGGGGCAGCGATCCCGAGTCGCTGCAGTGGCGGCCGATCGGGCTCACTGGCACTCAGACCATGGGGCAGCTGGCGCTCTTCCCCGGCGTCGCCACGGAGCCCGTCGGAGCCCTCTACACCGCCACCGCGGTGGTGACCGACGCCGCCGGCACGCCGCTGGCCAACGTCACGGTCAACATCAGCGTCCTCTCCGGCCCCGACGCCGGCAAGAGCGCTCAGGCGGTCACCAACGCCTCCGGGGTGGCCACGTTCTCGTTCGCCGGCGCCGCGGCCGGCACCGACACGCTCCAAGCCACGATTCCCAACCAGGCGGGGGCCAGCCAGACCTCGAACCAGGTAACGGTGCTCTGGCTCCCGGGCATCACCCTGACGCTCTCTCCCGCGCAGGCCACCCAGCCGGTGGGGACCGCGTACAACGCCACCCTGGCCGCCACCGACTCCTCGGGCCACGCGGTCGCCAACCTCACGGTCACCTTCCAGGTCGCCACCGGCCCGAACGCCGGCAAGACCGGCCAGGGCACGACGGACGCCAGCGGTCACGCGCTCTTCACCTACACCAGCACGGTGCAGGGAACCGACACCCTGACCGCCGCGATCGGCCTTGCCGGCGGCGGCGCGCTGGCCTCGAACCCGGTGACCGCCACCTGGACCCCGGCCTCTGGCCTGACCTTCGGCCTCGCCCTGGCGCCGCTGACCCAGACCCAGCCGGTGGGGACCGCGGCAGGCCTGACCGCGACCTGGCTCGACGGCAACCACCAGCCGATCGCCAACCAGGCCGTCACCTTCACCATCGCCAGCGGCCCCGATGCCGGGACGACCGCGCAGGCCACCACCAACTCGGCAGGCGTGGCGAGCTTCCTCTACACCGGTCTCGCCCTGGGCTCCGACCTCGTCCAGGCCACCGCCAGCGAGGGCGGCAGCACGCTGGTCTCGAACCCGGCCACGGTCGTGTGGACGGCGGTGCCCACGGCGGTGATCTACACCGGCCCGTCGTTCGGCGAATACGGCGACTCGCTGACCCTCTCGGCCCGGCTCATCCGGGCGACAACGGGCCAGCCCCTTGCCGGCCAGACCCTCAGCTTCACCCTGGGGACGCAGACCCTCGCCAGCGTGACGGATGCGGCCGGCACCGCCACCGTCAGCCTCACGCCCACCCAGGCCCCCGGTGCGGTCTCCCTGAGCATCGCGTTCGCCGGCAGCGTCGGCTACGGCGGCTCCGCCGCGTCGGTCCTGATCGCCATCCACCGCGACGACACGGCGATCGTCTACACCGGTCCGCCCGCCGTCGCCAACGGCCAGCCGCAGGCGGTGAGCGCGGTGTTGACCGACGCCCAGAGCCACGCGCCCCTTGCGGGCAAGACGGTGACGTTCAGCTTCGGCCCGGTCACCGCCTCCGGCACGACCGACGCCACCGGCACCGCGACCGCCAGCCTGACCCTGCCGGGCAGCATCGCCACCGGACCGGCGCTGCTGCAGGTCGCCTTCGCCGGCGACGCCACCGAGGTCCCGGCCGCGACGACGGTGCCGGTCGTCGTCTACCAGCCGGCCTCTTTCGTGATCTGGGGCGGCAACACGCCGGGCCTGGCCCTCGGCCAGTACGTCAACTTCTGGGGCAGCCAGTGGGCCAGCCAGGTCACCGGCGGCGACTACCAGGCCAATCCCAGCTTCAAGGGCTACGCCACCCCGGCGGCGCAGCCGGTCGGAGTCTGCGAGCCGACCGCCCACACCAGCGGCAGCCCGCTGCTCGATTCCTCCTGCTGGACCTCGAAGCCCGGCAACAGCAAGCCGCCGGCGACCCTCTCGGCGTATATTGGCGTCATCGTGTCGACCAGCATCGCCAAGCAGGGGAGCACCATCTACGGCAACATTGCCGCCCTGGTGGTCGTCCAGGTCGATCCCAGCTCCGCCTACGGCTCTGACCCGGGGCACCCCGGCTTCGGCACGGTCGCAGCCGTGATCCAGGACGGTGCAAGCCTCTTCCCGCATGCCGCGCCGCGTCGCTCTCTCGCCCCGGCCGGAGAGATCTCGAGCTCCGAAACCGGCGCCGGCAAGGTCATCGCCGACGCTGCGTCTAGCCAGCCTGTCGCCCCAGCCACCGTCGCCACCGGCAACCGGCGCTTCTTCTTCTACAGTCCCGAGTTGCATCTGCTCGCCGAATCCGAGCTGACGAGCAGCGCCAGCCCGGCCATCCTCAGCGAGTACATCTGGTTCAACGGCCAACCGGTTGCCCAGAATGACACCACCGCGGCGACCTCATGGACGTTCACCGATCACCTCGGCACTCCCATCCTCCAGACCAGCGCAGCCCAGGGGATCACCTGGCGCGCAGAGTACGAGCCTTATGGTGCGGTCTACAACCTCCGTTCGCTCGACCAACACCAGCCCCTTCGCCTACCGGGACAGGAGGCCGAGCAGTTGAACTCTGGCGCGAACGGAGTCGGCAGTCGCAGCTACAACATCAACCGCTGGTACGAACCGGGCACCGCTAGGTATTCGCAACCTGATCCGATCGGTCTCTCCGGCGCCCTACAGCTTTACGCTTACGCTGATCAGAACCCACTGCTGAACAGCGACATCATCGGCTTGCTGTCTGCAAAGGCTTGTGGGACGCGGTACATCTCGCTGGCCGGCGGAGTCAACCACGTGCCGATTTTCGGTCCTTATCTCGATAAGTTCTTCGGGAACAATCTGCTTGGCTTCTGCGCCAAGTGTCCGCCGAATCAGAGCCCAACGAATGGACATCTGAGCCCGACTCCGCCAGCGGCCAATGGCATTCCCGATCTTTCGTTGCTCCCCAGCGGCGAGAAGGCTCCAGGTCTCGAGGATCTCAAAAAGCAATGCGGAGGGTGCAGCGGTCCGGGCGAGCAATTCTTCGTCGCAAATGTCAAGACGCGGCTCGCGGTCACTCCTGGTGGCCTCAACAACGTGAAGGATCATTACTCCCTTGACTACGATTGCAAGAACTGCAAGAACCCTAAGTAGGGGCGACCGAAGATGGGCGAAGTGAGGAAGATTCTCATCTGTGGTCTCGGCGGCCTGGTGCTCGAACTTCTGGGGGGACTGTGTCTCAGCCTTGGTCTCTTGCGGGCGGCTCAGGTTCTCGCGATCTACCCTGGCACGCTGATCTTCTACGTACTGCCGCAGGCGACTATCGACCGCCTCTCGGACGCAGCGCTCTTCTGGCTATGGCTTGTTTCAGGTCTCGTGTTCTGGTGGGTGTCCCTTTACCTTTTGTGTCTGTTGCCGAAGCTCGGTCCTTCCCGCACTACGATCAATCCGGCTGGCCCCCGGCAAGCGTGACTCGCTGCGCAGCTCGACGGCCGCGATGGCCGATCACCAAACAGTCGGTCACTCTCGCCTCTCCGCGGCGGCTCCGCGGCCTCGGTGCTGCTCGCGATCCACCGCGACGACACGGCGATCGTCTACACCGGTCCGCCCGCCGTCGCCAACGGTCAGCCGCAGCCGGTCAGCGCGGTGTTGACCGACGCCCAGAGCCACGCGCCCCTTGCTGGCAAGACCGTGACCTTCACCTTCGGCTCGGTCACCGCCTCCGGCACGACCGACGCCACCGGCACTGCGACTGCAACCCTCACCCTCCCGGCGAGCCTCCCCACCGGCCCGGCGCTGCTGCAGGTCGTCTTCGCCGGCGACGCCACGGAGGTCCCGGCCGCGACGACGGTTCCGGTCGTCGTCTACCAGCCAGCATCCTTCGTGATCTGGGGCGGCAATACCCCGGGCCTGGCCCTCGGCCAGTACGTCAACTTCTGGGGCAGCCAGTGGGCCGGCCAGGTCACCGGCGGCGACTACCAGGCCAATCCCAGCTTCAAGGGCTACGCCATCCCGGCGGCGACGCCGATCGCCATCTGTGAGCCGGTCGCGCACACCAGCGGCAACCCGCAGCTCGATTCCTCCTGCTGGACATCGAAGCCTGGCAACAGCCAGCCGCCGGCGACGCTCTCGGCGTATATTGGCGTCATCGTGTCGACCAGCATCGCCAAGCAGGGGAGCACGATCTACGGCAACATCGCGGCCCTGGTGGTCGTCCAGGTCGATCCCAGCTCGCCCTATGGCTCCGATCCGGGGCATCCAGGGTATGGCACCGTCGCGGCAGTGATCCAGGACGGCGCCGGCCTCTTCCCGCACGTTGCGCCGCGTCGCGAGCTCGCCCCGGCCGGAGAGGCCTCCTCGAGCTCAGGGAGCGGCGCCGGCGGGGCCATTACCAGCGCCCAGCCTCGCCAGCCCATCGCCCCGGCCGCCGTCGCGACCGGCAACCGGCGCTATTTCTTCTACGGCCCGGAGCTACACCTGCTCGCCGAATCCGAGCTGAGGACCAGCCCGAGCCCGGTCATCCTCACCGAGTACATCTGGTTCGCCGACCAGCCGGTCGCTCAATCCGACACCACGGGCACAACCTCATGGACCTTCGCCGATCATCTCGGAACCCCGATCCTTCAGACCAGCGCCGCCCAAGGGGTCGCCTGGCGTGCGGAGTATGAGCCCTATGGAGCGGTGTACGGCCTGCGCTCGCCCGACCAGCATCAGCCGCTGCGGTTCCCAGGCCAGGAAGCCGAACAGCTAGCCGCGGGTGCGAATGGCATCACCTCTCGCAGCTATAACAGCCACCGCTGGTACGAGCCGAGCATAGGACGGTATTCCCAAGTTGACCCCCTTGCTGCTCCTGGCGAGTCGATCTATCCATACGCATCCTCTCGCCCGATAACCTACATCGACCCGCTGGGGCTCAGTTTCTGCGTAGCGTCTCTCGGCGGCACGCGAGCCGGCATCTGGGGGATTATTAGCCATCATGTGCGGGGATGGCTCCACCAGGGACCTCCTCCCAACGACACGGCGACAGACTTCAACCTCATCCACTTCAAATTGACCTGCCCGTGCCCAGAGGCGATTAATATCAAGAGCATCACCTTTAATACAAGCGCCGGCGCTCCAACTCCACAGTTCTTTTGGTCCTGGTCAATTGAACCTTCGGCGATCTATGTCGACGTTAGCGTGAGCAGTACATGGGTCTACTCGAATGACTTCGAGCGCCTTGCCCGCTCGCTTGTGCTGTGTTACGACTGCAAGTGAGGAAGGGGCTTCGGAAGCGAATGCTGCTGTTGGTTCGACGGACCGCATTAAGCGTAGTTGTCCTCGTCGGCCTAGGCACGCTTCTCCTCTTTGGAATGCTCATCGCGCCAAGAGTTGACGAGGCAGTCGATTTTTTCACCGCGCGCGCCCTCAGGGCTGTTCAGTCCTACGAGGTCAAGGGCGTACCACTACGTGAGGTGGTTAATGCCGAGTTTCAGTCAGCCCGGTGGCGCGCGTACCACCAGGACATTCCATTTCAAACCTTCGTGGAATGCGTCGGCATCGACCGCGCCGATGGAGAAAAGCGGCGAATGCTGTGGTATGTCGATGAGCGTCTGACGTGGGACCATGGACCGGCGCTCAGGGTTGGAATCATGACGGTGCTCAACGGAGACGCATTGCAACTGACGCCTCGTCTCTTCGATCCTCGCGCTGGGTTTGGGCTGGACCGTTGGCGTCACGGGGTGGAGCTTCCGTAGGCCACCCGCAAAGGCCATAGCGGCGGCGGGCGCAGGATACGTGGCCTATCGCTGCATACGCATGCTTCCGTCGGTTGCCATTCCCCCGCTCTGGCCGACGATTCCCGTCAATGCGGCTGTACCATGAGGCTCATCTGGCAACGATCGTGGTGGACCATGAAGATTCACCAAGTGTAAGGCAGGGAAGGGCTAGCGAAGAGGTCACGATGCCAGAGACTGTTACGTCGGCGGAGATCGTCGCCGCGATCAAACAGCTGAAGAGAGATCCGTCATTTGTCCTGCCCCGCGAAGTCGTCCTGGGATGGATGAAGAGTGACGACATAGATGCGCAGGGTGCGCTGTACTCTCTGCTCTTCGACTCGGGGCTTACCCCGCGCATCCTGCCGAATCTGGAGTTCGAGCATTACATCGAGTTCACGCTGCCTTATTACGAGCGGTGCTTTCGGGAAAATCCGCGTAGCGCCTGGGCGGACTCAAGGTACAGTGCCGGGTGGGACCTCGCAAACTGGATCAAGTATCTCTGGTCCGAAAACAAGTACAGGCCGGCCGTGGATGAAATTCGAGACTGGCTAGCCCTGCTGTACAAGTCAGCAGACGCGGACCTACGGCGCTGCATTGTCGACGCCACACTCGAGCACATCTTCGAGGTTAAGGGGATCGCACAGCGGTTCGTAAAGTGGAGAAAGGACCCAGAGCTCAAGACCGCCTACGCCGAGGCCATGGAGTGGAAAGGGGGCCTCGAGAAGCTCCACCTGGATGCCTCTTGAGACCGCCTGCCGGGGACCCGCTGAACCGCGGCGTATATCTTCTTGGGTGGCGCCAATCGGGTGGGAGTGCACGATCCGCCTCGTCGATCTGCTGGAACTGGTTCAGTCCCGGCTTCAAGATAGCAGGAAGAAAGGCAAGTCGCCGCTGCTCTATCCGCCTCCACAGCGATCGCCGCCAACTATTCCTCCTGGCCATTGCCTCTGGATGCCGCCGGCCTTGACCGACTTCCCGGGGGAGGCTCCCAAGTCAACTCAACGATCCGCCACTATGGCGGCCTTCGCGATCGAGGCGGGCGACCATGGGCTCTGCGCGACTGCAGGGATGGGAGGAGAGGCCGGCTTGTGCGGCTTGGCGGAGCTCGCCGGGTGCGTTCTCGGAGAGATCGGCTCGGGGCACGACGAAGAGGCCGACCGCGATGCCGCTGTTCGCAATCTCCTCGGCGCGGCCGTGGAGCTCGAGGAGGCGGGCGGGGCCGCGGAGGGACGGGAGCTGGCGATGCGGCGGGTGTTCGGGATGGGCGGTCCTCAGCAGCTGGCGGGCGACCTCGAAGGAGAGCATGGGAAAGCCGAGGGCGGCGACGATCGCCTCGAGGCGGTCGAGGGTGGGCTGGTCTTGCCGCTCTCGTAGTCGGAGAGGCGGGTCGGCGGCAGGCGGGCCGCGGCGGCGGCCTGGCGCTGGCTCCAGCCGCGGAGGGCTCGCAGGGCGCGCAGGCAGGCGCCGGTCTCCTCGCGGGTGGTCATGGGCGGGGCGCCTGGCGATCGGCGGCCAGGTGCCGTTCGGCGGAGACGTGGCGATCGAGGATGGTGCCGACGAGGGCCAGGGCGAGCGGGCTGGCGCCCAGGAGGAGGTTGGCGAGGGCGGCGGGCGAGCGGATCAGGCACTCGGCGATGTGCAGGGCGTCGCGCAGGCGGTCGTCGTAGGTGGCCAGGTAGCCGACCAGCTCGCCGCGCTGCTCGAGACGGTGGCCGTTCGGGCCGGCGCCGATCGCCACCTGGAACCAGGTGTCCTTGCCGAGCGCCGGCAGGAGGGCGGCGGTGGCCAGGGCGAGCTCGCGATGCTTGAACCAGGCGCGCGGGTCGTCGCGGGCGGGGTGTTCCCACTGGCGCAGGACGGCGAAGCCGGGCTCGTCCTGGAGATCGCTTTCGACGACCACCCAGGGACCGTCGGACTCGGCCTCGGACGCGGAGGCTGGCTCGTCGCGGTCGTCGAGGCGGGCCAGGAAGGCGGCGCGGAAGGCGTTGGGGGCGCCGCGGCGGCGCGGCGGGGCGGTGGAGGTGGCGGCGGTGGTCTCGGTCGGGTCCATGTCATCCCCTTTGCGGCCGTGCGGCGGTGCGTGCGGCCGCGGAATCGCGGCCGGCGGATGGTTGCCGGTACCGCGGGTTGCCGCCGGCGGTGAGGACGTGCCGGAAGGCGGGCGGCGCGGGGCCTGGCGAGGCCAAGGGGGGTTGTAGCATGGTATGACTTTTTCAGTCAATAGACGACTTGTGATGTCTAGTGGCGGCCGGCCGCGGCGGGGTGTAGACTACGGGCGTCATGGCCGTCATGCCTGTCATACCCGACTCGGAAGCGGTGTTGCGGAGGATGCGAGAGGTGCTCGGCAAGCTGATCCAGCTCTCCGACATGACGCGCGTCGAGATCGGGGAGCGCCTCGGCGGCGGGCCGCACCTGGTGCGGCGGATCTTGAACGGGGACACGGAGCTGAAGGCGCGGCACATCCTCGAGATCGCGGAGCTGATCGGGATCTGGCCGATCGAGTTCTTCCACATCGTGTTCGAGGGCGAGCCGGCGAAGCCCAGCCCGCTGATCGAGAAGATGGGCGAGCTCGCGGCGGAGCTCGACTCGTATCGCGCCGGTGCGCTGGGCCGGGAGCGGGAGGCGGGAGAGGGGCGGCCGGCTGGCGCACGGACGCGGGGTGCGAAAGGGACGCAGGGAGCCCAGGGGGCGCAGGCAGGAAAGCGTGCGCGGCGGCGGCCGGGACCGGGCGGGCGGAAGGGGCGGACGAAGGGGAGGGGCTGAGGCGGCGGGCCGCAGCCTTGCGGGTCGCCAGCATTGACAGGTTGCGCTGACCTCTCTGTCGCGAGCTGCCGCCGTCAAGCGGCCGGCGAGTACCCAGGCGGGCGTCGTCGGGCCGCTACGGAGGGCAGGTCGGTCCGGCGATGGAGCAACCGCCGGTGCACTGGTCGCTGCACGGGACACCGCAGGTGCGGACGGTGAGGATTCCCCCTCGCACCGCCTGGAGGTCGATCTGCTCGCCCTGCAGCAAGCGCAAGGTCTCACGATTCAGCTTGATCCTGCTCTTCTTGTGCATTCCTCGCCTCCCTCCGGTGAGTGGGCATCTACCCGTTACAGTGCCGGAGATGGCCGGCAGCGCGCCCGGGCACGCCGGCGAAACTCAGAGCGTCACTGCGTAGGCGAGCATGGAGAGCGCGAGAAACGGCAGGAGGATCAGTGCTCGCCGCCAGCCGCCAGGGTGCAGCACGGGTGGCCGGCGCCTGATGTCGTGAACGCCGGATACTGGCCGACCCGAGAGGGGTCGGCCGCGACCGGGAAATTCGAGCTTCCCGGTCTCGAGGTGCGACTGGCGCTCTTCCTGGCCGACACTTTCAGGAGCCGCTGATCTCGAAGCGGGCCTGCGGCGCGTGCTCGACTCGGCGCAGGAAGTCGACGACCTCCTGGACGAGGGCGGCGGTCGCGGCCTGGGCGTCGAGGGCGGCCAGGAGGACGTTGAGGGCTTTCTGGGCTTCGCGAGGGACGCCGAAGGCGAGCAGGCTGGCGGCGGTCTCGGCGGCGAGGGTGGTCGCCTCGGCGAGGCGGCCCTGGCGCATCCAGACCACCGCCAGATCGAGCGACACGACGCCGCGCAGGACGCGGACCTCTTCGGCGGCCAGGCCGTCGAGGGCGATGCGGAAGGCGCGCTCGGCGCGATCGAGCTCGCCGAGGCCGGCGTTGATGCGGCCTTCGAGGTAGGCGACCTTGACCCTGGAGATCTCTCCGAGGCCCTGGTACGCCGCCACCCAGCGGCGCTGCCGCCAGAGGTCGGCGCGGGCCTGGCGGCAGCGCCCGCAATCGACGAGAAACCAGAGCCGGTTGTGGGTGGCCATGCTCACGAGGTCGGGCTCTCGTTGCTCGTCGAGCAGCTCGAGCGCTTCGTCGAGCAGCCGGACACCGCCCTCGGGGTCGCCGCCGCAGCCGATGTAGAAGCCGCGCGCGACCTGGGCGCGTCCGGCGCTGTGGCGGTCGCCCAGCTGCGAGTAGGCCTGGAAGACGTCGTCGAGAACGTCGATCGCCTCGTCGGTCCGGTGCTGCGCGGCGAGCAGCGAGGCGCGCACGTCCATGAGGCGCACCCAGATCCGGAAGTCCTTGCCGCCTTCCTTCCAGCACTCGACGGCGCGGACGAAGGCTTCCTCGGCTTCGCGTAGGTGGTGCGCCGCCCGCCAGGCGTTGCAGTGCTCGCCGTAGGCGCGGGCCTGGAAGTTCGAGACCTGGATCGCGGTGTAGCCGTCGCGGCCCAGGCGCCCCGCCACCAGGCAGGCGTACCAGGTGAGCGAGACCATCTCGCCCAGGTCCGAGAAGCGCACTTCCCAAGCCCGCTGCAGCAGCGCCTCGTAGAACGGGTAAGTCGGGCGTCCGAACCGGGCGCGCGGCCGCCCGGGCTGCCACTCCCCTGCCGCGAGGGCGTGCTGGATGCGGCGCGCCTCGCGCTTCTTCACCAGGACGCGGCCACCGTGCAGCCGGAACCCTTCGATGGCGCGCTCGATCGCCGCGTCGTAGTCCTCCGCGGCGAGCGGAGCGCCCAGCGCCGCTCCCGCAGCGGGCGGCAGGCCCGCGTGCTCGAGCTTCGCGGCGCAGGGCGCACAGCGGTGGAGCAGGTGGCAGACGAGACGCCGCGCCGCAGCGCCTGCCAGCTCGCCCCTGGCAAACCGCCGCAGCTCGCCGTCCGACGGGTGATCTTCTTCGCCCAAGGACCCCTCCCGAAGAGGAATGTGCGCGTCTTCAGGATTATCGCACAACCTTTAGGCGTTTTGGCAGCAGGCCGGGCCGGGGCCGGCGGGAGGGTGCCCCGGTCCGGTTGCATAGGCCCTCATCGCGGCTAGCCGTTTGGATCTTGCCCTCCATTCTGGTCGCCCGAAGAGCCGGTGACGGGCTGGGAGCCGCCCGAGGTCGTCGCGCCGCGTGTGACCGGGCACCTCTTGCCGGTGCCGGCGCCAACGGAGCCGGTCCATCCCACCAGCCTCAGCAGGCCGCCGAGCTGAGCCTCGATGCTGGCGGCCAGGTGCTCCCAGAGGCTGCCGGCCGCCACGGCCGGCGCCGAAGAGCCTCGGACTGCTGCCTGGGCGGCCTGCGGTGTCCAGAGCAGGACCGACAGGGCGAGGGCGGCCAGCGCGACGCGGAACCCTCTACTTGATGGCATCATCCCAACCTCCTTGTCCGCGGGCTGATGCCGCGGCCGGGTTGGCCGTGTCCGCCCGCGGGCGCAACGACGGTGCGTTGCCTGAGGGGTACAGTGTGGCAGCGCTCCGGTCAAATTTCACGTTTTCGGTAAAATTGTCGCTGACGCGGGTCATGGTTGCCCGGAGCGGGGCGGACCCGGGGAGGCACTCCGGCCTGCCGTTCGGGTCACGTCCGAGCTCCCAATGCGTCGCGAGGCTGCGCTCCCGGCACGGTAACTCCGGGATGCATCGGTCGTCAACAAATGAGAAGAAATGTCCCTGGATGGGGCGTGATTGCGGTGCGGAGCGATCGGAGTGCGCCTGCTGCGCGTGCCTGCTCCCACGTCGCTTCGCTCCGACCAGTGGTCGCCTTCGTCGGAACAGGTGGCCGCCTTCGCCGGAATCCGCAGGTAGGCCTATGTCAATGGGCTCATAGGCTTGCGCCGCCAGGAGGCGCCGTCTAGTATTTTCTTCTAAGTCGCTAAATCCTAGTTCGGCAACGAATCGCGGCAACGCCGCCAAGAGGAGATTCCGATCATGCCAAGTTGGTCGCAGGCGCAGAAGCAGACGCTGTTCACGCTGGCCATGCTGCCCAGCCTCGGGGCCTGCTATGAGGGCGACGTACCCACCATCGAGCAGGAGCTTGCGGGAAAACTCGACTCCGTGCTGCTCGCCCTGCAAGGCGAGATCGGCGAATGGAAGGTGATCTGGGGTCCCGCCGTCTTCGAGCTGCCAAAGTCGACCCGGCCGGACAATACGATGTTCGTGGCACAGCGCCATGGCGGCGATCCCGGCCTGCCGGATCTCGTGGTGGCCATTGCAGGAACCAACCCCTATTCATTCCTCGACTGGCTCGTCGAAGACTTCTTCGTCACCCCGCAGGTCCCCTGGCCGACCGGCCACCCCACCGGCAGTCCAATGATCTCCTTGGGGACGTTCACCGGCCTCTCGGCGCTGCAGCACCTGAGACCGAGTCCCGGGTTGCCCGGCGAGTACCTGACGGTGCGGGAGCTGCTTGCTCTCCATGCGCTGCTCCTCCCGGTCACCATCAACGTCTGCGGCCATAGCCTGGGCGGGGCCCTCTCGCCGACGCTGGCCCTCTGGCTGCACGACACGCAGGCGTTGTGGAACCACTCCGGCCAAGCCTCCCTCTCCGTCCTGGCCGCTGCCGGACCCACCGCGGGCAATCAGGCGTTCGCCGCCTACTCCAACGCCCAGATCGGATCGCAGGTCACCCGCATGTTCAACCCGCTCGACATCGTCCCGCATGCGTGGGCCACCGCCGATCTCGAGGCAATACCCCAGCTCTATGCGCCGCTGATCCAGCCGGACTTGTTCTTGGAGGCACTGGTCGCACTCGCCATCGTCATCTCGGCCGGCGGCGGCTACACCCAGATCGCGACCGCCCAAGGGCTTCCGGCGAAGCCGCCAAATCCCGACATCCGCGATTTCCTGGTTCAGGCCGGCTATCAGCATGTGGACGCCTACTTCGACCTGCTGGAGATCCCGGATCGTCGCAAGATCATCGAGTGCGTCCTGGCAACCGCCAGGCAGCTCGGCCCGGTCGACCCTACAGCCCGGGTCATGAGCAACATCGCCAAGCACCGCCTCGGAGCACGCCTGACCGCAGGGTAGGCTCGCTTGCCCTGCCGGGCCGGTCCAGCTGCTTCGGCGAGTTGGACCGGTCCGGCGCAGCGGCGTACGCTGGCGCGGCGCGGTGGCCGCATGCTCACCGCACGGGTTGACGACGCCGCGGGCGGCGAGCGGCGGGCTTGCCAATCTTGATCTGCTATTGACAAAATCAGTCACGCCCCTATAACCTCCCTCGACCGGGCGTGTCAGGCAGCGCGCGTGCGGCCGGCAGGCAGCCGGCGGCGGCGCCTGGCCCTGACACCGCCGCGAACCCACATGCCAACGTCCACTGCCGATCATCACGATGCGCGGGCGCTGCTCGCGGGGCTGCTGCCCGATCAGCGGGTGGCGCTGGTCCACCTCGTCTTCTGCCGGCGTTGCGGCGCCGAGTTGGAGCGGGAGCTGGCCGCAACGGTGCGCGGCGAGGTGGCGGCGCTGGTGACGCCGCGGCGGGCGGCGCGCGGTTTCACGGACGAGGAGTTCGACGCGATGTTCACGCGGACCGAGGCGGCGTCACAGAGCGCGGACGAGCTCGCCGCGATGCCGGCCGGCGACGCGCTGCGGGCGATCGCGGCGGATGCGCGGTTCCGCGATCCGGTGGCGGCGACGGCGCTGCTGCTCAAGGCGGAAGATGCGCTCGACGATCCGGCGCGGTCGGCGCAGCTGGGCGAGGCGGCCTTCGCGATCCTGTCGGCGCAGGACTCCGATCCGCATGGGCGCCACTTCTCGAAGCTCTGCCGGTCCCTGTGGCTGATGGTGCGCGGCGCCCGGCTCGAGAGGCGGCTGGAGGCGGCGGACGAGGCATTCCGGCGGGGCCTGCCCTTCCTCGGCGCGGCACCGGCGGTGAGCGAGGGGCGGGCGGCGCTGCTGGCGGGCGTCGCGCAGGTGCGGTGGGCGGAGCGGCGGTTGGACGAGGCAGCCGCCGTGTTCGTGCAGGCGGCGCGGATGTTCGGGGAGCTGGGCGAGCGGCAGGGGGAGGCCGCGTGCCGGGCGCAGGCCGGGTGCGTGCTCGTCGAGCAGCTGGACCCGTGGCGGGCGCAGGCCGAGCTGGCGGTCTGCCACCTCTTGATCGACGCGGAGCTGGCGCCGGCGCTGGCGGTGCGGGTCGCGCTGATGCTGGCATGGTGCCTGGTGGCGGTCGGGCGGATCGAGCTGGGGCGCGAGCGGCTGCGGGCCGCGCGGAAGCTCTACGGGCGGGCTGCGGGAGCCGGCGAGGAGGTGTTCCGGGCTTGGTGGGAGGCGCGGATCGCGGCTTTGGGCGGCGCGGGCGAGGCGGGCGGGACGGAGGGGCGGGCGGCTGCCGCCGGGAAAGCCGACGGGATGCTCGACGCGGTGCGCCGCAGGCTGTTCGCCGAGGGGAGCGTCGCGGAGGCGGCGCGGTGCAGCCTCGACCTCCTGGTGCTGCGGGTCGAGGCGGGGCGGCTCGACGCGGTGTCGGAGCTCGGCCCGGACATGCTGCGGGAGCTCGAGAACCGGGTGTCGGCGTTCCGGCCGGCGGAGATGATCGACTTGCTGGCGTTCCGGGCGGTCGAGGAGGGGTCGGCGCGGTATGCGCCGACGCTGGCGGCCGCGCGGCACTACCTGGCCGGGCTGCGGCCTCATCCCACGGACCGGCAAGACTTGATCCCTGAGGTGCAGGCGCTGGCGGACCGGCTGCTGGTGGCGGCGCGGCCGGAGCGGCGGGGGGTGGCGGAGCTCGGGGGCGGAGGCGCGTAGACGCCGAGGCGGTACTTTAGCTGCCGTTCGCTCGTCGTTGTCCCGCGCCCAGACCCGAATGGAACCTCGGCCACCAGACCAGGAGCACCAGCACCAAGGTCCAGATCGCCAGCAGCGGGTATGAAATGTCAAGCCAGACAAGAGAGAACTGCATCGCCAACAACGCTACCAGTGCCACAGCAGCGCTCATCGCCATCGCAGCAACGATCAGTTTTCTTCGCGCTGCACCGGCAGCGAAGAGAGCAGCGATCCCAGCGCAGCAGCCTGCGATGGTTGGGAGGGTCCACCACCAGGTAAGCCTCTGCACCACCACATCATCGCGCAGGGCCTGAACGAGGGAGGCATGAATCATCACGCCCAGTCTGCGGCCGAATGGGGTGTCGTGGAGGTCATTGGCGCTGTTCCTGCCGACGAGGAGGAATCGGTGCCGCAGGAGCTCAGGGTCCGCGTTGACCTGCTCGAGGGAGCGTTGGAGCGCGCCGTCCTGGGGCGGTTCGTGCTGGCGCGGTTCCAGAAACTGCACCAGAGTAGCAGGTCGCGCGCAAGGCCGGACCGCCCCCAGAGCCTCTGCGATCCTGCAGTCCAGAGACTCGAGAGAGCGGATTCCTGCGAGGTGCAGCGGGGCCATCCTGATTCTGCCGTCCGACTCCCTGTACAGGTTGAGATGCCCGAGCTGGCTCTCTGCCAAGCAGAGGCTCGCGGGGGGGAGCACCGGGATCACCACATCACCGTTCACCCGAGGGCGATACCCGGCGAAGACCGGGATCCGGCGATTCTTGATTTCATTGCAGAGAAGCCCATCGAACGGCGATGATTCCCCTGCGAAATAGAAGTCGAGCGCCACGCCAAGGGCGCCGTGGTCGCGGGCCATCGCGATCAACGATGCCAGGCGATGCCGCATGAACTTGGATTCATCATCCGGCATCTCGACGACCAGCAGATCTTGCCGCGGCTCACTGCGCTCGGCGAACCAGTAATGCCAGTCCCCGGTGCGGCTCAGGCCAAGCCAGTTGGCGGGTACGCCGTCGCCATAGCCGATCAGCGTCTGACGCCAGTTCAGAAGGTTGGAGCCCGCAAGTACCATAAAGATCGTGACGTAAACCGCGAGCGCGGCTCCCGCTCTGCCCCAGAGGACGAGGCGCCGGCTCCTGGCCACCTGCGCGCCGAGCCAGGCCAGCAGCGCTGACAGCGGCACGACTCCGAGGACGATCAGCCACGGATCGCGCGGCCATGCTGACGTGAACGCCAGGCCTAGCGCCAGGCCGGAGGCGACGAGGTTGCCCACGGCTGCGAGAATCTCGAACAGGAGCTTCCTCGAAGCGGCACCCGACGCTGCGGGCTCGCCGCCCGCGCCGGCCGGCCGCGGCGCAGCTTCCGGCACGGCGCTTCGCCGCGCTGGCCGACGTCGGCGTCTTGCTTTTCCCATTGCGGTCGGTCGCGGTCCGCGGGTCAGTTAAGGCGAGGTCCCCCAGGCCAGCGCCTCGCAGTCGGCAGTTCCGAGAACCTTGAAGTCGCTACGATTCGCGTTGAGGGCCAGCTTCGCATAAGCCTCTGCCTCCTCTGCTGAGCCATTCCGCCACGCGGCAACCGCGTGCTGGCAAAGGAACGCGGAATCGATGGTCGCGTTGTCGCCAGGCAAGATGCCTGCGATCACTGCGCAGGCGCGATACTCTTTGGTCTGGAGGTGACGGTCTCGCTCGTTGAGTCGCAGAGCCTCGAGCGCCAGGGCTCGTGCAGGCCACGCCCCCAGGTTGCCTACCAGCGCTCGTCGTACCTTCCATTCCAGGTTGGCTGCCTGGGCTCGCCCGCAGTACTTGACGGAGTCGCCATGTGCCGGCATGCCGTAACGGAGCTGCTGACAGTCACCCCGCTGCTCGGAGGAAAGCAGGTGGTCTTTCTGGTCAAGCGCCAGAGCCGTCTCGGCGGCCTGCTGCATTCCCTTCTCGGCGTCTTTAGAAACGGGGAATCGCTTGTAAGACACCCTTGCCAGCGCCTCGATCTCGCCGAGCGCTCTGGCCAGCGCATAGCAGCCCAGCGAGTTCCATTCTCCATCCTCCGTCGTCCAAGCTGAATTCAGGTCAAGCCTGCCTGCCAGGTCGAGCAACGGATCGAAAGCGGCCGCCCGGCGCAAGTTGAAGATCGCATCCCGACGGAGCCCTGCCGCGGCCTGAACAGCTCCCAGAAGAGCGTGAGATAGCTGGCTGTTTGGATTCCTCAAGGCCGCAAGATGGAGCTCGCTCAGCTCCTTGCGTGCCATCGCCGAGTCGTTGAGGTGTGCCTTGACCGATTCGACGTCGGCCTGAAGGTCGGCGCTCTCGAGCAGGGCAGATGCTCCGATACGCACAACATGGTCCCGAGACGCCAGCTCCTTGCCGGCTGGCAGAGGGGGCTCCAAGAATCTTCCGAAGCTCCGAACCTCGAGCTCGCCATCAAGAGCGCGCACGCCGGGGTTCCGGGCGTCAGAGATCGCATAGAGGCCGTTCTTCGAGGCCGCGCGCACGTCACCATGATCAACGACCGTAGGCTCCATCGCCATGACCTCGATCGCGCCGAGCAGGAGGTCAAACCCGCACCCTTCCCGCGCAGGCTCGATGCGCACGCGGAAGCCATCATAGAGCCGGGCCAGCGAGCCTCTCGGACAGGCTACTTCGACCACGACATCCCGAGTTGACGACTCCAGCAGGTCTCCGCTGCCAAGCTGCATCCCCAGCGAGGCCAGCGTTCGCTCCTGTCCCTGGGCGGCCGGCGTGTAAAGCAAGTCCTGAGAGCTCTCGGACGCCGCCCAGGTGCCGGCCACCTTGCGCAGGAGGTGCGTGATGGTCACCAGCGGCGGTGATGGCCTCGCCGTCTTTCGTTCGCTCTCCTTCGTGGGTTCCGGAAGACCCGAGGCGGGGAGGGCCCGGTGTCGGCTATAGCTCGCCTCCGTTTGCAGCCCCAACTGGACCTGGATGTCCGCCAACTCGCCCCACAATTGGCTGTTGGACGGCTCGGCGAGTGCCTTGAGGAGTAACCCGAAAAGCGTGCGGTACACGTCCTGCAGGTTCCACATGGCAGGGTCCACCTTGCTCGTTTCGACGGCCGCGTGGACCTCTGCGCTCAGCCGCCGTTCCTCCTCGGTGATGGCCCCCGTCTCCGACAGTGATCCCTTGGCATACTGGACTTTCTGGCCCGCCCTGAGCGTCCTGGTGCTCTCTCCGGCCGTGACTGCCACCTCGCCCTCGAAGACCAACACGCGGGGAAAGGACTCCGTGGCCCCCGGTGCCCGCACCGCGTACAGGGTGGTGCGCGAACCGGCTACCACTCCCGCGCTCACTACTCCTGTCGGCTCTCGACTCATGAAATCGAGGTTGCCGGCTTTCAGGTCGAGATTGCACTTGGCCATCTCGGGCAGGATAACCACGCGAAAGCGATCCGAGAGCAGGGCCGGCGAACGTCCTGGGCACGTGAGCTCCACCCGGATGTCCTTCGCGGTGCTCTCCACGAGGTCGCCGCCCCTCAAATCCATGTTCAGGCGCGCGGCGATACTCGTGGGCTTCCCGAAGGGCGTCACACGGATTTCGCTGGCTTCCGCAAGAGACGTGTAGTGTCTCGCCATGGCCGAAATCTTGATCGCGGCCGTGGCCGCACTCGCGGGGCCGGCCAGCGCGATCAGTCCCACCACCAGCGCCTGGAGGACCATGGCCGGCGGACGGGCTGTGCCGCGATCGAATGCGGCGAGCCCTGGGCGCCGTAGAGGTCCGGCGCACAAGGTCGGAGGGCGGCCCGGAGATCCCGCGGCGGTTCCTCCCGGTACCCGGCTTCTCCATTCGCCGGGCGATGCGGCGAGCGGGCGGGCCGACCGAGCCTCTGCCTTGGCGGCATTCCGTGCCGAGTGTCTCGAATAGGGAGGAGATGCGCCGGCCGGGCGGTGCCGAGTGGCCCTGGCCTGGACATTGGCCATTTTCGCGACCCGCGCTCCGACCTCGACGATCACGGCAGCCCCCATCTTTCTTGCTAACGAGTTGCCTTAAAGGATAGCGCGATTGCCGATCGGTCGCCAAGAGCGACGGCGCGACTTTCGACCGGCAACCTGACCTGGCTCCGGACGCAACTTCGCGAGCGGCAAGGCAGGCGAGGCCGCGGAGGCGGGGCAGGGAGCCGCCTGGACCAGAAGGCGCCAGGGCCTGGCTGGCCTCGGGAGCCGCGATGCGTGTGCCCCGGGGAGGAGGTTTCTTTCTGCCCCCACTTCTTCCTCCGTCAGGCCTATAGTCCATGAAGAGCCGGCAGGCGCGCGCAAGTGCCGCGCAGGAGGCTCGGGACAGCGGATGAGAATCGAATTTGGGCCGGATCGCGGGCCGACTGAGCAGCGGCGATACAGAGCCTGAGTCCTGCCGAGGTGCCTGCCCCCTCCCCAGTCCGCCGTAGGGGGCGCCCGGCTCTGCCGCCGGCGCGGCGGCGGTGCTTTGGGCTGCTGCTGCGGCTGACCGCGGCAGAGCTGGCGACCGTGCGCTGGCGCGCGGCTCGCGCCCGGCTTCCTGCTGCCGCCTACGCCAGGGAGGCGTCTCTACGTGCCGGCTCTCCGCCGGGGCCGGTGCCCGCGCTCAACATCTTCTCCGTGGGGCAGCTTGGGCGGCTGGCGAACAACCTCAACCAGCTGACCAAGCTGGCGCACCAGGGGCGGACTTCTCCACTGCTGCTGCCTTGCCTGGAGGCGATCCTGGCAGAGGTCCGGAAGCTGCGCCGCGAGCTGATCGGGCTCGATCCCTTGGGTGAGCCGGCGGACGCGGCGGCGGGTGAGGCGGGTGGCGGCGGGAAGCGGGGCGACGCGGGATCTTGACGGCTGGGCCTCCCGGTGGCGGGCGGGTGCTAGGAAATCAAACAGATCAGTGTACGCCTGGGTGGGCGGCGTGGCGGTTGTTATCGGCTGGCGCGAGAGGGGCTTGCACAATCGCCGGAGATGATTGGGAAGCCCATCAAGGGAACCAGCTTCCGCGGGCTGCTCGACTACCTGGCGGGCAGGGACGGGGCGGAGTTGATCGGCGGCAACATGGAGGGGCGGAACCCGCGGGAGCTGGCGCGGGAGTTCGCGTTCTCGCGGGCGCTGCGGCCGCGGCTCGGCAAGGCGGCGTGCCATATCCCTCTGCGGCTGCCCTACGACGAGCGGTTGAGCGTCGAACAGTGGCAGCGGATCGGCGAGCGGATCATGGCCGGGATGGGTTTCGAGGACTGCTCGTACACGATGTATCTCCATCCTCAGGATCCCCAGGGGGAGCACCTCCACATCGTCGCCAGCCGGGTCACGCACCTGGGGCAGTGCGTGGACGACAGCTTCGACATGGAGCGGTTGATGCGGATCGAGCGGCGGATCGAGAAGGACTACGGGTTGCGGGAGGTGCCCTTTCGGAAGACGGCGGCCCGGCGGCCGCGGCGCGGGGAGTACCAGTTCCGGGAGCGGACGGGGCAGGCTTCGGAGCGCGAGCGGCTGCAGGAGGTGGTCGGCGCCGCGGCGCGGCCGGGGCTGGCGGTCGACGAGTTCGTCGCGGCGCTCGAGCGCCAGGGGGTCGAGCTGCGGCCGGCGATCACTTCGACGGGGCGGGTGAACGGGATGCGGTACCGGCGCGGCGAGCTGACGTTCAGCGGCTCGAGCCTGGGGGCCGACTTCACGTGGCCGGGGCTGCTTCGGCGGCGCGGGCTGGCGTTCGAGGCGGCGCGCGACCTGCCGGCGCTGGTGGCTGCCGGGCGGCGGTTCGACGCCGGCGCGCTCGGCGCGGTCATTGCCGGCGCCAGCGCGGCGGGGCCGGCGGCGATGCGGGCCGAGGCAGGGGCGTCGGGCGGCGGGCCCGCGGAGGCTGCCATGGCCACTGAGGGCACCCGGCAGGCCGAGCGGAGCGGTGCCGGCGACGGCGGCATGGCCGCGAAGCCGGACCCTGCTGCCGGGATGGGAGGAGGAGAGTCGGTCGCCGGCGCCGGTGGCGGCGGCAGCGGCGGCCAGGCCGCTGGCTCCTCGGCGCGTGGCGCGGGGCGGGGGGCGCGGCCCGACACCGCCGACCAGGTGGCTCGGCAGCTTGCGGCTCTCGGCAGCCCGCGCTACGACCTGTTGATCCTCGAGGTCGCGACGGGTGAGCACCTCCATCATCGGAGCGGGCTCACGCCGCCCGGTGTCGCCGCGGCGATCCCGTGGCTCAAGCACCTCAACGCGTACGGCTGCGAGATCCTGGTGCGGCCTTCGGCGCCGGCGGGGCTGACTCATTTCGAGGGGGTCCACCTCGGCGCGGTGCGGGAGGCGAGCGCGGCGGGGTTCCAGCCTGCCGCGGTGCTGCGGGCTCCCGACGGCGGCCGGGAGGTGTGGATGCGGGGCGGCGCGGACCTGCCGCCGGCGGTCCAGGACCTCGTCGACCGCGAGCTGGCGCGGCGGCTGCGGCCCGGGCGGGCGGCGCAGACGCCGGGCTATGGGCACCTGGCGGGCTTCACGTCGCCCTTCGCGCAGCGGGCCGGGGGGCTCGAGCGGCCTCCGTTCCTGACGCTCGAGGAGGACGGCGGACGGGTGTACGGCGGGTTCCGCGCTCTCGCCACGGAGGCGCGGGCGCGGGCCGCCGCCGAGGTGCTGGAGCAGCGGGTCGAACGCGAGATCGCGGGCCTGGGACGGCAGGCGGTCGCGGCGGGCGAAGCTGCGGTCGAGGGCGACCGGGGGGCGGACGTCGGCTCGGCGCGGGTGGGCTCGGGGCGGGAGGGGTCGGCGCGGGAAGGCTCGGCGCGGGCCGAGGGGGAGATGGGCGGCTCGGGCGCGCGGGCTGCGGCGGCGGCCCCGGCGGCAGAGGCGGCCCCGGCCCCGGCGGCGGCGGTGGAGGCGGGCGGCACGTCGCCTCGCGCCGTGGCGGCTCGGCCTGCGTCGCGGCAGGCTGCGCTGCGCGAGATGCTGGCGATCACCGACCAGGAAGCAGAGCGGCGCGGGCTGGCGGGTGCTCCTCGGCCGCCCTCCCCCGCCGAGATCGAGCAGCAGCTGGCCCGCTGGACGGCGGCCCGGCAGGCGCACGCCGAGGCGCTCGCGGCGGCCGGCGGGGAGATCCATGACGGCTCGCGCGGCGCCGTTCCCTACCGGCTCGAGGCCCGGGTGGTCGCAACCTTCCGCGCCCAGGAAGCGATCCGGCACGAGCTGGCCGAGCGGCTGGGCGTGCGCGAGGTGCCGGCCGGGCTTCCCGCCGAGGCGGCGGTGGCGCTGGCGCGGTGGCAGGCCAGCCTGAGCGGCGCCGAGGAGCGACTCGATCGGCTGCTGCTCGAGCCGGGCGCCACGGCGAGCGACCGTCTCGAAGGGGCGATCGCGGTGCGGACGCTGCGCGAGGAGCTGGCCGACGCGGCGCGCGAGCATGGCTTGACGCTGCGCGAAGCGGTGCCGGGCGTGGCGGCGGGCGCCCTCGCGGCGGCCGGCGAGCGGGCGGACATGGCGGTCGAGATCGGAATGGGCCTGCGGGCCGCCGCGGACTTGCCGGCGCCGTCCGAGCTTGCGGTCGCCGCGTTGCAGCCCGCCGGCGAGCGGGCGGGCACTCCTGGAGTAGCCGAGATCGGAGCGCCCCCGGAGGCGGGTGCGGCCTTGCCGATGTCCGCCGAGGTGCCGACTGGCGGCTTGCAGGCCGGTGGCGAGCGGGAGGGAACCGGCGTCGTGGCCGACATCGAAGCGGCCCCGGCAGCCGCGGCGACCTTGCCGGCGTCCTCCGAGCTGGCGGTTGCCGCGTTGCAGCCCGCCACCGAGGGGGCGGGCGCCGTCGACGGAGCCGAGCTGGGACGCGGCTCGGCAGCCGCGGCGGCCCGGCCGGTGGCGTCGGAGCTGCCGGCTGCCGGCTTGCAGCCGTCGCCAGGCTCGGCAGCCGAGCAGGCGCGGCCAGGACCGCGGGCCGCGATGGGGCGGGAGGTCGGACCGGCGGCCGCGCGGTCCATGGACGCCCCCGACGACGAGGTCCTCGTCTCCGCCTACGACGACACGGCCATCCCCTACTCCGCCGAGCGGCACGCGGCAGGTTGGCGCGAGCAGCTTGCGGCCGAGCTGAGCCTCGAAGCGCGGGAGAGTGCGCTGCGTGCGGAGCTGCTGGCGCTCGAGCGGGCCCATGAGCGCGCTTCGCTGCTGCTCGATGCCCTGGAGTCCCGGATCGAGAGCCAGCCGACGAGCGCGCGCCTGGCGGCGCACGAGACGGTGGTGGCGACGGTCCTGGAGCTCGAGGAGCGGCAGGTCCCTGTCGCCGAGCGGGTGGCGTACCTCGCGAACCATCGGGTCGGACGGGAGCTCGGCCGGCTCAGGCGGATTCTCGAGCGGGAGCCGACGGGCGAGGCGATCACCGCGTTGACCCGGGTGCTGGACGAGCGCCGGCTGCTCGCGCCGCGGCTCGAGGAGTTCAGCGTGGAGCATGTCGAATTCCAGCCGCTCGAGGAGTCGGGCCAGGCGCGGGTGCAGCTTGCCCGCTACCGCTTCGACCGCGCCGTCGAGGGGCTGCTGGAGCGTCCTTCTCTCCGCGCCGTGCGGGGCGTTGAGGACAGGCACGTCGAGCTGCGGATGGAGGAAGAGATCGCCGGCCGCGAGGCCGCCGCCGGCGAGCTGCGCGCGGCCCGCAAGGAGCTGCACCGGGCCGGCGATGCGCTGCTCGCCGCCGCGGCCGAGCGGCCGGGCGAGGCGGTTGCGGCCGCGGAGGTGGGGCGGCTGCGCCGTGCGCTCGAGCGCTACCAGGCCGCCGAGACCGCCGTGGCGGGCCGCCTCGACGCCGCCGCCACCGCGGCGGACGCCGTCCGCGGGGAGGCAGGGACGCTGGTCCTGCACCTCGAGCGCGGCGACCTCTCCCCCGGGACGCTCGCGCGGCTGCAGCGGGCGATCGGCCGCGGGCTCCGCGCTCTCGGGGAGTCGCCCGGACCGCTGCCGCGCTCGCCGGCGGCCGCTTCGCTGCCGGAGGCCGTCGCCGCGTGGAAGGCGGGGCGCGCGGCGCTGCGCGCGGCCGTGCAGTCGTTCCCCGAGGACTGGCGCGGCGGCGCCGATGGGGCGACGCTGCGGCGCTTGCGCGACGGGGTCGCCCGCTACCAGTCCGCCGCTGCCGAGCTCGACCGGCATGTCCAGGGCGCCGCCCGCACGCCGGAGAGCCGGGCGCTCGCGCCGCGGTTCTTCCTCGACCATGCGGCTTTCAGCGGGCAACCGCACCGCGCGGTCGCCGCGTGGTCGGCGCACGCTGCCGAGCGCGGGGTCGACCCGGCGCGCATCCCGGAGGCGCTGGCGCGGTCGCGGGGCGCGCGGATGGCCAGCCCGCGGCTGCTCTCCTCGCCCTACGGGTTCTTCCTGGGCGTGGCGGTGACGCGGGTGGGGCTGATGATGTTCCATCACTACGCGAACGAGCCATGAGGGGCCTGGCGGTGGAGCGCGGCGGGGGGCCGGTGGGACGGCGCCGGGGGCGGCGGTGGCTGGCCGGGGTGGCGGTGGCCGGCATGGTCGTGGCCGGCATGGTCGTGGCCGGGCTCGGGCCCGGGCCTGGGCGCCTGTGCTTCAACTCGAGCCCCAGCTTGCCGCGCGGGCTGTACCTGCTCGGCGATGCGGGCGGCGCGCGGCCGGGCGAGCTGGTGCTCGCGTGCCCGCCGCCTGGGTTCGGGCGGCTGGCGGTGGCGCGGGGCTACCTGCGGCGCGGCGGCTGCCCGGGCGGGTCGCGGCCGCTGGGCAAGGTGCTCCTTGCCGTCGCCGGCGACCGGGTCGAGGTCGGTGCCGGCGCGGTCGCCCTGGACGGCCGGAGGCTGGCGGGGACGGCGACTCTCGCCGCGGATCTGGAGGGCCGGCCGCTGCCGCGGGTGGCGGCGGGCGCCCGGCGCGTCGCGGACGGCGAGGTCTGGCTGGTCGCGGCCCATCCGCGGTCGCTGGACAGCCGCTACTTCGGACCGATCGCGGTTGCACAGGTGCTCGGGCGGCTGGTGCCGGTGCTGACCGCCGGCGGGGCCGATGCGGGTGCGCTGGCGGGCCAGATCCGGCGGGCGCGCGCCGGGGCCGGCGGCGGGGCCGGCGCCGAGCGGGCTGCTCGCGCTCGCTGACTCGCCGCGGCGTCGCTGATCGCCGCCGCGTTGCCGATGGCCGCGGCGGCCGAGGTCACCGCTCATGGACCCGCACCACCAAACCGAGAGTCTCTACCGGCTCCCGACCTACACGCACTCGGCAGCCCAGGGCGTCTTCCTCACGGCTCTCGTGGCCGCCGGGCTGGACGTCCTGGTGAGCGCGCTGCTCGCGGGCAGCTGGGTCGCGCGGCGATGGGGCTACCTGCCGCGCCTCGGGGCTCCCTGGATCCGTTTGCCGGAGTACCCTCGGCCGGGAGTCCTGGCCGCGGCCGGGCTGGCGACGGGGGCGCTGCTGCTCGCGGGGGCGATGACGCGGAGGGGGCGCGACGATGGCGGAGCCGGCTCGGGTCGGGGCGCCGGGCTGGCGCTGCTCACGGCGGTGGCTCCGCTTGCCCTGCCTTGCGTCGTCGGCCTCTACCTGGTGGCGCTGGCACCGGTCTATCCGCCTCTCGCGTTCACCCGGTGGTCGGGCCGCTACGAGGGGTTCGCGGCGCTGGCGCCCGCGATCGCGGCCGGCCGGGTGGTCCTCTTCGGCAGTCTGGCGCCGATGCTCGCGGTCACCCTCGCGGCGACGGCGGCTCGGCTGGGGGTCTTGCGCGAGACCGGCGACACCCACGGCTCGAGCCACTGGGCGACGCCGCGCGAGGTCGCGGCGACGGGGCTGATGGCGCACGGGCCGGCGGCGGCGGCTGGCGGCCCTCCAGCGGTCGTCGTCGGCGCGTGGCACGGCCGGGCTCCGGGGGAGCTGCGGTCGCGGGTCCACCGGCTGGCGGACAGGCGCGACCGGCACGTGCTGGCCTTCGCGCCTTCGGGAAGCGGCAAGTCGACGTGCCTGGTCATCCCGACGCTGCTCACTTGGACCTCGTCGGTCGTCGTGCTCGACATCAAGGGCGAGCTGTGGCACCTGACGGCCGGGTACCGCCGGGAGGTGCTGGGCCAGGCGTGCCTGCGGCTCGATCTGTCTTGCGCCGACGGTACGGCCGCGGCGTACAACCCTCTGCTCCTCGTGCCGCGCGGGCCGGGGGACGTGAAGCACGCGCAGACGGTCGCCGACGTGCTGGTCGATCCCGAGGGGAAGGACCAGCCGCGGACGTTCTGGGAGCAGAGCGCGCACGCACTGCTGACGGCGGTCATCCTGCACGTGCTGTATGCCGAGGAGGACAAGACGCTGGCCGGCTGCGCGCGGCTGCTGTCCGACCCGGCGCGGCCGCTGCCCGAGACGCTGGAGGCGCTGCTGTCGACGCGGCACGATCCCGGCCTCGACCGCGGCTGGATCGATCCGCATCGCGGGCGCGCCACGTACACGCACCCGGTGGTCGCGGCGGCGGCGCGGTCGCTGCTCGACATGGACCCGCGGACGTCGTCGGGCATCGTGGCGACGGCGCAGGCGCACCTGTCGCTGTTCCGCGATCCGGTGCTGGCCGCCAACACGGCGCGGTGCGACTTCACGCCACTGGATCTCGTGGCGGGCGAGCGGCCGGTGTCGCTGTACCTGACGCTGGCGCCGGCGGACCTCGACCGGCTGCGCGGGCCGATTCGGCTGGTGCTGAACCAGCTGTGCCGGGCGCTGACCGAGCGGCTGGACTTCGAGCCGGCGTCGTCGCGGCCGGCGCACCGGCACGCGCTGCTGCTGCTGCTCGACGAGTTCGCGGTGCTCGGGAAGCTCGACTTCTTCGGGCGGGCGATGGCTTACCTGCGCGGGTATGGCATCCGGGTGTACCTGTCGATCCAGTCGCTGGCGCAGCTGCACGACATCTACGGGCCTCACCAGTCGATCACGGCGAACTGCCCGCTGCAGGTGGCGTTCGCGCCGGCGGACCTCGAGACGGCGGAGCTGCTGTCGCGGATGGTCGGGCCGACGACGGTGCACCTGGCGAAGCGGGCTTTGAACGATGCGCCGCTGACGTTCGGGCCGCGGCGGCACACGTTGTCGCTGCAGGAGGTGGCGCGGCCGCTGCTGACGGCCGAGGAGGTGCGGCGGCTGCCGGATGGGGAGGCGCTGGTGTTCGTGGCGGGGCATCCAACGGTGCGGGGGCGGCGGGTGGCTTACTTCGCGGATGCGGAATGGGCGGGGCGGGGCGGGAGGGGGGCGCCGGGGCGGTCGGATCGGGTGGCGGGGGGTGGGGCGGGGGCGGGGGCGGGCGCGGCGGAGGTGGAAGGCTTGCGGGCCGAGGCGCTGGAAGAGGCCACTAAGGTAGGCGAAGATGATGA
>Ga0210384_10001941_pt1 | contig 26434 bp, 32 predicted proteins | sample IncBWH2MmetaG_FD_160574 | JGI IMG/M metagenome (GOLD analysis project Ga0210384, IMG submission 160574) | Forest soil microbial communities from Barre Woods Harvard Forest LTER site, Petersham, Massachusetts, United States - Inc-BW-H-2-M | ecosystem: Environmental > Terrestrial > Soil >...
TAGCCGTTGCAGTCCGTCGAGACTGGCGGACGGAGGCGTTTGTGGATCGAAAGTACAGCCACCGCGGGTACCGCGACGCGGAAAAAGAAGATAAAAAGAATAAAACGCACGAGCGCAAACCGCCGGCTGGCGGGCCGCGCGGCGCGGATCAGTTCGGGCCACGCACGCCGCGCATGGTGGGAACGGTGACGCGCGCGCGCTGCGCGAATTGCGGAGCGGTGCTGACTCCGGGATTTGATCCGAACGGAACGTGCCCGAAATGCGGATTGGAATTGCACTGCTGCAAACAGTGCCGGTTTTTCGATTCCGGCGCGCAGTTCGAGTGCACGCAGCCAATCCCGGAGCGCATTTCGCCGAAAGACGCAAAAAACAACTGCAAGTTTTACGAATTTCGCACCACGGTGGAAAAAGACACCGCGCCGACTTCCTATTCGCAGCCAGCTCCAGCCGGATCCGCGCCCCCATCGGCGCCGCCGCGGCACAACGATGCGCGTCAAGCGTTTGACGATCTTTTCAAGAAGTAGCCGCTCATGAAATCTTCGCGCCGCTCCTTCCTGGAAGCCGGACTCGCTCTCCCCGCACTTCTCCATTCTGTTCCTTCTCTCGCGGACGCGCCGCAAACCGAGAAACCCTCCACGTCCAAGGATTCTTCGTTTGATCCGTGGGTGGAAATTGACAAGGAAAACCTGCGGCACAATGTCCTGGAAATTTCGCGGCGCGTGAGCGAGCGGCCGATTCTGGCGGTGATCAAAAACAATGGGTATGGCACGGGGGTGGCCAACGCGGCGCAACTGCTGGAGCCACAGACGGAAATTCTCGGATTTGCGGTAGTGAAATTTCACGAGGCGATCACGCTGCGTGATGCTGGGATTCGCAAGCCCGTGCTGTTGATGGGTCCCTTCGACGAGACGAATCTGGAAGAGGCCGTGGCGCGGAACATCATGCCGATGATCTACACGCGGATGGGCCCGGTACTGGACAAGGTCGCGGCGAAACTGCAGAAGAACATTGCGCCGCATGTTTGCGTCGATACGGGCATTGGGCGCGTGGGCGTTCCGTATTATCAAGCCGCGCCGCTGATCAGAGACTTGGCGAGCAGGAAGTCGGTGCAAATCCAGGGAACGATGATGACGTTCGCCGAGGACATGGATTTTGACAAAGAACAGTTGCGGAGGTTTCAGGATACTTGCGGAGCTCTGGAAAAAGAAGGAATTGCGCTGGGGAAAAAGCACACCGCTTCGAGTTTTACACTGTTCCAGCATCCGGATGCGTTTTTGGACATGGTGCGGCCGGGGATGGCGATTTATGGGATTTATTCGGAGAACGAATTTCGGCACACGGGAATCCTGGAGTTGCGTCCGGCAATCGGCCTGAAGGCGCGCGTGGTGTATGCGAAAAAGCTGCGCAAGGGAGACAGCGCGGGCTACAACAGAGCATACATGGCCAAGGACGATGTGTGGGTAGCGACGCTGCCGGTGGGGCATGCGGACGGCTGGCCGCGAGTGGCGGCGAAGGGCGCGAAAGTGCGAATCAATGGAGTGCTTTATCCGGTGATTGCTTCGGTCTCCGCGAGCCATTGCATTGTGGAGATTGGGAGCGAAGAGCGAGTGAAGATCGGGGACACGGTTACGTTTTTCGACGGGCAGGCGGGTTCGCGGCCGGAAGATGTGTCGGCGGCTTGCGGCGCGTCGGTTTATGACCTCACGATGCATTTGAACCCGCTCTTGCCTCGCAAAATCGTTTAGAAGATTTCCTCATTTGTTGCTTCCGTATTTCCTTCCAGAGAGCGACCTGCTCCTGTAAATGACCAGCGAGGCCCCGGAGAGGGCGCAGCCGTGCTGCGCCCCTACAACAATCGGGAGCGGGGGCGACACCGCCCGTAACTGCGCTTTTGGCAGGCCCTTCGGCTGCGCTCAGGGCAGTCATGAGGACTCCTTGGAATTGGGCACATCAGAGCTGGGGGTACGCCAGTGCATGTCTGGATGACTTGGCCGGGCGGGCATTCGGAAACCCTGGCAGCCTGGCGGGCGGGGGAGAGTGCCGAAGTCGATGGTAACGGGTTCATCTTCGGGATAGAGTTCGTGTTCGATGGCGGGGAGGGTGCGGAGGATCAAGTTGCAAGTGTAGGCCATGACAGCGGCGCGGCGCGGGTGGATGCGGCCTTCGACCTGGAGTTGGAGGAGACGGGAGAGGAACTTGTTAAGGGGGATGGCAGAGGTGAAATCGGAGAGACCGTCGGTGAGATAGGCGGTGAGGTCGGAACCTTCGAGGCGGACGGGGCGGGAGGCCGAGTGTTTGGAGCAGAGGCCGGTGGCGGCGTTGGAGACGGCATGACGGCAACGGCGGCCGGTTCGGGTGTGATACTGGCAGCGGGGCAAGTCACTGGCGGAACTAGAGTTGATGGATGGTTCGTTCATGGTGGTCCTCAGATGTGAGATTTTTTGGAGCAACTGGCACTTGAGATGTTTGGAGAGGGCCCCCACACCCCGGCATTTTTAAGAAAGAGTGAGGAAAGGATTGAATGGAAAGGAGTTGTGAAACGCTCTTGGGGCCAAGAGCGAGAAGAGAGAGGAAAAGAGAGAGGGGGACTGGTTCCAAAACGGGAAAGGAGGGTGGCACAGAGAGGAAAGGGAAGATTTGGCGAGAGTGGGTTGTAAAAAGCACACTGTATTATAACACGGGAATAGCTAATATAAAGTAATATTATACATCAGTACTGGGATTAGGTTGGGATACAAGCGTAAGGGGTGTTAAGGCGCGTCCGTCACGAAAATCATCCAGAGGATGAATGCGACGATTAAGCACGAAACGGCTATGGCCAACTTCCATCCCATGCTTAATGGCTTGGGCACGGAAAGATTTACCTTGGGTTTGTCATTTGAGTGTAAGTCGCGAGGGTCGTTCGTGGCCGTCCTGCCTGTTTGCTCCACCGTGAAAACAAAAGAGAATTGGCAACTTTTTGTGGGTGGTGTCGTCGAACTAATCGATGGGGGAGTGCGTACATTAGATGGGAGAAAAGAACGGGTCTGAAGACCCGCCACTACGGGGCGGGAGGTCGGGCGGAGAAGAACGGTCTGGAGCCCTGGCGCGAGGTCGAGTAGACGACAGGTGGGCTCTACGGGGACGGGTAAGTGGGAGTTCAGGGAATTGGGGGTTCATATGGGAACGCTGGGACAGGATATCCGGTATGCGCTGAGGAATCTGAAGAAGGCGCCGGGATTTGCGGCGGTGGCGGTCATCACGCTGGCGCTGGGAATTGGGGCGTCAACGGCGATATTCAGCGTGATGGAGAACATTCTGATCGAGCCGTTTCCGTACCGGGATGCGCAACGGTATATGTCCATGCAGATCCATGACACGGAGCGAAGCGACCCTGGCGGACGGGCGGGATACCTGGGCCCCGAGCTGCTGGACATCATGGGGCAAAATCACGTGTTTGACGCGGTGATTGCCAATGACAACACGGACGTGTTGTACCGCTCGGCCGAGGGAAGCCAGCGGTTCGAAGGGAATTACATAACGCCGGGAACCTTTGAGTTTTTTGGGATGCAGCCGCTGCTGGGGCGGATGGCGCAGGAAGCGGACTACGAGCCGGGGGCACCGCCGGTGTTTGTACTGCGGTACAAGACCTGGATGAAGAGTTTTGGCGGGGATCCTTCGATTGTGAACAAGACGTTTGTGCTGAACGGAGTTTCGCGGACGCTGATCGGGATCATGCCGCCGCGATTTGGATGGGGCGACGCGGATTTGTGGATTCCCATGAAGCCGAGCCGTGCGGCGGCAGCAAAAACAATCGCCGGAGCATTTCAACAACACTGGTTTTTGATGGGGCACCTGAAGCCAGGGATTTCCGTCAAAGCAGCAGAAGCGGATCTGACGGTGGTGGCGAACAACCTGGCGAAGGTGTACCCGACGGAGTATCCGAAACATTTTACGGTGCAGGTGGACTCGCTGACGAACCTGGTGGTAGGACAGTTTCGAACGACGCTGTATATCGTGCTGGCGGCGGTGGGATTGTTGCTGCTGATCGGATGTGGAAACGTGGCGAATCTGCTGCTTGCGCGAGCGACGACGAGGGAGAAGGAGTTTGCGATCCGGTCGGCGCTGGGGGCGAACCGATGGAGGCTGGTGCGACAGCTACTGGTCGAGAGCGTGATCCTGGCAGCGGGCGGGGCTGCGGTAGGAACGCTATTGGCCTGGGGAGGTTTGAAATCACTGGTGGCGCTGATGCCGCAGAATATCATCCCGGCCGAAGCGGTGATCCGGCTGAACATGCCGGTGTTGGCGTTTACGCTGAGCGTTGCGGTGCTGACGGCGCTGGTGTTTGGGCTAGTGCCAGCGCTGAAGGCGGCGCGGAAAGATTTGAACGAGCCTTTGCGGGATAGTGGGAAGGGAATTAGCGGCGGATTCCGCCATGGGAAATTGCGCGATGCAGTGGTGGTGCTGGAGGTGGGACTGTCCTTGACGCTGCTGGTGGCGGCGGGACTGCTGATGAGAAGTTTTGTGGCGCTGCGGGATGTGAAGCTGGGATTGCAGCCGGACCATATATTGGTGGCAAGGCTTCCTTTGCCGGTGGATCGTTATAAGACGGCGGACCAGGTGACAGGGTTTTACCGGCCGCTGTTGCAGCGGCTAAAGGCGCTGCCGGGCGTGGTGGAAGCGACGGAAACGAGCACGCTGCCGCCCTATGGGGGAATTCCAAGCGACATCGAGATTCCCGGGAAGACGCACGCGGAAAAATGGAACGCGCTATTTCAATTGTGCAGCGAGGGATATTTTGGTGTGGTGAAGATTCAGTTTCTGGATGGGCGGAGTTTTACGGAAGCGGAAGTGAACGGGGCGAGGAAGCTGGCGGTGGTGAATCAGACGTTTGTGAAGAAGTACCTGGGGAAAGAGAATCCGGTCGGACGACAGGTGAAAATTGCGCAACTGGCGGAGTTTGAAGATGCGGTGAAAGAGCCGGTGTTCGAAATCATCGGGCTGGTGGCGGACGCGAAGAACTCCGGATTGCAGGATCCGGTGAAGCCGGAGATTTGGGTGCCATACACTGTGACGGGATCGGCGTTCCGAGGGATTCTGGTGCGGACGGCGAATGAACCGCTATCCATGCTGAATGCTGTGGAACACGAGATCTGGGCGACTGATCCAAACGTGGCGTTGACGTTTACCGGGACACTGGAAGGGTACATACAGCAATTCTCGTTTGCGGGGCCGCGATTTGGATTTTTCCTTATGATGATTTTTGGAGGGATCGGATTGGTGCTGGTGACGATCGGAGTGTACAGCGTGCTGGCGTACACGACGGTGCGAAGGACGCAAGAGATCGGGATTCGGATGGCGATGGGTGCGGAAGGATCGGACGTTCTGAAGATGGTGGTGCGAATGGGATTGCGGCTGGTGGGGATTGGAGTGGCGATTGGATTGATTATGAGCCTGTTAATCGGGCGGGTGATTGCGACGCAGCTGTGGGGAGTATCGGCATACGATCCGTGGACGCTGGTGTGCGTGCCGTTGGTGCTGTTGATTACGGGGATCGTGGCGTGCTGGATTCCGGCGCGGCGGGCGGCGCGGGTGGATCCGCTGGTGGCGTTGCGGTATGAGTGAGGATTGGGTGGCCGGGCTAAAGCCCAGCGCCGACAGGATCAAAAGCGAAGAGAGACACCTGCGGCGGGTGCCCTCAGCGGAAGAGTTGTATGACGTGCCGCGGAGCGGCCCGCCTCAGAAGGCGGGCCCTACGCAGAGGAGATTAGGCCCAGGAGTAGCCGTGTTTGGAGAGCGGGAGGGAGCGGATGCGCTGGCCGTTGACGGCGAAAATGGCGTTGCAGACAGCTGGGAGAACCGGGGGCAGGGCGGGTTCGCCGAGGCCGGTAGGCGAATTATCGGTTTTCAGGAAATGAACTTCGATTTCAGTGGGGACTTGATTCATTCGAACGGGCGGATATTCGTGGAAATTGCTTTGGACGGCGCGGCCCGCGTCGATCGTGATTTCGTAGGTCATGACGGAACTTAGACCTTCGATGATGGCGCCCCGAACCTGGTTTTCGGCGTTGAGGGGATTGATGATCTGGCTGCCGACGTCGCCGGCGACCCAGATTTTGTTTACCTTGACTTGTTTTTTGGGGTCGACGCGCAGTTCGATCACTTCCGCAAAATAACCTCGATGAGAAAACTGGAAGGCGACGCCCATGGCGGTGTCTTTGGGCAAGGTGCGCTTGCCCCAGTTGGATTTCTCGGCAACGAGTTTTAGGACTCCGCTCATGCGAGCGGCGTCGAGGTCACTGGGATCAGGCTTGCCGTCGGGGCCGGGAATACGGGGAAGGTTGAGCAGATCGAGGCGGAACTGGACGGGATCTTTTCCGGCGGCGTGGGCGAGCTCGTCGGTGAAAGATTGAAAGACCCAGGAGAAAGCATTGCTACGCGGAGCGCGCAGAGCATAGGTGGGGACGCCGAGGGGCATGAGCGAAGCGCCAAAGAAAAAATTGGGGAGGAAAGTGCCGGGGAATTCGTTGCCGGGAATGTTCGCGGAAGGAGCGAACTGCTGGCCCTCGCCGAAGCTGATGAAGTGATTGCGCCAGGCGACGAGATTGCCGGAGGCGTCGAGGCCTCCCTTCAAATAATGAAAGCCGGCGGGGCGATAGTGATCGTGATGGAAATCGTCTTCGCGGGTCCAGAGAAGCTTGACGGGGACGCCGACCTGCTTGGCGATAGCGGCGGATTCGAGCATGTAGTCGTTGGTGAGGCGGCGGCCGAAGCCACCACCGGCGCGCTTGAGGTGGACGATGATGTCGCCGGCAGGAATGTTCAGAAGCTTGGCGACTTGCTGGCGGCCGGATTCGGGAGTCTGGCTGGGCGACCAGAATTCGAGTTTGCCGTCGTGATAATGCGCGAGGCAGTTTTCGGGCTCCATAGGGGCGTGGGCGAGGAAGGGGTAGGCGTAAGCGGCTTCGACGGTTTTTGCGGCGGATTGCAGGGAGGAGTCAGCGTCGCCGTCCTTTCGGACGGTGATCGTGGGAGCTTGTTTGGAGAGCTCATCGGCACGATCGGCGAAGCCTTTGCTGCTTTGCTGCGCGGTGGCGCCTTCGTCCCACTTGGCGCGCAATTTTTTTCTTGCGGTGTTGGCCTGCCACCAGGTGTCGGCGACGATGGCGACGCCGCAGTGGAGGCCGAGGAGGTCGGAAGTGCCATCGACGGAGAAGGCGTGGCGAACGCCGGGCTGGGATTTGATTTCGTCAAAATTGGCGCTGAGGAATTTGCCGGCGTAGACGGGGCACTTTTCGTAGACGGCGTACAACATTCCGGGAACTTTGAAGTCAATGCTGTAGAGAGATTTTCCAGTGACGATGGAGGGGTTGTCGACACTGTGAGTAGGCTGGCCGATGATTTTGTAATCTTTGGGATCCTTGAGCTTGACGGATTTGAGATCGGGCGGGGGCAGGGCAGCGGCTTTTTCGGCGAGCGCGCCGTAAGTGAGAGAGCGGTTTGTGGGCTGATGAATGACGCGGCCGGAAGAAGTTTGGCACTCGGATTCGGGCACGGACCAGGTTTGCGCGGCGGCGGTGACAAACATTTGACGGCAGGCGGCGCCGACACGACGAAGAGGGTCCCAGTTGATAGGCGTGGCGGTGCTGCCGCCGGCGCGCTGAGGGCCGTATTTTGTTTCATCAAGATCAGCCTGCTGGATACGGACGGATTTCCAATCGACGTCCAGTTCATCGGCGATGATCATGGGGAGACTGGTCTTGACGCCCTGGCCGATTTCGGGATTCTTGCCCATGATGGTGACGGCGCCGTCGGCGGCCACGCTGACAAAAGCAGTGGGAAGAAACGCCGGAGGAGTTGCTTGCGGGGTTTGGGCGAAGAGCTCGGTGACCTGATCAGTATGGAGAGCGAGGAGAATGCCGCCGCCAGCGACAGCGGAAACGCGAAGGAAGGTGCGACGATCGAGGAGCGTGGCAATCACAAGGCCTCCGTAGATAGCGGATTTGCCGGAAGGCGTTGGACAAATCCACATCGTGGCCATTGTAACGCTAGAACGGGATTTGTGAAGAGGGCGGTAGCGTTGGAACTTGAATTTGATTCGAACGGACAGCGGACGGGGAAATTATTTTGGAAATGGGCCGGCCATAATGGGGCCGGGGAGAAGAGGCTCCCATTCCAGTTTGCAATGGGCGCATTGGACTTTCCAGGGATTGGCGTGAGTAGGGACGGAGTGGGCGTCAAGCGCGACGGAATTCTTCTTTTGGCAATGCGGGCAGGTGACATCCACCATCAGATGGACTGGGGGAACGACAGATTCGATGCGGGCTGCCGGTGAAGACGGATTCTTGCTGGCGCGCTTGCCGGCGTAGAGAGCTTGATCGGCGCGGGCGAGAAGTTCCTCGGGACGATCGCCGAGCGAGTATTGCTGCCAACCGGCAGAGAAAGAGACGGGAATCCGATGGGCCTGCCAAGTTACTTCGAGAGCGCCGAGGCGGTCCAAGACGAGCTGTAACTGGTCGAGAGTGCATTCCGGAAGAAGAACAAGAAATTCGTCGCCGCCCAGACGCACAGCCATGTCGGAACCACGAATTACCTTGTTGAGATGGAGGGCGAATTCCTGGAGGACGTGGTCACCGGCGGGATGGCCGTGGCGGTCGTTGATCAGCTTGAAATCGTTGAGGTCAAGAGTAAGGACGGTCAAAGGATGACCGCGGCGCGCGGAGCGAGCAACCTCCGCGGAGAGGCGTTGAACGCCAAAACGGCGGTTATAGAGGCCGGTCAAAGGATCGACCATGGCCATGTTGCGAAGAATGTCAGAATGCCCCTGCTTCTCGGCGAGTTGGAAGCGCAAGCGTTTGATGAGAACTTGCTGGTAGACGGTGTAGAGGTTGAGAAGGAGGATGAGAACGATCAGACCAAAGACGGCGTCCTCCATCTTGAGGTAAAGGAAAGTTTTTGTGCCCTGACGCGAAAGAGGGAGAGTAAAAGTGATGACCGCGAAAGTCAGGAGGAGCATGACAAAGATGGAGTAGCCCCAGACCCACCAGTCGCGCTTCTCAATCTTCCGGAGTTCGCGCGTCAGATCGTGATCCTCCTCGAGAGGCGTGACAGGGCGAGTTTGGAGTTCAGTCATGGAGTGGAGATAAGATTTGGGAATTCCCAGTTCAAACCAAGTTAGGGGTTTGGTGGTGCGCGGTCAAGGAATGTTGTGATGGAAATTACAGAGTAGTTACTTTTGGGACGGGCGGGCCTGAGGGGATGCGGTTTGGGTAGAGGGCCTCCCTGTAACATGTGTATTTTCAGATTGTTAGGGCGAGAGTTGGCTTTCGCCAGGAGTCCTGTCCGGGTGGTACTCCCGCTCCATTGGTAGAATCGCAGGAAAGCGGGAAACTACTGTTGAGCAAAATGGTGTCTCTCTTCATTCTCGTGTTCGCAAGCATCGCGCTGGTGCGGTTCGCGGTGTCGCAATGGCGGGCGATTTGGATAACGACTGCCAATCAGCCGCTGTCGGAGACGCTCCGAACGTCAGCTGGAATTGAGAGCGAAGGGATTGGGGCGCAGGATTTTGGGTCGCTGCTTGCGCTTTGCGATAACCTGTCGCCGGGTTTGAAAAAGAAGAGTCCGTGGCTTAAGGAAGTATCGGTTTACTACCGCGCGGTTTCGAAGCTTGAGCAAGTGTTCCGTGTGAAGCTGCCTTCGATTGCGAGCTGGGCAAATCGAGAAATGCAAACGTGCTCGCGGTATGTGGCGGTGGTGCTCGACCAGAACCTTTCGATGAGCCTTGACCGCCGGCTAGCCGCTCGCCTGAATTAAATCCAAAAACAAAAACTAGCGCGATGGTGAACGCAACGCATTGGCTGTGCGTGGGCGGCGCGATACTGTGTTTTCGCTATGGTCTGGAGGAGCAGCCAGCCTGCACGGAAAAAAGCCGGGGTAAGCGCCGGGCGAAGACTCCCGGGAACGCCTGAGAGATGCGAGTTCGAATCACCTGGGTTTGGGGGCGGGCTTCTTGCGGAGGAGCAGGCGAGAGCGCTGGGAGCTGCGACGCTTTTTTTCCGCGCTAATGGATTTGGGGTCGACCAGCCATTGAGCGATGCCGCCGCGGCGAGGATCTTTCTGCTTGGTTCCAGAGAGGCGACCGATACTGAGTAAGCGGCATACCTCGGCGCTGGTGGTGTCCAAGTGGGTGGCAGTTTCCTGAGCCGTGAGCCAGCGATCGGAAGGTACGCGCATTTTGAGAAGTCCTCCAGTGCAGCGGGGCTCTGCGCGTGATTCACTCTAACGGTATCGTATCGTTTTTGGCAACACTTCTGCGAAGGGGACGCCGCTGGGTTGGCGCGAGGCCTGGAAGCGGGAAGCGCTTACTTTTTGGAGTCTACGCCTGATTCAGCTAACGGAAAAAGAGTGGGTTCAGCGGGAGGCATGTCGGCGATGGAATCGAGTTGGGCATAGTGTTGACGAAGAGGCTCGGGAACTTTGACTTTGGCGCCTTTGAGGATGCTGATGAGCTGGAGGGCATTGACGACGGACTTGCCCTGGAAATGATTGTTGGTGATGACGAAAGTGTCGCGGGCGTGCTCGGAAACCTTGCGGGCGCGGGTGATCCAGGGTGCGAGCTCTTCGGAGGAGTAAAGATAGTTGTAGCGCTCGTAGGCAGGGATCGAAGTATCGTCGGTGAACCAGGTGTCGTAGCGGCGGCCGTGAAGGCGGACGTAGCCGATAGGAGAAGTAGTTTGTGAGGAGGGCGAGAGGGAGCGGCCGATGATGGGCTGATCGATGTTGCAGAAGCCGACGTTGTGTTCGCGGAGAAGAGCCAATGTGTCTGGCGAGTCCCAAGAGGAGTGGCGAACTTCAACGACGAGCGGATAGTCGGCGAAGCGTTTAAGAGTAGCGGTGAGGGAGGCGACGGCTTCTTTCGAACGATGGAAAGAGAAAGGGAATTGGAGGAGGACAGCGCCGAGTTTATTCGCAGCGCGCAAGATGTCGAAGCCAGCACGGACGGCGCGTTCGTCTTCTGCGGCCGAGACAGAGCCATCAACAGGGGAATCGTGAGTAAATCGTTGCCAGAGTTTGGCGGTGAAGAGGAAGCGGGGATTGGCGGCTACACGGTCAAGCCATTGCGAGGCGTGATCGGGACGCAAAGGCTGGTAGAAAGAAGTGTTGATCTCGATGGTGTCGAAAAATTCAGCGAGAAAGGCAGCTTCGTGGAAACCTTTAGGGCGGCGAGCAGGATACACAAAGCCCACCCAGTCCGGATAAGACCAGCCAGCGGGGCCGACACGCAGAGTACTTGTGGGTGCGGGGGTGGCTGAGGATTCGGGTGCGCTTGCGGATGGGGGATTTTTGGCTCGACGCGTTGACATGAAAGAAAGCGCGAAATGCGCTGTGAGTAGAGTAGAGGGGGGAGAACAGCGGTGTCAACGCGGGAGGGAAATAACGGCAGACGAGGGGAATCGGGGAACGCAGCGCTAGAAGTTCCGCCAGGGTCTCCAGATCGGGACGCTTACGTAACGGACATCGCTGGCCTCGCGGAGCAGTTCTCTGACTTTGTGGAAGATATGTTTCAGGGAGGTGAGGCTGAATATGTGGGCGAGCATGGACAAACATTAGCACTTCGAGAGATTTGCGTCGAGTTTTATCGTCTTTCTTCAGGTTGCTCTGGGTTCGAGAGAGTGGGCATCGAATCTGTTGCTCAAGGTCAAAATTTAAACGGACCCACGACCGAATCGGGGGCGACGTTGCGGGGAAGGAGTGGGGCTGTTATGCTTTCGGTGATGTGGATCGAAGAGCGGATCCGCGCGCGCCACGCCGCCCTCCTTCTGAATGCCGAACAGGTGCAAGCATGAAACTTTCCATAAGTTACAAACACGTCGAGGGACAGAAGCCGGTGGAAGCGGAAGTTGAGCGACACGTTGGAAAACTGGGGAAATTGCTGCGGAGTTACTCGCCGGACTTGGTGCAGTTGCACGGCTCCTTTGCAAAAAATCTGCGAACGGATGAGTACTCCTGCACGTTGAATTTGTCGTTGCCCACGGGGACTTTGCATGCAATCGGGACAGGTGCAAATGTGCGCGCTAGCTGCAAGAAGGCGTTTAGCGAACTGGAAGCGCAAGTGAAGAAGCACCAGGCGAAATTGCGGAAGGATTATGAGTGGAAGAGGAAGCGGCCGCGGGTGAGCGACGAAGTTTTTTCCTGAAACAGCAAACGATTGACTGCGGATACGAGTGCGCCGCCGGCGTGGCTGGCGAGCGGGAGTGGCGGGTGTCCTTGGCGGCGGCGGCGAGCATGCTACAATAAGAAATTCACCCATAGGGGCGTAGCTCAGTGGTAGAGCAGCGGCCTTTTAAGCCGAAGGTCGTGGGTTCGATCCCCACCGCCCCTACCAAACTTCTTTCATATCAATACCTTAAGCGATTGATTTTGTTCCATTCGGAACATTTGTTCCAATTGAACGTTCCGCAATCCGCTCCATCGAATTACGTTGCGACTGAGGGATAACGTGTGCGTAGACTTTGAGCGTCGTTCTCACGTCTGCATGCCGCATCTGGGCCTGCAAAACGGTGATAGGTTCGCTCTCCGCTAACTCCGTTGCTAGACCGTGCCGAAAAGCGTGTAAACCTACGTTTTCGTCAGGGATTCCCAGCTTGCGGAGGATTGGCTTCAGTCCTGACCGCACGACGTTGTTTCTAGAATAGGCGAAGCCTTCCTTGCGCGGGGCAGGGAACAGCAATTTGCCTGGATTTTCTATCCAATGATGCTTGAGATAATTCCGCAGTAAGGCTTCCAGACTCGATGGCATCGGAAGCATGGCCACGGACTTTTTTGTTTTTGGTTGACGAACGACCCTGGTTCGGTCATCCGCCGATTTGTTCACCCGAATTGTCTTTCGCTCGAAATGCAAATCAGGCACCGTCAAGGCCAGCAGTTCGCCCGCTCTTGCCCCCATTAACGAAGCAAGAGCAAACATCGTTTTGTAAGGCTCTGCAGCGGCACGGACAATCTGGTTAACCTGTTCGCTCGTAAAGTACGGACGCTCTGGCGTCTCGGCCGCCCGCAGCGTCAAATCCCTGAACGAGACCATTTCGGTTCTCATCCCGGACCTCTTCGCGTAACGCAAGACTGCAAAAACTGTCTCCAAAACGTTGACGATAGTCTTCGGAGACAAGTTGTTTTGCAGACTGGTAGCGAATCGCTGCAAGGCTCGAACGTCCAATGCGTGCGTAGCTGATTTTGCGAAGGCGGGCAAAATGTGGATTCGGAGGTAGCTTTCCCGCTGCCGCACCGTTGCCGGTGACAGCTGCGGCGCTACATCTTTCTTCCACGCATCAACCGCATCTCGGAATGTCTCGCCCTTTATGGGGGACGGAACACTGCCTCTACGCCTGTTGACGTTCGCCATGAACAAATCGTGCTCTCGGCGAGCGGCACGTTCCGACATGGCGCTGAGGTCACCAATCAGCTGACGAGTACGCTCAGTGGTAATCGTCCTGTCCGATTTCTCAACGTCCCTGTAGAACAACGTGTACGCTTTGCCGTTTTGCACTTGAAAACTACCTTTTTGATACCGCCTCTTAGGCACTGGGCCTCTTTTCCGGCCTGTGCCCTCGTGCGTTGCGGCGCCAATAATAGCAGGTGCGACGTCCTTTCCATCCAGCATAAAAGACCAACCCTTCCAACCTCTCAGTTGGGTGAATTGGCGCTTTTTAATGCGCTGAGTTTGCCGGGCTTGGCTCGTTCCGCCCGGCTCTCTTCGACGTTTCCGCTCTGAACGCTGTCGTTGATCGGGATTCTCCACGCCTAATGAGCGGACGCGCGGCTTCCGAGTCAACAACCACATGGCTCCCTTGGAACCAAGACTTGGCGGACAATTGCATCCGACGTATTTGTTTTCTCCTTCGGTAATTCGGAGAACACAACTTTTTTCGACTTAATGCTCTTACATTCCGGAGGTGACGCCGGTGTGGGCCAGTCACGGTGCCCAGCTTGCCAAAATTGAATTGCCAGGTCATCGGATCCGAACCGATCAAGGGCCCTAGGGGCGGGTGCGTCCCGCCACCTCCCGGGGGGTACCATTTTGAGGTGATACCGCTGCGTCAATTCTTACTCGCCCGAAAATCCACAGATTAGCCGGCATTGGGACGCGAAAAATACTCCGGATCACCTTTGTTGCGCTGGCGTTGAACGAATACAAGAAGGCTTCTTGTCAGGTGGTTTCGTTCATTACTTTCTTTTTGACAACGCATCATGATTATAGTAAAGTGGCGTTAGGAGATTGAATCATGAAGGCACTGACGCATCAAGAGGTTCTCAAGGTCCTCAAAGTCGCCGCTGAAAGCAAACGCAATCTGGCGATGATTCTTCTCGGCTACAAACACGGCATGCGTGCGTCAGAGGTTTGCCGCCTTGAATTGAAGGACTTAGACCTCAAGAACGGCGAGGTCACAATCCGCCGCTTGAAGGGCAGCCTGAAGACGACTCAGCCTCTCGCCGAGATCCAAGGTCAACCGTTACTGTCTGAGAAGCGGGTCCTGCGAGCCTGGCTTGAGGAGCGCGGCAATCATCCGTCGCGATTCGTATTCGTTTCTCAGAAGAGCGGGCAAGTCCATCGATCCCAGTTTTATCGTGCATTCGCCGACATCGCAGAACGCGCCGGCTTGCCGAAGGATAAGCGCCATCCACATTGTTTGAAGCACGCACTCGGATATTCCCTGGTCGAGGCTAACGTCAATCTAGCCATCATCAAGCAAGCCCTAGGTCATAAGAGCATCGCCTCCACCGCCGTTTATACGACGCCCACCGACGAGACCGCAGGCAAGGCAGTCACGGCCGCGTTGGCCAGTCTGTTCTAACCGTCTCCCTCCAACCTCCCGGATCCAGCCCGGTGCAAATCGGGTTCTTTTTGTGCCCTCCAGGAAATGCATCAAAATAGCAATTCTGATGAGTAATCACCGAAATTAGCTCCGTAAGTCGTTGTTTCCTGGATAGTCAGAAAAGGTCAATCCGCGAAGTAATGTTGCGTTTCGGGGCTCGGGAGATCACTGTGGCCCAGGCCAAATCTGGACCGGCCAACGCCACGTCCCACAGATCTCGGCCGGTTCCCTTGGCAGGCGGTTCCCAGACCGCACTGCGGTCTGTTTGCCGCCCTTGCCCGTGATCGTCGCTCAGGGGCCGGGAAGCCGCTGAGAGACGATTTTGGGTCGCGTTTGCGGCCACAAACGTCACATGGCTGTCACGCTTGCTGTCACGGCCGCTGTCACGCACAAGTGCCATGAGCTCTTACGGGAGTAACTGCCGTATTGTTAGTATCTTCCGCCGATTATTGTCACTGACAATTGGGCCAAGTCACGAGAAATAAAAAATCTCATTAGAAAATGGCGTTTTCTAGGAAATTACCTGGTTCAGGCAGCCAGGCATGCGATGCAAAAATTCACTTGCTTCAGCAAAAAGTTGAAGCAAGTGCAGCACCCTCTTTTAAACTCCGACAGCGATCAAAATTCACTTGCTGCCACTCACTTGCTTCATATAAGCAGGATCATCATCTATTTAATTGTGTTGCATATTTGAAGCAAGTGAATTTGAGAGGGGTTAAGTCCTGTAGGTTCTGTGGCTCCACTTGCTTCAGCTTTTTGCAACACCTCCCCTTTTTTCCACTCCAAAATTCGAGATCTCAGATCGAGTTGACAGCAAGTGGATTCACGCTTACCCGAGCCACCAGCTGTCAACTGTGTTCCCCTGGCGCTAGTCGTACGCCAGAGGGAGGAACTTCTTGTACTTCTGTCCGTTCGCCTTCCGGATTTCGACCTCAACCAGGTGAACCCGGTAATGCGTCATCCACGCCTTCTCGAAGAGATGTTCCTCGTTGTCGCGGTATGCGTTGGTCAAGGTTTCATAGTCGCGGCGACTCAGCGCCACCTCCGACTCTGCCATCCCTGACTCTAGTTGCTTCTTCATCCGGTTGGTGATGTCTTTAATCTTCCCAAGGTAGAAGCCGACCTTATCTGGGACCTCGCTCCGGAAGCAGACCTTGCGGATAATCAGTTGACGCTGGAATAACTGAAGGGCGATGTCCATATCGTCGGCTTCGACCTGTTTCAAGCCGCGCCCGAATGTCGCCATATAGGCATCCAACATTACGTTCTTCTTCCAGCGTGCCTTCGTCCGAACCTCTTTCGGCTGGGAATCCCAGAAACTATTGAATGCGTCCTTGGCATCTTGGCTCATGGTCATCACGCCGGAGTAGTCAAGCTCGTTCAGTTCCTTCAGGAGATTGTAAGCGTCGGCGACGTGGATAGGCGGCAACTCGCCAGCTTCGACTGGCACTCCATACTCAGGATAGAGCCTGTCGTACATACCGAGCTTGGTACGGCCGGCAAACGCCTTCATATAGGTATCACCGTCCTGTCCGCAGATGAACATCGCCAACCGAGCATCGTCTTTCGTCTTCCGCTTCTTCGCCAGCATGCGCGAAATCGTCGTCGAATCAGCTAGCTCTATCATGGTGTCGAGAATGGCCGGGTTTCGAGTCGCCGTTGCCTTGTTGCCTAGACCTTCGACCTCATCGACGTAGCTGATGACGGGCTGGTTTTCAGGCGGGTCGAAGAAGCACTCCTTCAAACCTGCACCAGAATCCGCCGAATTAATAACCTTGATGTCGCACCCACTCGAACTCCCATTCAGGAGTCCCTGGGCGTTCAAGATTTGCATCATACGGCGCCACGCCTCGCCCTTGCCGCTTCCTGTCTCACCGATAACGGCACCATAGTAGCGTGGCTCTACGTCAAGGTTTTCAAACTTCACCTTGCCTGCCATCTTCGCGCCGACCACGACCTTCGCAGCTAAGAACGCAAACTGAGGAGTCATCGTCGTGCCGCGTGTAATCACATCGACGAACTTCTTGTAGATGCCCGTCACCCAGTGTGGCTGGAAAGCAGGAATCGTATCCACGGAGAATTCGTCCACGATTTCGACTTTAGACTGCGCGCCGGCGGGCTCGTTAATGGCTGGAATCGATGACGTGGAAACCGGAACCCCGCTGAAATTGATAGTTTCATCTCTTCCGACTGGGTAGCGACAAACCGACTTCGCAATCTTTTCGCACATTTCCCTGTAATCGCTACCGTAATTCTCGCAGCGCTTTTCGCAGACTTCGATTAGAGCATTAGCGATGGCATTCTCTTCCAGGCCGTCGTGACGAAGTTTCCCGGCAATTCGGGTCAATTCTGTATCGTGCGAGCCCCGCGGAATCTTCTCGCCTTTGATGGTCGGCGAGGGTCTACGCTCCGGGCGGAGTCGGTCAATCAACCCTTCCGGGATAGCAGCAATCGCCGCCTGAACCGCAACAGAGTAAACAGCGCCAGTCGGGTGACCCGAGAACGGCGACAAGACGTAGCCACCCACCGACTTGATTTCACCAACGTGAACACCGTTGAAGTGCATGTCACCCTGCTTCGATAGACCTTGCAGGTAAACGTGAGTGCCCCGACTGGTGTTGACCTGGAGCGTCTTTGGCAATTCAAGTTCAACTGGGGGGTTCCCGTTATCGAAATCGAGCACGGTCAAGTTGCTGCGGCCTAGGTCGATGCCGATGTTGGCGTTGGGACTTATCGTCCACCACTCGCGAATCTGGTTCGGGTCATTCGAGGATGAGTTGAATCCGTTTGGTGCCAGCGCACCGTCAGGCGTCTTGGACCTTTCGCCCAGAGGGAACACGTACCAGCCCTTCTCAAGGCAACGGAGCGCAACCGCCATAAGCTGAGACTGAGCCGGCAGCAAACATTGCGCCAAAGGGCTGGTCGAAATCTGTTGTTGCAGCTGAGTATTAAGGTCGCTCACAGAGCACCCCCTGCAACAGGCTCAACAATGACCGCATTAACCGCCTGCGGCAGCTTTCCGTTACAGAACGCAGGAGCAACATCGAAGTAGACGGTCGAACCCAACGCCGGGTACTCTGGCCCTTCAACGACGTTCGTAGTGTGTAGGAAATATGCTTCGTGGCGTGTCACCACAACCGTGCCGAAACCCTTCAAAGGGTGCCAACTCTTCAAGACTCCTTGCTTTGTTTTACTCATAAAACCACCTATGTATCTAAAGTAGGCCCGGCGTTGCCGAGTCCTTCACCACCTTTCGTTTTGGCTGTAACCCTTTGATCGCCTGAACTTCGAAGGCTTGACGGGTATGAACGCCAACTTCAAACTAATGTTGATACGGAACAATTTCTACAGCGCCGAGTCCATTCTTGCAGTCGACCGAGAACACCTTCGGTAGACTGCCCTTTCCTTGTTGCTTGACGACATGTCTCTTGCCACAGAGCGGACACTTGAAGGTGCACCTGGCATACCAACCCTCGGAGTATTCGCCCCAACTAATCGCGCCTTCAACTTGCATGATTACAATCCGTGACCTCTCGGTCGTCAATTTGAATATTCTTTTCGTTACTCTCTGGTGCAGCTTCCAGCTTCTTGACGCCCATGGCTGCGGCCAACTCGGGGAATTCCTCGACGAAGTCGTACGGGCAGAGATTGACGACAAGACCTCGCACCGCCTCAGAACGAATTTGGAAATGTGACAGGTTGTTCGGAGCCTCCCAGACACCGCCAACTTTGCCAACATTCCGTTCCGCCATTTCTTCATCGAACTCGGTGCAGCCGATGGTCGAATGTCCCGAAGGGTTCTCAAGAATCGAACCGTCCTTCAAGCGCCACACCTTGATTTCCCAATAGTGCTGGCAGTGGTATCCGGTGCGTTCCTCGACGATGATGGAGTCCATATATCTCTCCATCGTCTCTTTGATGATTTGCAGCTCCCAGTTCCTATTGCGGAACCACTGGCCATCGGCGTCGGGCACGCCATTGACGATGCGCTTCGGCCACCATGTCCTGATAAGCTTCGATTCTTGTTTCTGTTTTTGCTTGAAGTCTATGGCTCCTTGTGCGTGCTCTGGTTTGTCGGGATGGACAATCAGCATGGGGCTGAAGCTAGCGGCCGGGGACTCGAGTAATTGAAAGAACTCTTTGAGGGGAGCTGCCGCGCTAGGGGTTACGATGACATCGAAATCTTGCTGTGCAAGCTGGACAACGCGAACGGTCTTGCTTAATTCGTCGGCGCGTTCACCAGCGGGATGGATGATGAAGGACTCCTCGGTAGCCAGCGCCTCTGCTAACTGCTGCTTCGCCTTCGGGGAAATCTCCATGGTATAAACATACGGTCTCAACTGCTTTGCTCGAATTGACATAGTTCTTCTCCTGCGCCTTCGCGCTCCGCGCGGCCTTGGCTGGCCCGGTCGGTCACCGCTTTATTCCAGAGATTCTGAGGATTCCCCGAGGAAAACCCCCATTTGCTAACCCTGCCTCGCGTAGCCGCGACTTGCCTAGCCGCGCCCCGCCCTGCCGAGCCCGGCCCAACGGGTACTGCTAAAGGGACTTGAACCCTTTCACGGTCAATGAAGACCATGCCCGAAATTCAAAATTTGATAAGTCGATCAGGAAGGAGAGCTGGCGGGAGGGTTTTCAGCCGCGCCCGTCGGCGAGCTTCCTGATTTTGTGAAATAAGTCACAGCGTCTCCTTTCAATTTCCGGCACCGCCGCCAATTCTCAGATTAGCTAGTGTTGTGGTTGCCCTCTACTAATAGCGGAAAAGATGACCTCGGCAGGAGTCACGTCATCCAAGTCGTTGATAGTAATGCCCCTATGGGACATTATCAGGACCCCGTCATAAGCCTCGTCGATTCGCTTGACACACTCCTCGATGAGCGACTTGGTGGCCTTCTTGCCGAGCCTTTTGGCCTTGGCATCTTGTCTGGCATTGTCGATAGCCTTGCGTCGTGCCTTCTGCCGTTCTTTATTGAACGCTGTGACCGCATCTGCAATAGGGGCATCGAGCGGAGCCAAAATCTTCAAGGTGCCACGATTGTTTAATACAACTGTACAGGCATAATGTCCGATTGCCTTTTGCCAGTCAGATTCTGGGATGCAGTCGAGTGGAGCTTTGAAATCTTTAGCCCTAGCGAGCCATTTCGCTGCGGTGTTGGGGTCTTTGTCGATATCCAATTCTTCGATGGACCGGCCGCTAAACAGGACTTGATACAGCGCAACGAGCGCAGGGAACTTCGGATGATTGCGAATCTCGGCTTCGCGTTCCGGCGTCCACATTCCAATGGGGGTAAATCCCTCCGGCACCCACTGGACGGCGGTCCAGCCCTCTTCATTCAAGATAGCGCGGAACCACGGGAACCAATGCTTGCGCTCCTGATGGTCATTGGGGCGGTCACCTTGAGTCTTGCGCATGCCTTCATTGGTGATATGGTCTCCGCCACGGTCGAATCCTGCGTTGCCACCCTCATCATCACTCCAGATGCCATTATCGTAATCAGTGCTTCGATTCGTGTCGGCGGAGTCGTTCGTGCCTAAGGAGCGGTATTCATATTTTTCTTCCCCTAACCGTTGTCTCTCGGCCAAGTCACCTTCGTGCTTCATGGCACGTTCATAAGCTTCGTCGCTCTCCCACTTCTTGATGCCAAAATTTTGCGAGATTACGGAAGTCAGTTCCGCAGGCATCTTCAGTGCCTTGAGGTCATCGTTCCATTCGTCCTGCAGCTCGGATGACCAGTGTGTTTCATAATCTGCACTTCGCTCGTAGACCTGCTGCAACTGCCTGACAGTATCCTCTGATGTCTTGCTCTCGCTTTTGATGTCTTCGCGAGTGCTACCGAAGTTCACGAGAGGCGGCACCTGACAGCGCAACAGAGGAGGAACGTCGCACAAGTTAGCCTTGTCATTGATGTGATGGAAGCGCAGATGATTTTCGTCGCCGTGTAGGCCAATTGTGTGCCACACAACGCCAGTCCGAGATGCCGGACGAATCAAATTATTCGTTTGTTTAATCGTGACGCGGCTTGGCACGTTGCGGATGCCCGGAAATTGCACGCTCAGGTCTGGCTTGAGAGCTTCCTCGAAGTGCATATAGGTCGGGACTCGGACTGACGACGCCGGTGCACACAAAAAAGACGTTTGGCCTTGATGAACCGTGTACTCCCTGTGGAGGGGCTCTAGCAGACGAGCGTCCTTGAATGAGACCGACGCGAGGGGCGGTTCAAGAATGAACGGCTCGACGCCGGGTATGAGAGCAGTTTGACTCATAATCATCTCCTCGTGGTTCTCCTGCTTCCCGCCGACGCGCACACAAATGCGTCAGTCAGATCAATTCAAATGTTCTGGATTCAAAGCTCCGGTGATTTTTGCCCCGGTGGCCGCATCTGGCTCGGGATTGAGCCGCCTCTGCCTGATGAAATCAGGCTCGGGAACCAACGTGGAACCTTTCGGTCCTCGTCTGGCTGTCAGCAGACTGCGTTGACACTCTGGATGCTTAAACTACTCTTGAGACTTTCTATGCTCGGTTACTTCTGGGTTGCAGCTTTCGCCTTCGGTACCACCTCCTTTGTGCTTTCACTGTTGAAATCTCGTTCGAAATCGCGATCAAGTTGCTTCCCGTTCAGATACTCAGTGAGAACCTGACGCAAAAGCTTCGTGCGACTGGATCTCTGCACCTTGACCTCATGCTCCAGTTGCTTAAACAACTCGGGTGGCAGCCGGAGTATGAAGTCTTTTGTGATTTCCTTAACCATTTCACAAAAATGATATCATAAATGATATCTCATGTCAAGACTTTTCTTTAGACTGTCTCGGCCGCCATCCCGGCCTTGTCTGAAGCCCGGGCCGCTGCATCCCTCTATCCTTATATTGCGATCATTTGTGATCAGAGAGTAGTACCCAAAAACTTTCGTACCGTTGTCAGAACTCCTCAGTTGACGTATTCTTTTCGCGTATCAAGAGTGGCAGCAGAGTTTGCTGCCCGGCAACCGAGCCAGAGACAAGGTCACGGTGCCAGCCTCCAGAATCTTGGAGGGATGCGGCCTAGTAGGGGCAAAAACCCACCTTTAGCAGCCATTTCCCTTTAAAAGCTTCTGGCGACTCTCGATAACAACTATCTTTCGGAGAGAGAAATGATTATTGAGAACGCTGTACGGCAGAATGTCTACGAACAAATCTTGAAAACGGCTAATAAAAGGTTAGAGCAGGCGATTCCCGGCCCTGAAGGTGCGTACACGAATCTGTCGTTGGGAAGAGTTTTGAATTTATTGTTTTTCCTCAGGGGCGAATGGGGTTCCATTGGAGACTTTTGGACAACGCATCAGGCCCTTCGAGCACTTGTCGGCGATGATTTACTGTGGGCCGAACCTCAGAAATCGTCGCCTGCTCCCGCTGAATTGATCCAGTAGCGAGCATTCAGGCTCCGCAGCACGTTCCTGATCTTCAATAATTCCCAAAGTGTGTGCACAAAATCCCGAAGGAGGATCAAATGAACTCAGTTAATGAAACGAGGCAAGAAGTACAAGCGGTCAGACGTATCGATTTCATAGTCCGCGACGAAGGAACGATTTGGCTTTTCACTCCCTTGACTCCTGCCGCGTTTGAATTCCTCGCAGACCATATTCAATCTGACGCCCACTACTTCGGGCAGTCGCTCGCCGTCGAGCATCGCTTCGTCTATGACCTGCTGATTGGTCTTCGCGAACACGGGCTTAAGGCAGTGCGCCAATGAGCATTTCCGAAATCATTAAACGCCTCCAAGAGGACCGTGTCATCGCGGAGCGACAACGCCGTCAAGTGCGCATCGAAGCCGAATTCGCGAAAGCGAGAACGATTGAGCGCAGACTTTTCGGATGCCCGGCGTCAACGGACCCAAAACTGTATGGACGCCGGAAAGGCGACGTCGTGGTGGAAGTCATAATGAAGACTCCAAAGAAGCTCGTGCCGCTGGCGAAACAAGCTGCACCGTTGCTGGACGAAATAAAAGCGACGGGCATGCCGCACCGTCGCAATCACGACGCGGCATGCTGGGACATCGGTGATGCCCCTGAAGTTTCGGAGACGGACCTGCCGAAGCTCCTAGAGAGCTGCGAAGAGGCACTCGGCTTCAAGAAGCCGGACGAACTGAAGCTCGACATTAAAAGGGAGGAGCCGTCGATCTGGACGCGGCCACTCCGCATCGGAAAACGTGCGCGATGAGAAAAACAACAGGAAATCGTTTGCTAGATTGGATGCTCAACAATCTCCCGCCAGAACGCATCACGCTTCGCGATTACGTCGCGCTGAACTTTTGCGGCGACTTGACTGTCGAGGAAGTGTTGCGCGATGGTGAGCTGGCAGCAGATTTGCCGAAGGAGCTGTTTCGCATCACGCCCGGAAGCGAGGCGATTCAGTGAGACGGGCGCGCATCATCGTCAACGGAGTCGAGCGGAGTCGTCTTTGTGCCACGCAGACCGACGCTATTCGCTGGATTGAGAACTCCGGCATGAGACCGAGCCTGGGTGATGAGTTTATCGGCATATTCAACGAGGACCGGGATGACATACGCGGAACACAGGCAGAACGAGAGAAAACACAGGAAGCAGCGCTTTGCTGCACTTAGCGCAGAACAACAGCGCGTCGAGTGGGAAAAGCGGATGCGCTGGTTGTGGCGGCACTTCCTCGATCTCCCATCGTGGCACGTCAATATCACCGCCGGATGCCCGGTCTGTCAGCAGGGCGTTCGGTTGAGAGCACACAGCTGGCCTGCATATTTCAGCTGCGTTTGCGGAACGAACGTGGTTCTGGATCGGTGGTTGCCAGATGACATCGAACGTGTCGCAACAATGTCGCCCCGGGCGCTTGCCCGGTTTGCTGAAACGCACCCCGGATCCGTCGACCAGTTTGGTTATCCCCCCGCAGAACGGCTACGGGATTTGAAGGACGGAGAGTTCGAATGACATCAAGAGCGGCTTAGAAGAAAGTGATTTTGGTGTCGTATGATTCCGTGCGCGGAGCTAGGGGCGGGTCACAAACTAGTTGATGCTTCCACGTTTCTTTGGTGCATATTTCTCCAGGAATTTTCTGAAGCGTTCGAGATTGTACGTCTCTCCTTCCTCCAACTCGCTGGTGTCTTCGGAGCGAATGAGTTTCCCCTTTGAATCCACAATGAAGATGTGCGGGACACCATCAATCCGTGGAAAATGCGACAGGAATTCCGAATTTGTGTGCCCTTCACTCACATCAGCCTTTAAGAGAACATAGTTCCGGTCTCGCAGGGCGAGCAGATCAGGATTCTCTTCATAGAATGAATCCATGATATGGCACCACAGGCACCACTCTCCGCCAATTTCTATGAGAACATTCCGCTGGGTCTTCTTCGCTTCTTCAGTGGCTGCAGCAAGATCTTCGAAAGCATCACGATTGGGGTCGAACTTGGTCGGCGATGTGTATGTGCGTTGTGCCGGTGTCGCAAGGACGCTCAGATTTGCCGTTTTTGCTGAGATAAGCCCTTTGAGCAAAAGGATGGAAAACAGAAGGAGAAGAGACATAAGTTAACTCCAGGCTCCCGCACGGATGGCCTTGCAAACGATCTCAGGCCAATCTAAACTCTTTGCCTACTTTTGTGGCGTCCCCATCAATGGGACTTCGTAAATTTGGAGCTGCGTTCCGCTGAGAACGGCAAATTTTGTACCATCGGGCGACAGAGCGTCGCCAGCCTCCCACTCACGCTGTGGGTGCACGAAAAATAGAAGATCAGGGCGGTCTGACTCATAGATAAGATAATTTGGACCTTTTGCGAGGGGATGACCGTCAAATGTCGCGCTCTTCTCCTCCCCAAACGCTCTCACAGCCACTCGCTGACCGTTAAGTGATTCCGTGATATCAAATCCGTTCCGCACTCCTGTGCCAATCTTGGACCATGTCGGCTGTGCATCGTGCGTATATACGGCTACGCCTTCGGAACCTAGCAGTGCAACCCGTTGCTGGTCCAAAATGGAGGCCCGCAGTGTAAATGAACTGTTCCGGCAAAGTGATGGCTCACACGCAATCGTTGGGCCCGCGACCGCCGGTATTGCGTGCAGGGACTTTCCAACCACAATATAAAACCCGCTGTCGAATGGCACCACAGTGTTGCGTGGATCAAAATCTAGACCGCTCGGTGGGGCAGGTTCAGAGCGCAGCGATTGAAAGCCGTCCACATCTAACCAAGAATACGCAATTCCCATCGGTGATTCATGTCGCAGGAAAAGCCGTTTTCCCCCGGGCAGCACCCTAACGGACCAATACCCGCCGTCCGCTGGAACTTCAAAGCTCTGAGACGGAAGGAAATCGGACGAATAAAGCTGCAGCTCTCCGTTCGCGTGAACAATGAAACGCCCATTGCTCGCCGGAAGTATCCTGCCCTCCGTATCCGCAAGATTACTATTTCTTTTGCGCTTGTGCGTTAGCCAGTCTTGACGAAATCTAATCGAGCCAGTTTTAGTGTCGATAAACACCCCGGTCAGAAACAAGGGGTCTTCCCAACGAGGCTCGGATTTCGAGCCGCGGGTCCAAGAAACTACCACTGTATCGTTGGAGATGAAACTGACTTGAACGTGAGGGTCTTGGGATTCCAAAAACTGGGCGTCCCTGGCTATAGAGATTCCTTTGTCCAGCTTCTCCCAGTCTTGCTGGGTTAGGGGAATAAATCCAAGGGTTCTGATATCCAATGTGAGCGAAGGCACCGGTGGGTTTTGCTTGTGATCTGCCTTGCATCCGAGCGAGAAAACGAACAAAACGGAAAAGCTGAGAAAAGTTCTAGCTACTTTCATGTCATATTGCCGCCATTTCGCTCAGCCAAGGGCTCCTTCGGAATCGAATCGAACCTGCAAGTGATGTACAGCACAGAATAAGCTCATTTTTTGCCATTGCCTGGGATGTTCCCGCCGAGTAAAAAGTCAATGATAACACCATAGTTCGAAATCATCAGGTTGTACTCCTGGGGATAAAAATCTACGTATAGGTATGCAAAACCGAAGAGATTAAATAGCAAATCTGGGCAGGGCCTTGGCGTCCCCTCAAGACTCTGCAAGCGATCCTGCACCTCGGGACTTTGAAACTCACTACTGAAACTATGCCCCTTGGCAACAGAGGGGCCAAGGTTCGCGCCGCTTGCGCGAGTAAAAAACGTCGCGATAAAGTCTTTGATACCGCTTCCATGAAAGGTCTGCGTGCTACCGACTTGACTGAGTGAACCACCCGGGCCCAGTCCAGGTGAGAGATACGTAATGCTAGCGATGTTGCTTTTCGATATCTCACCTGACTGGATGCCACTACTGAGTGTTTGGGCTCCTCCGCTAAAAGCCAGCACATCAACCCCCCCGGGTTCATTGGAGTACTGGCCTAAAAAGTCCGCAAGACCTTGCGTTCCAGAATTTGGGCCAAACAAGCTCTGGGCAAAAACACTACCGATTGAAGCAAGAAGCCCTTTGCCGTCGTAGGGGTATTTAGTTCGAGTCCAAGACTCGTTCGCGGTGCAGTTCTCGTTCGTTGTCCGAGTCCGACCATCTCTCTCAGAATTGCGAGCGAGCGCTGACATCGGCTCCGATACTACCTTCAGAGTGCTCCAG